>Ga0207007_1073_pt1 | contig 26839 bp, 2 predicted proteins | sample Alteio_BWMinCont_85_FD_153487 | JGI IMG/M metagenome (GOLD analysis project Ga0207007, IMG submission 153487) | Enriched cells from forest soil in Barre Woods Harvard Forest LTER site, Petersham, Massachusetts, United States -... | ecosystem: Environmental > Terrestrial > Soil > Temperate forest >...
GTGACGGTGGTGGCGGAGATCGATTGGGTTTCGAGCCCGATGGTGACCCCGCTGACGCTCTGCGAAGTGTTGTTGAGGTTCAGGGTGCCGCCATTGGCGACGGCGAGCGAGTTGATCGAGGAAAAGACATTGTTGGCGACGGCCGAAAGGGTGCCCGAGGCGACGAGGGTGGAGAAGGCGCTGGAGGCGGAGGCGGTGACGCCAACAACGGTGGCCTGATTGGGCTGGTTGATGGTGACCGTGCCCGCCTGGGTGCCGGTGCCGATCGCGGTGATGAACGTGCCGGCCGGGAAGGGGTTGCCGCTAAAGGTGGTGGTGACGGCATTGTTGCCCAAGGCGGGCGAAGAGATCGTGACGACGTTGCCGCTCAAGGTCACGATAGAAGCGGTGGCGGTGTAGGGACTGCCGGTAAAATTGAGCGTTTCGTTGGTCGCGGTGCTGGAAACGAGGAAGGAAAGATTGAACTGGTTGGTGGAAGCGAGGGACGAAATCGTGGCCGAAGCAGGGATGTTGGGGCCGCTGACGGCCTCACCGACGAAGAAGGGGGCGTTGTTGGCGACCGTGATGACGGGGCTGCCCAAGACGGTGCTGGCAAGGGTGGAGGTCGTGACGGTGCCCTGGACCAACATGCCAGGATAGAGGCCCACGATGCTGGACAGCGTGAGCCCGGTGTTGCCGGAGGTGGTGGAGGTGGTGGTGGTGAAACTGTGGCCGATCAACCCCTGGCCGATCAAGAGGCCGGCGGTGGAAATGGTCACCGAGGTGGTGCCGGAGGCGGCGCTGACCGCAGAAACCGTAACGACTGGAATGGAACCGCCGAGCGCGAGAGTGCCGGGACCCTGGAACGTCAAGACGCTGATCGGGCTGCCCGAGATCGGCCCGCCCACGGTGAGGGTATTGGCGCTGACCGTCACGGTGGTGGAGGTGGGCATCGCGACGGGGCCGGTGCCGAGGTTGAGGCTGTTGCTGCCGACAAAGGTGAGGGAATTGCCGGCCCAATTCTGCGCGTTGTTGGTGGAGAGGGTAAGCGCGCCACCCGAGCCATTGTCGAAGGAGCCGGAATTGACCGTGAACGCGCCGGTGCCGAGGGCGGTGGCGCTGGCGAGATTCAAGATGCCGGCGTTCAAGGTGACGCCGCCGGTGAAGGAGGCGTTGTTCCCGGAAAGGGTGACGGTGCCGGGACCATTCATGACGGCGGCGCCAGCGCCGGCGAGGTTGGCGCTGATAAGGCCGCTCTCCAACAGGAGGCTGGCGGGGCTGAGGGTGCCGGTGCCGACGATCGAGCCCTGGGCGAGGGTGAGGGGCCCGACGGTTTGACTGAAGGCATTGAGATTCAACTGGCCGCCGATGACGACGAGGGCGCCGGTGGTGGCGCTGCCGGACGAAAGCAGGTTGCTGGCAGCGAGGGAAAGGATGCCTTGCTCGACAAAAGTACCGCCCGCGTAGGTTTGCGTGCTCGCGATGACCGCAGTGCCGGGACCGGATTTATTGAAACTCGTGGCGGCCGAGCCGCCCCCGATCGAGGCCGCAATCGTCAAGGTGCCCGTGCCATAATCGAAGAGGTCCAACTCGCTGCCCGGGAACCCGAGGGCGCCGCCGGTGATGGTAAAGGCGGTGGAACTGCTGGTAACAAAGATCGAGCCGGAGTTGGCGGGGGCGGTCGAGAGGGCGAGACTAAAGCCGCCCAGATTCAGGGTGGCCGAGGCGCCGGAGCCATTCAGGGTGAGCGAATCGGCTGACTCGGCGGCGGTGAGGGTCGTGCCGGCCGTGGTAAAATCGGTGGCCGAGGTGGCGCCGCTCGCCGGCAGGACGGAAACGGACGTCAACCGGCCAACCTGGCCGCCGGTGACAAAGCCAAGGCCGAGGATGCCGCTGGAATCGGTGACAGTCGCGCCCTGGAGCAAGCCGCTGGACTGGCCGAGATCGAAAAGGGCGGCGTTGGCGGAAAGAAAATCGATCGCAAGGGCACCGCCGAGGGTGTTGCCAGGGTTTTGCTGGAGGGAAGAGGCCGTGACCGTGGTGCCGCCGCCGCCATTGGAATTGAGGAAGAGCCTGTTGGCGCCGGGGCCGAAGTTCAGGGCGCTGATGGACTGGCTGGAACTGACGGTGGAAGTGGAGTTGCCGAGGACGACCACGGAAGAGGCGTTGGTGAGGGTGATGGTCGTCGCGCCGGTGAGGAGGCCGGCGGGATATTGCGCCAAGCTCAGAACCAAGGTGCCGGCGTTGACATTGGTGGAGCCGGCGAAGCTATCGGCCGCCGAAACGGTGGCGGTGGGAATCCCGCCGGAGAGGGTGACGGTGCCATTGGTCACCTTATTGATGACGCCGGAGCCGACGAGCGAGGCGCTCACCGTGCCGCTTTCAAGCGTGGCGACGGCGGCGAGAAGCGCGTCGGCCGAAACGGTGTTGGTGTTGCCGGTGATGGTGCCGCCGTTGAGGATGAGGCTGCCGATAGTCTGGGTGGTGGCGTTGAGATTCAAGACGCCGCCCGGGTTGACCTGGACGCTGCCGGACGCTGAAACGAGGCTCGGGGACTGGGTGACGGAAAGGGGCACCATGGCGAGCGTGCCGGAATTGATGGCGACGCTGCCGGTGAAGCTGGTGTCGTTGCCGGAAAACGTGACGGTGCCGCCGGCGGCATTGACGGCGACCGAGCCGCTGCCGGTGAGATTGGCGCTCACGGTCGCGCCCGGGCCGGTGAGGGTGAGGAGGCCGGGGTTGAGATTGCCGATGCCGGTGCTGGAGACGATCTGGCCCCCGCCGCCGAGCGTGGCGGTGGTGATGCCGAGGCCAACGGTGGCAGTGCCGTTGCTGCCGATATCCACGGTGGCGCCCGGCGCAATCAAGACGCTGTTGCCGACGCCGCCGAAGGCGGTAGAGTTAAAGGCATTGCCCGAAGTAGTGAAGGTGATGCTGGTGGTGGCAGTGGTGCTGGCGGCCTGGAGGGTGCCGGAGTTGACGGTGATCAGGCCGGAGAAGCTGTTGTTGCCGCCGAATTGGATGGTACCGGTGCCGGGGCCATTGATGAAAATGTTGCCGGCCCCCGCGATGGGATTGACGACATCGAGCGTGCCGGTGCGGTTGAAGACCAGGTTGCCGCCGAAATTGACGGGGTTGTTGGAACTATTGGAAACGGTGGTGCCGAGGGTATTGATAAGAATGACATCGCCGACCGCATTCTGCCCGGGAGCGCCGAGGCCGGGGCTGATGGTGCCAGTGCCGATCTGCAGGGTACCGGAGTCGATGATGGTGCCGGAGCCGATGCCCTCGGTGGCACCATTGAGGGTGAGCGTGGTATTCTGCCCCACTTTCACAAACGTGAAGGTTTCGCTGCCGCCGTTGACAGGCCCGTTGATGGAGCCGCTGTAAGTCGAACTGGCGTAATTGCCGATCAAGTAGGTCGTGGTCACGCCCCCACTCGCACCCTGGGTGCCGGCGTTCAAGGCGGCGGCGGCCGGGCCGGAGATGGCGCCAAGCTGGATGAAATTGTTGCCCTGGCGGACGGCGAGGGTAGAGGTGGCGGTGCCCAAGTCGAAAAAGATATTGGAAGCGTTGGTGATCGTGTGGGTCGCGCCAGCCTCGAAGCGGATGGCGCCGATGGTGTCGCCGAACGAGAACGTGCCGGTGTAGCCGGCCAAATCGTGGTCGATGAAAATGAAGGTGGAACCGTTGGCGCCAAAGCCGTCGTCGAGCATGAACAAATGCTGGCTGCCGATGGAAAGGAGGCCGCCGTTGAGGGCGAGATTGACGCCGTTGGCATTGTTGGTGCGGACGGTGCTGGTGGCCTCGATCACGATGACATTGGAAATGGTGTTGTTGCCGGGGGGATTGGCGAACGCCAACTGGCCGCCATTGACGGACAGCGTGCCGGTGCCGAGAGAATTGACATTGCCGAGATTAATGAGGGTCCCCGAGTCCACGAGCGCGCCGCCGGCAAAGGTGTTAAAGACGGAGTTGAACGCGACGCTACCGCCCTGGCCGTAAACGACCAAGCGGGAGGCCGCGAGACCGGAGACATTCCCGAACACGGTGAGCGATTGCCCGCTGGCGACGTTCCAGACCTGCTGACTGTTGAGAGCCACGGAACTGTTGATCGTGAGGTTCTGGGTGGCGAGGCTCATGTCGATGCCATCGACCCCGACCGCGAGGCTGCCGCTGCCCGGGTTGATCGTGAGGGGGACGCCAGGGCTAAAGACATCGAGGCCCAGGATCGAGAGGCCGGTGCCCAGACCGACCGACGCGGCGGTGGTGGCCGTGTTGGTGATGATCGAATCGAAGACGACGATGTCGTTGAGGCCGGGGGACGTGGTGGAGGTGACGGTGGTGCTGGCGGTGTCGCTGTTAAACAAATACGCGCCGGGATCGAACAGATACGCGCCGGGGGTGACGCCATCGAGAGTGTCGGCGTTGTTGCCGGCGCGGATGAACGTGGCGGCCCGGGCCCGGGGCACACCGAGGGCGAGCACAACGGCCAGCGCCGCGAAGGCGGCGACGAAAAGGCGGGAAAATCCGTTGCGACTCGGACGGGCGGGGATGTTTTTCATGGCCGAAAGCGGGTTAAAAAAATCGCAGGGGCAGACAAAACGAAGCGGGAAAGCGGAAACTGGAAAAGGGAAAAAGCGCGGACGAAGGGGTGAGGCGGGGGGCGCGGGAAAAAAGAAAGCAAGGGCGGAAATTAGCGATGTAACAAGGAACAAGTAGAGAGTAACATGGATCAGTGGCCGAGTGGCAAGCATATAAACCGCGCCGAGTGGGCGCGACCGAAAGGGAAAGTGTGGCCAACAAAAACGGCTTGGCTTGCGCCAAGCCGTTGGGGGAGAAGTCGGAAGCGGGTCGAGGTCAGGCGCGGGTGGCGGCCTTGAGGGCGAGGCGGCGCCGGCGGATCCAGGCGAGACCGAGGGCCGCCAAGCCGGCGAAGAGGGCGACCGTAGCGGGTTCCGGGATCGTGAAAGTCAGGTCGATGGCGGTACCGTTGGGTTCCAACGAGAGGGTGAAGACGCTGGCCGGAACCGTGCCGCCCAGGAAATTGCTGGTGTTGATGGTGAAATCGCCCTGAGCAAAGGTACTGACAAGACTGGTGCCCGAGGTGATGATGCCCGCCCAAGTAGAGCCGAACTGGCCCTGAGAGAAGACGGTCGTATCACTGCCCGTAGCGGTAGTAAGGTTGGCGAGGTTGAGCGTAATCTTGTTGGCCGGGCTCAGGCCGGTGATGCTGGCGGCGGAAACACTATCCCACGAGGTGCCGGCATTCGCAATGGTGAGCACATTCGGGTTCAGCGGATTCCCGATGATATTCAAGGTGATCGAGGTCGGGCCCGTGAGGTTGAGGGTGCCGCCGATGTGCAGCGTGCCGGCCGTGCCGGTCAAATTGCTGGTGCTCACGGTCTGAGGACCGTCGCCCGGGGAAAGGATGGCGCCGGAATTCAGGGTGACACTGCCGCTCACCGTGCCGGTGCCGGCCAGGGTGGCCCCGCTGTTGACGGTGACGGCGGTGCTGCCGAGCGAACCGAAGAAGTTGGAGGCGCCGACCGTGACCGTGGCCAGATCCATCGTACCACCGGAGATCGTGGTCGTGCCGGTATAAGTCTGCGGGGCCATGACGGTGAGGAAATCCGCCCCGGTTTGGGTGACCGAAGTGGTGCCGGTGATCGTCGCCGCGACCGTGCTGGAAGCGGTGCCCGTGATGACGACGCCGCCACCGGGCAGGTTGAGGGTGCCGGTGGAAGCGGTGAGGGTGCCATCCACCACGGTGACCGTGGAGTTGGTCTTGGTGAGGGCGACGGTGCCCAGAGCCAAAGTGGCGCCGGGGGAGACGCTCACGCTGGAAGCGGCGGTGCCGAGCGTGCCCGAACCGGTGAGGCCCAGGGTGCCGGTGCTGACAGTGGTGGTACCGCCATAGGTGTTGGCGGCGGCGAGCGTCAGGGTGCCGTTCCCCAGCTTGGTCAGACCGCCCGTGCTGCTGGAGGCCGCGTCACTAACGCTGAACGCCAAAGAGGCAGTGCCGGTGCTGTTGCCGCTGGCGGTGGTGGAAAGCGTCAACTGCGTGCCGCTCACCACCGCGCTGATGGTCGAGTTTGCCGGAATGTTGGTGCCCGTGACCACTTCGCCGACCGCCAAGCCGGCGGTGCTGGCGACCGTCACGGTCGCGCTGCCGGTCGTGGTCGAGGCGTTCGTCAGCGTCTCGCTGGTGGCGGTCAAGTTAGCGGCGTTGGAAATGACGACCTGCGTTCCACTCAAGACCGAGCTGACGGTCGTTCCCGCCGGGAGGCCGAGGCCCGCCACGCTGTCCCCGACCGCCAAAAAGATCGTATTGGCCACCGTGAGATTGGTGCTGCCAGTAACGGTGCTGGCGTTGGTAAGGGTGGAGGCGAATTGAACCAAGGGCTGCAGGACGGCACCCTGGGTGACGGTGGTGGCGGAGGAAAGACCACCGGTCAACTGGCCGACACTGATGATCGCGCCGCCCGCATGGACGAAGGCGCTGGAGAGGTTGGCATTGGCGGTGTTGCCGCCGATGAGGGCGAGGCCCGACGACTGGGTGGTGTTGGTGACGGCGACGATCGTGCCACCATTGAGGCTCAGGACCTTGGTCACCGCGCTATCGGATTGCGAGCCGATGAAGGGGGTGAAGATCGTGCCACCGTTAAGGTTATAGACATAGGTGGTCAGGGAATTGTTGACATTGGTGTTGTTGACGCCAATGAACATGCCGCCGGTGCCGCCCAAGGTGTTGGAACTGCTGTTGGAGCTGTAGAAGTTGATCGTGCCGCCATTCTGGGTGAATTCCGCGAGGGTGGAGGAGGAGGTGGCGCCATTGGAACCGCTCAGCCGGATCGGCTGGCTGTTGAAGAGGTTCAACGTGGTCCCCTGCACCGTGCCACTCATGGTGACGATGCCGGTGCTGTTGGTGAAGTCGCCGACTTCAAAGGCCGAACCCGTGCCGGACAGGTTGATGGAGCCGCCCGTGAAGTTGAGGGTGCCGGTGATGGGGGTCGAATTCGAGACGGCCGACGAACCCACGGTGAGGAAGGCCGTGTCGAACAAGGTGCCGCTGCTCATATTGACAACGCCGCTGCCGGACGTGCCGGTGGTGGCGGTGGCCTGGCCGTTGCCGCCGATGATCAAGTGGGAGGTGGTAATGGTGGGACCAGTCTGGCCGCCGCCGATGTTCAAGGTCGCGGTCTGGCCCGTGCCGGTGCCGACCTCGATGGGGTTGCCGCCGGCGGCGAGGGTGGCCTGGTTGCCAATGACGTTCAGGACACCGGCCTGCAGGCTGGTGGTGCCGGTGTAGGTATTGGCACCGGAGAGGGTCACGGTGGAGGAAGTGGTCACCGAGAGGCTGTCGGTGGCGGTGGCGGTGGCCGTGGCGGGGGCCGACAGAGTGAACGACGTGGCATTGGCGATGGCACTGACGGTGGCGCCGGCCGGGATGCCGGTGCCGGTCACCGGATTGCCAACGGCGAGGGCAGCGGTGCTGCTGACCGTGACGACGGCGCTCCCGGTGACGGTGGAGGAGTTGGTGAGGGAAACAAGCCCGGCCGGCAGGAGGATCGAGATGGGCTGGCTCTGGGTGCCGCTGATGATGCCGTCCTTGATGGCACCGCCGAAGTTGCTGACGCTATTAGCGCCGTTGCCGAGCACATAGATGGTGGCCGCCCCGGAACCGGTGGTCAAAACCGAGTTGCCGCCGCCAAACAAGGCGCCGAGGGTGATGGTGCCACCGGCATTCAAATTACTCACGGAAACCGTGGAAAAGGTGCCGAGGTCAAAGGTCACACTGCCGGCCGAACCGAGGTTGGCGGGGATGCTGCTGGGCAGGAGGAGAAGTTCGCCGGTGCTGATCCCGAGCCCCAAAGTGCCTGTAAAGGCACCGCTGCCGGTGGCGGTGTTCAACGGCTGGGTCAGCGCGAGGATCGTCCCGTTGGGAATGTTGAAGGTGAGGGTAGGCGTGTTGGTGGTGGTGATCGTCCCGGTGAGGGTGATGGTGCCCGCCGAGCCGGGAACAGCCAAACCGGAAGGAGCAGTGACATTGATGGGGTTCGAATAGGTAAGGCTGCCGCTGGAAGTGGCGGTCAGCGCCAAGGTGCCACCGCTGAGGTTGAAGGCGCCAAGACCCGCGCTGGTGGTCTGAGTGGCGGCCAGGGTGCCGGACGTAACCGTGAGGCCGCCGGTGAAGGTGTTTTGACCGCCGAGGGTGACGGTGCCGGCGGCACTCATCGTGACAGAGGTGAGGCCGGAAACGCTGCCGTCGGCGATCAGCCCATCGATTTCGCCGCTGGAAGTGCCGGTCAGGGTCAGCGAATGGGCGCCGGTGCCGTCCAGCAGGACCAAGCCAGGATTGGTCAGGGTAAGGGAACCGCTGGTGCTAAAGATGGCGGTGTCGATGAAGGAAAGGGCGACGGTGCCAGTGGCGCTGGCGGTGGTCGAAAGCGTCAACTGCGTGCCGCTCACGATCGCACTGATGGTGGCGCCGGCCGGAATGCCGGTGCCGGTGACGGCTTCGCCAGCGGACAGCAAGGAGGTGTTGCTGACCGTCACGGTGGAGCTGCCGGTCGTGGTGTTGGAACCAGCGAGGGTCTCGGTGGTGGCGGTGCTGCCAGCGCCTTGCGACAGCGTGACCGTATTGGTGCCGATACCGGCAATCACGGTACCCGGCAGGATTCCGACGCCGGAGGCCGCCTGGCTGACAAACAAGCCAGCGACGCTGCTGACGGTCACCGCAGTGCTGCCTTGGACCGTGGAAGACCCGGTGAGGGTGGCAAGGGTGGGAGTGCCGGAGAAGTTGATCGTGGCGCTATTGGTGCCGATGGTGAAGAGATGGTCGCTGGTGGCGCCCGTGCCGGTGTATTCCAAGGCGCCCCCGTTGATAAGGAAGTTGGCCCCATTGTTGGTCGCGAGGCCGAGACTGTTGGCGAAGCCGGCGAGGACGGTCGGGTTGCCACTGCCGGTGACGTTTTGACTCAAGAGGACGTTGATGGGGGGATTGCCGTTAGCGTCAGATGAATTGTTGTCGGAGTTGGTGCCGGTGACGACCGAATTCACGGGGATATTCGGCCCGGAAATGACCTCGCCAATGGAGAGCTGACCGGAGAAGGTTGAGTCCATGGCAATGGTCGGGCTCGGCCCGATGACCAAGGTCGTCACGGAGCCGGTGGTGGTCTGGCTGAGGGTGATGGTGCCCTGGCCGTCATAAAATGAAATGACGGTGCCAGGCCTGATCCCGGTGCCGGTCACGCTGGCGCCCTCGTTGACCAAGGGAAACAAGGTGGACAGATTTGAATTGATACCGAACCCGCTCGCGCCCGCCCCGATGGTGTTATGCTCGCTGCTCGTAAGCGTGACGCCGCCGGAGGTGGTGACGCTGATCCCACCGATGGAGGTTGCTCCATTGGCCATGGTCGGAGCGATCAGGACGCCGCCATTGATGATCGTGGCGCCGCTGTATTGATTGTTCTTGCCCAGGGTGACGGAGCCGACGCCATTTTTCACCAGTGAAATCTGGGTGGCGTTGGCATTGTCCGTAATGGTCGGATTGAAGGCGTTATTGCCGCTGTTGGTGCCGGTGAGGATGAAGTTCGTCGCATTGGCGCTGTTCATCGTCAAGAGGCCGGTATTGGCGAAGGAAGCCGGGGCGGAACCGGAGAAATCAAGCGTGGCGCCGTTGGTGCCAACGGTGAAGAGGCGGTCGGTGCTGGCGGTGGTCGTGCCGACGAACTGGAGGGTCGAGCCAGCCTCGAGCACGAGACTGGACGCGACCGAGGAGGAAGCGCCGAGGGAACTCGCCGCGCCGCCATTGGCCAGGGTGTTCGCGATCAGGAAGCCGCCGCTGAGGGTGAAGCCGCCGGTGAAGGTGTTGGCACCGGTGAAGGCGAGGATGCCGAGGTTGCTTTGGTTGATGGCACCGGAACCGCTGATGACGCCGGAAACCGTGAGCGCGGTGCCATTGATGTTAGCGATGGACAAACCGCCGGCATTGGTGGCGGTGAGCACGAGGTTCGCCGCGATGGCCTGGGTGCCGAGATCGACGTTGAGGATCGCCTGGTTGGCGGTGGTGCCGCTGTTCAAGGTCAGCGTGTCGCCGACCGTGAGGCTCGCAATGGTGAAGTTGTTGATGCTACTGAAGTCGAGTTCGCCCAAGGTGACGGGGACGTTCAAGGTCACGGTGACAGCAGCGGGACCGGTGGTAGCGGTGTCGAGCATAGCCACCCGCGTGCCGGCGCCATTCGGGACGGAGCCGCCCCGGAAGTTGGCTCCAACGTTGTAGTTGTTGCTGGCGCCGATCCAATCGTTGCTGGAAGTGATGCTGGCGGTCGTCAACTTGAGGAAGCCGCCGGAGTCGGTGAGGGTGTAGCTCAGGATCGAGACCGGATCCTGGATCACGAAGTCGGAGAGGGTGGTCGAGCTCAACGTGCCCGAGTGGCTGGACAAGGTGAAGGAGCCGGCGGTGAGCAACGGCAGGCTGGTCCCGGTGCCGAGGAGGACGAGATTGACCTTCGAGGCCAGCGTCAGGGTCGTGGTGAAGATTTGCGAGTTGGTCGAGGCGGTCCCGGTGGTGAAGAAGATATCAACATTGGAACTGTTGCTGAGCGTGAGGCCGCCGGAGAGGGTCAGGGTGCCCGGAGCCGTGCCGAAGCCGGGATCGAGCAGGGCGTTGGAGCTCATGACCACGGGGCCGGCCACCGTGCCGGTGCCGGTGAGGGTGCCGCCGACGACATTCACGGTGCCGCTGATCCGACCAGTCCCGGCATTGACGAGGGCGCCGGGATTCACGGTGATGGTCCCGGAAAGGGTGCCGGTCTGATTGGAAATCGAGCCGGAGATGAGATTGATGGCGGAACTGATGGTGCCATTGCCGGTGATCAGGCCGCCATTGTCGGTGATGGCGCCGGTGATCAAACCGCTATTGGAGAGGGTGGAGGCCGTGCCCATCGTGATGGTGTTGGAGATGGCCAGGCCGCTGACGCTGCTGGAGCTGAAAATGGTGCCGTTGGGATTGAGGATGATCGGCTCGGCGATGGAACCGGTGCCGGAGAGGAAGGCACCCGGAAGGATGGTCAGGCTGGCCGGGGTGGCGACATTGTTGGAGACGTTGCCGTTGACGACGAGATTGCTGGCGACCGTGATCGGGCTGGCACTCCGGTTGGTCAACAGGCTAAATCCGATGACCCCCGACGAGCCGATGACGAGGGTGCCGCTGTTGACGGAAGTGGGACCGGAATAGGACTCGCTGCCGTTGAGGGTGAGGGAGCCCACGCCGACCTTGATGATGCTGGTCGGCTGGCTGTCATCGAAGATGGCGGCACCGAACACGTTGGCCTGGGTGGCAGTGCCGACGAAGGCACCGCCGAAGGTGATGGTGTGCGGGGTGTTGTCGGAGGTAAGAATGCCAATACCGCCCCGGTTGGTGAGGTTGAGCGCGCCGGAGCCGTCGAAATCGATCGTGGTGCCGTTATCTCCGAAGCTGAAAAGGCGGTCAGAGGTGCTGCCGGCACCGATATACTGGAGGACGGTACCGGTGGCGATGGTGATGGTGGAAGAGGCGCTTGAGGCCGCGCCGATGGCGCTCGGGCTGCCACCGTTGGCGAAGGAAGAGACGGCCAGGGTGCCGCTTTGAATATTGGTCGAGCCCGTGTAGGTGCTGTTGGTGGCGGTGAGGACCAGGGTGCCGCCGCCGATCAGGTTCAACTGGCCGGGGCCGCTGATCGAGGCGGTGGCGCCGAAGGTGAGGGTGAAGCCGGGGGTGAGCAGGATGGCGGTGGTGGACGAAGTCGCGCTGAGGCCAAGAACCACCGGGTGGGAGAGCGAGAGAGTCTGGGAGGCGGTGGTCGGCTCGAAGGGGGCGAAGATGGCGTCGTTGTTCAACGTGAGGGAACTGGTGCCGGTGGCGCCCAAATTGGCGTCCTGATTGATTGCCAAGGTGCCCGTGTCCATCGTGATGCCGCCCGTGAAGGTGCTGGTGCCGCTGAGGGTGACGGTCGAAAGGCCGGGGTTGGAGGTGGTGACGGTGACGGGCGCGGTGCCGGTCGGGTTGGCGCTAAAGGTGTTGGTGCCAAAGAAAATGATGCCGCCATCCCCGAGCAGAGCGGAGAAAGTGCTGGTGCCAGCGCCCGTCTCGGGCTGCGAGAGGGTGAGGGTGGTGCTAACGGTGGTACCATTGACGGTGATTCCGGTGATGGTCGTCCCCGGGGGAATGTTCGCGCCGGTGATGAACTGGCCGACAGCCAAAGTCCCCGTGACGCCGAGAGCCGTGGTGCCCTGCGTGCCGCTGAAGGTGAGGACGGTGCTGCCGGTGGAGGTGGAGGAAGTGACGACGAGGGCGTTGCCGTTGGCGAAGTTCTGCGGAATGCTCAGATTGGCGCCGAACATATTGATGACAGCACCATTGGAGAGGGTCTGCAAGACGCCACCGGAGGTGGTGACGCTACCCATGATATTCGCCTGGGTGAGATTGCTGATAAAGTTGATGGCAGCCACCGGCACCTGGGTGGGCGCGTTGACCATGTCGATGATGGTGCCGCCGTTAAAATTGAAGACGGCCACATCGTTGACATTGGTGCCGGGATGCTCGATGGCGGCGAGCGCGAGGACACCGTTGCCGGCCAGGGTATAGGAGGCCGTGGTAACGGCGGCGGCGAGGGTGCCGGTGCCGCTGAAGGAGTTCAAGAGCAGGGCGCCCGTGAGGAAACCGTTGCCCTGGATGCTGAATTTGAAGCCAGTGGTGCGGGGGGCGGCGGACCACATGGCGATCGTGCCGCCGCTTTGGGTGACGGTGCCAGAGGTGCCAACGCCGGCGGAGCCGCTGGTCAGCAGCAAATTCATGGCATTGTCCAAATCGATCTCGCCGCCGGTCATGTTCAGAACACCGATGCCGTTGGCGTTGCTCCCGACCTCAAAGTCGTAGCCAGCCGGGCCGGTCGAATTGTCGCCCTCGAGCTGGACGCTGCCGCCGGTCATATTCATGATGCCGGTCACGGGGACGAGATTGCCGGCAAAGCCGTCGCCCACGCGGAAGAAGCCGAGGGTGACGACCTGGCCGCCCGACAGGTTGACCGTGCCATTGCCCGCGGCGCTATTCGCACTATTGCCGGCGACGGTGAAGAAGCTGAAGGCGGTCTGCTCATTGCCCCCGAGATTCAAGGTGGCGCTCTGGCCGGCGATATTGCCGACTTCCATCGGGAGGATGCCGCCGAGCAGGGCCGCCCCGTTCTGGCTCACGCCCGCCGAGGCGGTATTGGGGGTGCCGACCAAAGCGGTGCTACCGGTGATCGTCAAGGTGCCGTTCTGCACGCTGGTGGTGCCGGTGTAGCTGTTGGAACCGGTGAGGACCAGGGAGGAAGTGCCGCTCTTGATCAAGGCCGTGAGACCGCCGCCCACGCCGTTGTTGATCGAGCCGGCCATCGTGAAGGTGGAACTGCCGGCCCCGAGGCCGCCGCCGAGATTGTAGATCGTGAGGCCGCCGCCGACCGTGGCACCCGCCAAAGTGGTGAGCGGGCCGCCCGACAAAGCGCCGAAGGTGATGGTGGTGCCGTTGCGATTATCCAGCGTCGCGGAGCCGGAGCCGAGATTCATGATGATGTTGGCCGCGTTGGTGACAGTGCTGGTGCCACCACTGGAGAACTGGAGGGCACCGGTGCTGGGCCCAAGATTGATCGTGCCGCTAAAGGTGCCCAGATCGCTGTTGAGGATCAAAGCCTGCGAAACGGTGCCCGGGATCAGCAGGTTGAGAACGGCGCTGGGCGGATTGACGATGGTGACGCTATCGGTGCCATTGGCGGTGGCGGTGGCGACCGAAGACAAGGTGACGGAGGTCGCGTTGATGAGGCCGCTGACGGTGGCCCCCGCCGGAATGCCCGTGCCCGACACGCTATCGCCCACGAACACGGCGGAGGTGGTGGCCAGGGTAAGGATGGCGTTTCCAGTTGTGACGGTTGAATTGGTCAGGGTGATGGTGTTGGCCCCGGCGCTCACCACGATGGTGTTGGAGGAGCTGCCAACGGTGGCCGGCTGCGAAATCGTGAGGCTGGTCGGACTGGCGATGCCGGTCACCACGGTGCCAGCGGGAATGCCGGAACCGGTCACCACGTTGCCGGGATAGAGGCCAACGGTGTTCCTGACGGTCAGGGTGGTGCTGCCGGTGGTCGTGGTGGAGCCAGTGAGAGTGACCTGAGTGCTAAGGCCGGAATTCAAAGTCAGGTTGCTCGTGGTGTTGAACATGGACAGGGTGCTGGTGGTCCCGGTGGCGATGACCGGATTGCCCAGAACGATGGCGGCGCCGGCTCCGATGTTGGCCGCCTGGTCGAAGGTGCCGCCGTTCAACATGATCGAGTTGGTGGTGACGCCGAACGAGAAGGTGTTGGTCATCCGCAACGTGCCGGTGTTGATGACAACCCCGTTGTTGAAGCTATTGCTGCCGGTAAGGACCGCGAGGCCACCGGGACCGGATTGCTGCACGGCCAGCGTGCCGGTGATCGGGTTGCCGACCGTGACGGTGCTGGTCTCATCGAAGGCCAAGGTGCCGCTGCCCGTGGAACTATTGACGGGACCGACGCCAAGGGAGCCCGTGGTGCCGCCATTGCCGAGCTGCAGGGTGCCACTGGTGATGGAAGTATTACCGACATAGGTGTTAGCCCCGCCCAGGATCAATTTGCCGGAACCGGACAAGGCCAGATTGGCATTGCCGCTGATGACGCCATTCAAGCTGAGAACATCGGAGGGATTGGCGACGCCGACGGCCAAGTTGGAGGCCAGGACGAGGGGAACATTGATGAAATGCTGGCCCAGGTTGTCATTGATCGAAGCCGAGCTGCCCTGGCCATTCATGGTCAGGCTGGTACCGCTGCCGGTGATGGTATAGCTAAGGGAGTTGGTGAACTCGATATCCGTGAGGGTTTGCGAAGCGTTAAGGGTGACCGTGGCCGAGCCCGACGTGAGTGCGCCCGCGAAGTTCGCGGTATCGACGGCAGTGGCGACACCGGAACCGCCGGGGAAGCCGTAGGTGACGCTGTTGACATTCTGCCAATTGGCCGACGTGGTCCAGGTACCGTTCCCATTCACATTCCAGTTGAAGGGGTTGCCCACCAGGAGGGAAATGTTCAGGACGATCGAAGAGTTGGTATCGGTGAAGACATAGGCCCGGCCGTTCTTGGCGTCCAAAACCGAGGAGGCGGTGAGAGTGGCCAGGACGGCGTCAGCCGCGCCGCCCAGGGTCGTCCCGTTGTAGTTGACGAGATTGAAGGTGCCAGTGCCAAGGAAGGGGCTGCCGACGCCGCTGCCAAGGTTGAAGAGATTGAAGGTCGCCCCGGTGAGGGTAAGCGCGTTGAGACCCGAGATCGACAGGCTCGAGAAGTTTGAAGCATTGGTGCTGGTGATGGCAAAATTGAGCGTGGTGTTGTTGTTCAGGCTCAGGGCGTTGAAGGTGAGCGCGCCGGTCGTGGTGGCGGTGCCGGGGGCGATGATGGCCGAGCCCAGGTTGCTGTTGATCGGACCGGCCACGATGCCGCCAACCACATTGCCGCTGCCGCTGAGGTTCTGATTGTTGTTCAGAATCAAGGTGCCATTGACCAGGCTGCCGACGGCCAGATTGGCGCCCGAGGCCAGGGCGATGACCGGGGAGTTGGCGATATTGTTATTGGAAGCCCCGGCCAAGGCCAAAGTGCCGCTGCTGATGGAGGTCGTGCCGGTGTAGGTATTGCCGAGGCTGGAGAAGGTGACCGTGCCCGCGCCGATCTTGTTGACGCCGATGTTGGTGCCCGTGAGGACAGCGTTGACGATACCGCTTTGGACCGTGAAGGTGGTGGCGCTGGCAAGGGTACCAGTGGTGCCATTGACCAAGCCGTTGATCAAATTGAGGGAGCTGACGGTGGCATTCTGGCTGTTGACATCGAAGACCGCGGTCGCGCCGCTGACCACGACCGGGGCCCCCGTGACCGTGCCGACGCCCGACAAGGTGGTGGTGACCTCAAGAGTCGTGCCGCTGCCGAGGGCAAGGGTGCCGCTGTTGACGGTTGCGCTGCCAGTGAAAGTGTTGGCCCCCGAGAGGGTGACGGTCCCGTTGCCGGCCACGGTGACGGAGCCCGAGCCGGTGTTGATGATGCCGGAGATGGCCATGTTGCCATTGCCGACGAGGGCGAGATTGGCGCCGTTGGGCAGGCCGAAGGGACCGGAAATGGTGTTGGTGAGGGTGAGGACGCCCGCATCGGAGGCGAAGGTGGTGGTGGAGCCGGCGGCACCATTCAGCAGGATAAGACCACCAAAGGTGTTGTTACCGATCACATTTTCCAACGCGCCGGTGGCGCCGGCAGCGCCGCCGCCGACGATCGTCAAACCCTCGGTACCGACGCCAACATTGGCCCCGCTGGTGGAGTTTTGCTGGAGTTGCAAGGTGGCCCCATTGGCGACAAAGGTCCCGCCGCCGACCTGATTATTGGTGCCGGTCGAGCCCAAGGCGCCGCCGTTTTGAATGTTCAGGATGCCCTGGGAAATGGTCGTGATGCCAGAATAGCTGTCGCCGTTCAACAAAGCCAATTCACCGCCACCCGTCAGGGTGAGAGCGCTGGTGTTGATGACCCCATTGGTGCCGCTCACGACGGGACCCGAAATGGTCAAAGTGAGGCCCGGGCCAATTTGGAAGGTCCCGCCGTTGCCACTGAGGGTGACGGTGCGGTCGTTGGTCCCGATCGCGCCATTGTTCAAGGCCGCGGTGTTTTGGATGGCCAAAGTCGCGTTGTTCAGGGTGAGGCCGGCGCCGAAGTTCTGCGCACCGAGGTTGGCGTTGCTGGAAATTGAAGTGGTGCCACCGATCAGGAACGTCTGGCCGGTATAAGTGTTGTTGCCGCTGAGGGTGAGCGAACCCGCGCCCGACTTGGTGAAGGAAGTGCTGCCCGTCAAACTGCTGTTGGTGATCGTGTCGGCGATGGTGACGCCGCCCGAGGTGTTGTCCTGGATCAGGATGATATCGGGGTTGGCGATCGCATTGAGGCTGATGAGATTGCCACCGGAGAACGCAACGGCGTTGGCGCCGACGTTCGAAGTGACGAGGATGCCACCGCTCGCAATGGTGAGCGTGCCGCTGACCGTGTAAGCGCCGGGGTTGTTCAGGCGCAAGGAATTGATGGTCAGACCGGAGACCGTCGAAGTGCCGATCTGGGCATCAACGTCGCCGGCGGCGGCAAAGGAAGTGGTGAAGCTGGCAAAGGGCGTAATATTGCCGTTGCCGGTCACATTGACGCCCGTCCCGGCGCTGACGCCCCAAGTGGAACCGCCATTAACCGTGAGCCAGCCGCCGACGATGGTGTTGGCGCCGCCGAGGGTGGTCGAATTCAGGTTGGGGGTGGAAAAGATCACGCCATTGGTGGCAGACTGGGCACCGGTGGGGAGCGTGATGTCGAGCGTGGCGCCATCGGGCCGGGCGTTGTTGGCGTTCAAGGTGCTGAGGTTGACGACCAAGGTGCCGCCGGAGCCGCCGGCGTTGACGACCAAGGTGCTGGCGCCGCCGGACTGGCCGCCGTTCAGATTGGCCAGCGCATAGGACGGGAAAGTTTGGGAATTGGCGGTGCCCGTCTTGCCTTGAATGAACAGATTGCCACCAACCAAGCTAAGGGTGGTGGAATTGGCCACGGAGTTGAAGATATTCGACGCAAGGGTGGCGGTGCTGAAGTCGATCTTAACGTTGCCGGAACTGACGTTGAGCTGTTGGTTCGCGCCACCCGAGGTCACGCCATTAAAGGACTGCGTGCCAGTGCCAAACACGTTCATCTGGTTGCTCGAACCACCGGAATTGAAATTGCCGGAGAAAACCGTGGTGACGCCTCCCTGGGTGATAACGTTGTAACCGCCGGTGGTGCTGGTGGTGGTCAAGGTGGCAAAGCCATCACCATTGATACCGCTGACGAGCGGGAAGATCGCTCCGAAATTAACCGTGGCGCCGCTACCCGGGGCAAAATTCAAGACATTGCCGACCATCGTGTTGGCAGTGCCCAACACAAGGGTGCCGCCGGCCACGGTGACGCCACCGGTGAAGAAGTTGCTGCCGGAATTGAGGGTCACGGTGCCCAAACCACCCTTGGTGACGCCGTTAAGACCGCCGACAATGTTGCTGTTGACGTTAAGCGCGTCGCCCGGTTGATCGACAGTGATCACGAGTTCGCCGGAATTCGTGTTGGTGAGGGTGGTGAGATTGCCACCGGTGATCGTGCCGGTGCCGCCACCGGACTTCAAGAAGCCGCCGTTGGTCAAGTCCAGGAACGAGCCGCCGCTCTGGGTGATCGTCAGCCCGGTCACCATATTCAAGGAGGCGAAGGTCGAGGTGGGTTGGGCCGAGACGTTATTGGTGATCAGGCGCAGATTGACAGCCGGACTATTGGTCGAAGTGGTGGAGTTGGTGGAGGTGGCGAGCAAGGTGGTTCCGCCGGCCGAAGACTCGAAGTTCACATCGGCACCGCCGGTGCCCAGGGCATCGACACCATAATCGGGGGCGCGAAGGAAGCCGGAAGTGCTGTAGAAGGCGAAATCCGAGGTCACCGCCGAAAGGGTATTGGTCGAAGTGTCAAAGAAAGTGCCCGGCCCGATGAACCCGGCGGCCTGGCTGGCCAGGACAATGGGCATATTGGTGGTCTGGGCGCTGCCCGTTAAGGTCAGGGTGACACCCTCGTCCAAGAACGTCTGGGTGGTGCCGTTGAGGCGCGCGGGCAAAGCGGGAAGGCTCAGGGTATCGGTACCGGCGGTGCCCTTGGTTTGAGCGATCACGCTGGCGGCGTTGTAGGTGACGGAGGTCAGGGTGGTGGTGGTGGCAACGGCGGGTTGCAGGAGATCGAAGGTGCCGCCACCCAGGATGATCGTCTTGGCACTGAGGCTCCCGGTGATCAGGGTGCCCTGATCGACGGTGGTGGTGCCGGAATAGGTGTTGTTCCCATTGAGGGTGAGCACGCCCGGACCAGTCTTGACGAGCCCGAAACCACCCGAGAGGGCACCGCTCAGGGTGAGGGCGTTGCTCAGGGTGCCGGTATTGGCACTGGTGGTGATGGTCGCAGTCTGGGTAAGCGCGGCCTCGGTGCCGGCCAGGATCAGCGGGAAGTTACCGGTGAAGAAGAAACCGCTGCCAATGGCGATCGGATTGTTCAGCGAGGTGGTGGTGGTGGCGGTGAGCGGGGCGGTGAGATCGAGGATGCCGCCGTTGAGGTTGAAGGTGGCGGCGGAAGCGACGGTGGCCGTGGGCACGACGATGAGGCGACCGTTGATCAGGCCGGTGCCGATGAGGGAAATGGAACCCGGGGCGAAGCCGGCCCCCGGGAACGAAACGGTGTCGAAGGCGGTGGTGCCGGTGCCGGTAAGGGTGGCGGTGCTGCTGACGGTGGCGGTGGAGGACATGGTCACGGCGGTGGTACTCAAGAGGCCGGTGATCGTGACGGTGGCGCCCGGGATATTGCCGCCCTGGACCTTCTCGCCGACATACATGCCGGCATTCGCAACGGTGAGGGTATTGGAACCCGTGATGGTTTGAGCCGTGGCCAAAGTGGCGGTGGGCGTGCCGAGCTGCAGGGTGCCGGAATTGACCGTGATCGAGCCGGTGAAGCTATTGCTACCCTGGAAGAGAACGGTGCTGGTGGAACCAGAAACAACGAGGGAACTGGAGCCGGTGAGAAGGTTGGGGCCGGTCAATTGCAGCGTGCCGCCGCCGCCGCCGAGGCGATAGGTGTTGCCGAAGGGCGTGATGGTTCCGGCGCTGTAGCTGAAGGTGCCAGCCGAGCCCAGGCTGACGGCGGAGCCGAAGGAGAGACTGTTGACCGTGGAGGCGCCCAAGGCGATGAAGCCGGTCGAGGCAGGATTGAGGTCGTTGACGATCGCCTGGGTGAGCGGCACATTGACGACGACGACGCCCGGAGCGGCGATGGCGATGGCACCGGCGACAGGGGGAATCGCGGAGGCTGTGGTGAAGACGAGGGTGCCGGCATTGACGGTGGTGCTGCCGGTGTAGGTGTTGGCGGGGCCCGAGATGGTGGCGGTGGAGAAACCCTCGACCTTGGTCACGCCGCCCGCACCCACGAGGCTGGCAGCGAGCGTGCCAGACTGAATGGTGATGGAGGAGGCGGAAAGGGTACCCGAGCCGGCGATCTGGCCGTTGGCCACGACCTGCACCGGACCGACGACCTGGCCGACGGTCCCGATGTTCAGGGCGCCGCCACTAATATCAACCAAGCCAGAACCGAGCAAAGCGTTCGCCGCGACCAAGCCCAGGGTGCCGGTGTTGATGAAGGTGCCGCCGCTGTAGGTGTTGGTGCCACCGAGATCCAAAGTGCCGCCACCGAGCTTGATGACGCTGAAGCCGCTGCCCGACAAGCCGCTCATGGTGAGGCTGTTGTTATTGACCGAGATCAGCTCGTTGGCCGTCAGCGGAGCGATGGTGCCGGAAATGGTGAGGTTATTGGTGCCGAGGTAGGTGAAAGCGTTGGCCAGGGTCAACGTACCGGAAACGACCGAAGTCGCGAGCTGCGAATCCAAGTTGCCGCCATTGACGATGAGGTTGGCCGAGAGAGCGGCGGCGGAACCGATGATCAGGTTGCCGCTATTGAGCACGGTCGCGCCGGTGTAAGTGTCGTTGCCGGTGAGAATGGTGGAGCCCGGGCCGACAATCACGATCCCCTGGGTGCCGGTGAGGGCGGTCGAGATGGTGAGGGAGGCACCGCCGCCGCCCAGGAGATAGTTCGGATTGCTGGTGGTGATGGTGCCGGAGTAAGTGCTGTTGCCCGAAGCGCCGAAGCTGAGGTTGGGGAAGCTGCTGAACGTCAGGGTGCCGGTGCTGGTGGTGCCAGTGGGATTGCCGGCGGAAAAGATCCCGAACTGGCTGAAGATACCCGAGCTGTTGGTCGCCAAGGCCACGACGCCGGACGAAAGCGTGCTGACATGACTCAAGAAAGTGGCCTGATCGAGCGTGAAATTGGCGGAAGCGACACCAGCGGCGTTGATCAAGATGAGCCCGGTCGCGGGAACCGAGTTGCTGGTGGTGAAGACCAAGGTGCCCGAGTTGATGGTGGTGCCGCCCGTGTAGGAGTTCCCGCCCAGGAGGCCGGGAATAACCTGCGCCGAGAGGGTGGCGGTGGCGTTGCCGGCCGGATTCATAAGCAGGCCGGTCGAACCGGCGAGGTTGACGGCGATCGTGCCGCCCTGCATGGTGATCGAATTCGCCGTCAAGGTGGAACCGAGGGTGACGGCGGTGCTGACGCTGCCCGTGATGGTGCCGGAGGCGACGTCGAGGGCGCCAATGGCATCGTTAAAGGCGAAGAGATTGAGGGACGCGCCGCTGAGGGTGACCGCGCCGGTCGCGGGGAACAGGTTCGGACCCTGCAACTGGACGTTGCCAGCCGAAAGGGTGATGCCGCCGGTGTTGGTGGCCGGGACGGTGAAGGCGACGGTGTTACCGGTGGTCTTGATAATCGCGCCGGGACCGCCGAGGGTCGCATTCACGATTCCGTTTTCGAGGTTGAAGGTGGGGCTGAGGAGAACCCCGCTGCCGGTGACGGTACCGGATTGGGTGGCGGAGGCCCCGAGCTGAAAGACGCCCACGGACTGGGTCGCGGTGGCACCCATGTCCAAGGTGCCCGAGTTGACCACGAACGGGGCCGTGGAGTTAAAGAAATTGTTGCCGGCGACCAAAATGGTGCCGGAATTGATGGTGGTGCCAAGGTTGTAGGTGCTGGCGGCGTTCAACGCGAGCGTGCCATTCCCCTGTTTGTTAAGGGCAAAGCCGGCGCCGGAAACCGCGCTGACGGTGAGGGTGCTGGTGCTGAGGGAACTGGTGCCGACCGGAGCGTTGGTGCTGACGGTGATGGTGCGAAGTTGATTGGGACCGGCCAGAACGAGATTGCCCAAGCTGAGGGAATCGGTCCCGACAAAGGTCAGATCGCCAAAGAGGGTGACCGTGCCGCCCACGACGAGGCCCGGCACGACGGCATCGATGGCGGTGGCGCCGAAGCCCAGGACCGTGAGGGCCCCGGTGCCGAGAGCCCCATTGTTGCCGAGGGCGAGCGTGCCCACTTGGAGGCCCAAGCCACCGGTGAAAGTGTTGTTACCCATCAGATAAACCTCGCCGGTGGTATTCTTGATCGCCGCAACGTTACCAGCCAAGACCGCGCTGGCCGTGCCACTTTGCAGAATGAGCCCGGCAGACGAAAGCGTGCCCGTACCGGCCAGATTGCCGTTGGTGAAGACGAGGGTGGTGCCGGTATTGAGCGCGCTGGAAGTGAGGGTGTTGAGCGCGGGGAGCGAAAGGGTGACCGTGCCGGCCAACGTCCCCGTGCCGAGCGCCAGGATGGTGGTGCCCGGTTGAATTATCCCGTTGTCGGAAACGGTCTGCCCGACGGCGAGACCCTCGGCATTCGGAACCGTGACCACGACGCTGCCGGTGGTGGTGGAAGCGTTGGTCACGGTGGTGGTGTTGCCGGCGAGCGTGACCAGACCGACCGCTTCGGCGTTGTTGAGGATATTGAGGGCACCCGTGACGGTGACCGGCGCGCTGGCGACCAGGGCGTTGGGTTGGGCCAAGATCAAGGTGCCGCTATTGATGACGGTGCCGCCGGTATAGTTATCGCCTTGGCTGAAGACCACGGTGCTACCCGACCCGCTGATGAGGACGCCGTTGCCGCCGGTAAGCGAGTTCCGATCGAGCAGGGAGAGGGTGCCGGTGTCGGCGCCAAGATCATAGATGGCGTTGGCCGGAGAGATCGTGACCGTGGGCGAAGTGGTGCCCGTGCCGTAGCTGAAATTCCCGGTGGCGCCCAGGCTGACGGCACCCGCATTGGTGAAAACCAGGTTGGTCGCAGTGTTGGCGCCCAGGGCGAGGAAGCCCACGCTGGAGCCGCTGACCAGATTGATGATCGCCTGGCTGAGCGGGGCGTTGAAGGCGGCTTCGGCCCCGGCGTTGATGGTGAGCGAGCTCGGGATATTGGGAGCGGCGGAAGTCGAAGCGAAGAAGAGGGTGCCAAAGGCAACGGTGGTACCGCCCTGATAAGTATTGGTGCCGGAGAGCGTGACGGTGCCGGTGTTGCTCTTGATCAGCACGGGGAGGACGCCCGCGAGATTGGCGCTAATCGTGCCGTTTTGCACCAAAAAGAAGTTGGAACCGGTGATGGTGCCACCGGTGCCGCTGATGGTCCCACCCAGCAAATTGACCGTGCCCAGCGTCAAGCCATTGTTGCCCAGCGCGAGTTCGGCGGGGGTGAAAATCGTCTGGGACAAGCTGGAACCCACCACGGAATTCGTGACCGTGCTGAAGCCATTGACGGTGACGGGGCCAAGGGCGAGAAGGGCGTTGGACGCGTTGCCAATCAGGAGGGTGCCGCCGATGACCGTGGTGCCGGCATTGAAAGTGTTGGCCCCGGTAAGATCGAGGATGCCAGGACCCGCCTTTTGGAGGGCGACGCCGGCACCGGAGATAATGCCGCTGAGCGTCAAAGTGTTGGCGCTGACCGTGATGGTGCGGGTAAAGGCGATGGGGATCTCCGCGAGCTGGGCTTCCAACAAAATGTTGCCGCTCAAAGTGAGGCCATTGGTCCCGACGAAACCGACGTCCCCGAAGAGGGTGATCGCATTGGGCACGGTCAAACCGGCGACCGATGCATCGAGGTTGGAGACATCCACGGCGGAAACCGTCAGGGTGCTGGTGGTGCCGGTGCCCAAGGCACCGACGTTGCCCAAGACGAGGGTGCCGGAGGCGAGGATGGTGCCATTGAGGTAATTGTTGGCGGTGGCGAGAACGACCTGACTGCCGGTGCCACTGACCTCGAGGGTGTTGGCGCCGGTCAAAAGATTGGATCCGGTCACGGTCAGGGTCCCGCCGCCGCCGCCGAGCCGGTAGATATTCTGACTGGGAGTCATGGTCGCGCTGAGGCTGAAGTTGCCGGTCGAACCAAGGCTGATCTCGCCAGCGCCCAGCGCAGAATTGGTGCCGGTGCCGCCGGTGGCAAAATCGAGAGCCTTAATGCGACCAATACCCCCGATGTCATCCTGATCCAGGGCAACACCTCGGGCGGCGTCACCCTCGCCGATACGATCACCAACAGCAGCCTGACGGGCAGCACCTCATTCACCAAGTCCGGCGCGGGTGCGGCCACCCTGAGCGGCAACAACACCTACACGGGCCAGACCTTCCTGATCAACGGCACCACCTTCGTCTCCAGCAACGCCAACTTGGGCGCGCAGAATTTCGGCGCCGGTCTCACCCTGAACAATGCGACTTTGGCCGTCCAGAACACCATGGCCTTGAACAATGGCGCCATCGGGGCCAACGACCGCACCGTCACCCTCAGCGGCAACGGCGGGACTTTCCAGGTCGGCCCGGGCCTCACCTTGACCATTTCCGGTCCCATCGCCAGCGGCACCAACCAGGTGATCAACACTGGCGCGCTCACCCTGACCGGTGGCGGCACTCTGGCCTTGCTGAACACCGCCAGTTATTCCGGCATTACCACCGTTTCCCAAGGCATCCTGAACATCCAAAACGGCGGCGCCTTGGGCTCGACCGGCACCAATAATCAGGTCGGCGGCGGGACCTTCATCGCCAACAACGCCACCTTGCAACTCCAGCAAAACTCCACCAGCGGCGCCAACGTCAACGTCGGTGCCGAGGGACTGACGATCGTTGGTGGCGGCGCCGCCACCGCCAACGGTGCGCTGGAAAACGTCAGCGGCACCAACACCTTTGGTGGTCTCATCCTGCTGAATGGCACCGCCGGCTCCACCACCACCTTCGCTTCCGATGCGGGCCTCCTCACCCTCACCAACACCATTTCCGGTCAATTCGGCATCCCCAACGGTGCCAATCTCGCCCTCGTCGGCAACGGCAACACCGTCATTTCGGGCATCATCAATACCGGTACCGGCTCGCTGACCATGGCGGGCACCGGGACCTTGACCCTTTCGGGCCTCAACACCTTCACCGGCAGCGCCAACGTCACCAGCGGCACCCTCGCTCTCGGCAACGGCACCACCCTTTCGACCACCGGCTCTTCGGTCGTGATCAACGGCCCCACTGCCGTGCTCGATGTCAATGTCTAGACGGCCACCATCGGGGCCGTCACCCTGAACAACGGCACGATCTTTGGCACGACCGGCCAGCTCACCAGTTCCACCGCTTACACGCTCATCAATGGCACGGTCAGTGCGGTTCTGGCTGGTGCCAACATTGGGGTGAACAAGACGGGTGCCGGCACGGTGACGCTGTCCAGCCTCGGCAACACCTACACCGGCACGACTTCCATCGGCAGCGGCACCTTGGCGCTGGCCGGGCTCTCCATCAACAATATCGCCAATTCACCCGCCGTCGTCCTCGCCTCTGGCGCCGCTCTCAACCCCGGCGGGTTGGTCAACGGCACCCTCGTCCTCAACAACAACCAGATCCTGAGCGGCACCGGCACTGTGGTCGGCGGCACCGTCGCCGGTCCGCTCAACAGCAACCTGGGCTCCGCCATCATCGCCCCCGGCACCACCGGCACCGCCGCCGCCCTCGGCACGCTCACCCTCAACGCCCTCAGCCTGAACCCCAGCACCACGCTGAATTTCGCTTTTACCAGCACTACCGCATTCTCCACCCTTTCGATCTCCGGCCTCAACGGCCTCACCCTCTCCGGGGCGACGTTCAACATCTTCAACCTCGCCGGCGGCTCCAACAGCTCTTTCAATGGCATTGGCACCTTCGCTCTGGTGAACTTTAACGGCGCGACTTTGGGCGGTCCCGCCGATGCCGTCTTGGCGACGCTCACCGCCTCCTCTGTGCTGGACGCCAAGGTCGGGCACTCCTATTCCTTCACCGACACCAATTCCGAGATCGTGTTGACCATTGCGGGCCTCGTCGGCAACCCCTTCACCTGGAACGTGAATGGGAGCGGCTTCTTCAACTCGGCGGCCAATTGGCAGAATCTCAACAGCGCCACCTACGGCTTCCCCGGCGGTTCGGGAATCAGCACCACCGTCGATATCGCCAATTTCGCGGGCGCCCTCACGACCTCGGCCGGGGCCACGATCACCCTTACCGCCTCGGAGATCGTCAGCGATCTCGAGCTCACCAACTCCAACAGCTACACCATCGCCGGGAGCGGCCCCAGCCTGACCCTGAACGGCCAGGGGAGCCCCGCCGTGATCAATGACAACCTGGGCCAGCATTTCATCAATGTTCCCCTCGTCATGGCCTCCAATCTTGGAATTACCGTGTCGAATTCAACGGACATTCTCACCTTGGGCGGCGCGATCAGCGGCAGCGGCAACCTGACCTCGGGCGGTTTGGGCCGGTTGATCTTGTCCGGGGCCAACACCTACGTGGGCAACACTTCCATCACTAGCGGTACTCTGCAGGTCGGCAATGGCGGCACCACCGGGTCGCTCGGGCTCGGCGGCGTCAACACGGCCACGGGCAGTGGCACCCTCGTCGTTGACCTGACCAACACCATCACGATCGCCAACCAGATCACCGGCACTCTCGCCGTCCAGCAGATCGGCCCCGGCGGCCTCACTGTTCTGACCGGCAGCAGCAGCTACACCGGCGGCAACGTCATTTCCAGCGGCACCTTGCGGATGACCAACACCTTCTCCTTCGGCGCGTCCACCAACTCCATCATGTTGAACGGCGGCACCTTCGACCAGGCGGCTGACGCCGGGCCGGGCAACACCATCGTTCTCGGCAATCCCGTGATCGCCACCGGCACCACCAGCACCCTTTCCCTGCTCAATACCGTGAGCAATCTGACGTTGAACAATGGGCTGAGCAACCAGGTCACCCTCACCAACTCCGCCACCGTGACCGGCAGCAATGTGCTGACGGTCAGCAACACCGTCGGCCTCTTGCCGGGCGATA
>Ga0207007_1074_pt1 | contig 26766 bp, 18 predicted proteins | sample Alteio_BWMinCont_85_FD_153487 | JGI IMG/M metagenome (GOLD analysis project Ga0207007, IMG submission 153487) | Enriched cells from forest soil in Barre Woods Harvard Forest LTER site, Petersham, Massachusetts, United States -... | ecosystem: Environmental > Terrestrial > Soil > Temperate forest >...
CTGCTATTAAAATTATTTTTTCCGGAACTAAAATCGGTGTTGCTTAAATCCAGGCTGGAAGCGACTAGACCGCCGACGTTTACCTGCGAACCCGGCGCAAAAAGTATGCCGTTGGGATTAATCAAAAATACTCGGCCATTCGATTCCAGCGCCCCAAATATCTGCGAAGGATTTTGACCGATGATGCGGTTCAATACGCTGCTGGAAGAACTCTGCTGCAAGAACTGGGTAATCTGGCCCGAATTGATCGAGAAAGACAACCAGTCTATGACGGCGCCCGGCGTATTCTTAATGGTTAACACGTTACCGTTATTGGTGATAGTCGCCTGTCCAACCACGACCTGTCCGCCGGTAGGATTGGCGAACGCAGGACCGCAGGCAAAACAGCCGGCGATCAGTACCGGCAGCAGACGGCGGCAAAATTGTTCGCGCTGCAGTTTGCTATCCGGTTTTCCGTACTTCAGATTGGTATTTTTCATTGTGCTCAGACTATGTTCAATATTCGTTGCGTTCATCATAAAGCGCCTCTTTACCGGACTTTGAAGATATTTATTAATTCAAGAATTAAAAAGTGACGACAACTTTAAAATGAACCCGGTTACTTCCCTTGTCTGTCACAGTCGACGCATCGACGACGTGGGCAACATCTGTTTGCCATTGCAGGTAAGGTGAACTGGTAAATCGCCATCCCAATCCGACACTGCCTATCGATTCCTGAACGATTTCGCCGGGCAACGGATCATTACTTTTAACGTAACCGGTATCGTAAAATCCGAGAAGACGGCATAGCTGGCTCCCTGAACACATATTGGGTGTATACAGTTCGAGATTGGTCGTACGGCCCTTATCGTCTGCAATTTCGCGCTCGGTAAATCCGCGTACCGAATTTGCACCTCCGGCACCGAATTCCTCGCCCTGCACCAGCGCGTCTGAAGTAAGTTGGCCATTCAGAGCAAAACGAAATTGCCAGTCCAGTGGCAGTGCATACATATAACTGGCACCGTACCGCAACAGACTGTAATCGGGTGTTGCGCCTGCTCGCGCGGCGGTAAAATCTGCCGCGCTGCTATTCGCGCCGCCTGAAATATTCCGCACCGCGGTCAGGTAAAAGTTGGCCGTGATTCCGGTCACAGTCCAATTGCCGGTGTAAGTTAAACTGAGCGGGTGTACTTCAACGTCACTGCCTATCGGCAGATCGGAAACCGTTTCATCGTTACGGAATGTTTTGATATCAAGCCCGCCGGTCAGCGTCGAATTGTAGTCGCCAATTCGCAACAGGTTGTGGTTGTATCTGGCACCGAATGAAGTACCACTGCCGCTTACCGCAACATCAAATACGCCGGCTGTCACCGTGCCGGAATTGACGTTCGAATAACTGCCATAAAAGTCGAGCGAGTCTGTCAGCGCATACAGAGGGATGTGATAGCCAAGTCCAAACACCTTTACATCGTTCGGATTGGCAAAGCTGGTCGTGTACTGCATGCTGAATACGTGATCCCATCCGCCGACATTCGCATTTTGAACTGTCGCCGTTAGCCGGTTGCGGCCCGTGATGTCGTCGCCGGTGTTGTCTACGCCTATCGTCCCAGACCAAGATTTTTCATCAACCACGTTCAGATTTGCGTTTACAAAACCGTCTTGTTCTGCGGACTGCAATTGCATCGTGGTTTTTTTTGCAGGATCTTCGTTGGCGACTTTCAGATTGGCTGAGAGTAGCGCCATATCGGGAGTGTGACCTACCTGTAACGTCGGCAAACTTGCCTTGATATTTGCATCGTCAAAAAACTGATTCCCGCTGACCGATATCTTGCCGATTTTGGTCTCAATCACTTTCAGCGTAACGACGCCATGATTGAGCTCCTGTTCGGGGAGAACCACATGAACCAGGCTGTATCCTTTTTTGCGATAGGCCGCTTCCAGCACTTCCAATGCCTGTTGAACTGAACCGAAGTCTTTGTCTTTTCCAACATAAGGAGTCAATATCCGGGTCACATCCGGATCAGCTAACAAGGTATTGCCCTGCACATCAAACCGGGTGATTTCGAATCGTGCGATAGCGGGAGTCTGATTATCCTCCGCCTGCACGATCAATGCATGCAGTGCCAGACTGATTCCCGCCACTGTTCCGCCAATTCTGACGACCCAACGTGCTTTTTTATTATGGTTCATAGCGTGACTTTTAAAATGGAATTCAATGCAAAATAGTGCTGACCAATTGGTTAACCAATAAATTAAGCAATCAGTTAAGCAATTAATACCTGACCAGCGATTTTTTAATCTGTTTCAGTATAGGAATAATTTTTTAGTTTTACTGAACTTTTTCTGCGAAATAATCCTGTCAGATTATCGATCTCAATAAATCTGCAAGGTGAGTCACTTTATTGTGCAAAGTTTGCGATTTTGCTACTGCCAATGCCTGTTCTGAACTGCGCCGGTAATAAGTGTCGTCGTCCCATAATTTTTTTAATGCCTGCCACCAGACTTGAATCTCTTCATCAGTCGGCACATTCCAAAAGTTCATCTTACATTTTTCGGGAACAGGAAAAAGATGTTCAGGTATAGCCAGAGTTTCAGGTATGCCGCCAAAATCAGAAGCGATTACCGGTATGCCGTTGGCATTTGCCTCAATTAAAATACGCCCGGCAGATTCCAGCCAAAACGACGGCATTAACAACACGCGCGTCTTGGCATAGACCGCCGACATATTCTGCTGCAGTGGCAATACCGTGATTTGATTCAATATAGCAGCCGACATGCCTGATTGCTGCAGCGCGGTCGCAAGCTGACCACGGCTCTCAACAACCATAAAACGCATCGCAGGCAATTCACGCGTTGCTTTTTCTACCAGTTTTAAAAATAGCGTGACGCCTTTTTCGGGGATGGGATTAATGAAGCTGACGAAACGCGGATCACGCTGTTGCGCAATGCAGGCCTGACTGTCTACAAATACGCCTACATTGTGACAAGTTAACTTCAGCGTATTTTCATAGTGTGTGACGGCCGATGCAGAATTGGTAATAACCAGATCAACATTTAAAAACGTATCAGGCCTGCCGTAGCGAGAATTCGCCAAATAAAAAACCACTTTTGCTCCAACGGCCCGCGCGCAGCGTTGAATCTCGATATCGAGTAAATAACCGCCAAAGGTAATCACAATATCGGGCCTATGCTGTTCCAGCCAGGCTTTAATCGTGTCACGAAATATCAATTCCTCAACAGCCGTCATTTGATCGCGCGTGGTGGTCGGAATTTGCACCGCGTTGTAGCTCACGGATTTTTTGCTGCCCTGCCATACCGGAAGCTTATACGCCGCAATTTGTCCGCTGGCAGTGAGTCCCTGGTCTGAAAGCACCTCAGCCGGCGAACCAGATACCGCTCCTTCAAAACAACAGGCAGTCAGCGCATGGCATTCATAACCGTGTTGAGTTAGCTGTTCGAGCATCGTGCGTATAGATTGCACGGCACCGTTGGCAGGATCAAACAAATTAAACGGACTGACAAAGACAAGCTTGCTTGCCGGCGTGGTCATTTTGCCACTGCACGAACGACTTTGGCATCGCTGCCGGCACTCTCGGTCCAGAAAGAGAGTTTTGAATACTGTTCGAATAAATCGGGCGGCAAGATGGTGCGACGTGCTTCAAACGAGACTTTGGGACGAACCCGATGCAAGCCGGATAAACCAAGCGCTTCATCAAAGGTCGGGGCGTCGTACTCGACATGCTCAAAATCATGGCCAAACCAGGGTTCACCGATAAATTCATAAATCAGTCGCAGCACTTTTTCCGGCGCCTGTACCAGTAAATCATAATCAACCACCAGCAACGATTTGGCCTGTTGTCCGTAATAGGCTTCCTTTAGCGCCGCCCACGGAAAGCCGACCAGACGATTACGCTGTGCCAGCGTGTCGACGCGGCTGTACACCGTATTGCGTTCATTATCGTCATTAAATAATTTGGTATTTTCGTAAGGATTGGCACGATACAGTCGCTCTATGCTATCCATTACCCAGGCGACATTGCGCACACAGGCTATGATTTTCGCATCAGGAAAAAGATCGAGCACAGCAGGCAATTTGGAACACCACATACGATTCGTATCGAGTATCACGTCTTTATCCAACTGTTCGGCGTAATAGCTGTCGAATAAACCTGCCAATAAATTGCGGCGCTGAAGTTGTGAAATAACCGGGCCAAATTCACTACCGGCGCTGACTTGCGCCAGCATGCCGGCAAACAGCGTGCCGATCGGGCTGGTCATGCCGGTATGAAAACGAGGATTTTGTTTAAGTAACGCCGCCAATAATGTAGAGCCGGAGCGCGGCAACCCTGAGATGAAGTGAAATTTTCTGTTTAACAAGCCCGTATCCCCTGTGCTTAACACTGCGTATTCCTTTACATCCCCTGTCGAAAAATTTGACAGAAAACCGCGCCGTCTTCGATTCGTCATTATAACCATTTGAATAGACTGGCTTTTTAAATCCGGCATAATTATTGCGTATTTACGTGGTTACCATAATACAACTGGTGTTGCATAACTGGCGATGACTAACGGTGACGATATGCGAGATTTGACATTTTTGACGCGCCTCAGTACACAATCCGTGCGCATGGAAGCGTTGGAGCGTCGTATTGTGGAACTGGAACGGGAAAACGCGACGATTACCGATTCGGTGGCGCATGTTACGGCGCGGCTTAAACTTTATCAGCAGATCAAAGATGAATGGGACTGGTTCTTTGAACACTCGAAAGACGCCTTGTTTGTGGCCGGACTGGATGGGCATTTTAAACGCGTCAATCATGCTTTTGCTGAAACACTAGGCTATACCAGGGAAGAATTACTCGCCTACCCGATTACGAAATTTGTACATCCCGATGATATCGAAGCCACGCTGGCTGAAATCAGAAATCTGGGCGCAGGCAAAGACGGCTCGTCTTTTGTAAACCGATATTTGGACAAGGCAGGCAACTGGCGCTGGATGTCGTGGCGCTGCCCCGGCCTGTTACCGGCTATGCCGCTGATCTACGCTATCGGTCGCGACATTACGGAAACCAAACAGTCCGAACAGGAAATCATGTATCGCGCCACGCATGATTATCTGACCGGGTTGTCGAACCGCTCCGCATTTGACCTGGCCCTGACGAACGCTATCGGCCGTACCGAACGTGACCCGAATAAACAGCTTGCCCTGCTGATGATCGATCTGGACGGCTTTAAAAACGTCAACGACACGCTGGGACATTCAGCCGGCGATCATTTGCTGCGCATGGTGGCATCCCGCTTTAAAGCATTGCAACGTCAGAACGAAATAATCGGTCGCATCGGCGGAGACGAATTCGGCTGGTTCGCTGAAGGAATGGCCCCCGTCAATGCCGAATCGTTTGCGAACCGGCTGGTGAACGCAGTTCGTGAACCGTTCGATCTGGATGGCACCACTGTAACGATCGGCGCCAGCATCGGCATTTCAACCTTCCCGGCTCCGGCCAAGGACCTTCAGACGCTGGCAAAGCAGGCTGACTTCGCTATGTATGCCTCCAAAAAATCAGGCCGCAATCGCTATACCCGCTTTACTGCGTAGTCCTCACGGTCGGCGTGTAAGGCTGAAATTGAATCAGCATCACGATCAGATAAAAGATCATGCTCATGCGCGGAAAATCGAACAGACTGTCGATCAGACCGACTGTCAGAAATCCGGTCAGCGCAGCGGCAAATAGCGGCGCCGGGAAACCGGGTTCGGAACGACGTCGCACCAGCAGCACCGCGCAATACAGCAGCAGCGCCAGCATCAACCCTGATCCCAGCAGGCCTTGCTCGAAATAAATCTGCAAAAACAGATTTTTGTAATGCCACGGCAAATGATTCTCGGTGCTAAAGAACCAGTATCTGGAACCTTGCGCAAAATGACCGTTACCGACCAACTCCCGACCGGCATCATTCTTTAGTGATACCGACGCGATGTCTGCCACGCTGCCGTCCTGATAGTTGGCAATCGACAGTTTGACGGTGGGACGCGCATACCACGGCGCCGGTTTTTGCGGATCCGCCAGAACAGGGAAATGAAATGTTTTCCATGCATCGGACGCCAACAGCGAGCTCCTGTACCACTGACATTGTTCCGCGTACAGCATCCATTTTTGACACAGCGTGACATACAGTTCCGAGTTACCGGTCCGGTTGCGCGCCACCACATTCAGATCGTAGGTCGCAGCGCGATCCAGATCGATAATCTGTTCGTAGTACAGCGGATCACCGCCAGTCAATTGCAGATAATTTGCACCCTGCTCAGAAACGTAACGATACTCAGACAATACTTCGCCGCCGGCATGCTGCTGGTAGCGGCGGATCATGCTGCCCTCGCCTTCGCCAAATATCGTCGAGCTCCATGTTCCATCCATCAACGCGAGAACCTCACGCCAGTGATCCACTCTGACCACAGAGTCCGGTTGCACGTTGTTGAAGCGTCGATGCATAGGCGTATCGTGATACGAAAAATACAGGCCCCAGCCCGCGATCAGCGTTACCAGCAGCGCGGCGATGGCGTAATTATTCTTCTTGAAGCTATGCACATCGCGCCACCATAAACCGGAAAACAACACGGCGCAGGACAGCAAAAACGCAATGTAACCGCCGCGCGCATAGGTGACCAGCAATGCATAACAGCCGAGTAAAAAAATCAGTCCGGCACCGAGTTGTACCTGTCGGTTTTTGCTCTTGGTCGCTGCCCACATCACAAACGGCATAGCGGTGGCCAGATAGCCTTCCACATACGCACCACCGGTATGCATGCCGGAAAAAAATCCGACTACGCGGTAGCCGCTTTCAAAATTAAGCAGACCGGTAAAGCACAGTCGCTCCCAGATGATCGCCAGACTGCACCCCAATGCGCCCAGATTAAAACCCAGCGTCAGATTATCCAGGGTTCGCTTTTTGTTTAGCGTGATGTCACGACCAAGCAATAACAACAGCAAGCCGGCCCACAGCAATCCCTTGCCAACTCGCAACGCATTGTAGGGACTCAAATAGTTATTGAAGGAATTGAGATCGATGGAGGGAAATGGATAGGCGCCGATACACACTGAAATCAATCCGGACCATGCAATGCCGAGAAACAGCCGGCGTGAGGTTGTCGACCAACCGGCCAGCGTTGAATCCAAAGATAAACCGGCTCTCCGCGTCAGCACAACGCTGACAGTAAGCAAAATTAACCAGTCGTATTCATCAAAGAAAAATTGACCCGTCCACGGTGCGAAGTCCAGCACCGGCAGCGTCGCCATCAGCACTGGCAGCCACAAATTTGGCCAGCGCCACAGCAATAAAACGTAGGCGACTATGGCGATCATTAACACGATGAATGGAATACCTGGTGAAACAAAACTGCCCGCATTTTCTATCATCATTCCATCCACGATTCGGATTAAATCCAGTTAAGAATTTCTTGAGTGAAATTTCATTTGAGCATCTTGCAAGCACTGAATAAAAAAATTAATTTCAGTAGAGAAAATATTGCCGTAAACCACAATGTCGTCGATACCTTACAGCAGAAGCAGTGCAACGACAAGCATGCATAAATTTTGTTGGAATCATAGTTGGATATGGTATAAACCTAACTCGATATTCGGGATCAACCTTATTCAAGCGCGGATAAATTTATGCAAGCAACGATAGGCATAGTCGGGTTAGGTTACGTAGGTCTGCCGCTGGCGGTGGAGTTCGGAAAAAAACTGCGCACGGTAGGTTACGACCTTTCCGAACGCAAGGTAGCCAGCTACCAGAAATTTATCGACCCAACCGGCGAATTATCAACAGAAGAATTGAAGAGCGCAAGCCTTCTGACCACCAGCAATAATCCCGCCGCGCTGGCCGACGCCGACTACATCATCATCGCCGTGCCGACTCCGGTCGACATGGCACACAATCCCAATTTTTCAGCGCTGCTCGGCGCCAGTGAAACGGTGGGAAAACATATGAAACGCGGTGCCATCGTGGTGTACGAATCCACGGTGTATCCGGGTGCCACCGAAGAGATCTGCATTCCGGTTCTGGAACGGTGTTCAGGATTGAAATGGAAGCAGGATTTTCATGTCGGCTTTTCGCCGGAGCGTATCAATCCGGGCGACAAGGAACATACACTGCCCAATATTCTTAAAGTGGTGTCCGGCGATGATCAGCCCACGCTGGAAAAAATTGCGGCGCTGTATGAAGTGATAGTGCGTGCCGGCGTGTATCAGGCATCCAGCATACAGGTGGCAGAAGCGGCTAAAGTCATCGAAAACACGCAGCGTGATTTGAATATCGCGCTGATGAATGAGCTCTCGATTATCTTCGACATGATAGGCATTGATACCATGGAAGTGCTGAAAGCGGCCGGCACCAAATGGAACTTCCTCAACTTTAAACCGGGTCTGGTGGGCGGCCACTGCATCGGCGTCGACCCCTACTATCTGACGCACAAGGCCGACATGATAGGTTACCACCCGCAGGTGATACTGGCCGGACGGCGCATCAATGACGGGATGGCGAAATTTATAGCCGAGAAAACGGTCAAGGAAATTATTCGCGCCAATCATCACGTCAACGGCTGCGTGGTCAACGTAATGGGCATCACCTTCAAAGAAAATTGTCCGGATATCCGGAATTCAAAAGTCGCCGACATGATCTTCGAACTTCAGTCTTTCGGATTGGATATTCATATCCACGATCCTTTGGCAGACCCGGATGAAACCTATGCAGAATACGGACTGAAACTGGAACAATGGTCAGATTTGCCGAGGGCGCAGGTTATAATCGCCGCCGTTTCGCACCGCGAGCTGGTGCAACGGCCGCTATCGGACTACCAGTCCAAGTCGCTGCCCGATACCTGCTTCATCGATATCAAATCGCAATATGACCGCGACGAATTAGCCGGCGCCGGATTCAAGGTCTGGCGACTGTAAATTTTTATTAAAATAATTTTGGAAAAACTCTGAAAAACCATGCGACATTTTGACGACCTGCAAGCTCAACTTAAAGAACAGCAATCTACCTGGGTAATTACCGGCGTAGCGGGATTTATCGGATCGAACCTGCTGGAGTTTCTGCTTTCGCATAATCAGAAAGTTACCGGGCTGGATAATTTTTCCGCCGGATATCAACACAATCTGGATCAGGTACGCGAGCTGGTTGGTGAACCGGCCTGGCGCAATTTCACTTTTATACGCGGTGACATCGTCGATCCGGCGACCTGCCAACAGGCCTGCATGGGTGCCGACTATGTCCTGCATCATGCCGCACTGGGTTCGGTGCCTCGCTCGATCGAAGATCCCCTGCTTACCAATGCCAGCAATGTCACCGGGCATCTGAATATGCTGGTTGCCGCGCGCGATCATCGCGTCAAACGCTTTGTGTACGCAGCCTCAAGCTCGACCTATGGCGATCATCCGGTCCTACCCAAGGTGGAAGACACCATCGGCAGCCCGCTTTCACCCTACGCCGTCACCAAATACGTCAATGAGCTGTATGCCGATGTATTTCAGCGCTGCTATGGAACCCCAAGCATAGGATTACGCTACTTTAATGTGTTCGGCCCGCGTCAGGATCCCCATGGCGCGTACGCTGCAGTCATTCCGTTGTGGATTGCCGCGCTGATCAAAAATCAGAGCCTGTATATCAATGGCGATGGCGAAATCACCCGCGATTTCTGTTATGTCGACAATGTGGTGCAGGCCAACGTACTGGCCGCCCTGACTACCGACGCCGCTGCAATCAACCAGGTGTATAACGTGGCGCTGAGTGATCGCACCAGTCTGAATCAGTTGTACGGCATGATGTGTGAACTGCTGAAAGATAATTATCCGCATATCCGCCAGCACAGTCCGACCTACCGACCGTTTCGGACCGGCGATATTCTGCATTCACAGGCTGATATTTCCAAGGCACGCACGCTGCTGGGTTATGCGCCGTTGTACCGGGTTGATCAGGGACTGAAAAAGGCGATGGACTGGTATCAGCACAATCTTGATCCTAAAGAGTGATTTTTGAAACCTGAGACCAGCCTGACGCAACTGTCTGAAGTCCAGGTCTATAGCCGCTTCGACGATCTGCCGGCGCCGTATCAAGCCCTGTTTCACACCTGCAGTCAGAACACAGGTTTTTTTATGAGTACTCCATGGTTTCGCCATTTAAGCACCACAGGCATGCCTGCTGAGATGCAGCTGCGAATCTACGCGGTGCAGGCGTTGGTGGATCAGACTAAGGTGTATGCGGTACTGCCAATGTGCCACGAGAGTAACGCCAGGTGGCGCCATGGGGCCAGAGTATTACGCGCGCTGGCCACCTATTATTCCGCGCAGTATGCACCGCTGCTCGACTTGTCGGCGCCACCTGACGTTCAGTTGGCTATGCTGACCGCACTGGCGCGGCATATCAGTGTGGAGGTGCCGCGCTGGGACATGGTAGCTGTGCAGCCCATGCACCAGGCTTCAGCGGCGTATCCGCTAGTGCTGCAGGCATTCAGTGCTGCAGGCCTGGCGGTTGACCATTATTTTTGCTACGGGAACTGGAGCGTGGCGATTCTACCGGATAACGACGGTCAACGCAGTTACGCGCGATACCGCGACAATTTGCCGTCCAGGCTCAAACACACATTGACCAGAAAAACAGCGCAGCTGAATAAAAATCAGCGACTGCGCATGGAGATTTTTACGACGGAAGCAGACGCCCGAATTCAGATCTCGAATTACCTGCGCATTTATGAGCGCAGCTGGAAAAATCAGGAACCGTACCCTGAGTTTATGCCGGGATGGATACTGGAAAGCGCGCGCCAGCAATGGCTGCGCCTCGGTATCGCCACCATCGACGAACAGCCTGCTGCTGCACAGATCTGGCTGGTGGAAAAGACAAATACGCAAACGAAGGCATACATCTACAAGCTGGCGCATGACCGGCGCTATGATCAGACCTCGGTCGGATCGCTGCTGACCGAACACCTGATGCGTTACGTTATCGATACAGACCAGGTCGATGCAGTGGATTTCCTGCATGGTGACGAAAAATACAAACAGGACTGGATGTCGGAACGCAGCGAGTTCAGGGGCATGATTGCCTACAACAGAATAACCTTAAAAGGCCGGATTGCTTACGGCGTTCTGAAAGCGGGACGCTATCTTAAGCAACTGGGTCGATTCAAACCATCGTCGTCAACAGTTACCGAATAGGTGGATTTATGGCACTGCACACATTGAATTCAAGAACCGCTACAGTCATTTTCTCTGCACTGCTGCTCGGCACCAATCTCGTCTCGTGTTCCCGTTTTTATTCTGCGGACAAATTCGTGGAAGAAGCGAAAAACTATGAGAAAAAAGGCGATAACCAGTCTGCATTAATTCAGTTAAAAAATGCATTGCAAAAAAATCCGCATCACGTGGTTGCACGTGTCATGCTGGGCGATTTATATCTGCATCTGGGCGACGGCGCTTCGGCTGAAAACGAATACCGCAAGGCTGCCGATCTGGGTGCCAAGGATGACCAGATCGACACCAAGATTGCGCGTGCCTTGTTTGAGCAGGGTAAATTTAAAAAACTGCTGGATGAAACCAGCGTTTCCGGCAGCAAGCCCACACCGGAGATGTTCACCGTGCGCGGCAATGCCTACATTTTCCTGAACGACAAGGTGCACGCGAAAGAGGCCTTCGAACTGGCGTTAAAAGAACAGCCCAATTTCGCGCAGGCGCTGATCGGCCTGGCCAAACTGGCGTTAATGGACAAGGATATAGAGGCCGCCAACAGCTATGCCAACCAGGCGGTTACAAACAATCCGAAAGACGTCGACAGCTGGCTGTTTATGGGCAAATTATTTCGTGCTCAAAACAAGCCGACCGAGGCCTTGAATGCCTTTAACACCGCGCTAACAGTCCAACCCGACAATTTCAATGCGCTGCTGGAAAGAGCAAACCTGGAAATCTCACTCAAAAAATTTACCGAGGCGCAGGCTGATCTTGCTGCTGTCCTGAAGATAGTGCCGAAAAATGTCATGGCCAATTATGTACAGGCCGAACTGGACTATTTCCAGGGTAAGCATAAAGAGGCCATCGCCGCATTGGAAGAACTGCGCAAGGGAGCACCGCGCTATCTGCCGGCCGTCTTATTGTCAGGTGTCGTTAACATGGCGCTGGGATCCACCGCACAGGCCGAAATTTTTCTGAAAAAATATCTGGAAGACGTTCCCAATAACACCCTGGCGCTGAAGTTGCTGGCGCAATGCCAGTTGAAGGACGGTCAGTCAAAACAGGCCATGGAGACCCTGACCAGGGCCATGAAGTACAGTGACGGCAAAGACAGTAAGCTGTACGCCATGCTGGGCGAAGCGGCATTGCAGAGCAAGGACTACAGCAAGGCCAACGGCTATTTCAATCAGGCTATCACCCTGACTCCCAATGATCCCGACCTGCATACCAAACTGGCGGTGAACGACCTGATTTCTGGTAACAATACGAATGCGGTGAAAGAACTGGATAGCGCGCTCAGTTTGAATGATAAAACCAACGCGCCCAGGTCCAACCTGATCCTGACCATCACGTATATGCGGTCCCACGAGCCGGACAAGGCGCTGGCAACCGCGCAGAATCTTCAAAAGGAGCAGCCCACCAATCCGATGGTACCCAATATGATAGGCAGTATCTATCTGGAGAAAAATGATCGTGCCAACGCCAGACTCAATTTTGAAAAAGCGCTGCAACTGCAAGCCAATTATTTCCCTGCCATTTCCAATCTGGTGATGATGGATATTCAGGATCATCAATACGATGCCGGCAAAAATCGTTTGCTGGCGTTGTTGAAACAGGATAAAAATAATCTGGACGGCGAGCTGGCGCTGGCAGGTCTTGCCACGCAGCGCGGACAAATGGACGAATCCAAAAAATGGCTGGAGCAGGCCTACAACGATCATCCGGATCAGATCCGCGCAGCCAGCGCATTAATCGGCTTTTATCTGCGCTCGCATGAAAACCAGAAAGCGCTGACATTGGCAGAAAAGATACAGGCGTCGCAGCCGGATAATCAGGACTATCTGATGCTGCTGGCGAAAACGCAGCAACTGGCTAATGACAAGCAAGGTGCCATCGACAGCCTGACCAAGCTGGCTGCGCAGCATCCCGATTCTGCCGATTACGAATATCAGGTTGCGTTGGCTTACCTGCGCGCCAATGACAATACGAATGCGACCGATGTTCTGAAAAAGACGCTGATTATCGATCCTGATTATCTCAATGCGCTGTTTGTGCTGGCCGAGCTGGACGCCAGAAATGCCGATTTCGATCAGGCCCTGCAGATCGCAAAGCAATTGCAGCAACGCGACGGCAAACAGGTTGATGGACTGGTTTTGGAGGGGAATATTCTGATGCGGCAGAAAAATTATGCTGCTGCGTCGACTGCCTTTGATTCCGCATTCCGGCTCAACAAACAGAGCGTCATACTGGCGAAATGGCATAGCGCGATGGTGCAGAATCATAAGGAGAAAGAGGCCGACGATAAACTGGTGAGCTGGCTCAAGGAGCATCCAACAGATAACGTGGCGCGGATTTATTACGCCGATTATTTGTTTAATACGCAGAAATCGAAAATGGCCGCCATTGCCCAGTTGCTGGATGCGCTGAAGATCGATCCGAAAAATCCGGCGATTTTGAACAATCTGGCGTGGGCCTATGACGTGGAGAATAGGCCAGAGGCGATGCAGTATGCGCAGTTGGCAAATCAGATTTCGGCCGATAATCCGCAGATTATGGATACCTATGGGTGGATACTGGCCAGAAAAGGAGATTACGCGCATGCCGTGCCGCTGCTGCAGAAATCCGTCGCTGCCTTGCCGGATGCGGGGGAGATTCGATATCACTACGCTTATGCGCTGTTTAATAGCGGCAGCAAAGAGCTGGCCCGCAAGGAGCTGGTGCAGATTACCAGCGGTAAGGATTTTCCTTCTATGGCGGCTGCCAAGGATTTGTTGAAGCAGATTGCTTCGTGATCAGCGAGACCGCTCACCACTCGTAGGTTGGGCTACGCCTCACCAGCCCAACATTCAAGCGCAAAAACGGAGCGTTCCGTAGGTTGGGCTACGCCTCACCAGCCCAACATTCAAGCGCAAAAACGGAACGTTCCGTAGGTTGGGCTACGCCTCATCAGCCCAACATTTTCACCCATGAACAGAGTGTGCACTCCTGCCCGGAGGTTATTGCTCTTATTTACTGGTTCGGTTTGTTTTGCGGTCTGAGGGCCGGGGGTAGCCCGGCAGCTACTCACTTTTTTTGCTTCGCCAAAAAAAGTAAGCAAAAAAAGGCGACCCCCAGCTATTGCAGAAACCCCGAAAAATTGGGCTGAAAATGGGAAAGTAACGAAACTCGCCTTCGGCTCAGACAACGTTACTTTCTAATCCATTTTCAACCCAATTTTCCGGCTGCAATAGATGGGGGAATTCAAAAGCCAAAACAAACATGATTCACCGCTAACGTGACAGTTTATGTGGCGGTTGTTTTTGAAGTTGTTTTTGAAGTTGCCGTTGAAGTTGCCGTTGTCGTTGAAGTTGTCGTTGTCGTTGAATTCCCCCATCTATCGCAGCCGAATAATTTTGTTAAAAATGGATCAGAAGGGACCGATGTTTGAGCCGAAGGCGAGTTGCGGTCCCTTCCCATTTTTCACAAAATTATTCGGGGGTTTCTGCGATAGCTGGGGGTCGCCTTTTTTTGCTTACTTTTTTTGGCGAAGCAAAAAAAGTGAGTAGCTGCCGGGCTACCCCCGGCCCTCAGACCGCAAAAAACCCGCAGTAGTAACTAAGAATTAAAAACGGAATCAAAAAAAGCTCTGCGGAATAAGCAATATATCCCCAGGCAATATAGTGACATTAGCCGAAATATCGCCATATTTAATCAGGTCATCCAACCGCACGTTAATCTTCTGCTGCTGTCCCTTATTAAACCGAATAATAGTCGCGCTATTCCCCGCAGCGAAGTCAGTCATCCCGCCCGAAGCGATAATCACATCCATCAGCGTCATCCCCTGCCGATAAGCCAACGCTTGAGGTTTGGCTGCCTGCCCAATCACGCGCACCTGTTCCTGATAAGGACCGGAGAATGACGTCACCACCACCGTCACCACCGGCGACTGAATATATTTGGACAGTCGCGCTTCGATCTCGCGCGCTAACGCTGTCGGTGTTTTGCCATCAGCCACCAGATCTTCAACCAGCGGCGTAGAAATTTTTCCGTCAGGACGTACCGTCACTACCATCGACACCTCCGGATTACGCCACACGATTACATTGAGAGCATCGCCGGCCCCTATCATGTAATCAGTTTGCGGCGCTGTCGCATCAGCACCATTGGATGTCCCATTGTGGGTCGCACACGAACTTAACAACGCCACGCCGCACAACAGCAACCAGCAAGAAAAATACCTGATAACGACACCGTAAACAGACCGAGATTTTTTTGAAGCTAGCGTATTCATTTGAATTCCTTAATTGAGATGGGGGAAGGCAAATTGCAATGATTCAGCAACCACACCGGCGCTGCGACAAACCAAAAATCCGGCGTGCATTTGAAAAATAGTTCCAACTTTATTGTGTCTTTGTGTGTCTGCAAAATTGTCCCAACATACTACATCAAAAATTAATTCCAACTCATACAGAATTCAAATTCCGCGTTTAATTTCCATACGGAAAAACTCGGAGTGGCTACGTGAAAACGGCAGCGTTAAGTAGGTAAATGCTGACACTATATTTCCGTGTGGAATCGGCTTTGTCGTCAGTTCGTGACTAGCATGAAAATCTCGCTTTGAATTGCTAGACGGGATCAACAAGGTTGTATATATTCACCGTATTCTTTTTGCTGTAACTTTTGGAAATATCTTTTCGTATGTGCTGAACACCGATCAATCTTGATTTGGAGTTGTACCGATGGATGAGTTAGTTAAGCAGATTAAATCCGTATACCGTGGCGGATGGAAATATCGATGGTATGCGGTGAATTTGGCTTGGGTCATTTCTATCATCGGCCTGATCATCATCATCAAAATTCCCGACGAATACCAGTCCTCCGCCCGTGTCTACGTCGACACGCAAAGTATCCTGAAACCATTGCTGTCCGGCATGACCAGTGTGCCGAATGTCGAACAGCAGGTGTCCATCATGAGCCGCACCCTGCTCAGTCGTCCTAATGTCGAACGCGTCATGCGCATGGTTGATTATGACCTGCTGTCCAATACCGACAAGAACAAGGAAACCGTGGTCGATACCCTGATCGCCGCGATTAAAATTACCGGCACCACGCAAAACGATATCTACACCATCTCCTATTCCGACAAGACGCCCAAAATTGCCAAGGATGTGGTGCAATCGCTGCTGACCATTTTTATTGAGGGCAGTATTGGCGATGAGCGTCAGGACTCAGAAAAGGCGATCAGCTTTATCAATAATCAGATAAAAAACTACGAGCAGAAGCTGTCAAGCGCCGAGAACGCACTCAAGGATTTCAAGCTTAAAAATATAGGACTGTTGCCGCATGAAGGGTCTGATTTCGGCAACAAACTGATTGAAAGCACAGAGAACCTGAATCAGGCCAGACTGGATCTGGCAGAAGCAGAACAGGGTCGCGATGCAATCAAAAAACAGCTGGCCAGTTTTGAAACGCAGCAGGCCAGCTTCGATGGCTCACCAACCACGTTTTCTGATCCGGAACTGGATGAACGTATCCAGGCGGTGAGCAAAAATCTGGACAATTTGCGCATGCAATTTACGGAAGAACACCCCGACATCGTGGCGTCGAAGCGCTTGCTGGCACAGCTGCAGGCAAAAAAACTGGCTGAGGCAACCAATAAGAAGCCCGTGGTCACCAACTACGCCAACAATTTGATGTATCAGCAACTCAAGGTCTCGTTGGCTGAATCTGAATCCAAGGTAGCGTCGATGCGGGTGCGGACCGAAGAATACACGCTGCGCTATAACAAGCTCAAAGAGCTGACTGCTGCAGCACCTGAAATCGAATCGCAACTGGCACAGTTAAATCGCGACTACATCATTAACAAGGAAAATTACGAAAAACTGGTCGCCAGCCGCGAATCGGCCAAGATTTCCAGCGACCTGAATGCCACCACCCAAATGATGACATTCAGAGTGATTGATCCGCCAACTTCACCGATCAGCCCGATCGGTCCCAACCGGTTAAAACTGTTTGGCCTGACGTTTGCCGGTGCGCTGATATTCGGCATCCTGTTCGCCATCGCCATGAGCAAAATACGTCCGACCTTCATGTCGCAGTACGATCTGGTGCAGCTCACCGGCCTGCCCATATTGGGCACCGTCACCATGAACTGGACCGACACTGAAAAAATCCGGCAACGGCGCAGCCACTATGCGTTTGCCTTGTCGTCGGTGGTGCTGATTGTGTTTTTCGGCGCAACCATGACCACCATTTTCTATACCATGTAACGGTTAGCCTGACGGGTGTAATCAATCATTTTGCAGGTTTGACTTTCTCGCATACAAACTGGTCGGGAGCTGACGTGAGCATCATCGAAAAAGCAATAACAAAACTGGATCAAAACAAAGGGGTGGCTACAACGTCGGCCGCACTGCCAACGACTATGCCGGCGGCAGTGCCGGAAACCGTCGCGGCCGGCCCGGAACCTGCACGCGCTTCGGGCAGACAAGCTGCCGCGCAACGTCGTCCGGTGAAACCCCATCTGGTGGATAATCAGAATGTGAAAGCGGTTGAGATAGATCTCGACCTGCTGCGTCAATACGGCATGGTCACGCCCGATGCCGAACGCAGCGCCATTGCGCAGGAATTTCGCCGCATCAAACGACCCCTGCTGGACAAGATTTTTAATCCGGCCAACGCCAACGTCAGACACAACAATCTGGTCATGATCGCCAGTTCGCTACCCGGCGAAGGAAAAACATTTTGCGCGGTCAACCTCGCCATCAGCATTGCGCTGGAAATGGATCACACCGTGTTGCTGGTTGACGCCGACGTGGCACGACCATCGGTGCCGCGCTATCTGCGCGCTGCCCAGAATGATCAACCTGAATTCAAGCTGGGTCTGCTGGACATCCTGCTCGACAACGGTCTGGACGTAGCTGATGCAATGTTGCGCACCAATATCGATACACTGACCCTGCTGCGCGCCGGCATGCATCACAAATATGCCACCGAACTATTGGCCAGCAAGGCGATGAACCACTTGCTGGACGAGGTCTCCAACCGCTATCCCGACCGCGTCATCCTGTTCGATTCGCCGCCGTTGCTGGTCAGTACCGAGGCACGCGTGCTCGCCAGCCAGATGGGACATATCGTTCTGGTGGTGGAAGCAGAATCGACCACCCAGCATGCCTTGAAAGAAGTACTGGACCAATTAAAATCCACCGCCAATGTGTCATTTGTATTTAACAAAGCCAAAGAATTGACGGGCAGCGATTACTATGGCGAATACTATGGCTGATCATCGTAAAAAACGCTGCGCGATTATTGCGGCATTTTTTTTCGTGTTGAGTGCGGGCAGTTTTGCACAAACCAATAACACGACGAACAGCACACCCGCTCAGGTTTATACCAATAATCCTGCTCAGTACAACTACGACTACAACAATAACTACAATAGCAACAACGTCAACAATAACAACAACTTCAACAACCCGCCTCCACAACCCAGTACCAACAACCCTATTTTGCCTCCCGTTCCGGGAACCAGGCAGCCCAACAGCAGCGATACCGGAGCGGCTGACAAAAATCCGCCGCCGGCCAGAGACTTTGTCATTACCCCCTCGCTGCTGACGGAGGAAACCTATAACGATAACGTCACCCTGCAGCCGTCAGGCGGACAACTGTACAGCTCGTTCATTACTGAAATAACGCCCAGGCTGGTGATGGTTGCAGACGGGCCGAGATTTAAAATGAACTTCGATTATTCGGTCCAGCATCTGAGCTTTGAAGGAGATCTGCATACCGAGCGCACGAATCAGGCACTGGCCGCGACGTCGACAACGGAATTGGTCAGCAAGCTGCTGTATCTGGACGACAGTGCGAATATCAATCAAATCAGTGCCACGCCGTTTGGCAATGTGACGCCCAACAATCTCAGTGTGACGGATAACCGTCTCACCCTGCGCACCCTTTCGATTTCGCCGTATTTAAAAACCGAGACACCAGACATGTATACGGAATTGCGTCTCATGCGCGATTTCGTCAACACCAGTTACGGCGCATTGACCGACAGCGACTCGAACACAGTGAGCATGACGGTCAAAAATGGACCTGCGTTCAAGACCGTAGACTGGGGCCTGGTATACAACGATCAGACTATTTACTATCCGAACCAAAACAGCATAGTCATGGAAAGCATATTGGCCAACACCGGCCTGCATGTTTCTCCGGAATTTGCGCTGACAGCCAGCGCCGGGTACGAGAAAAACAATTACATCTCAATTTATCAGACTGATCCGGAAGGCGCGGACTGGAGTCTTGGTTTCGACTGGACACCCAGTACGCGCACACACGTGGCCGCCAGCGCAGGCCGGCATTTTTATGGCGACACGTATATGCTCAATGCCAGCGAAAAGACTTTCGCCTCAGTATGGAGTCTGGGTTACACCACGGGCCTGACAACCAGCCGCAACCAGTTTCTGGTACCGGCAACCAGCAGCACGGTCGACTTTCTAAATTCATTGTGGCAGTCCAGCATTCCGGACGCCGCACAGCGGCAACTGGTGATTAATGCTTTTATCCAGAACACCGGTTTGCCGGCCTCGCTGACTTCTCCGGTGAATACGATCAGCGATCAGGTGTTCCTGCAAAAAGATCTGCAGGGATCCGTTGCACTGACCGGCGCAAAAAATACTGTGCTGTTTTCCTTTTTCGACCTGCAACGCAACGCCCAGACGGCCGCCCTCTCCTCTTCCACGTCCACCGACAATTTCAACCTGTTGAACGATACGCGGCAGCGCGGCCTGAGCCTGATCTGGAATCACACTCTGTCGCCGCGCACCAACACTATTCTGATGGACAGTTACTCCAGATCGGTTTCAGCCAGCAACGATATCGCCTTCAACAGCAATATCATTACCACATCGTTGAATTATCAGCTAACTGCCAAATTGAAGCTGACGCTGCAATATGAACGGATCGCTGATGATTCCAATTACCTTACCGGCAACTTCATCCAGGATTTAATTTCCGCGATGGCCACTTTCAGCTTTTAATGGGCGACACATGTACGAAAAATATTACGGTTTCTCCGATAAACCTTTCCAGCTCAAGCCGGATCCGCGTTTTTTCTTCGGCAGCAAAGGTCATAAGCGCGCCATGTCGTATCTGGATTACGGGATTTCTCAGGGCGAAGGTTTCATCGTCATTACCGGTGAAGTCGGTGCCGGCAAAACCACCCTGATGCGCAATCTGTTTTGCAATCTCGAATCCGACAAAATTATCGCCGCGCAAATCGTCAACACCCATGTTGATTCCGACGATATTCTGCGACTGGTGGCGGGTTCTTTCGGTATCGAGTACGAAAACTTCAGCAAGGCCACGCTGTTGCGGCGCATCGAGCAATATCTGAATCAGGTCGACCGGCAAGGCAAGCGCGCGTTGCTGGTGGTTGACGAGGCCCAGAACCTGAAGCCGCGCGCATTGGAAGAACTGCGCATGCTGTCGAACTTTCAGACCGCCGACAAATGTCTGCTGCAGACGTTTTTACTGGGCCAGCCGGAATTCAGACAGGTCATACAAAGCCCGGAAATGACGCAGCTGAGTCAGCGCATTATCGCCAGTTATCATCTCGGTCCGCTGGACGCCGAAGAAACCCGGCTGTACATCGAGCATAGGCTGGTGACGGTGGGCTGGAAAAATAATCCGGTTATTCAGCCTGATGCGTTCCGCCAAATCCATCAATTCACCAGCGGGATACCCAGAAAGATCAATTCGTTTTGCGACCGTCTTTTCCTGATGGGCTATCTGGAAGAGATGAAGGAATTCGGCAAGGTGGAAGTCGAGCAGGTTGTCAGCGACTTCCAGCAGGAAAGAAACGTCCCCTCGAATTTGACGCCCTCAGAGTTGACGCCGGAGAAATCATTGCGCGCCATCGACGACCTGAGTGACAACTATTCCTATTCAGACAACCTGGAGGAGCGGTTAAGCCACATGGAGCGCGCTATCAGTGCCCTGATCGACGGAGTAAAAAAAATCGTCTCCGCATCAAAACTGAACAATGAAACAGGCACGCGTTGAGCCGGTATCACACCACCTTACAGCGCAGGGAATGATGATGAATAGCCCTAACCAGAATACGATATGCAATGCAATGACCATCGATGTCGAAGATTATTTTCAGGTCTCGGCCTTTGCCCCGCATATTGCGCGCGACAGCTGGCCTGCACAAATCTGCAGGATCGAAAGAAACATGGATCTGATACTGGCATTGCTCGATACGGCACAGATTAAAGCCACCTTTTTCACGCTGGGCTGGATCGCCGAGCGCTACCCGGCTCTGATACAGAAAATCCACAGCAACGGACACGAACTGGCCAGCCATGGCTACGGTCATCTGCGCATTACCGATCAGACTGTGGCGGAGTTCAGCAACGATATTGTCAGCAGCAAGCATCTGCTGGAAGATCTGTGCGGTGTCAAAGTGCTGGGCTATCGCGCTCCCAGTTTTTCGGTAGGCAGGCAAACCATGTGGGCGCTGGATGAACTGCTAAAAGCAGGATATCGCTACAGCTCCAGCATCTATCCGGTCAAACATGATCACTACGGCATTCCGGATGCGCCACGCTTTGCCTACTATCCGACTGCCGGTCTGCTGGAATTGCCGATATCAACCGTCAGGGTGTTCCAAAAAAATATTCCGGCCGGTGGTGGCGGTTATTTTCGGCTGTACCCGTACAGCGTCTCGCACTGGATGTTAAACCGCATTAACCGCAAAGACCGGCAACCCGGCATATTTTATTTTCATCCGTGGGAGCTGGATCCGGAGCAGCCGCGCCAGAAAAATGTCAGCGCCAAAACCCGCTTCCGCCACTACCTCAATCTGCATCGCACCGAGCCGCGCCTGCAGGCGCTGTTCCGCGATTTTAAATGGGACAGGATAGACAGGGTATTTGATTCGGTCAGGAGCATAGCGCCATGAGTACGCCTGCGATACAGGTCAAACTGCTGCAGCCCGAAGACCGCGGTCGCTGGGATCGTTTTGTCGCGATCTGCCCTCTTGCGACTTTCTTTCACAAGGCCGGCTGGCAAACCGTGATCGAGCGCGCCTTCGGCCATAAAACCTGGTTTTATTATGCCGAAGCCGATGGAGAGATTATCGGCGTATTACCGTTGGCCCAGATCAAAAGCCGGTTGTTTGGCAACTCCCTGTGCTCGCTGCCGTTTTGCGTGTATGGCGGCATTGCCAGTCAGTCCGATGGTGCCAGCAACGCGCTGATCCGGCAGGCAGAACAGCTGGCGACCAGCTTAAAGGTCGACTATCTCGAACTCCGCAATCGTGTCGCCTGTCAGGCCGACTGGCTTAGCAAAGATCTGTACGTCACGTTTCGCAAGGAGATCGATCCGGACGAAGAAAAGAATATGCTGGCCATCCCCAGAAAGCAAAGAGCCATGGTGCGCAAGGGTATCAAGGAAAATTTAATCAGTGAAATCGATCAGGACATCACGCGATTTTTTCATGCTTATTCCAGCAGCGTACATGCACTCGGCACACCGGTATTTTCCCGAAGATATTTCCGGATTTTGAAAGAGACATTTGGCGACGATTGCGAAATTCTGACGATTACTCAGAATGGCGAGATCATATCCAGCGTGCTGAGTTTTTATTTTCGCGACGAGGTGCTGCCGTATTATGGCGGCGGCACAAGCAAAGCGCGCCAGGTGGCAGGAAATGACTTCATGTATTGGGAACTTATGCGACGCGCGTGTGACAAACAGTACCGGATCTTTGATTTCGGTCGCAGCAAACTCGGTACCGGTTCTTTTGATTTCAAAAAAAACTGGGGCTTTGAAGCCACGCCATTGCACTACGAGTATCGACTACTGAAGGCTCAGTCTTTACCGGAAAACAATCCGCTTAATCCGAGGTTCCAGATGTTCATCAAACTCTGGCAGCGCATGCCTGTGGCGCTGGCAAATGTCATCGGCCCCCACATAGTGAAGAATCTAGGATGACTGACGACGTTGAAAAAAATTTGCCGCTGCCGAATTTACTGCTGCTGGTGCACCGCATACCGTATCCGCCGAATAAGGGCGACAAGATACGCTCCTACCATTTATTGCAGCATCTGACCAAACATTATCGTGTCTATATGGGCTGTTTTGTCGACGACCAGGACGACCTGCAATATGTGAGCAAAGTGGAGTCGCTGGTTTGCGGCAGTTATTTTGCCCCTCTCGATCCGCTGGACGCCAGATTGCACAGCCTGCCAGCTTTATTGCATGGTCGTGCCATGTCGCTGGACTATTATGCCAGCGACAAAATGCGCAACTGGGTTAATGCCACGCTGGACGTGTACCCGATAGAGCGCATCGTGGTGTTCTCGTCTGTCATGGGCCAGTATATCGAACATGCCGATTCCGCCAGACGCGTGATCGACTTCGTCGATATTGATTCGGACAAATGGCTGCAATATGCGCAAAAAAAATGGTGGCCACTGAGCTGGTTATACCGGCGCGAGGGAAACCGCCTGTTGGACTACGAACGCAAACTGACAGAGATGTGTGATCTGGCGTTATTCGTTTCCGAAAACGAATCTGAATTATTTAAGCGCCTGGCGCCGGAGAGCTGCGAAAAAATCAGCTATTACAACAACGGTGTCGACAGCGATTATTTTTGTCCGCATCCTCCGGATGCGCCGGACCTGACGCACCCCAATCCTTATCCGCAACAGGGACAATTTATCGTCTTCACCGGCGCCATGGATTACTGGCCGAACTGTGATGCCGTGCAATGGTTTGTCGACGCCATTTTGCCCGGAATACAGAAGCGCTGTCCGGGTACCCTGTTTTACATCGTCGGCGCGCGCCCGACCAAATCGGTTCTGGCGCTCACCGAACGTGCCGGAGTGAAAGTCACCGGTTCGGTGCCGGATGTGCGTCCTTTTCTGGCCCATGCCCATGTCGCAGTAGCACCGCTACGGATTGCGCGCGGCATACAAAATAAAGTACTGGAAGCCATGGCGATGGCGAAAACTGTGGTGGTTTCGCCCCAGGCGCTGAGCGGCATTGAAGCCCAGCCCGACGGAGAAGTGTTGCTGGCTGACGATGCGTCGCAGTATATAGATCATGTATCCCGGTTGTTATCCGGCCTGCAGCGTGACCTCGGCAAGGCGGCGCGGCAAAAGGTGTTGAGCCGCTATAGCTGGGAACACAATCTGGCCGGCATCAATCGCATGCTGGAAGGGACTGCCGATGCTGCACACTGAAAGCACGGAACGGATAGCCGAGCGTATCGAACCCGGTGAACCCATGCTGCGTAGCCTTGCGGTGTGGCAAACTGCGTTCCTTTTTTGCATCGTGCTCGTCCCGTTCGCGCTGTATTTCAGTACGGTGCAGTCCATCGTGTCGATCTGGAACAGTTCCGAGACGTTTGCCCACGGTTATATCATTCTGCCTATCAGTCTGTGGCTGATCTGGCGCAAGCGGCAGCAGTTGCGCCTGATGACTATCCAGCCGTACTGGCCGGCTCTGTTGCTGATCGCTCTGGTGGGCTCGGCGTGGCTGGTAGCCGATGTCGGTGATGTGCAGGTGCTACGCCAATACAGCCTGGTCGCGCTGATTCCGCTGCTGGTGCTGGCGCTGTTTGGCCGCGCTGTTTTTCAGGCGCTGATTTTTCCGCTGTGGTTCCTGATGCTGGCCGTACCATTCGGCGACATATTTATCCCGCCGCTGATTAACTTCACTGCCGACTTTACCGTCATCGCCCTGCAACTGACCGGCATTCCGGTCCTGCGCGAAGGCAGCACGTTTACTATTCCCAGCGGTAACTGGTCGGTGGTGACAGCGTGCAGCGGCGTGCGCTATCTGATCGCCTCCATGACCCTGGGCTGTCTGTTTGCCTATTTGAGCTATCGCAGCTGGAAGAAGCGCTGGCTGTTCATGCTGGCCGCAACCATCGTGCCTGTCGTCGCCAATGGCATGCGCGCTTATCTGATCGTCATGTTGGGGCATTTGAGCGGGATGACCCTGGCCGTAGGGGTCGATCATCTGATTTACGGCTGGCTTTTTTTCGGACTGGTGATGTCCTTGCTGTTTGCGATAGGTAATCGATGGAACGACAGCGCGGTGGAACCGGATGGGTTGGCACCGGGCAACAAATCAGGCGATCCTTTGCCGCCACTGCCAAAATCAACTGCCCCGACTGTGCAATTGCTGCGTATCGGCTTCATCACCTTGCTGGTGCTGTTGCTGTTTCCGGTAACGGCCAGAGAGATCGAACGCGCCAATTACAATCCCCAGGTTGTGAATCTGACCGGTCTGCACAATCTGGCGGACCATGATGAGGCTGGCTGCACAGACTGGCAACCCCAGTATCTGCCAGCCCAGTCCAGTTTCGAAGGCTGCTACACCAGCAGTGTTCACGATGCCTACCCGGTAAAACTGATCGTCAAATATTATCGTAACCAGCGTCATGACGCGCAGCTGATCAGCAGCAGTAACCGTATGGCACTGGATCAGGATGATGCATGGCGGATTACTGCGCATGGCAACCGTCTGGAAGCGCTGGCTTTGGCCGGTAAAGAATTAATTCAACAGTCCACCCCATCGTTCAGTCTGCATGAAACCAGCATTAACGGCAGCCGACAACACATACTGGTCTGGTCCTGGAACTGGATCAACGGCCACTTCAACAACAACAGCGTGACGGGAAAAATCATGCAGTCCTGGGACAGATTGACGCTCAGTGGCGACGATGGTGCAGCCATTATGCTGGTGGCGCCGTTTGATGAAAATCCGGAAGAAGCCAGAGTGGTATTGCGTCGCTTCGCCACTGCTCATCTTTCACAGATTGAAGCCGTGCTGGATGCCACCAGAAGCGATGCCAAAACCGCAAGAAAGCGATCGACATGAAGGCATCCAAACCGCCACTGGTCATGCATCTCCTGTACCGGCTGGACTTCGGCGGACTGGAAACGCTGCTGGTCGACACCGTGAATCATATGCCGGCAGATCGGTTTCGGCATGCCATCGTCTGCCTGACCGACTACACGGAATTTTCCAAGAAAATAACCCGCCCCGACGTGGCGCTGTACGCCCTGCACAAACCGCCCGGACTCGCGCTGTCCATGCATTGGGTGCTGTGGAAATTGTTCAGGCAATTGCGCCCTACTGTGCTGCATACCTACAATCTGGCTGCCATCGAATATGCGGCGGTGGCCAAGCTGGCCGGGGTGCCGGTCTGTCTGCATGCAGAACATGGGCGTGACTGTGCCGACCCGGAGGGCACCAATGCCAGACACAATTTTTTGCGCAGAGCGGTGACACCTTTTATCGATCGCTATGTCAGCGTATCGGCAGATCTGGAGCGATGGTTGACCCGCGTAGTGCGCGTGCCGGAATCGAAACAGCTGTTGATCATGAACGGTATCGATACCGAGCGGTTTGCGCCCCGCCAGAACACCAACATCCAATGGAGTGAAGGGCATGTGGTGATTGGCACCGTCGGTCAGCTGCGCGAAATCAAAAACCATAGTGGCCTGCTGCGCGCATTTCAGCTCATACTGCAAATGCATCCGGCCTATCGCACCACTTTACGCCTGAGCAT
>Ga0207007_1075_pt1 | contig 26714 bp, 20 predicted proteins | sample Alteio_BWMinCont_85_FD_153487 | JGI IMG/M metagenome (GOLD analysis project Ga0207007, IMG submission 153487) | Enriched cells from forest soil in Barre Woods Harvard Forest LTER site, Petersham, Massachusetts, United States -... | ecosystem: Environmental > Terrestrial > Soil > Temperate forest >...
ACGAAGAAGTAACGAGCCCGTGTGAGATCACACATTCCGAGTTTGCCCTCGGTATTTTCTTCGCTAGAACATGGGTAAAATCGTTACATCGGTCTTTTTGGTGCTAAGTCATTCAGTTTTTAGGCGTTTATCACCGGAGGGATGGTCGCTGACGCCATCCGAGCAAAGAAAACGCGCCAGAAAGCCCGCAAACGCTAAGAACAAGGCATTTAGGACAATGTCCTGACCGGTTCGAGATTGTTCGTCAGCGACTTCCGAACGCGTCAAGATCTCATTGGGCATCTCGATTGGGCAGCGACAACGTATAATCAGTAACTTACAATAAATTTCAGCGGTTCTTAGAACCGTTGGGCAACGATTTACCCGCCTGCCGCGCAACAAACTGGGCATCCGGCTCGAGGGTCTCGAGCAATCCGGACGGGCTAAGGTGCAGATGTGTAAAGACTTACAGTTTCATCGGGTTTGAAAAACAAATCTCCCCGCGGCTGGAAATAGTGTCTATGGGAGGTAAGTCTATTAGAATCACCGGTGTGCAGGTCCCCCAAGCCCATCGCGGCCGGGACTCCGCTCGTGACGAATTCAAATCAGAGTCGCCACCCCTTTGATTCTGTAGGGACCCCAGTCGGCAGCTACCCGGCGCACCCGCCATGGGTACCCGCCCATGGCTGCCGCCTGCCCACTCTGTCGTCCTCTAGGACCACACAGGGAAGCAAAGTTTTACAGCAACGAACGATTAATTCAAGGAAATGGTCTGATGGTCTATTCCCGAGCAGTTAGGTGCCAAGTTTGTGATTGGAAGGCTACGCGCCGATACGGGGCGCAAGGAATCCTCGTCGAGCCCTGCCCGAGTGGTCACAGGGTCACGTATGCCGCGATTTACCCGGGCGACCAACCGGTGACACAGGATACCGGCGAGATACGCCAGCCCAGCCAAAGGCGAGTCATGAGCCCGGAACACAAAGCCAAGGTTTTGGCCGCGCTCGCGGCAGCACGCCAAGCACGAAAGTCCGCAGCATAACAACAGCGACCTTATTTCACACGACTCTGCCCGGGTGTACCTAGCCCGGCCCGATTTAAATAAGACAGAAGCTAACGGTGACCCTCGAGGTCAAGAAGGGAGCATGAAGAAGTTATGTTCGGTTTGTGACAACAAGTTTGAGGTCTCGAGCCCCGCCACGAAGTACTGCAGTGGCGAATGCCGAAACGAAGCGCTGCGCGACCGCCAGACTAGCATCAACACCCGTTGGACGTCTCTCCAGCGAATCCTGACCGCGGAGAAGTGCGACGAGCACGATCCGCTCTGGAGATTTTCGACCTACGCCGCACTGATCAAATCAGGGACGTGTGTTTTCTGCGGTTCCAAGATTGGTGGCGGAATCGCACTCGACCGATTCGATAACACAAAAGGCCACACAGCAGCGAATTGTCCTCCGGAGTCGAATCCGGTGTGCGCGTGGTGTAACCGGATTCGAGGCGCGAACCTGACTGTCGCCCAGATGTTTCGGCTCAAGCCGCTCCTGACTGAATTTCAAAAGGAAAACAAATGCAAGAAGAAGTAATGCCGCCGGAAAACGGCGTGGTCGTCGAAGTGTCTTTACCCACTGCGCCAGAAAAGTCTCGCTACCAAAAAGATAAGGAAAGACGAAAGCAGAAGGAATACGTCTTCGACTCAAAAGTTGAACCATCGAAGTCAGAAGCCAAAAAGATTCTCGCGGCCCGGATCGAAAATACTCACGTCCTCGATACCGTTTACGACCTTCTGCTACTGGCCGCGGAAGAACTAGAGATTCCAGCTAACTCGTTTCTGTTCCAGAACGGTGTTCAAGCCGCCCTGAAGACACGCGGTACGAAGAGAAAATCTCTTGAAGAAAAGCAAGTCTTCACTGCAGCGGAGACTTCCAGCGAAACGGTTACCGGCGAGCTCCTGAATCGATCCGAACTGTTTGCGCTCTACGACGCCAGCCTTTCGTGGCGAGAGCCTGAACTCACGTTCGAAACTTTTCTTGATACCCGGCAGAAGTGCAAGCGCGACTGTTTTTACCTCGGCAAAGAAATTTTGAACAAAGACTTCGCGGCTTGCCATAAGGTCTGGTCCGACTTCTTTCCGAAGTTCGATCCCACAACGCTGCCGCCAAACTATACGCAACGTCAGGCTATCCAGTGGCTCGATTCCCAAAGCGTAAAGAAAGACTGGATGCTTTTGGCCAGTCGCAACAGCTTTAAATCAAGTTGGTCGCACGTGTGGATTTTGAGCCTGATTCTTTGCCTGCCAGATGTCCGTGTGCTTCTTGTGAGTGAGACCCGACCGCTATCAAAAGATTTCATAGGCGCGATCAGATCGTATTTCGAAGTCGCACCAGGACAGCAGACCCGTTTCCAACAATTTTTTCCCGAGTTCACGATTCCGATGGGCGACGGCAGTGTCCTAAGCCTTGATTGCCCAATGGCGCATCTCCGGCTCGCGCAATCGATTGAGAGCACTTCGATGGACTCCGCAGTAGCCGGACGAAGGGCTGACTGTATTTTGTACGACGACCCTATATCCAGTACGAGCGTCGGTAACGAAACCCAGCGTCTGGCGTCAGTAACAAAATATGACGCCTTAAGAAAGCTGCGTGAAGTCGGTGGATTAGTGATGATTTTGGGCACGCCTTGGCATGAAGAAGATTTGTACGCCACACTTATCAAGCGTAACGAAGAAGACGACGATAAACCGCTTCAGTATCGTTTGGATCCGGCATGGACCCTAAAGCCAGAGTTTGCGTTGAATGAGGAGGGTAAACCCCGAGACCTGCGTGAAATTAAGGAACACATGGTTGATTTGCTTTTCCCCGAGCGGCTCTCGTGGCGCTTTCTACAATCTGAGCTCAGGTCTAACATTTCTTTCTTTGCTTCCCAAAATTTGATTATTTTTCCGAAAGATGCAGACGCTGATATCAAGTGCACATTCGACGGCGAAAGATTGCGACAAAACACGAAGCCGATGAACTTCTTCTTGACTTCACCGGTTACAAAAACAGTTTTAAGCGTCGATGTTGCCTTCAGCACTTCGTTCACGGCCGATTATTCCTGTCTTGCCACAGTCAAAATCCTGACCCACGAAGGCAAGGACACCGCCGTAGTTTGGGATTGCGATCTCGGGCGTTGGACAACATCGGATTTGGCGATGCACATTGTGCTCGCGATTGAAAAGCACCGCCCGACCGACATCGTCATAGAGCGCGACAAAACGTATTTGACGCTTCACCGAGAAATCATCCGACAGGCCGCAATGCGCGGCGTCATGTTGCCGCATATTTATTTCAAGGAACAAAGTCAGGGCGCTTTCTCGCCGCTCCAGAAAGCTAAGAGAGCGAAGGCGATGGAGCCCCTGCTCGCAAGCGATCAGCTCTTTTTTATCCAAGCACATTGGACAGAAGTCTGCTTGGGTCAGCTTCAGCGCTTCGACGGCATTCGGAAGAGTTCCGCAAGTTACAAAGATGACTTCGTCGATGCTTTAAGTACGGCAATCACGGTCCATTTCCCGTTTAAATTCGCTGGCAAACCAGTCGAGAAGAGCCCTGATCAGCTCGCCGCCGAAGAAGCGGCTCGTGAAGACGCCAAACGCCGGGACATGTACAAAAGATATTTCGGCAACGAGCCGGTTAGACGCGCACCCGAACCGGAACTGCCGCCACCGCCAGAGACTAATCCGTTTTTTCGCGCAGCCGGAGGAGACGCACTGCGTCGTAGAAATTAAGGCATCAGGAGAACCAGATGGAAACCAAGCGAACTAATGATGAAATGATCTTGCTGCTATTTCAACGAGCCAAGATTCGGTACGAAACCGCGTTCAGTGATGAAGACGGTGAACTCGAACACGAATATCACCAAGCAAGACTTGCGTTTGACGGTTTTGACGACCCAGTGCTCAAGGCTCTGGGCAAGGAAGCCACAGGGAATCCCGGTAAACGTGGCATCGAAGCCGAGGATGAACTTTTGGCGTTATCGCGAAGAGTCAAGGACCTGTACCCACAACTCTCTCAGATTAACTGATCTTCAGGCGGGCAACCCCCCATAAGAAAATTTAAGGAGCATTTGATGAAGTGTGTTTTGTGTGAAAGGGATTTTTCAATCGAGGAAATTTCGAATGGCGTTCCGCTTCCGCATTTTCACGGCAACCGTTCCTATCTCATCCGATTTAACGACGCCGTGGTCCACGAGTTTCCGACCCGGAAGCCTAAAGAAGCCAAAAACAATTTGACCGGTGCTTTAGTCGCGAAGCCACCGACAACACCCGTGGAGCCCACGCCACCGGAACCGACTCCCACGACGCCTGTTGAAGAAGTGCCGGTGCCCAGCGTAAGCGCTCTCGCCGCGAAGCTGGAATCAGGATGGCATCAGGCAACACCCGAGGCCATCGAGACATATCACGCTACGTATTCCCAATTCGTGGAGGTTGGCGAAATCATCGACGCGGTCGTGGTGTTTTGGCAGACAGAAAAGAAATTTGGTTTCGCAAGAAAAGTAGGGGACCGCGGGGGTAAGCACCGACGAGACGGTTTGTACTTTTCATCTGAGGATTTGTGCACGACGGGTGAAGAAAAGTTACACGCCGGTTCCAGAATTGAAGGCACGGTAACGGAACCGAGACCCGGGCATACCGATCTACGACTTACGCAAGTATCGATTTTTAAATCGTAATAGGAGAACAAGAAATCATGAGCACATATAGAACAGTAAAGGATCAGCAAGACGCAGTCGCGGAAGCACGGCAGCAGGCTCAGAAAGATGCCTACGAATTGGAGCAATTCCTAAAGCGGCACGAAGCCGATGGCGTCATCATCTGCGATGCTAACCGGCAACGCGCCCGAGAATATTTAAATGGCGATGACCTAAGTGAGGCGAATCTCGAAGACGCGTGGACCCACCCCAATTTTCGGAAAAGTCTTGCGATGCGCGAGACTCCGGAAGATACACGGAACGCGTTGAACCGCGAGATATACGCGTTGTTGCAAGGCAGTGATACAGCCCGTCAGCACACGATCATCCAGTTGAAGTACAGCACGACCGAGGAGTTGATTGCACGTCGAGATGAACTTGTTCGCCGGAAGGCCGCAAGAGAGAAGACACCACATGAACTACGAGCCGATCTTCAGGCAGCACGACCGGGCGCACCAGATTTGCCCGACGAGATTACCCGGGAGCAGATTCTCCAGCTCTGGTCCCCGGAACAGTTCAGGTTCTGGGCAAAAAAAGTTGGAATGCCCGCGATAACGAAACGAATTAATGAAGGACGAAATTAAGCCGAAAGGCGAGGAGAAATAAAATGGGAAACACAGCGGAAGAGAAGAAAGCATCGACAGCGGAAGAGCGAAAGCGCGTTTTGGAATTCTTCGTGAATTACATAAAGCCCGGGCAATTTAAGGACTTAGAACTAGAGGGCGAACTTGGTTTCGAGAATGGCAAGAAGATCGCGGCTCACATTGAATATAAATATGGAGGCGTTTGGACTCCGGACATTCTGGTTGACACCGTGCGTGAAATCAAAAACGAACTGTGGGGTCTCGGGATCGCAACGCCCGAGCAGGCCAAGAGCAATGAGCAAAAAACCGCGGAAGCAGCGGAAACCGCACGCCAACGTCAGGTCAGCGAACAAACGGATGCGGCCGTCATAAAATTCCTGAAGGAAATGTGTCCGCTCGGGCTTCTGGTCAAAGGCGATTTGTACCCGGACAGCCAGAATAAATTGATCGCGTTTATCCATCGTAATTACCCGAATGTCGCCGCCGGAAAACAACCAGTAACGACACAACAACTGTGTCAGGCAGTCGCAACCCTTGGCCTGACACTTGACTGGTTCAGCCGTGAACCCGGTGATGTTGTCCTTCGTGGGCAGCCAGCGCCCCCGAGCCGTGAAGAAGTTCTCCGCTCGAAACTCTCAAAGAAGGCTTTACAAGAGGCGGGCATGGCTCCGCGTGAGATCGAAACGAATCACAAAACCGACGGCAAGCTTCGTGATCCGCGAGAGGAACTCCGGACCGTCGTGAAGCACGCCCTCGACCGACAAGGTCTCGGCGATCCCTTTAAGGAAAAACTTGAAGCACTCTGTGTCATGGGATTCGGTCGCGTTGACGCAGGAAAAACCGCACAGGTAAGAGCCATCCGCGTGATGAAGAACGGTCAAGTGGATTGGGAGGCTTCTTTCCGCAAGGCAGATCAGCTGGCAACAGATTTGGAAAATCACAAAAATAGGAGAGCCAACGGCTGATAGAGACGATGTCACAAGAAGAAATCCAATCCAAAGCAATACAAGACGCACTCGTGCTCTGTGAAGAGGAGAACGAAGTCCCGGCCGATCTCGTATTGTCCATACTCCAAATCAGGTATCCAGAGATTTCCGAGCCAAATCTCAAGTGCATAGTCGCGGGGGCCCGATGATGAAAAAACTAAATCAGATGTATCCGCCCGTACCGCCAAGTCTGGAAGAGCGTTTCCAAGCCGCTGTCAATGACGCAATCGCTTATTTACGGGACGACTCGACCGATCACGGTTATTACGGCGATCTTGAATTCACGCTGAGCTTGCGTCAGGGCATCTCCCGCGAAGTCGCAGCTTCGGCAATCAGCAAGGCACGAGAACAACTCAATTCAAAGTAGTCCGCGGTCAGGAGGCCGCGGATATCCAGATTCAAGGTGATGGTCGGCAGGGCAGCCGAAACGGCGACCCCCATAAGAGAGCAAGCAACAGTTGGGGAGTTAAAGAAAACTAAGATATTGGCGGGTCTTCAAACCCCCGTCATTCTGAGGTTCCTCCTTCCCTCAGTAGCGTCGCCACGACAAAGCCTTCATGGAACGCGGAGGTACGTCGTGGCGGTGCATAATCACCAGTTTTCAGATTTAGTAAGCAGGGTTCCAGAAGGGGGCGGTTTTGAAGAGCGGTCGCCCCACATTTTTTGAGGAGCCAGCATGAGACACAGTATTGGAGGTGACACTGGTCCGTCACGTCGACAGGGGATGACAGCTACATGATTTCTGGCCTCGCGGCTGTGTCCATCAAAACACGTCGCCTGTCGCGAGATATGGAACAAGGCACGGCTGACGTGAATTCCGCGTTGAAGGCTGCTGTTGGTAACGCGCAGATTTGCTTGCGTTTGGAACAGTTTCCTATCAGACTTAACGACTTCTAATGATGACTACATACAACATATTGCAACTTCCGATTAATCTCAATGGGGAGCGTGTAACCGCAAGCGTTAAATTCGCAGGGAAGAGTGATTTCGGCTTTTTGACAGAGTGGAAAGATAAACTCGGTGAAGACCAGAACCCGTACAGAGTTGCCACAATCGAACTGGCTCAGTTAGCTGTACATCGATTCAGCGCGCATTCCAGTATACAACCATATCTGAAAAGCATCGACGACCTTGCCGACCATATTGCGAGTGAGCCGATGTGTGAAGTTGCCGGGCTTATTCTTCTGAAATGCGATTGGTTTTCTGACTCACAAGTTATTGGTCTCTGCCATTTCCGACGAGCATGGTGCAATAACATCATTTTAGATTATCTGGCCGTGCATCCATACATTGCGAGGAAGCCAGAGGGTTATCGACATCACGTCGAGGGGGCTGGGACGGCCCTGGTTTACTTTCTCAGCCGTGTCGCGCAGAAGCATTCCTGCGGCTATATTTGGGGAGAGGCGACACAACTTTCCTGCGGTTTCTACAAGCATATTTTGCTTTTGGATCAGGTCGAAGATTTGATTTTGGCCCCCCGAGAGAAGTTCATCAAGTTTGCTGACGGACTCGACTTAGGCTGGCAAAATAGAGGTGACACAGAGATGACGAAAGCCCTAGCGGTTGAAGAAGTGTACAGTACTGAGGAGACGAACTCCGCGTTGGTAGGGAACAAAACGGCCATGTTTAGTCCAGCACGAATATTGGCAAATCACTTTTTGGAGCTACCAACCCAAGTTCAGATGGAAATTGTGCGGACGCTTGACTTGCTCGAAGAGGAAGATGCAACTCTTCAAAGCAATCAACTATTCCGCAATATATTCCGCCGTGCTACAGAGCGCGGAAAGCTTGCGAGTCTTTGGACCGAAGTCGAAACCAGACATTCTGATGGAGAGCCGGGGAAGAATCCCTTTCTCGAATCCTAGGTTGAGAAGGATGTGACATGCACGAAGACTTCGCTGGTTGGCACAGGTCTGCGGGAATCGAGCCGGATAGTGAGAAGCTACCAAAGTGGTGGAAAGCAATCGAAGACTTTGCAGCAGGGCGCGAAGAAATCGTCTCGCTGACTTGTCTATTCTATGATGTCGGGAAGCCAGGAGAAGGAGTTCTCAAAGAGTTTCGGGCGGCTCTTCAAAATGCGGACCCTGGATTTCCGATGCATGGTAATGACCGACACTTGGCAGTCTTAGCGGGAGCAGAACTTGTTGACATTATCGAGCGGGGCACTCGGAATCATGCTGATTTAAGTGCGTTGTCTCTTGTTTGTACAGCAGCTCAGAACCTTCGAAAAAGTCCGCCGGTTCCAGAGATTCCAGAACTCGCGGCAGGCTATTTGGATAAACCAGCTAACGAAAGAACTCCTCCGGCACTGAAGAGTGGCCAGGTTGACATCATCGATCTGCTAAAAAAGGCTGGGCCACCTCACGATGTATTGGCACCTGAGTTTCAAAAAGTACAATCAGAACTGGCTGTCGTCGCCGAAGAAGCAAACATATTGTGGTGGCTTATTTCTGAACACAGTAGAGACCTAAAACAGCCTTGGAGTAAGGAAAAAGCTTCTGCAATGTGCCTCATCGCTGGAAAGGAGTTGGCGGACCTGACGAGAGTTATCCCTGGTCCACTCGCGGCTCTTGCATTTCTCGACAGGGTTGTTAAGTCTGGCCGAACCAAGCGACCATCTGCCTGTTCAGTTGTTTATGCCGTAAACGAAGCGCCGCTCGCGTGGCGTGGAAAAGTTTTGAAAGTTGACTATCCCAGTGAGCTAGAGGCGCTTCTTCCCATTAGGTATGCTATAAAGCTGTCTCTTAGCTCACCCGATAGAAATGTGTGGCCGCCATTGTTTGAAAAAGCCAGTGGCATCTCTTCTGATGCGGCGAAGGAGCTATATATTCTAGCTTATCAAATGTATCTCGAAGCACTATTGTGCCGGGCATTCGATTTGGCGAAATAAACTATGAGTACGACACCTCCAAATCCGCCCCTTCCCGTCGGCCAAGAATCTGATAGGCCGCTTGGAGACGCCACGTCGTCAATCGCTCCGACTCCGATGGTTATACCGGACCTGATCGAATTATCATCGGGAAAGGAACTTGACGAAGCTGGGGCTTCAAAATTACAGGCTTCCCTACCCGTTCGATTGATTGTCGTCGCTGGTCCCGTCGGGTGCGGCAAGACCACTTTGATTACAAGCCTTTATGAACTATTTCAGTGGGGCAAAGTATCCGATTACTTTTTTGCGGGATCGAGTACGTTGCCAGCGTTCGAACGCCGATGCTATTTATCCAGAACAGCTTCGCAGCGGTCGATGCCAGATACGGAACGAACTCTTCTCGGTGATGTTCGCTACCTGCACCTACGGATTTGGAAGGATAATTTTGCTAAAGGTCCTCTCGATCTGTTATTCACGGATGTTTCTGGTGAGGCATTCGAGCATGCCCGAGATTCGGTTGTCGAGTGTCAGCGCTTGCATTTCCTGCACCAAACGGACCATTTCCTATTGTTGCTTGATAGCGAAAAATTGGTAAACAAAGAACAGCGCTGGCGAGTTGCGCATGAATCGATGACGCTGTTGCGAACTTGTTTAGACAGCCAGATGCTTAACCGCACCAGCCTTGTTGATGTTCTTTGGACAAAATTCGATTATTTTCTTGCCGATCAAGACCAGCAAAAACTGAAATTCCTCGATAGCATCAAGGCCGAATTTGAAACTGAATTCAGTTCGCGAGTCGGTAGACTGACATTTAGTCAAATTGCGGCCAGGCCTACGGAAACAGATACAGTTGAATTTGGACATGGGATTGCTAACTTGTTAGAAGATTGGGCAACCGTGTCTCCGCGAGAACGCCCAATGAACATACTTCCTAGCAATGATTTCGGGTCTCGTGAGAGTGAATCGTTTGCGTCACGTCACTTCAATCAGACTGAGGAATCCGAATGACGGCTGATCTGACCAATCGCGTTTTGCTAATCGGTCTGCCTGCCACTGGCAAGACCAGCTTCCTAGCGGCTTTGTGGTACCTGGTTCAACATCGACAGATCTTGACTCGCCTGCGCTTGAAGGAGTTCGACGGAGACAACGGTTACCTCAACCAGATTGCAAATGCGTGGGCCGAGTACAAGTTAGTCCCACGAACACTGACCGATTCTGAAAAGGTAGTCTCAATGATCCTAAAGCACGTTCAGACGGAGAAGTCAGTCACCGTTATATTTCCTGATCTCTCAGGGGAGTCGTTCAGCTTGCAGTGGACAACGCGCCAATGTACTCAAAGCTATAACGAATTTTTGAAAGTCGCAAACGGCGCAATCCTGTTCTTGAGTCCGCTAAACTACCGAAAGCCTATCCGAATCGATATGGCGAACCCGCTGGTGGAAATCATCGTTCGAGGCAAAGAAATGCAGGAACCTGTCCAAGATACGTCATTGCCGCCTATGCCGTGGAGTCCAGAGCGCGTGCCCACACAGGTTGAGGTTGTTGAATTGCTACAATTCATTTCTAGCAGCGACGACTTCAACCCGCCGTTTCGACTCGCAGTGGTCATTTCTGCTTGGGACCAGTTGGTGAATTTGAAGCGATCACCCTCAGATTGGCTGTCCATCGAATTCCCTCTGGTCGATCAATTCTTGGCAAGCAATAAAGATAAGTTTGAGATCGCTGTCTTTGGCGTGAGCGCACAAGGGGCCGATTACAGCCAAATTGTCCAGCTTGTCGAGATGAAACCCTCTGACCGAATTCAAGTGACTGGTCGCAACGTCGAAAATCCTCACGATCTAACTGAGCCCCTCCTATGGTTGACCACTTGAACATCAATCAAGTCGGGGTACGCACGGGTGTAGTCCACCAATCTCTACACGGTTATTCTGACGGCCATCGTCTGCTTGAATCTTCTCTCAAATTACCGGACGACGTTGCCCGCTTGATCCTTGGAATGAGTGACCTATCGGGAAGCAACATTGTCAACGGATTTGAAGAATACATCACCGGATACCCATTGGTTTCGAGCAATGCTTATGTACTAGCGAAAACTTGGTATGCCTCGGAGATGCCGCGACCTGGTTGTGTCTGGACGCATAGCCTGATGATACCCGATCAGACATTGTCCGAACTTGCGTCTTTGAACTCCCTAACAAGTCTATTCAAGCGGCCTAAGGCGGAGGCTTATCGTGGGCAATACAATGAAGATTTGTTTCTCAATGAAATTGATACCCAGCGAGCTACTAGCACAGAGCAGCTGCGAATGGACGCAACCGTGCTTTTGGATCAATTCTTGTGGGCCTACTATGGGTTAGCTCGACCAATAGTGTTGGCGGCCAAGACTTCGACTGAATTTGAAAAGATGGTATTTGCGCTCTGGTCCCAGCAATGGCCGAATCTTCGTCTCACCTTTACGTTCTGCACTGGGTCGCTATCGTCGAGGCAACTCGCCAAGCGACCGTTTGAGGTTCAGTGTGTTCCCACGATCTCCGCAAGGGACGTAATCCGAGAAGCACAAAATTCAGTTTCAGGATCACTGTTACTGCCATCTCCTGAATTGGTTCAGTCACAACCAATCGATTCCGCCGTTATTGATCTCATGAATCCAAACGGGGGACTGTTCCGCCAGTTTTTATGGGACGTGGCTGATGACGACTCCGGAAAACCGGACTTTATAAAGTTCCTGACCATATTCGATGTATTACGGGACCCACTTGATCTCCGAACGCTTATCGATATTGTTGCGGACCATTTCTCTGACTCGCGCACGGGTCGCCGCTTGAAATCTGTGTTATTTGGAGCACAACGGAATTCCACGTTGCTCGGAATCTATGACGAACGGGATATCCTCTTTGCGCTTGCGATGACGAGCGAATATCAGAGTTTCGAGGCTAACGCACTGTCGATGTATCAACGAGGGGCTAAGTTCTGTCTCGATAATCCAAATTCTGCGGCATGGCTTGCAGCAGAACTGTTTCGGTCAAATGTAAACCCACTTGGCGAGCAACTCTTGGCGGGACTGATTTCCGGTATGGACTTGGAGATTGCCTGCAAGGTTACTGGCGAAAATCCGCAGTTCTTGCCTGTGCTTTTTCGTGCCAAGCCGAGTCTTGCTTCCTATCCCCAACTTTGGTCATTGGGCCGTGATCGCAAACGGGAACTGTTCGAATCGATTTTTGCGCAAGAGAAGTTGGATGTGGTAACGGTGGCTGGCGTCGTCAACGCACTGCTAGAAACGGGGTCGGATGTTTTCATCCACCGAGCTTTGGAGCGGTGGGGGCAGGCGGCCATTTTTCAAGTGCTCGATTGGACTGAGTCGCATGAGGGTAGGATGTCTGAGACATGCCGGAAGGCTCTTACACTCCATGTCCCCTCTGTAATGGCTTGGGTGGAAGGCGGCCTCACGAGATCGTTCCCGGCTCTGACCGCTGTTGCGCACGTCGTCGCTCCGTATTCATATCAAATCCTAAAACACGATTCAGGTGTGTGGCTTCGAACTTTCAATCATCTTCAAGGTTGCCAAGAAAATGAAGAAGCGTCTTACGTTTGCACATTTTTGCTTGCTTTAGCATTTGGCAATGCCCCTCCTAACCCGCTTGACCTGGTTTTAGAGTGCTTCGAGCGAATTTACAAGGAGGCATGGGACAGACAGTTGAGCGATGATGCATGGATGATCATGGAACCGATCGTTCCCGAATTGTGGTGGGGCAAAAATTGGGACAGATGTGAACGTTTGAAACGGGCTCTTGTTATCGCTTTTATGCGTCATGGGTGGCCAGCATCGGAATTGAGATTGAGGCTAAAGAATGGTGAGTTAATGAAAGAAGTTATCAAGAGTGCGAGAGATGTCGAGGGCGGACGACGGTTCTTCCAGACCTTCGAGTAGCAATCAGATACATTAATTCAGTCTCTTCAATCTTTCTAACGCTGTGCTCTGGCGCGTCGACTGGTTGAGACCTCCTGAAACGATAGCATTGAGGGTTTAGGCATCATTTTGGAAACCTCCCTCCCGCCGGGCCGCCCGCCCTGCGATGCCGCCTGTGCAGCTCACTCTTAACGACTGCTCGCTCCGAAGTGTCCACATATTCTCCAATTCGTTGCCAACTGAATAAACGTACGCGCCCTCACCCACGGGCGTTAATTCGAACCTGTGAATTCTGTCACGAAGAAATCTATTGTGCTCCGAGTGCCGTCGAGCAGGTGAAAAAGTTAGGCTGGCACCTGGATCATCTACTGATTGTGTATAGGATGCAACCCCTCTCTGCCATTCTTTTCACCGGGCGCGAGTTCGCGCATACACAGTTCGGTCATATTCAAGTTGCACTGATAGATTTGAAAAATTGGCAGGTCGTCACGTTGAACTATATACTCACCGGATTCAATGGCCTCGGCCATTTCGCTCGACGCGGTTACAATTTGATTATTGGGATTCGCGCGCACGCGGAACTGTTTCGAGGAGGGTTCATAATTGCCGTAACTGAAACAGTATCCAGCGCAGCTTCGATCAACGATATGATTAATAAAGACTCTTGACCCGGAGAAGGGCCAAATCGTGGCGATGATTCGCTGGCCCGGGGGTAGAACTCGCTCGTAGCGTTCTGCTTGGATCTCCATGCGATTCACTTTTCCAGTGTCCAGGTACAAGAAAAGAAAGAAAACGGCCGCAAGAGCGGAAAAACCCGCAACGTGCCATCTCTTTGGAGTCATAACACCTAAAACACTGCATCCAAAAATCGCGGCGACGGACGATATCCTTTCCGTTAAAAGACCGAAAGGAATTGCAGACTGCGGGAAGAAGATAATGCGAGGGAATGAAATCGCCGAAAACACCGCAATTAAATAGATCTGAAAGGGAACTTGAAATGCCGTCAACGTTTCTCTTGCTTTTAGCCGGATGACGATGTCCGAGGCGAGGCAAACCAGGATGAAAACAAGCAGCAAGTTCGACACGGATGTATACCGTGCGCCATAGAGATCGAGTTGATCGACTCCGCTGAAATTGTGCGGATAATTATAGAGAGAGATACTGGACCAAATAACTTCGTAGTGAGAGGAAATGTAAAAGGAAAGGAATGCAAGCGAAAGCCCTGCCGCGCCCGGCAAAAGCCATTTGTTCCGGCATCTCAGGCGTTTGGCCAATATCAGATATGCGCCCCCGCCAATCAGTAATACGACACCGAGCGGATGCGCCATCCAAGTGAGTGGCACAAGCAAAAGCAGTAACGCAAGTTCTCTTCTGCTGCCTGCTTCAGCCAAAGCCATCCCGAAAAATGCGAGTCCAAGCGAGATGTAGTAGTTCAGAAATCCCATCTGGAAGGTCCAACCATAGGCGAAAATCATCAGGCACGGGACCAGGAACCAAGGAATGCGCTTGGCCATCACGCCCACCAGCGCGAAAGAACCCCAAAAGAAAATAAGCACCGCAAGGGAGACGGCAATCTTCTCGGCAAGATTCAGTCCGAACAGATTTGCGAGCCGGACCAGTAAAATGTCAAAAAAAATGTTGTTCCACTGCCGGGCAAGCCAGAGACCCGGCGCTTGGCCACGGTCGATCAATTGAGTGAGCCAGGCATTGTAGGTGTGGCTGGCAAGGTCGCCGGCCTCAATATGCCGATGCCAGAAACATGGGATCAGCAATATGGCTGATGAAACGCAAACTCTGATCCAGTAGGCGCGAACAAAATGCGCGGCGCTTGCGATAGCCGAAGACATTTTAACGTCAGTTTTTGGAGCCAGGATCATTGATTATCCCCGATGTTGCGCGTCCCCAATGAAAGCACTTGCAGGGATTTCAGATACTCGATGATGCAGTCCCCGTCGTAGGCATGCAGTGCCTCAAAGCTTTGGCGCGACACTAATGCCTCGCCCGAGTGAGCCAGGATCGCCTCGCACATCGTTGTGAACTTTCCGTGGTGCATGAATGGCCCTGAGTTGCCCACGCCCCGCAGTTTGCGGGGAATGAACTTTGTGTTCCCTGCAAAGAACTTCGGTGTCCCCGCAGGCTGATTCTGGTTGAGCGGCTCTTCGTTCGGATCGCCCGGGCCGGTTGTGATGTCATGCAGCTTTAGAGCGGCGAAGGCGGGGCATCCACACGACGCCGCAGCCGTCTGGCTTCAGACGTGGCCCGGGCAGGTCTTCGATGGTGAGATCGACAACGAGCGTCTCCGTGTCCGGCAATCTTTGCGGCGTCCTGCGATGCAAAGCCGCTATCTCGCTTCAGCAACGTGTTATCGGCGCTGCGAATTTCGTAGAAGTATGCCACGAAGGATTGTTCCTTTCGCCCTTGCGATGCAAGCCGGGCGCTTTGCTGCGAGGGAAATGGAACGTATATTAGTAACGCACCCTTCACAAAAACGTGAAGGGCTGAGGCGCCCGCAAGTTAAACATCGCGTCAAATGCGCGGCCACCCGCCCCCCGGCCCACCCATCCATTACGAGAACATTACCGAGCCACCTCTGCAATGATCGTCTGATTATACTTCTCTGCATACTGCCGCGCGTTGTCAATTAACGCCTTGTGCTGAGGCCCCTCAACGGCGTCACTGGTACCCTCAATCTCTCGTACTCCATAAGTAGACTTGATGGTTTGTAAATCTTTATTAGTGCCGGGGACTTCTAACACATAACCTCTCACCCCTAGAAGGCGAAAATCCTTAGATTCGACAGAGTTTCTTGCATCCGCGGCAGCATTTTCTATCTTCAATTTTCGTAAATCTGCATAAACTGTGTTCTGCGTTGTTGACTTGGTATAGGTTCTTCCGCAAGCGGTGATCAAAATGAAATTCAAACTGGTAAAAAAGACCAAGGCTTTTCTCATATGTTTTCCTGTCACAAGACTAATATTGAGTCCGTCGGTAAGGCTCTCCCAACTGTGTCGCGATTGGATTCTCATTCTGATTTACATTGTTCATTCGTCCGGGCCCGTCGTCGTGTATCCCTGTTACGGCGTGACCTAATTCATGCGCGATAATCCGCTGGGTTGAAGCAAGTTGTCGGCCCTGAGATGTCTGAATTTCGGGATGATAAGTCGGGTCGATATTAATATCTGGTCCTGGTGTATTCGCATCCTCATCTTTATTACAATTTATGTGGATGGTTTTGGGATCACCATGCCAGTACCAAGGGCCTCGAATTTGTTTTTCCAACGCCTGCCCTCGGGGGGTTTTAAGTATTTTGTCCACTGCTTGCTTAACCTGTTGTTGCTGCTGAGCCGTACCACCGACCACGGTCACAGGGGTTTCCCACGGCCACAAAAACAGACCAAGAGGATCGTAATAGTTAGTTGGATTACCAGCGACATAATCATAAAAGCTGGTCCCATCGCTGGGACGCATCGGATCTTCGCCGATAAATCTCCCTACTATCGGATCATAGTACCTGGCGCGGTAATAGTAGAGTCCGGTTTCCGAGTCCAATTCCCGACCGGTATAACTGAATGGATTGGAAATTGAGCCAGCCGAGGCCGTCAGATCGCCGTAAGAATCGTACGTGTACGTGTTCGCTACCGCCCCGGCCGAACTAGTCAGCGAGGTGACGGAACCAAGACCGTCCGCCTCATAATAACTGGTCGTACTCGACCGCAACTCGGCCAGAGGTTCGTCGATGCTCTGTGTCTGTGTATAGCGGGCTACCACGCCTCCGGCGGAATTAGTCGTTTCGATCAGGTTATCGCCATCATAGGCAAAAATAGTGGTGAACGTCGGCGAGGCCTTCTCGATACGCCTTCCAAGCGGATCGTACTTAAAAGTTACAGTCCCGCCGCTACCGGGCAACGTTACACTCGTCAACCGATTCTCGTAATCCCAGGTGTAGCTCGTTGTGTTTGACCCAAGCGTCTTCATCAGCGTGTTGCCGTTACTGTCGTAGGTAAAGCTGGCGTTTGAAGTCGCCGTCAGCTCGTTCGACGCATTTGTCGTGTACGAAGACACGCCGAGTGACGCGGTGCGGTTTCCGACCGGATCGTAGCTGTAGCTCTCCGTCGTATTGTTGGCTTTGGTCACCTGTGTCAACTGGTAGATCGCGTCATAGGTGTAGTTTGACGTCACTGCCGCAAGCTGATCTGTCTTCGCGGTCCTGTTTCCACCAGAATCCAACGTATAGCTTGCTCCGTCAATAGTACTCCCGGACAGCTGGTGCAGCACCGAGGTCAGGCGGGACAGATTGTCGTAGGCGTAATTCGTCGTGACGCTGTTGGGCCGCGTCATCTGCGTGCGGCGCGACAGCGCGTCATAGCTGAACCCGAACGAGCCGCTGCCGAACGCCGACGGCGGAGCCAGTGAAGTCAGCCGATTCAGGGTGTCATAGGTGTAGGCCGTCGAGCCGCTCTCCGGGTCCGTGAATCCCGCGCGGTTGGACGCCGAGTCGTAAGTATACGCGTTCGTGAAGTTGCGGCTGGTGAGGAAGCTGTAGCTCGTCGTCGTCCCGATCAGCCTCCCCATATTGTCGTAGGCGAACGCGTACGTTCCCGTCGGGTCATTCACCTGTGTAATCTTCCCTACCAGGTCGTAAACGTAGTCGACCGCCGTCGTGTCCGGATACGTCTTCGAGGTGAGCCGGTTCAGCGCGTCGTACAAGTAGGTGATCGTCTGGCCCTTGCGGTCAGTCTTCTGGGTCAGGTTGTTGTCAGCGTCATACTGATACATCTCGCTCAGCGAGGATGGGAAATTCGTCTTCGTGACCCGGCCATAGGCGTCATAGGTGAACGCCGTCTGATTGCTGTTCGCGTCGGTGATGCTCGTGAGATTACTTTCGGTGTCGTAGGCGTAATACGTGACATGATTAGCCGCGTCGGTGACGCCGGTCAGCCGGTCGGCATCGTCATAGGCGTACGTGGTGGTTTTGCCGTTCTGGTCGGTCACCGATATCCGCCGTCCCCTCGAATCGTACGCGAACGTGGACGTGGTGGTATCCGGATATGTGATGGTCGTTAGTCGGGACATGGCGTCATAGGCAAACGTGGTCTGATGCGACAGCGCATCCGTGACGGAGGTGCGATTGCCCTTCGCGTCGTACCCGTAAGTGGTGACGTTATTCTGTGCATCAGTAATGGTGGCAATCAGCCCTGCGGCAGTGTACGTCATGGACGTGACGTGGCCGATAGGATCAGTGATCTTCGTCAGCTCGCCCAGTGTGTTGTAGGCAAACGTCGTGACGCTCGCTGCCGTGTTGCCGTCCGGTTTGGGAGAGGATATGGATGTCAAATTTCCGTTTGAATCGTAAGCGTTGGTCGTGACGTTCCCCAACGGATCGGTAACAGTCAATACTTCGCCGAAGCCGTTGTACGTATACGACGTCGTGGCCGTAGTTGTCCCATTCAATTGCACGGATTCGGACAAGACATCATTAGAAGTATCGTACGTGAAAGTTGTCGTGTGTCCCGCCGGATCTGTCCGGGTCAAAACGTTTCCTTTGGAGTCATAAGTTGAAATGATTGTTCCGCGATCCGTGCATGATGAACACCCCGAGCCCGCCTCCGAGATGGGCTTCCATTCCCCTCCCACGTCGATTGCCGCGTAGTTCGACACGTTGCCAAGAGAATCCGTCAGCTGTGACGATCTACTGAGGGTGAACGTCGGTCCCAGCGTGGTAATACCAGCCACCGTGACCGACACGATACCAGTTCCGACATATGCGGGAACAACCGCTACGATCTGAGTATCGCTCCAGCTGGTGATGCTCGTTGCGGTCGCCCCATAGAAATTTACGGTGCTATTGCTCTGCGTTGAACCAAAGCCAGTGCCCGTGATCGCAACGGAAGACCCAACCGGTCCAGTGCTTGGAGAAAGACCAGTAACTGTACTTGCTTCGATCACACTAAATTGCACTGCATTGCTCGTAACACCTGCCACTGTGACGGTCACGGGACCGCTACTGGCACTGTTCGGTACAGCGGCAGTAATGCTCGTGCTACTCCAAGATGAAATATTTGGTGCGACGCCGTTGAAACTGACTGCACTGCTACTTTGGCTTGAACCAAAATCTGTGCCACTTAAAGTAACCGCACCTCCCTTGGGTGCGGCAGGCGGAGTCAAGCTATTGAGAACTGGTGTGATAAATGTCGCAGTGTTGCTGATCGCGACGTTGTCCAAAGTGGCAGTCGCCAACGTGGTGGTCGAATCAGCGTTCACAGCTAAGCCGACATATACATTTGTCGCCATGGAGATTGTTTGAGTCGCTCCTACTTGTGTCCAGTTCACGCCGTCAGGACCTGTGTAGGCCATGAATGTGTTACCACTCCGTATCAACATAAACCAGTACGGTAACGTTACAGTGTTGCCGGTAGCCTTTGTGGCGCTTCCATTTGTCGTCGTTCTGTATATAAACGTCGGCGCATTGGTTGCAGGCTGATAGCCCATAAAGGCCATCGTCGCGCCAGAAGTCAGCGTCTCGCGAATCATCACTCCGGCTTGTTCATATAAGGGTCCATTTTGAAGGTTGTCTAATCGCGCCACAATCGTCCCATCACCGGAAAGCGGTTGATAGACGTAATGAATTTGGTCGCCTGTCCCTCCAAGCTGATTTCCGCCTCCATTCACCGTGAACGTTCCACTAGAATAGGTCGCACTGCCAGCAGTACCCACAGCGCCAAGATCCTGGTCCAACCACGAAAGAGGTAGAGGATTGTTCGTAACCTCGAACACCACAAGGTTGCTTATGTTCATGCTCGGAGCCACGGAAACTGTCAGATAACCTGTCGTGGCTCCGCTGGGAACAGTAAATGCAATGGATGAGCTCCCCCAAGAGTTAATCGTTGCCAGGGTACCATTCAACATCACAATGCTGCCGTTTTGCGAATTTCCAAAGCCTGTTCCCGTGATCACCACATGACTCCCGACCGATCCGGTTGTGGCCGAGAGGCTTGTAATGACGGGGGCAACTGTTGCGCTCGAGTTGATTGAAACGCTGTCGAAAGTTGCTGTGGCCAAAGTCGAGCTATTAGCGCTTGTTACCGCTAAGCCTACATAGACATTTGTCGCCATACTAATTGTCTGCGTCGACCCAATCTGAGTCCAGTTGACGGCATCTGGGGATATATAGCCGCTGAATGTGTTCCCGCTTCGAATCACCTTCATCCAGTAAGGCAACCCGCCGCTCCCGCTCGATTGAGGCGTGCTCCCACCAGTAGTCGGCCTGTAACTGAAATAGTAGTTTGTTCCCGCCGTTTGTTGCAGGAATGTGTAGGCGTTCGTGGCACTTGGAGAAAGCGTTTCCCTGATCATCACCCCAGCTTTTGGAAAAGTCGAACTGCATTGGAAATTCACTAATCGGGCTATGATCGTCCCGTCCCCGGAAAGCGACTGATACACGAAATGCATTCCGTCAGCGTTGCCGTAAATATCCCCACCAGATCCGTTTACGGTGAAAGTTTCGTTTAAGTACGTCGCGCTCCCGGCTATCCCCACACTGCCGACATCCTGGTCAAGCCACCCCGTGGGTAACACATCAAACATTTGTCCGATACTGATCAGACCAGCAACTGTCACCAGAACATTGCCTGATGTAGCACCCGAGGGAACTGCAACTACGACACTCGTGTTGCTCCAAGAAGTAGGAGTTGCTGCCGTCCCATTAAATGTAAGAGTGCTGGTACCCTGCGTCGTTCCAAATCCCGTGCCGGTGATTGTTATTGTTGTTCCGACTAATCCGCTGGGCGGGGATATGCTTGTGATGTTGGGAAGGACGGAAAAACTCGCACCGTTGCTTGATGATGTACCAACGGTGACGACAACGTTCCCATCGCTTGCAGCCGTCGGAACAGGGACGACAATGCTCGTGGAACTCCAACTTGTAGGAGTTCCCGCAGTTCCGTTAAACGTGACAGTGCTAGATCCCTGCGTCGCACCGAAATTTGACCCGCTTATGGTGACCGCCGTTCCTGTAGTCCCTAAGGACTGAGAGAGCGCAGTAATTGATGGGACTGTCACTGCGAAATAAACTCCGTTACTCGCTGTTGCCGACACCGTGACGACTATGCTGCCGTTCGCCGCCCCGCTTGGAACGGGCACAACGATTTGGGTATTGCCCCAGCTTGTCGGACTCCCTACAGTTCCATTGAACGTGACGGTACTCGACCCTTGTGATGAGCCAAAGCTCACGCCGGTGATCGTAACTGGTATGCCGATTTCTCCTGATCCTGGCGACACTCCGACGATTCCTGCTGAGGTATCTGTGAAGGACAAGCCATTGCTGTTAGAGTTCGAAACTGTGACCACGACGTTTCCCGGTGTTGTTCCACTGGGCACTGGGACTACGATTTGCGTATTACTCCAACTTGTGGGAGTTGTAGTCACTCCGCTGAATGCCACCGTGCTCGACCCTTGCGTCGAGCCGAAATTTGTTCCCGCAATCGTTACGGAGGTTCCTGCAGGCCCGCTGGTAGGCGAGAGACTCGTGAGGTTCGGAACTGCAGTGCTTGCAGCCACAGTCGAAAACGTGGAAGGGCTGCTTTGGTTGCTGTACTCCGTTGCAATCCAATCCGACGAACGTGGCGTATTGGAAAGACGTACTTCATCGATCTTCCCGTTGAAATAGCCGTCGCCTCCATTCGGCCAACCACTCAGTTTGTAGCTTCCAATTCTAAAATAACCAGTGAAGCTACCCGTTCCCGAACAGTTCGCCGTCCCTTGCGAAGCGCCGTCCACGTACAGCGTCATGATGTGAGTCGAGTTGTCGAGCATTGCCACTAAGTGATGCCAATTCCCGTCATTCACGACGGTGCTGGACGTCACAGTAGTGAAACCACTGTTGAAACAGGTCGTAACGACCTTGCCGTTGGTGTTCACGTACAAATTCAGGTCATAGCCACTACTTGTAGTGCCGGTCTGCGAGCCTTCAAACCCACTGACCTTGTGTCCTGCAGACGACGTGGTGTTTATCCAAGCCTCGCTCGTCACGCTTAATGGCCAGCTGAAACTGTTGGTCGTAGAGATGTATCCGGAGGAGCCGTCAAAACCTCCCGCTCCGTCAATTCCCCCAGCCGTGGCAGTGACGCCACCTTGCACCGTTCCGCTATTGCCGTTCGAAGTAGAATCGTTTGCGGTCAAGGACGATCCATTGGGCAAATGCCACACACCAAGGAAATTGCTCGGCCACGTGCCGCTTGGATTTGACTGATCGCTAGTGACCGAGGAGTTTCCATAGAACATGTAGATCACGGTGTCGGTGGTGTGCGAAAGTATCGGAACCTTGACCCAGAAATTAGTCGCACCGGTGGCTGAGTTGTATGATTCCCGCTCATAAGCAAGGGGATTCATGCCGCCAGCGTCAGAAGTGAAAACGATGTCGTAGCCGTTTGAATTCGTGACATATCCACCATTTGCAGTTGTTGCCAGATATGAATAAGTACCGGAAATCAGAGCGGGAAAGTTTGTTTGATCCGTATTAGGAACTTTCGTATGGCTAATCGTAATGGGACTCACGTAGGAATAGCCATTTGAAGAATCTGCAAATCCCATAGTGTAAAAAGCTGAAGGACTGCTCTGGTTGTTGTATTCCGCAGCAATCCAATCGGCTGAGCGTGGCACAGCAGAGACCCTCAACTCATCCAGATTCCCAGTTACATATTCAGACGATGAATAGGGACTGCGCTGCCCCAATGCCAAATCCTGCGACGTGTTATAGCTAATGCTTCCGCTAGCAGACGTGCTGGCAACATTCGATCCGTCAACGAAGAGTCGTATTGTGCTCCCATCGTAGGTCGTCACCATATAGTGCCAGGTATTCAGTGAAAGGGCACTACTCGAACCTGCAGACTGCATGGTTCCGTTAATAGCTATGTTTGCGTATGGCTCATTCGTATTGCTGTTGAAACACATAGAATACGCGCTGTAGGGAGTATTCCATGTCCCATCGGAACGGTAATCAAGTGAAAACAAATGGCTCCAATTGGTGGCTCCGGTCAGATAGACCCAGCCGGACAGTGTTAATGCCGATGTAGGTTTCAGTGAACTTGCGTTGGCGACTCTGATGTATTGACTGGAACCGTTCAATCCTGCTGCGCCCCCAATTTGACCGGCAACGGCGGTAGGGCTGCCCACAAGGCTTCCATTGTTGCCATTGCTGGTTGAATCGCTGGCGGTGAGAGTTGTTCCATTTGGCAAATGCCATACACCCTTATAGTTGCTGTCCCAAACCGCAGTCTTATTGGATTGATCCGAATTGATTCCGGAATTCCCGTAAAACATGTAGATCACCGTATCGGTGGTGTGAGAAAGAGTTGGGTTTTGGATCCAATAGCTCACAGCTCCGGTTGACGCGTTGTAGCCCTCTTGTTCGAAGGGCAGTGTAACTGCGCCAGCCGCGTCTGATGTAAAAATGATGTCGTAGCCACTGGAATTCGTGACGTTGCCACCATTGGATGTGGTCGCCAGGTACGAATAATTGCCTGAAAATAGAAATGGGAAATTCGACTGATCCGTGTTCGGTACTCTTGTATGATCAATCGTAATCGCACGCCGATGAGCGTACCCATTTGACCAGGATTGCGCCAACGCCGGAGTGATCCACGCAAGAGCACTCAGAAAAAAGAATACTAAGAAGAGGATCGGTTTCGAGTTCAGTCTTCGCATCAAAGTAGACCTCAGAGCTGCTGCAGTCCTGGCTTGAAAAATAAGATTCGTGTTGGCAGTGCCGATTCCCTGCTTCCGTTCATTTGTTTTTGTAATGAGTCGTGATGGCATCAGGTCTGATTAAGTAAGATGGAGTCATTCCGTCTCCCTATATTCGTACTATCAGGTCGATCAACTTCATCACGGTTCTATGCTAAGGGATAAAGTAATCGTGCCAGGGCAGACGGGGGCGGGATACGAAAGAGTTACGGATTCAACTCCTCCGGCTCTTGCTCCACTCGTTCCTCGTGAGCAGTAGTCATAGGTGTGTGATTCCAGGACCTTACCATTCGAATCAATGACGGCTGTGATCATGGAATTCACATTATATTGATAAGTTAAAGTGGTTTGGTCAGGCTCGGTGACTTGAACAAGCCTTCCCTGAGAATCATAGGCATAGGATAAGGAGATCCCAACGTCTGAGGTCACACTGGTAATTAGATAACTCGAATTGTTTTGATAACCAAAATACAGATGTCGCCCGCCCGGATCCGTGACCGTAACAAGTCGGTTTATGCCATCGTACGTTAGCTGAGTTGTATTTCCGTTACGGTCTATGATCGCAGTTAGAGAACCGCTAACAAAATCAAAAACCCTCCGCTCTCCGTTTTGGAATGTCAGAGTCCATTTTGTCGGTGGAGAATCGGTCGTCAGGCTTGCAGTAATATTGGCCGGAGCTAATGGGTAAAGAGGCCCGCCACCTCCAAAAGACCAAAAACTGCCATCGCCTCGAGCGTACTTAGTGAAGTTGTCGCCACCCGCGAATATACGTTCTTCATAAGTGGACCGCCAATTCAGACCAAATGAGCCAATTTGAAGAGCAGTTTGGGTAAGGGGCCAGGTACTATTCCAAGTTCTCGAAAATGTCAGTCCACCCGCGAGACCCGGAATTCTTACGTCATTTTCTTCGATGTATACGTTCCCTGCATTTAAAGAAATTGGATTGGAACACTCGGGGCACTTGCTCCTGATCTCTTTCGGGCCGGCGGGCGGTGCGCACAAAAAAACCTTGCATGTGTAACTACCAAACGAATATGTCTGATATTCACAAGTCGCGTCAGAATATGGGGGTTGAAAAGGCTTCACGATCCCCGTCGACCAGCCTATGCAGGGATCGGTTTGCGCAAAAACCGGAACTTCCAAACTGCAAAGCAAAGCTGCCAAGACGATTAGAACATTCAACATTTTGTTCATCGCGACCTCCGAATGCATCTGGGGCACACGTGTGCCCTATTAATCTTAAAGACCATTTTGTCCAACGGATCCTGTGCAGGCAAGACGAGGGGTCAGTTGCGCTTCTAACGCAAATGATAGAGGACATCTTATTTACTAGCAGGGAAAAGTCATGTCAAGTTAATATTCATTTATTATTATTTAATCTGTGTAAAAGTACATTCGAAGGGAAATGCGTCCAAGTCCAATTGTCGGCCACTTTCAGCAATTCGAAGTAGTTTCTCGACAGCAAGTATTAGACGAAACTGACTCAATCAGCATATTAAACGTATGGATAGAGTCAAAATACTTTCCTTAGTAGACCTGACGGATACCGCGGAGCCCGCAGCCCGTTGCAATACGCCGTTTTTTCTAGGGATCGATGAGTCCACCCTGTTGTTCTGGGAGTCCTTTGTACACGGGAACATAGTCCGCTTCTCGGAATGTAGCCCGCAAGTCCAATTGGAGCTCATTCTTTTCCATGCCCCGGCCGCGCCTCTTCTGCTAACCGAGCTTTCGCAGGTGGGCACATCTGAGCTGGTTAAGTGTTTTGGAATCAGGCGAGGTCAGTGAAAGGTCTTCACCACAAACGGCCCGCCTACCGGGCGGTCTGTACTTCGATTTCGGAGCTCTCTTTTCGCGCGACAAGGCGCGGCGGCGGTTGGCTGGGCAAATGCAATTTCAGTTTCTCGATGAGTAGCTTGGTGTCTGGAGAAGGCTGTGTATAGCGCGGCAGAATCAACCACCGTTGCTCTACCGTAGGAATCCACACATCAATCATTTTGATTTCCGCCAACTTTTCCAGCACCGCCGTCGGTGTCAACCCCGGGGCGTGCAGCAACAGGCGCTGCTTCAGCGTCACTTGCAAACAGTAAGCGAGGAAGGCGATCAGAATGTGAGCGTCGGCGCGATGCTCCAGTTGGTGATAGATGGGGCGTATGCCGAGTTCGCTCTTGAGAGATCGGAAGACCGATTCGATCTGCGTCAACTGCACGTAGCGGGTCCACAGCACGCTGGGATCTCCGGCCGTAAGGTTGGAGCGCAGCAAGTAGTGCCCGTCGCGCCATTCCGCCTCTTGGAGTTTTTGCTTATCCACACGAAACTGGAAGGTCTCGCGCGTGACCTGCTGGCCTTCCTTCGGTAGTTGCATCTGCACGAACTGGGAGGCGCGGCCCGCTTCCGATTTCGCGGCACCCAAGCGCATCAGCAGCTGGACCAGAGAGGGCAGGGTGCGTCGCATGGCACGAAGTTTTCTGAGCAAGCGGGCCAGACGTTTGCGGCGCATGGCGGTCTCTTTGGCTCTTCTTCCTTCACTCTTGGCCAACACATAGAGTTCACCGTCCTGCTCAAACAGTTTCACGTCCACCGACTCGCGGACCTTCTGCCAGGGCAGATCCAGCCACTTGTTTTCATACTGTTGGATCTTGCCTTTCGGTGTTCCCACTAGATAGAAAATCTCGCGTGCCGGGTCCCGCATCTCCTGCAAAATCTCTTCGGTCGGAATGCCGCGGTCCATTACCCACATGCGTTTTGCTTTTCCGTAGGTCTTCTCGATGTGGTCCAGAAACCCGCGCAGTGTGGTGCGATCACTGGTATTGCCGTCCATCACTTCGTAGGCCAACGGAAAACCATCCGTGGTGATCACCAGCGCAATCACCACCTGCAAACAATCTGTCCGTTTATCCCGGCTGTGACCGTACTTGGCCTTGGGGTTC
>Ga0207007_1076_pt1 | contig 26626 bp, 24 predicted proteins | sample Alteio_BWMinCont_85_FD_153487 | JGI IMG/M metagenome (GOLD analysis project Ga0207007, IMG submission 153487) | Enriched cells from forest soil in Barre Woods Harvard Forest LTER site, Petersham, Massachusetts, United States -... | ecosystem: Environmental > Terrestrial > Soil > Temperate forest >...
TCAGGTTTTGACTCCGAACACCTATACCATGAATTTATGGCGATAGTCGAACCGGCAATTCGGGATAAAATGATCTATGGCCTATTATGGTTGGACGAGAATAATATTGATGCAGTTTTGGTCGGAGGTGCCGCTGTTATTCATTATCTATCAGCCAACAGATCATTCACCCCGGACTTAGATTTTTTGGTCGCAGACCTGGGAAAAGTTAAAAACCTATTGGAATCGCAGTCAATAAAATATACCCCTCTTATACATGCAAATGGTGGTAATCCTATAGGTATAACTGTTGACCAATTCAATTTAGACCTGTTAGACACGAATGAGTGTAATACACAGTTAAATAGGTATGTTATGGAAACATCTGACAGAGTTTTGGTTGCCGGTGTTTCTTTGAGGATAATCAACCCCGAAGTTCTAATAATAATAAAGCTTGAACTTGGCCGGGATAAAGACGATGAGGATGCATTTGCCCTTTTAAAATCCGGCAGACTAAATAAAGAACGCTATTTTAAAGCGATCCGGGATTTACAGCCTTGCTTAAAACCGTCAGTGGATATTGTTTCTTATGGAAACCTTATACAATGAAACATGAAACCTTTACCGAATAAGTTACCATCGCCTAAAGACACTGTAATCGATGACTACGTAGATGATGACGGGCTATGGCTCATGACTAACGTTCATCAAGATGATACTGGACTACCAATGATTGTCTGGGCATCCATGAAGATGGGCAACTCTGCCCCAAGGATAAAGGTCCAAAATAACTATTCAAACAAGATAGCATTTAATTTTTTTTCAGTGAGTATAGAAGACAATCCGAAAGCTGTAAGTAAAAAGGAAATAAAGATTACAGACCAGGATTTACAGGCTGTTTATGATTGGATCGTTTTAAATAAAAAATGCTTGATGGATGTATGGAACGGTAAAATAGACTCTGTGGGGTTAGTCAGATCTATGAAAAGGTAAAATGAAAGAAGATAATATAAATAAGTTATTGAAGTTTCCAGAGGAACTTCCCAATGACAAGAAAGAGATCACAGAAGATGATTGTTTTATCTTGTGCAACGTTATACAAAAAAGAACTGGGCTGTCATCGGTGCTCTACATTTTCCCTAAGTTTTTTCATAATAATAACCACAATCTACCAAGGATAAAGGTTCAGAACAACTACTCTTCGAGATTCTTTGTCCAAGAAAGCGAATTGTTTACTGTCACCGTCGAGGATGAGCCTAAAGTTACAGGGAACGTAGGTATTCTCACAAGAAAAGATATTAATGAGATTGTGGAGTTTGTGAGACTCAACAAGGAAGTTCTTCAAGAACACTGGTATGATGATTGTTACGATGATGTACACACAGTAAGATCACTCAAAAAAGTTGGTTACAATTCTGGCGAGGACATTTTTGACATTATCGACTTTGTGGACAATATGAAAAAAGCGAAATGAAGTTTAAGCTATCTGTTTCAACACCTTCAAGCCTCTTTTAACTTTCTAAAATCACATAGAAGGTTAGGGGTCAACCCCATTGTGTCAATAAAGGTCAGGCGGTCATCTAAAATGTTTGCGTGGCCATCTTGTTTGATGATTATAAAAAACCGTGCAGTTCCCAGTCCGGAATAAAGGACTTCAATACTATTGTCCGTAATCGGCAAACAATCTTTGAGCTGTTGAACTCTTGTGTTTATTTGTCCCTTGGCCATAGTGCTCCGGTCTGTATGTTGATAAATAATTATTGACTTTCCCGCCTTGTAAGTGTCGCGGATTTCGTCAAAGAAGACATATTTTACAGCATTCGGATGTAACTTTCCAACAGATTTTATTTCCAGGCCATTGTCCGGGTCATAAAAAATGATGTCACATGCGGCTAACTTCTTTACGCTGCTGTCATGCCAGGCAAATCTCTTTGTCTTTTGCGGAATTATCTCAGAAAAACATAATGTCTGTGGTGGTAGAGCGCCTGATTCCTTAACAGTAGCAACATTTCGTTTTGATGGGTCACGAAGTTCTTTTAGTGTTTCAGATAATTCTTCATCTACGTCATGCGGATATGAGGTTTTATTTCCATCATTTTTGCCATCGTTCTCAACAAGGCACCAGTTAACCCCAAGCCTTAAGTTATCCTTGCATAAGTTTTTTAGGAGTAAATACTTCACGAAATCTCCCGTGTCGCCAACATATCGGTTTTGCATTTTAGGATTTCATTTGCCGCCTACTCGATAGATTTTTGGCAAATCTAAAAAGAAAATTTGAAAGAGGTATTATAATACCTTAAATTTAAAGTAGAGTCTTGCCAGATTCGACCCATGACAAGACACCCAGAAGGAGATGAATTCCTGAAACAGCTAGGTTTAAACCTCAAAAGGGTAAGGCAAGAAAAGGGAATAAGTCAATACAAGTTGGGACTGGAAACTGAAACCGACGCCAGCTATATCAGAAAAATTGAAAGGGGCAAACAGAATCTCACTATTCTTAGTTTATTGAATATCGCCAAAGTTTTGGATATAAATATAATAGAGGTGCTGCCATAATAGGATGGGAAGATAAGTCCGGAAGCAGGATAAAGGAAAATCATTATATATTTTGTATCCAAGAAACCTCTCAGAAACCATTTCTTTACGACCCTTTTACGACAATTGGCTTAAACCAGCCCGGAGCGCCCTTGAAAGGTTTCTTTGAAAATTAGGTTCGAGCGTAGGTTACGCTAAAAACATATATGCCAATAAATTAGAACTGTTTAATAAGCTCCCAACTGAACAGGTGTTAGGAATGATCCTTTACTTTGATCCAAATGGAGATTAACTCGGCTGTCTATAAAATAAGTTCTAAAAAGATATTCCTTACTTTTCGGGTACGGATCTTGGTAATAAATATCTTTTAGTTTGTCTGTAAATGCTCCAAATATTTGCTTATCGGCATCAATATTAAATGCAGGGAATGAATATCCTACGATGACCAGTATTTCAGTTTCACTTGCAATTTTTTTAGCATATTCCATCATCATTTTATCGTATCTTTTTGTTTCCCAACTAAATGAAAAAATGTGATCAAATAACGTTGTATCATGCTCGTTTGATTCATATGAGAAATAAATCGATCCTACAATCGCCTTTAAGTCTGACTTAAGATTTCTGAACAAGTCATTAATTTTTGGAGCCTGATTATAATCTGTCTCATATAATCCTGCAATCCCATTCATATGAACAATGTCAGGTGATTTCCGAATTGGTGAAATTTCAACTCTTGGATAAACTGCCATATGCTTTTGAAGTTCCGCTAATGTGGAAACTTCAAAATTTGACATTCCAGCAAGCTCAATCTGTGAATCATAATTCCAAGTTAATATTTTGATTTCATCCGGAAACTTTTGACCTCCATTTGTATCGTGACCCAAAATTGAAATAAGTAATGTATTATGTCGTTTACTCACTTCATTCTCAGATTGCAAAATGGTAAAAAGCAAGGATAATACATATTTAAGTCTTTTTAATTCAAGCTGTTTCCCTTGATTATATAACTGTCTTGCAAAAACATCAACAGAATCATAACGTGATTCATTTGAAGCTAGCCACTTAAAATCTTTAACAATCCCCTCAAAGCATTTTATTTCATCGGGTTTTGTTTCTTGATTTTTTTTCTTTTCGGTAAGTATTTCTTCAATCCTGTTAGCTGTACCCGTAAGGCTGCCACCAATATCATTAACAAGTGGTAATACCCCCCAACTTGCACCTGCACCGAAAAAATAAGTAATTTTCTTCATTTACTAATAGATTCATAATTTGCTGGTCTTATTTCCATTTGCCGTTCCTAAAGTAAGCACACCCGTTGCAAGGGCAATGATAAAAAGAATAATTACAAGTGTCACCGCAAAAGCAGCATTCTGAGAATTTCTAAAGAATTCTGCCTGCTGAGCTTTAGTTTTCTCTCTTCTAGCTTTTTGCTCTTCCCTTGCTCTCCAACGATTATCATAGTCCTTCCGTTTTTCATCATCTAACAAAATTTCCTGGGCTTCATTTATTCCTTTGAATTTTTCTTCCGCCTGTGGATCGTTGTGATTTAAATCGGGGTGGAATTTCTTAGCCAACTGCCAATAGGCACTCTTTATTTCCTCTTTGGAAGACGAAGGATGAACCCCTAAAATGTTGTAGTAGTTTTTCATAATTTTTTAATTAAGCATGTTATTATATTACCGATTGGATTTACGTTGCTTTATATTCCTTTTATTTTTTTTTCTAACGAATTCTTTTTCTGTTTCAGTGTATTTCCGTGCAGGCTTCACTATACCATTTGTTATCCAATAGTGAGATTGACATTCAGCACTCCACCTTCCAATTGAAGGATTAAGCGAAATTGTTTCACCGTTAAATGTAAATTCCCAACGTAAAGGAGATAAAGGTGTTACAACATCCTCACCACACCCACAACAGCATTTATGAATTGCTACGCGATATTTAATAGAAATATAGAGTATGCCATCTTTTAGCTCGTCAGGCATTAGGGTGACGAATTCAGCCGTTATTTTCTTTGTAAAATATTTTTGCATCGCTAATTGAAAATGTTGAATTATACTCCTGTCCTATATCCCTATAGATTCCAAATAATTTTTTCCATTTTAGGACCGCAAACGCAGCACTTATAGAATTAAGCTCCGCTATCTGGATGTTGGCAGAATAATCATTGTCCCCCCCATCGTCAAAAGTGATTTTGTCATAAACGTGATCGTGATGTTCTTGGGTTGATATTGTTGTTCTGATATGACCAAACAGCATCATATCTTCCTGCTGTACGCCTATTCCTCCATTTATAAAAGGAATACCTTTTTCAAGCAAATAATTAACGATAATTTTCCTGGTTGGACCGTGGTCTATTGAAAGAAACACAAAATCAAGAACTGACAACTCATTTACATTATCGCCTGTAATCTTATAATCATGCGGTATTATCCTTTTATGCATTCGAGAATAAATGTCAGCAAAGTAATTTACTTTTTTGAATCGTTCTTTCAGATCTTTTACTGATGGTGCTCCTGGGGATCTAAAAGCGTTATGCTGACCAAAATAATCTTCGTCAAATAGATGAATCTCCTGTATAGGGGTTTTACTGATAAGGTCTAATATATATGAACCAGTGCCCCCCATGCCAATAATTCCAATTTTCAACCCTTGAACTTTAACAGAAATAGGGTTTATCAACGCTCTGATAGAATTGGCATCATAATAATTGAAGACAGAATCATCATTTTCAGATTCAATGACCTCAAAAGTCTGTGCTTTTATTAAAGGGTCGATTTTCCGTACTTGCATAGAAATTCGTGTCTCGTATTTCGTGATCTTATCATAGAAATCTTTATATCCTTCATCAGGTTTTAACGAAAACATAAACTCAACGTCCAATCCAGACAAAAATGTCTGTGGATTACTAGCTGTGTTGAAAACTGGTGTTCCATTTGATTTATACGGTAGGCTACCAATGAAATACGCACGGTGATCGGTGGGTTTAATTGTTTGATCAACAGCAACTTCTAAAGGTGTTACCAAAATTCCGTATTTTATCTCCATCTGAGCATTAAGATATGGGATGTGGTGTACGATAAGATATAGCTGCCTAATTTCTATTTCGTACCCATCATCCCATAACCTCTTTAGATCAGGATTATTTGCAATAAACTCTGGAATCATTGTTAGGATTCATTATCTTTTGTAACAGTAAACTCCATCCCGTCTTTTACACGAACAGTATCATCCTCATCCATCTCCCCACTATGATTCTCTCCCTTTGCATAGGTTACGGTATAGACAACCGGCCTACCTTGAAACACACCATAGGCTAACTTAACCACCTCCTCAAAAGTGATTTCTTTTCCTGAGAATTCCTTACGTTTAGCATTTACAAAGATTTCATAATCATGCCTTTCGTGTTCATGCCTTGGCTCCGTAACGAATTTCTCAATCCCATACCCACCCAAGTCTACAAGCTCGTTAGGCTGAACCTCTGCTTTGTGGCCAGGTTTGATTGCATAAATCGCATGCGTTTCTAAATTAAGCTCTACAAGCTTAGCAAGCTCTTTACCTTCGATTTCAACTTTGTCGACCTCATAGGGGGCATCGTTGATCTTAATTTTGTAATGTATAATCACCCCAGGATCATACTTATGCCTTTCGGCATGCCCTTTGTGGAAGTGTTCTTCCACGTCATGAATAATTTTAGTTTCCATATTTTAGCAAACCCTCATTTTACGGCTGAGGAGCCGGTTAAAATTGTTTAGCTTGTGCAACAAACGTTGTACCAATAAAACAAATATTTTCGGAAAGCGTTCCATATGTGAATATTTTGTATCTTTGCTGACACAATTACACTGACATTATGGCGAACCAACTGGACACCGACAAGTTGTCACACGCGATTCGGTTAAAGAGAGGCTCTAATGGTCTCAGGGAAGCAGCAAAAGAAATAGGCGAAATCAGTTATACAACCCTATCTCGGATAGAACAGGGTAATGTTCCGGACGTTGATACATTTATTCGTATTTGTAAATGGCTTGAAATGCCTACAGATGCTTTTATTATTGATGGCGAACCTGAACAAGCTGGATCAAATAAAAAGCTGGTTGCGCTGCTAAGGTCAGACCAAACACTTCCCCGAAACGTTGCTGAGGCGTTAATAGAAATGATAGGCCTCGCGTACAAGCAGAAACTGGCAGCCTCTCCTTCAAACCATTCTGTAAAGGGTAAATAGCATAAGCTATGGCGAATGTAAGTTTACCCTATCGATTCAAATCTGGCTGTCAGAAGAAAGCAATTCAGCTTAGGGTAGACATGGGGCTTAAGCCCTCTGATGCTATGGATGCTTTTCACCTTGCAAATTTCTTAGGTGTAGACTGCATCCCCCATTCCAAAGTCTGTAACGGAGAATCCAGGTTTAACTGTTTAAACTGTTCTAACTGGTCTGCAATATTTGTATCAGATGGAGAGTATCATATGATTCTCTATAATGATACGCATGCAGACACCCGAAATCAAAGTTCGATAATGCATGAAATTTCACATTTTATATTAGGCCATGCTACCCCACCGTTTTTAGATGACTATCCCCTTTTTCATAGAGACCATGAACCACAACAGGAATTAGAAGCTAATACTCTAAGTTCCATTTTGTTATTACCAAGAATAGCCCTTGAGAATTGTGCCAAAAAATCTATGAAAATAAACGGGATCGTTGAAGAATATGGGGTGAGTAAATCTTTGGCAATCAAAGAGCTAAATATGAGTGGCATCTTGAAACAATATAAAAGGTGGAATCCATTTTTAGAATAGAATTTATTCTTCCATAACTCTTTCTATACCATTTTTTACGACGCTTGGCATTTCTACAAACTTGCGCCAAAAAGGGGTATAACCCGAGTAAAACATTAAATAATCTACCATTTACCTAAATTGCTCAAATATTAACCTACGGGAATTCACCGATGTTCCAAGAAATAAAAAACAGAGATGCGTGGGCAACAATACGTGGTTATGTTTATCAAGTCGATACTACATTGCTGAGATGGTTAGGGCTTAATGACAACGAATTGCTTGAGCTCGAAAGAGGCGAAGATATTGACATAATACAACAAAGTATTTCAGGCGAGGAAACATCCCGATTATTAGATCAAATAAAATTTCGCGAATCTAACATTACCCTGAATAATACTTCGGTAATAGAGACCATTGTCAACTTCATTACACATCGTGATTCAAATCCTGGTATGAACCTATTTTTTAGGTTTGTGACCAATTCTGGATATGGAATAGAACGCCCGGAAATTTTTACTGGGGGGAAAAGTGGAATTGAAAAATGGATTGAATTATCTTCAAAGAATGAAGAAGAAGTAAAAGATGAATTGCTTGTACTCAAAGATCATTTGCTGAAAAAAATTATTGAGATATATGGAAATGATGACGACAAAATTTCTGCGGAGGTAAAGTCTAGTATTGATTTTTTAACAGTATGTAGCACTAGTGATTTGTTTGAATTGGTTTCTTCCTTTGAATGGAGTCTGGAAAATGATGATGAAAAACAGATCAGTAGCAGAGTTAAAGATCTCTTGATCGAAAAAGGCATAGCAGCAGAAGAAGCTACCGAAAAGGTTTATGCGTTGCTTTTTTTATACTTGTTTAAGCTACTTTCGGGAAAAGGCATAAAACGACTAAGCAAAACGGATCTTGACGAACAAATTAAACGAGGAATCAGCGCAACTGATCAGAGGCTTTTTGGCATAATAAATGACCTGAATAATGCCCTAAAGGCTCGGTTAGCCGAATTAGAAAAAAGAGTTTCCGGAGCAGAGACAGACATTACAAACATATTCAGCCTCATCAAAAATATTGATTCGAGCACAGAATTTAACTATCAGGTTAATAACCTATCTTTAAATCCACCTTCACTAATCATAAATGGTTCTAAGAGGATTGAGAAAGTTAGTACTATTCTTAATTACTATAAACAAAGAAGCTGGATATTACTACAAGGAATAAATGGGTCTGGTAAATCACAATTAGCAGCAATGGTTTCACAGAAATTCACTTCTTCTTTTTGGCTTGATTTGAGACCTTTTACTGAAGATGAAACCAAAGCCGGAATGGTTTTACATGCTTTTCTGAAACATATTTCTGGCAGGGAGATAAGCAACCAAAGCGATATGGATCATTTTGCAAGGTCTCTACCTGATGGAACAGTACTAGTTGTTAATGATTTATTCCGTACATCTCCCCAAAGCCTCCAATTAAATGAGTTACTGGTATTACTTAACAACTCTTTTTCAAAAACAGGAGCAAAATTGCTCACAACCTCGAACTATCCTATTCATCAAAGTATAAAAGAAAGGCTGATCCATGACAGCTTTTTAGAGATATCTAATCTTGAGTTTTCTGACCAGGAAATAATAGAATATTTTCATAACAATGGGGCACCTGAATTAGTCTTAAATTTTCTAAATGTAATAACTGTTGTTACAGCAAGAAATCCTAGGTTAATAAGCGCCATACTGCGCCGTTTGAAAACGATTAATTGGGGGCAGAACTCAAATGAAGTGATTAATGAGATGTTTGGGAAAGAATTTACTGAAGAGATTCTGAATGATGTTCAGGTATCAATCAGAAAATTCATCACCGATGTAGAGTCAAAAGAACTACTTTATCGACTTAGTCTCATCAACTGGAGTTTTGGTAATCAAGAGATTATGCACGTAAGTGATGTACAAAAATCTATTGAACACCCAAATGAGAAGCTTGCAGATCTAGTGAATATTTGGATACAGCAACAAGGTTCTGAATTCCAGATGTCACCACTAATTCATGATATCGGGAAGAAGAATCTTCATCCTGATGTAATAAACAACACCTACGTTGCCCTTGGCAAATCCATTATGACGAAGAAAAAGCTGGATCTGTTAAGTGCATCACGGGCGATAAATCAGTTCATTGCAGGTAAAGCATTTGATCTTGCTTCAGAAGTATTGATCGTTGTACTCAATTCAGCACAAGAGGAAGACCAGCTTAAAACAATAAAAGAGTGGGGCTATTTAGACTACTGGAAGACTACAAGTTTGCCACCTGAAATAAGCATTTCTATGCGCATTCACATTCGAAATCACCAACTTAGGATAGCCGATGCATTGGGACTCGATACCACCTTTTATCTTCAGGAACTAGTTACGTATTCACATAATACAGATCTCGATCCTCATAGCAAATTCACTATTAGTCTTATGCTGATCTCACAAATGGCTAGGGTTGATTTGGATAGCTTCTGGTTTAACTTTAACAATGCTTTTAACACACTTAACTCATTTAGTCCGGAAGAAAAAGAGAGATTCCTGGACCATGTTAATATTCTTAGTACCGGGTTATGGCTGCCACTTCAGCTCTTGAAAACGGATGAAGGTATCTATCAATGGATAAAATCAATAGAATCAATAGAACAAACTTATAGCATTGACTTTTTTAATAATAGTATTGCTCAATCAGCTGTAACTATTATTACTCAGAACCTAATCAACAATAATACGGATCAAAATTGGCAAAAGGTATTTAGTGTCTTGGAATATATGCTTGAGGTTTTTAAACGCAGAAAAAAGCAAGTCTTGGAAGCAGCGGTTACAAATGAGATCATTGCTCTAACTTTTGTAAAGATAAAAAACAGATCAAAGGGATTAGATTTGTTTTATGAGGCATTCAATCGCATTGATTCTACCGATGCTCGTTATTTACTAAGCGAGAATATTGGAAAGCTGCTATATGATGCAAACGAAAAAGAGGATGCTTCAAAATGGCTGCTGCAGGCAGTACAATTTAATAGTACGGACCAGGAATCTTTTATAGATACCTTAACTTACACAGCTGCAGCTATATCTAAAACTGATCGTATAAAAGCTGTGGAATGTTGTATTCAAGCTCTACAACTGGCCAAAGAAAAAGATTTCTATTCGGAATTAGATTATATTCAATTGAATGGAGAATTAGCTATTGCATATTGGGTAAATGGGGACATAAAACACTCTTATGAATGCTTTGAGGAGATAATATTACGCCTTTTCGACGTAAAAGAAAAGGTTATAGATCAAAAAAAATGGATTCGGCTGTTCAAACTCTCCGCTCACGCTTTAGGTTATATATCTGCTGAAGTAGCTGGTAAATCGGTACCTAAAATACATGGGGAAGAATACTTTGAACCTGAGCAAGGATTTTTTTCGTTTAACACGAAGGATTTGTCTGACATTTATGATTCTTCCGATGATCCAATGGCTTTTGTTCAGCTTGCTGAAATTGCTGAAATTATAGGTGATCTCCCTAAGGCTTATCAACATTCAATTAAAGCATTTGATTTGGCTCGAAAAAATGGGAATGCTAAAAGAATAATTATGGTTGCTGCAACCTGCAGCCAATATTCACTAATCAACTTTAAGGTTGAGGAATCGCTGGAGTCTTATTTACTATTTTCGGCAACATCATCATTTCTGCAAGGGCAATCACTAGAAGAAAAATATTCGAATTTAAAGCAGGAAACGTTTGATCAACTCTTAAAGGATAAGCCAAGTAAAGCTTGGGACAGTGCTGAAAATGCATCTTTAGTTTTTGCAGTAATACCTATGCTAATAATGGTGATGACTGATTACATAGAGAACCTGCCTAATAAGGAGCAGCGGCTAGATGAGTACTTAAAGATGTTAAAAAATTATGAACAAAGAGCATCAGATCCAGCACTATGGAATTTAGTTGAAGAAATGAGTAGGCGTATTATAACAGGTCAAATGTCACAGCAAGAAATGATTAATAGGGGCAATACGTTTGGGGAAAATAATAAACAGCACGAGCAAATTATTTGCATCCTAGGAATGATCTTTAGCACCAATGATAGCCAATCCGCTATTAAGCAGATGTTGAATATCATGCCTTATTTCACCAAAACATTAGATGCGACCGCAAGTATTCTTCATTATTCGATCTTACCTTTCGTGAAATCAATTTGTGTACGGTTACTTGCTAACCAAGATAATTCCCAGGAAGCAAAAGTCAGAATAGGGCAAATTGCACCCACTGAAGAACACTCAATACAAAAGGTACTGCAAATAGTAATTGAATATTTTAAGTATACAGATTTCCTTGCTGACCGAAAAGCATGGTTGGTTGAATATAAGCAGATCTAAGTAAACAATCCGCAACTCCTCTTTCATTCATGCACAAATTGTCCACCCCTTTCTCAAGGGTTTCTTCAAGAAAATCCTTATTTGAACTCAGTGGCCTATCTATATTTACCCCGCCTCTCCTTCCTTCTATCTCCTTATTTTTTTACGACCCTTTTACGACGTTTCGCTTTCCTCCAATAAAAATGCCCCCAGAAATACCGAAAATGGCTATTCTGAGGGCATCTTTGTGGTCGCGTAGGGAGTCGAACCCTAAACCTTCTGATCCGTAGTCAGATACTCTATCCAATTGAGCTACGCAACCATTTTGAGGGGCAAAGGTAAGGAAAAAAGTATTCAGTATTCAGTATTAAGTGATAAGTGATAAGTTGGAAGCAATAGATGTTGAGAGGACTTTTTTCCGCTCACCACTCTCATTCTCAACTCCCCTTTCATTCCGGCTTCAACAAATTCCCTTTCGGTCCTACGCCTTCAATATGCACCAGATAAGAGCCATAATGCCCTGCTACACTTACGGTAATCGCAGATCCCACAAGGACAACTAATACCACAAACTCCAGTAGCATTTTTCTCTTTTTCACAATAAAGGTGAATGTTTTTAAAACCAAAGCCGCAGTAGCAAGCCAGGTAGTATAATCCGAAAATTGATGGTGTGTGCGAAAAACCTGCAATGCCTCTGGAGACAATGCTTTGGTAAGCGGGTGGGCATCAAAGATATCTGCGGCAAGCCATGCCCCCGCCGTTCCGCAAACCAATAAAATCAAAACTGAAAGGTTCAATTCCTTTTTCCAATGGGCCAGAAACTGGAGGAAGGCTGCAAATATTAACAGGACAATAGGAAAATGGACTACTAAGGGGTGATAATTAGGGAAATTCCACATATCAACATGCTGGCCGTTCGCCGAAGGATTTCCTACTGGATGAACCACTGTGCCGGCTATATTGGTAGAACCCGCAAGAATAGAAAAGCTCACGAAACATATTAAAAAACATACAATCAGGCTAATAAGGTATTTAGATTTCATAATGGTTCTGACCACTTTTCAGGGTTTGAAGTTAGGAAGTATTTAGATTACCAGATCTTCCCGAAATCGAAATCAAAGCTGCATCCCGAAGTTATAAAGTTGTAATTACCTGAATCAAAATTGCCTTCAGAACGGTATTGTTTTATGCTTGGATTGTCAAGGACAAATATTTCTGCTTTATTGACTGATGGATAAACGATAACATAATATTTTACGCCTGCATCCTGGTAAAGTTCGAATTTCAGGGTTTTGTCTTTTTGGGAAGTAGAGGGAGATAAAATCTCAAAAACAATTTCAGGTGTTTTTCCAATGAATACGCCTTCTTCAAATGGCCTGCAAATCACTACCACATCCGGTTGTACGATCGTATTTTCTGAAATTTCCCAGTTAATGGGCAGATTTACTTCGCATTCAGAACATCCGCAAAGGGCATCTTCAATCCGGGCAGCAATCTTTAAGTTTAATTTTTGATGCCTCCATGATGGCATCGGCGACATAGCATAAGGCACCCCGGAAATCAATTCCCAATTGCCTTCCCATTGCAGGTAGTCAGCCTTCGTATATTTGGGTAGATATTTTTCTTCAAAGGCGAGCATTGGTTTCCATAATATTTCAAGGCAAATTTAAGCAATTTTAAGAATAAGTAATCCACAATATCTAATATCCCCCATCCCGCACTATTTTCCCTAAATATCTGTTAAAGTAGATTATGAAAGAAGAAATCATTGAAGCTGTAAAAAATGCGGATGCTGATAAGATCCAGGAGTTGCTTGCTATAGAGCCATCTCTTATTTATACCGTTACCCCTGCAGGCATATCACTGATATTGTTGGCCTGTTATTATCGGAATCCTGAGATATTAAAGCAATTACTTGGTTATCAACCTGATTTAGATATTTTTGAAGCTGCTGCCGTAGGTGATTATGACAGGGTATATGATATCCTGAAATACACACCTGAACTTGTAAACGAATATTCAGAAGATGGGTTTACACCTCTCGGACTCGCCAGTTATTTTGGGCAATATGATGTGGTAAAACTGTTGCTTGCAAAGGGTGCCGAAGTAAATATTTATTCTAAAAATGTAATGCAGGTAGCACCGATACACTCTGCGGTAACAGCTGACAATCTTGAAATTGCGAGGCTATTGCTTGAAAACAAGGCTGATCCCAATATTATTCAATCAAAAGGTGTAACCCCCTTGCACGAAGCTGCTCAGAATGGTAGTCATGAAATGGTTGAACTTCTTTTAACTTATGAAGCAGACCCCGAAGCCAAAATGGGTGATGGAGAAACACCTATGGACATCGCGGTTAAAAAGCATTATCCAAACATTGCCCATTTGATCAAAAATTTTAAAAGCAGCTACCAAAAGAGAGGGTGAAGAGCGTAGAGCGAAAGAGCGTCCGCCTTCGCTGAAGCTTCCGCGGCTGAAAGGGAAGAGCGGGCTGACGCCTGATTCCTGACCCCTATTTTGAACATATTTCGCACTTTATTGTCTTATTGATAAATACAAAAATATATGTGGTTCTGGAACACCTGGGTTTTAATCGGATTTGCACTAATAATAGTAGTTTTAGGAAAGTTGCTACACGTGTGGCACAAGTACAGAACCGGCAGCAACCGCGCTAAGGAATCTCAGACTAACTAATTGGTTTCCATTAGCTCCCAAGCCGAACCATATTTCCCATTCTTCTCGCAATATTCAAGAAAACGGTCATAAAAAGGATGGTTTCCGAGGGTGGCACTGTCACCGATGACTACCAGTTTTTTACGCGCGCGGGTCAAGGCAACATTCATCCGCCTGTAGTCTGATAAAAAGCCGATCTCCCCTTTATCGTTACTACGTACAAGTGAAATATAAATGATATCGCGCTCCTGCCCCTGGAAGGCATCAATGGTATTGATATCAATAGTGGCAAGGGATTGGATAAATGTATTGGAATTCACCAGTTCCTGGAGATGTTTCACCTGTTCCCTGTAGGGTGAGATAATACCTGCCATCGGCAAGTGATTTAAGTTATTTCCAGTCAATAGTTTTTCAAAATGCTTCAGCAATATATCGGCTTCGCCCGGGTTGAAAAGGCTCATGGTTTCAGGGTTTTGTTTTTCATCAAAACTGCATCCTGCCGTATCAATAAATTCAAGGGGAATATTATCCGATAAGTCTATTACATGTTCTGCTACAGATTTATCCGCGATTAATTTATTATCATAAAATTCCTGGTTACTGAATCCCATGATACGCTCATTCATACGGTATTGGGTATTGAGCAATGAAACTTCCGGCAACCTGTTCAGGCATTTTTCTATCAATGTTGTACTTAATCCTTGTCTTGCGGCATCCATATTTTTGACTGTGGGAGGCAATTGGAAAGGATCACCTGCAAGGATGACTCTTTGTGCCCTTGCCACGGGTATCCATGTTGCCGGTTCTAGCGCCTGGGCTGCTTCATCTATCACCAGCGTTTTATACGTTCTTCCATCCGTATATTTATTTATAGAACCTACAAGGGTACAGGTAATTACATCGGCATTTGATAGTATCTGGCTTACGGCATAGTCTTCCAGTTTTATGGCATCGTCTTTAAGTAGTCGGGCTTCTTTGAGCAACAGGTTTCGCTGGTCGCGCTCACTTTTCCCGAAATGTCTTTTGTATTTTGAAGCCATTCGCCTGTATTCATCTGCCTGTTTTTTAAGGTTTTTGACATCTTTGGAGTATGTGTGTCGGTCGAGGCGCGCATCAAGGGTATGGCTGATAATAGACTCGTCCATTCTTGCAATATTTCCAAGCCTCACAACGTCCAGTCCTTCATCTGATAGTCGCTCGGTAAGCAGGTCAACAGCTGCATTACTTGGCGCACAAACGAGTATATTTTTTTCTGTTTTTGCGATGTGTTTTATTGCCTGAACAAGTGTTGTTGTTTTTCCAGTCCCGGGGGGGCCATGTATAATGGCAATATCCTGGGCGGAAATAATCCTGTTCAGGGCTTCGTTTTGTGACTCATTCAGTATAGGTATATTAACATGGTTATCAGGATGTATAAAGCGCGCTTCTTTGTCCCCAATGATTATATCGCGTAATTCTGACAACCTGTTGTTCTCAGCAGACATCACTCTCTTAACGCCGTCTTCCATTTCCCGATAAGAACGTTCGTCAAAAAGCAGATTGATCCCTATCTTTCCATCGCTAAGCCAATCCGGCATTTCATCCTGGTATAGTATCAGTTTTAAAGTATTATTATTTACATAATGAATAACACCTGATTCCTGCTCTTCGTCATTTCCATTTTTATTACAGAAAATCCCAGCCATTTTTCCCGCCGAAAACTGGTGCGGTTTGTCTTGTTGCGTGGGCCGCTCTACGATGATATAGGGATAGTCGCCAAGGCCGTAGCCTGTTTCTTTGATCACAACTGGGTACCAACAAACGCCTTGCTCTTTTCGCTGTTGCAGGGTGCTGTTTTTAATATTATCAAGATATTGCCTGAGGTCTTCTTCCTTTTCAAGTCTGAGTAATCTGAGCAGCTCCTGTAGTTGTTCACGGGGATTCATGGGGCGAAGTTATGGCTTTGCCCTGAGGCTATTAGGTAGATGTTCCACTTTTTCAAAAAGTGGAACATCTTTGTTCATAGGTTAAAATATGTTAATGCGCCCATTCTTATATATATTAATTACTTGTTTAACAAATGGTTACTTACGTTAACTTTTGAGACCTGTTTTGTTTGTTCCTGAATTGCTTAACTTCGTATTCTAGAAAGAAGGAAGATGGCCCATTACAATTATTTTAAACCGGCTTTTTTAAGCCTGGTAATTATCGTTTTTGGATTTATTCAACATGCCAAAGCCCAGAATTGGCAGGATAATATTCAAAATGATTCCAATTTTTTCAGCATTCAAAAAGCGTTTTATGCAGACCCTGCCAATACGCCTAAAGATGATGAAGAGGATGGCCCGATAGAACTCTTCAAAAGATGGGAAGCATTTATGTTGCCACGGGTTTATCCTACAGGAAATCCCTTCGCTCCTGACATTGTTTACAAAGAGTGGGCAAAATACCAGGCTTCCCGGGGATTGAATAAAACCGGGGCTTATTCGGTTGCAAATGGAGGGTCATGGTATTACCTCGGGCCAATGACGACGCCCACCCCAGGCGGTGCACCGTTAAGCGGAGGTGGAACAGGCAGAATAAATTGTATTGTTTTCAGGCCCGGCAACCCGCAGATCATGTGGGCAGGTACCGGATCAGGTGGTTTGTGGAAGAGCACTAATGGCGGCCTCAACTGGACCACTAATACAGATAATCTTCCCGATCTCGGCGTGACAGATATCGCTTTCAATCCAAGACACCCTGATTCTATGTATATGGCCACGGGGGATGGTTTTGGCTATCCTATAAGCAATGGTACCCATTTTGACGGGACTTATAGTAACGGTGTCATGATATCAACAGACGGAGGCAATACCTGGGATACCACATCGCTGAATTGGGCATTTTCAAAAACGATATCAATATCGCACCTCTTAATTGTACCTGAAAATCCAAACATCATTTTTGCCACAACCAATGCCGGTATCATGCGCAGTGCGGATGCAGGAAAAACATGGGTAAATGTTTTAAAACAGGATTTGAGTGATATAAAATTGAATGAGGCAAACCATAGTTTGATCTATGCCGCCGGAAGTGCATTATATATCTCCAATGACACGGGTAAAACGTGGAAAGTGCAGAGCTTTAAATTACCGGCCGCTACGGCAGAAATGGCAATTGCAACGACCCCGGCGAACCCTGCAATCCTGTATCTCGCCCTTTATCCCAATTTTGCAAACCAGGGAAGCAGTACATTTTTAATGAAGTCATCTGATAGTGGGTATACATGGAACAGTCTCGGGGCAATATCAGGAACAACTTTCTACGGATATTATACATGTGGATTAAGGGTTTCTCCTTATGACTCCAATCTCGTATTTGCGGGAGGTGTTGATGATGTGAGATCAACTAACGGAGGGACTACGTGGAGCCTGATAACCTATAACAGCGCGAACCCTGATTCAGACTATTATGTTCATGCCGATCACAGGGTATTCGTATATTATCCGGGCTCAAAAGATACAATGTATGACGGAGATGATGGGGGAATATACATGAGTACCAACGGTGGAACCCATTGGAAACTCGTAAGCGGAGATATTCATTCGCTGGAGTTTTACAGGATGGGAAATTCAATTACCGATACGACAATAATGTATGCCGGTGCGCAGGACAATGGTGTGAACCAATTTTATAAAGGGCAGTGGAACCATGTTATAGGTGGCGATGGCATGACCTGCCAGGTTTCACCGCAGGATCCGGGAACAGCTTACGGAAGCACCCAAAACGGAAGGGTGAAGAGAACTTCGGATTATGGAGTTACCTGGCAGAATATTTATCCGACCGGGTCTGGCAGTACTAACTGGACGACGCCATTTATCCTGGATCCTATAAACCCGGATACCATCTATTTTGGCGGAACAAAATTATATGAATCTGAGGATGAGGGAGATACATGGGCAAATATTGCAGCCGGTATAAAAATCAGCGAAAACATTTCATGCTTTGCCATTTCACCTGATAATGATGGGGTAATTTACGTTGCCCTTGGCAGCGATCAATTGGCACCTGCCTCCTCGCCAAGAATGTACAGAACCACCAATGGCGGCAATACCTGGGTAAATACAGTTACGGCCAAAACCAGTACGCTCTTAAACGTGAATACTTACCAGACTGGCATAGATGTGGAACAGGGTAACCCTGCTACCGTTGCGACCTGTTTCTCCGGCTTTAATGCAAAAAACAAAGTTTTTATTTCAAATGATACCGGCGCTACCTGGATTAATATTTCTACCGGACTGCCCAATGTGCCTGTGGATTGTATCAGGTTTGAAGGATCAACAGAGCATGGCCTTTTTATAGGGACTGATGTCGGTATCTTTTATCGCAATGATAATACCAATGGATGGGTGCCTTATATGACAGGCTTGCCAAATACCATTGTTGACCAGATCGAAGTATTCCCTGCATACGGTAAGATAAGGGCATGCACCTTTGGAAGGGGTATATGGGATGGATATTTACCGGGTTACGTTTCAAATATTGAAAAGATAAACGAATTAAAAACCGAGATCAGTATTTATCCAAATCCATCTGCAAGCGGGATGTTCAATATTCAAATTCCTAATGGGAAATATCAGAACCCAATGATGAGTGTTTACAATATGATAGGCCAGCAAATGTTTGCAAATCAATCAGTTTCAATGAATGCAAATGGCGGAACGTATCAACTAAACCTTGCCGGTTTGCCAGATGGTATTTACATTGTGAACCTCAATTATCCGGATGGAGTGGTGAGCAAGAAGGTGCAGGTGTTGAAGTAGGTAAATGATTAAAAAATTAAAAGATTGGAAGATTAAAAGATTTTGCTGACTTAAAAGGTCGCCAAATTTATTGAAACTTAATTTGCTCCAATTCCCCCACCGGGGGGGTATAGAACGAATCTTTTAATTCTTAAATCTTTCAATTTCCCCCAAATATCCCCGTTCCTGCATAATACAGTACCAGGAAGATGATCCCGACAATGATCCTGTAAATACCGAATATCCTGAATCCGTTTTTGCTCAGGAAGCTTATAAAGAACTTAATAGCCAGCATCGCAACGATAAAGGCAATGATATTGCCGATAACCAGAAGCTTCATATTATCATGATCTAAATGATAGCCGTCTTTATAGAAATCATATAATTTTTTGGCTGTGGCTGCAAACATGGTAGGCACAGCAAGAAAGAAAGAAAACTCTGCAGCACCCCTGCGAGATAGTTTGCGGGACAATCCACCAACTATTGTTGCAGCAGATCTCGAGACGCCAGGAAATAGAGCCAATACCTGGAAAAAGCCGATAACAAAAGCCGATTTACTCGAAGGCGTTGTATTGTCCTGATGTTCTTCATCATGAAACCATTTATCTACAAACAACAATATAATACCACCGATCAACATCGCTGCTGCTACGCCAACCGGGTTTTCAAATAAAGCATCTATTCTTTTTCCTAACAGCAACCCAAAAAAAGCGGCTGGAATAAAGGCAAGCAATAATTTATAGTAAAAATTGACTGATTGCAAGAAGCGTTTCCAGTATAGAACCATTACAGATAGAATGGCTCCGAGTTGTACGGCCACTTCAAAGAACTGGACGAACCTGTCGTTCGCAATCCCCATAATGGATGATGCCAGGATCATGTGGCCTGTGGATGAAATGGGAAGGAACTCTGTAATTCCTTCAATAATGGATAGGATGATGGTTTGGATTAAGTTCATATAGTGGTTTTATGTCCGCAATTTAATACTGTTTGGCTAAGCAATCGTTTTGAAAGCGAGGTTTTTTTTGTCATTTCGACGATAGGAGAAATCTGATTTAAGCGTAAGCTATTTCAACAAAGCCCCAAGCAGATTTCTCCTGCGTCGAAATGACAGCTTTTCGCTGTGTTGATTTCGCTTTTTCATAGGTAGCATGAAAGAGCATAAATAATTCGTAATTATAATCTGTATCCGCGCATAATACCACGATCAGACCTAAGGATAAAGCTTACGATTTCGTCGCGCTCCTGGCTGGCAGGCATTTCTGCTTCAATGATAGAAAGAGCCTGGGAAACGTTGTGTCCGCGCATGTAGAGCAACCTGTAGATCTCCTGTATTTCATTGATCTTCTCGCTGCTGAAGCCTCTCCTCCTGAGTCCGATGGAGTTGATCCCTGTATAGGATAGCGGCTCCCTGGCGGCCTTGATATAAGGCGGAACGTCTTTACGCACCAATGATCCTCCTGAGATCATACAATGCTGTCCGATGCTTACAAACTGGTGTACAGCTGATATGCCACCGATCACGGCATAATCCCCGACTTTAACGTGACCTGCCAGGTTCACAGCATTGGCAATAATAGCGTTTTTGCCAATATTGCAATCATGGGCAATATGAGAATAAGCCATGAGCAAAACGTTATCACCGATCACGGTTTTGTGTTTGTCGCGGGTACCACGGTTTACGGTAGCATATTCCCTGATAACCACATTGTTGCCGATAATAGCAAGGGTCTCTTCGTTCTTGAATTTCAGGTCCTGTGGAATGGCGGAAATCACTGCGCTCGGGAATATTTTACAATTCTTGCCGATACGTGCGCCTTCCATAATGGTGACGTGAGATCCGATCCAGGTGCCTTCGTCTATCTCCACATTATTATGGATGGTAACAAACGGCTCTATCACAACATTTTGTGCTATTTTAGCCTGGGGGTGTACATATGACAGCGGCTGATGCATTCTATTTTTTTTCTGCGATCTTTATTTCTGTTTTACAATCTGGGCCATTAGCTCGGCTTCGGTTACCACTCTATTGCCCACAAATATCTGACCTTTCATCATACAAATACCACGCCTTACGGGCGCGGTAAGCTCCATCCGGATCAACATCGTGTCTCCCGGCACTACCTTTTCCTTGAATTTTGCATTTTCAATTTTCATGAAAAGGGTCGAATAATTCTCTGCATTTTCCAGGTCGCTCAGGATCATAATTCCCCCGACCTGTGCCATGGCTTCTATCTGTAAGACGCCCGGCATGATAGGATTGTTAGGGAAATGTCCGGTAAAAAAATACTCGGTTTGCGTAACGTTCTTAACGCCAATGATATGCTTCGGAGAAATTTCTATAATTTTATCCACAAAAACAAACGGGTCGGTGTGCGGCAGGATGCGCCTGATATCCCTTGCGTCGAATACCGGTTTTTCATTCATGTCGTAATAAGGAGCAGAAGCATCACGCTTGCGTTTCTGCATTGCCTTCTTGATCTTCTTGGCAAATGCCACATTCGCGGCATGTCCAGGCCTGGCTGCCATTACCTGTGCTTTGATAGGCGCACCCACCAGGGCAAGGTCACCAATCAGGTCAAGTAATTTATGTCTTGCAGGTTCATTCTGATACCTGAGCTGCACATTGTTCAATATCCCTTCGGCCTGTACTTCTATGTTCTTTTTATTGAAAAGCTTCGATAAATGGTCCAGTTCTTCTTTGGTCACCATCTTGTCAACGATCACGATGGCATTGTTCAGGTCGCCGCCTTTGATAAGGTTGTGCTTTACCAGTTCTTCCAGTTCATGCAGAAAACAAAAAGTACGGCTGGAAGATATTTCTTTCCGGAACTCATGTATATCTGTTATAGAAGCATGCTGGCTTCCGAGTACGGTTGAATTATAATCCACCATCACCGTCATCCGGTATCCGTCAAGGGGCATGGCGATCATTTCTACGCCGCGCTCCGGTTCAGAATAGTGGATGTTATGAGGGATCTCGAAATATTCCCTTTCGGCATTCAGTTCTTTGGTCCCGGCTTTCAGCAGTGCATCTACAAATATCTGGGCGCTGCCATCCATGATCGGGGTTTCCGTGGCATTCAGTTCTATCAACACATTATCAATCTCGAGGCCAGCGAGCGCAGCCAGCGTATGCTCTACGGTGGCAACCCGTGCATCTCCCTTGCCGAGGGTCGTTCCGCGGCTCAGGTCAACCACCAGGTCAACATCCGCTTCAATAATTGGGGAATCAGGCAAGTCCACCCTACGGAATTTATACCCGTGGTTATCCGGTGCGGGCCTGAAAGTCATCGTTACCGCTTCCCCCGAATGGAGCCCGACCCCTGAAACCTCAACGGGTTCCTTGATCGTGGTTTGTTTACTACTCATCTTCTCTGCTAACATGTAAATCTTTTATGGCATTCTCGAGGGCCTGAATTCGGTTGTAAAGTTCAGGAAGTTTTTTAAAAATCACCTGTGCTTTTATGGCATTTTTATATTCGATGGCTGGAGAGCCAAACCATTTCTGGTTTTTCTCTGTGATTGTCTTGGATATACCGCTCTGTGCGCCCACCTGCGAACCGTCTGCGATGGTGATGTGCCCAACGATCCCGACCTGTCCGCCGATCATGGTATTGCGGCCTATTTTGGTACTGCCCGAAATACCTGCCTGGGCTGCAACAGCCGTATTGGCCCCAAGCTCCACATTATGGGCCACTTGTATCAGGTTATCAAGTTTGACGCCCGCATCAATGATGGTAGCTTTGATAGTGGCACGGTCAATGGTGGTATTGGCACCGATTTCGACATTATCACGAACAATGACCTTTCCTGTCTGGGGTATTTTCTTGTAAGAGCCGTCTTCCTGGGGTGCGAAACCGAACCCGTCACTGCCAAGCACGCAGCCTGAGTGCAAAATGCAGTTCTGACCGATTTCTGTGCCGGAATATACTTTGACCCCGGAATAAATGATGGTATCATTGCCTACTGAGGCATCATCGCCGATATAAGTTTGCGGGTAGATCATGGCATGGTCACCGATGACGGCATTTTCGCCGATATATGCAAAGGCCCCGATATACACATCCTTACCGATTTTAGCGGTTGAAGCGATATACGAAGGCTGCTCGATGCCGGTTTTGCGGGTTTCTGCCTGGCTGAATTTTTCCAGCAGGCTGCTCATGGTGGAATACACATCATCCACACGGATCAATACCGGATAAACAGGTTTCTCCAGTACAAAATCTTTGGAAACCAATACGGCAGATGCCTGGCTGGTATATAAATAATGGGCGTATTTGGGGTTGGAGACAAAACTCAGTGATTTATCATCCGCCTCTTCTATGGGTGAGAATTTTTCAACGAACCGGCCTTCGGCGCCCTCCAGGGTTCCGTTTATCATCTTAGCCAATTCATCTACGCTTATTTTCATTTATTTGCCGGCAAGTTCTTTTGGGTATGAGAGGTAATATTTGGTAATCCCTTTGCCGATGTTGGTGATATTGAACTGGTCTGACACCTCTGCAAAATCCGCGATGGTATCGTCTTTCAGAAGAATTTTGATATTGATATCTTCGGATGTATATGTCTTGTTCTCAACCATATCAGAAAAAACGAAATAGTCCGTTTCAGCCTCGCCGATTCCATACTTCAAAACCGCTTTTTCTTTTAATTCAGCAATGATTTCAGGCGATGGGGGGCTCTTGTAAAATTCTACCCTGAATAAGTCCCTATTGATCATTTTTTTGCATAATGCGGAAAGTATCACATCCGGATGCGTAACCCAGTTCTTAATGGACGCAAGAATGTCTACATCGTCAAGCAGTGCAAAGGTATCTAAAACTTTTGAATCCGTCAAAAAGGCCGTTTTATTAATTTTCTGGCCCAGAAAGTACGCAAAAGCCGGGGTAGCAAAAAGTTGCGCCCCGCCCAGGGCCAGTTCGCGCGCCCGCTCCAGGATTTTGATGATGAGCATCTCCGCCGAGAGAACGGTTTTGTGCAAATACACCTGCCAATACATAAAACTCCGCGCCATGAGGAATTTTTCAATGGAATAAATGCCCTTGTATTCGATGACGAGTTCGTTGTTCCGCACGTCCATCATCAGGATGATCCTGTCGCTGCCGATGGTCCCCTCTGATACGCCGGTATAAAAGCTATCGCGACGCAGATAGTCGAGCCGGTCGCAGTCGATCTGGCCGCTCACGAGCTGGTGCAGGAATTTTTTGTGATAGGTGTCCTTAAATATCTCGATGGCAAGGCTGAGCTGTCCGTTGAATTGCTCGTTGAGCCTGTTCATAAACAGCACCGAAATTTCTTCGTGACTGATATCCTCTGCCAATGTCTTTTCAAGCGCATGAGAAAATGGTCCGTGACCGATATCGTGCAGCAATATCGCTATCGAAGCTCCGATATATTCTTCGTTACTAATATCTATCCCTTTTCGGCGCAGATTGTCGATAGCCATGTGCATGAGATGCAGACTGCCCAGCGCATGATGAAAACGGGTATGCAAAGCGCCGGGATACACCAATGAAGTCAACCCAAGTTGTTTTATATTCCTGAGCCTCTGGAAATAAGGATGCTCAATCAACTGAAAAATAATATCCAGCGGAATGATGACAAAACCATAAACCGGGTCGTTGACTATTTTGATTTTGGACAAACCTTTTTTCTATTTAGGAGCGCAAAGGTACAAATTTGGGGATTTGAGAATTTGGGAATTTGAGGATGGGGGGACAATGTACTGATATGTTGATGTGATAATGTGTTGATGGGCTGGTGCAAGCAATGATCCTACGAAGTGCGTCATTGCGGTAAGGGTTTGAGGCACGAGAACCCGCAAGCCGCAATCCCATGACCGATCTCCGAACGTCATAAAAGCGTTCTTTCACTATATTCGCAATCATGAAAAAAGGCGGTTGCGTTTACTTCATGGCTAATGCAAACAACGAAGTGCTTTATGTTGGAGTCACTTCCGACTTAATTACGAGAGTTTATCAACACAAAACCAAAGTATTTCCAAAATCCTTTACAGCAAAATACAACTGCAATAAAGTGGTTTATTATGAATCCTTTCATACTATTGAAGAGGCTATTGCGAGAGAAAAAAATATCAAAAACTGGAGAAGGGAATGGAAAGATGAATTGATAAGTAAAATGAATCCAGAGTGGAAAGATCTTACTGATGAGTTGGTTTGAAAAGTAGCATTGTCGTTACCTCGGAGTGTATGTCAGGGGATTGCGGATCACGCTGAGGCAAGCTCAAGCGGTCCGCAATGACGCGCTTTTTTCACCATTTTTCCTACGAAGCGTCTTTGCGGGCGAAGTTTTTGAGGTACGAAAAAACGAAGACCCGCAATCCCGTCACGAAACACCGAACGTCATTAGAAGCTATGGTTGAAATCTATGCAAATCTCTTGTGGTTTTTGGCATACCAGTTTGCGTTCACTTCATCTGCAAGTTTATCAACCTCAGATTGTTTCGCTTTGCTACCTGCTGTAGCCTCAAGATATTTTACATAGTCGATAAGGCGCTGCAGCCTCAAGCTGTCAACAGACGAAGAAACCGTAATGGTTATCTGGTTGCGTTTAGTCCATTCTATTTGCATAACATCCTGTATTGTATAAATCAAACGCAAATATAGAAATTAATGTTCTGTTATTTACACAGCCGTCAGAGACGGCGAGGCAGCGTCACGAATCTCTTGTAGTAATATTCGCGCCACCGGGGAAAATAAAGTTGTTACATTTGCAATTGAGAACGGAAAATGCATTTTGACAATATGAAACTATGATTTATCAAATATAATAGGATAATGATTATGAAACAAATTCTGTTCTTGCTTCTAATTCTTTGTATATTAACAATTTACAACGCTAATTCACAAAATTATTCAAATTGTCAAATCTATTCCAATCTAATCCCACCGAGCACTTTAGATAAAACCCTCCATAATATAAGTCATTTTAAGGCAGGAGATACCATATATATAAATGAAGACCTGTTAAGGAATACAAAAGAGAAAGAGTTCAACAAATATAAAGCCTACACACTGGAGTTCTTAAGATATGATAATGATGTAGAAGAGAAAAAATATCTTGGTTATTTGTATAGAAAATATACTTGTCAAAATTGTAATGATATCTTTCCTGTCAGTGATTCATCCGTTTCTGTTTCTATTACGGATCCATCCGTAATTATTGAAACTAAACGTAAAGTGTGCAGGCTAAGGTCAAATGCTGATTACAAATATAAAGGTTGGTTTGTGCTAAATAAAATTGCCCTAAATAAATTTTATAGTAAAAATAAAGATCCTCTATACAATACATCAATATACAGTGCACCAGATGGATTACGTTTCAAACAATCTGTGCTATTATATGAGAAAAAACAGGATTACACTGCTACTAATTATGGGAGTAAATTTAGAATAGATCCTGACATGGATAAATTAATAGAAAAATTTAATGGTGATACGTCAATAGTTTTGCCAGAAGGAGTTCATCGTGCAAATCCTGAAAAGTACATTGGGGAAAA
>Ga0207007_1077_pt1 | contig 26463 bp, 23 predicted proteins | sample Alteio_BWMinCont_85_FD_153487 | JGI IMG/M metagenome (GOLD analysis project Ga0207007, IMG submission 153487) | Enriched cells from forest soil in Barre Woods Harvard Forest LTER site, Petersham, Massachusetts, United States -... | ecosystem: Environmental > Terrestrial > Soil > Temperate forest >...
CTTTGGGGCCGGAACTTATACCGATGCATTTGATGCAAACAAATACCGTGCAGCAGAAGGGGTTTACTACCTGAAGATGTACATAAACAACATGTATTATACCACTAAGATCGTGAATGTGAAATAGGATAAGATGTTCCACTTTTTCAAAAATTGGAACATTTGAAAACCTTAAAATAGAAGTCTAAGTTGATTGATAATGAGCAAAGGCGGGTAGAGATACCTGCCTTCGTTTGTTTTGCCCTGACCCTACCGCCTGCCGCCTTAGCTTTAGCGGTGGCGCAAAGGGAATATAAGCTTTGTCTCACCCATAGCCCTGACCCTAAAGGGAACCTATGATTGCTCTTTTCAGATTTTCTTTCTGTGTCTTTATACGAAACAAATATCATAGAAAGCTCATCGATAGTTCCCTTTAGGGTCAGGGCTATGGCCAATTCCTCGGTCTGTGTCCTCACAGACCGAAATCACAACGAGATGATTACGAGTGGTCTGTGGGGACACAGACCACGGACGTCTTAACTTAATATATGTTAAAAAATGAATACTTCTTTCTCCATGAAAAATTACGGCACTATATTTGGTTGATATTAGATGTTGAAACATTTTATTTTAATATTGTGTATTTTCACTGCTGCAAAGGCTGTTGCCCAGCAGAATGTGAGGATGGTGTCATTCGATGATGTCCAAAAACTGATGGACAGACAAACGGATACCACATACGTTATTAATTTCTGGGCAAGCTGGTGCAACCCTTGCGTACATGAACTGCCTAACTTTGTGAAACTGGACAGCATGGACAAGGATAAAAAAGTAAAGGTGTACCTGATGAGCCTTGATTTCCCAAAACAAATAGACACAAAGCTGAAACCATTTGTTGAAAAGAACCGGATTCAGGGGCCTGTATGGTTGTTGAATGCGCCTGATTACAATGCCTGGATTGACAAGGTCGATTCTTCCTGGGATGGTACCATACCTGCGACCCTGGTGATCAACAACAAGCTAAAAATGAGGAAATTCACTGAAAAGGAACTCACAATGGAAGCCTTGAACAACATGGTTTCACCTTTCGTTAATAAAACAAGTAACTAGAACATTAAACCTTTTAAATAACAATTACATGAAAATCACTGCAAAAAAGATCATTGCCCTCGTGGCAGCTCCGGTTGTAACACTGCTCATGATGACAAGCGCTGTTGCTCCTAAAGAGGGATACAAAGTAGGCGATAATGCCCGCGATTTTTCCCTGAAAAACATTGACGGATCAATGGTATCCCTTAGCAATTATACCCCTGCAACAAAGGGCGCTATTGTTATTTTCACATGCAACCATTGTCCTGTAGCACAGGCTTACCAGGACCGCATCATTGCACTGAATAACAAATACCAACCACTTGGCTATCCGGTAGTTGCCATCAATTCAAACGACTTTAATGCCGTTACGGACGACTCTTATGAAAACATGCAAAAAAGGGCTAAAGAAAAAGGATTTACTTTCCCATACCTGTTGGATCAGAGCCAGGAAATAGCCAGCACTTACGGAGCCATGAAAACCCCTCACGTTTATGTTCTTCAAAAAGACGGTAGTGCATTTAAGGTTAAATATATAGGCGCTATTGATGATAATAAAGATGATGTAAATGCTGTAACACATAAATATGTAGAAACGGCTGTAAACGAATTGCTTGCCGGCAAACCGGTAAGCCAGAATTTTACGAAGGCAGTTGGCTGCGGTATCAAATGGAAAACAGCATCGGCTAACTAATAAAAAGATAGTTTTAAATCAAAATAAAAAAAGGGCAATCCGAAAGGGTTGCCTTTTTTTGTTGGGCAATGTGCGTAAGCCCTGCCCCTACAGGTTTGCTCTTTCGCTTGTTATATCAGGAGATTTCTCTTTCGAAGATTTTTTACGTAAACAATTTACTATCAATTAAATAATCTGTGAAAGAATTACTTTCGACAGAATTTCTGCAATCAGAAATGAACCTATAAAACTCCACGCTGCTTTCGGCCCTTTTAAATTGGCTGATAGAGAATAAGCGTTATACATCAATGCCACGGTCCACACGGTTAATGGTATGATCAATAATGATAATAAAACGAGCCTCATAATTAAATTGGGGTCAGAGAGAAGGGAATTCAAAAAGTTTTGAGTATCACCACTATGGTGCGGCATAAGCATACTCACAAGCACAGCAAACAGCATTGGATACCTGGCAAGGGCACTGGTACCTGCTACATCTATAAACCTGACAGAAGATACCGAGAAACTGCGCCCAAAAATATAAAGCGGCAAGGCAAGACAAAGCCAGTCAATGACCGGTTCAATAAAGTACAAATAAGATGGAGAGCCTTCCTTGCCCTGATGAATATCGATCACCCCGTCTAAATGCCAATCGGTGAGCATGCAAACAATTGCCGTAATCAGCATAGCGCCAAGTCCCAGGAACAATGCCCTTGTGCCTGCGATAAATTTAAAAGGATTAAACAACCATGTTTTCATTTGGATATTTTTGAAGTGTTTTCAATATCATTAAGCCTTGTTATAATATCATCCAGCATGTTACGGACAGTAGGGTAGCTAAGTTTCATTTTCTCAGCCATTAGTTTGAGACTGCCACTGCTTTTTACAAAATCTGTGATAAAAGCTCTGTCGGCGGGTTCAAGCCTTGCCAATGGAGGCAGTTCAAATTCCCCGGTAACTTCTGTTTTGCAATGGGCACAAGAAAGGCTCTTCACATTAAGCGGTGAAGAGCAGGACGGACACAAATGAGGTAATTTGTTCAACATATAGTTTATAAGAGTTCACAAAAGTACATTATATTTTAATAATATTTAACAGTAACTAAATTTTATTCAAAAATAGTTCTCATATTTGCAGCCTTATCTAAATATTGCATCCATGAAAAAAATCGTAGCCTTGTTATTTATGTGCGTTTCCATTACCAGCATGTTTGCCCAAAAGAAGCTTGCGGGCGATTGGCAAGGGCAATTAAGTGTCGGAGGCACCTCGCTACGGCTTGTTTTTCATATTGTAAAGCAAACTGACGGGCAATATTCCGGCTCAATGGAAAGCCCGGACCAGGGTGCAGGCAGCATCCCATTGGATAATGTGGCTGTTAAGGGTGATAGTGTGGTCATACTGATTCATAAGATTCATGGGGGATTTAGCGGACTGCTGCAAAATGATTCAACATTAACTGGAAACTGGGAGCAAGGGCGTTCAGCACTTCCCCTGATTTTGAAAAAGGGGATAGTTGCTATAAAGGCAAACCCAGTAAGGATAAGTAATTCAACCAGGAATATTTCCGGGATATGGGAGGGGAGATTAAATGCAGGCAGCATTTCTTTAAGGCTTAACTTTCATTTCGACAAACAAAAAGACAACAGCTATTCCGGAACCATGGACAGCCCCGACCAGGGTGTTATGGGAGTGCCTTGCAAGGACGTGTTCTTAAATGGTGACAGTATTGAGGTTGAGGTAAAAACCGCTATTGGAATGAAAGGCATGATGACCAATGATAGTATCATTAATGGCGTCTGGAACCAGGGGGGAAAAACCTTTCCGATTGCGATGAAAAAAGTGAAAGAGTTATCGAAAAATCCGAACCGCCCGCAAACACCAAAGCCTCCATATAATTATAACAGCGAGGACGTTGAATATGATAATGCAGACAAATCAGTTCATTTTGGCGCGACTTTTACCTATCCCAAAGGCTCTGGGCCTTTTCCTACTGCCATTTTGATTACGGGAAGCGGTCAGCAGGACCGCGATGAAACTATTTTCGGACACAAATCTTTCGCCGTGATTGCAGATTATCTCACCAATAAAGGAATGGCTGTACTTCGGGTTGATGACAGAGGCATGGGCAAGTCAACAGGAGATGTGCTTAATGCCACCAGCGCGGATTTTGCCAATGATGTGGAAGTTGGATTAGCTTATTTAAAGAACCGGAAAGAAGTTGATCAAAAAAGAATGGGAATGATCGGGCACAGCGAAGGAGGTCTGATTGCTTCTATCGTTGCTGCACGCGATCATGATATTGATTTTGTGATTATGCTTGCCGGGCCAGGTGTCAAAGGCTCTGATATATTGTTAAAACAGACATACGACATTATGTTATCAGATACAGTGCCGGCAGAAGCTGCCAAAGCTTATGATGACATATATAAGCAAATACTTGAGGACTTTATGTCGGGAAATGACACTTCAATTATCCGTAAAAAAATCATGTCAGATTTTATCCATTGGAAAGCGGGTCAATCTGGAAAAGCCTTAAATACGCTGAAAATCGGTCTGGATAGCAGCAGTGATAAAAAGCTGATCAATACATTTATGAAGGACTTCTCATCCCCCTGGATAAAATATTTTATTGCGGCCGATCCACGGCCACTCATAGAAAAATTCAGGTGTAAAGTTTTGGCACTTGACGGGAGCAAAGACTTACAGGTGAATGCGGAAATAAACCTGGCAGCAATCAATAAAGCATTGAAAAAGAGCAAATCACCCTCTTTTGAAACAAAGGAATTACCAGGATTAAACCATTTATTCCAGCATTGTAATAAATGTACTATTGAAGAATATGCGGAGATAGAGGAAACATTTTCTCCTGAAGCCCTGGATATTATGTGGAAATGGCTGGAGAGGAATGAGAAAGAGTAACAGGAAGAGAAAGAGGGAGGTATAAAGAACGAGAAAGAGTAACAGAAAGAGAAAGAGGGAGGCATATTGAACGAGAAAGGGTAACAGAAAGAGAAGGAGCGGAGCACAACACTAATGCGTATTCCTGTTTCTCTTTCTGAATTTTGTTATTCCAAATTTTTGATCATTGCATATAGCATTTTTGAAATTTCTTCGTAGCCTGATTTTATTTCCTGATGAAATGCATCCGAAACTTCATTTTGTGAAAAGAGGAAATCAACTATTGCAACACATTCAAATGTAGAACCTCTGGCATTTATCATAAAACTTCGACGATCTTTATTAGTGACCCTACCACTTCCTTCGGCAATATTGAGCATGATACTCAGACTCGCTCTGCATATTGATTTTTTAGATATGCAGGGATTTGAGAATTAGAAACCAGTAGTTTATTTACTTTCTGATGAGAAGTAAATGCTTTTTTGTAAACTTCCAGGTTTTCAAATGGGAACATGCGATAAGAAGAAAGAGTGACACAAAGAGAAAGAGTGAGGGCACACCACTAGGCCGTTTTACTGTTTCTCTTTCTCTTTCCCTTTGTTTAACTGCGGAGAGGGAGGGATTCGAACCCTCGGTACGCTTTAACACGTACAACGGTTTAGCAAACCGGCCCTTTCGGCCACTCAGGCACCTCTCCGTTTTTGGAATGGCAAAGGTATCTCAATTTCCGGTTATAAGGTATCAACACCTCGAAAAATCTTATCAAACACTGAAATCCAATACTTAAACAGTAAGCTTTTTTGTCGCTGACGATAAATATCCGAATTCTTGCTAATTTTGAATCAAACCTTAATAGGAATGAAAAAATCAGGAATCGCTGTCAATCGCATCACAGCCTTTGTAGCCATAATTTGTATTATTACATCATTCAACGGATGTAGAAACGGAGCGCGTAATGATAAGGACAATGTGATAGTTATATCATGGCCATCTCAGCCTACAACTTTAAACCCGGTTTGCGGCATTCCATCAACTGCACGTGTCCTCGTTTTTGAATATACCCAGAAAACGCTTACCCGTACAGATTTACGGACATTGCAAGAGATACCGTTGCTGGTCAAATCATTGGCCGAAGTTTCTCCCGACGGGAAATCGTTTTCTTATACGTTACGGGATGATGTTAAATGGGACGACGGTAGCCCGCTAACGGTGGATGATGTGATATTTACAATGAAGGTTACGAAGTGTCCTCTGGCTGATGATGCATTGGTGAGGTCGACTTATGATAACGTAAAAGATATTGTCAAAGACCCATCAAATCCGAAGCGATTTACAATGATCGCAAAGGATCTTTATTTTAATAATAAATTTATATTCAATGAGCTGTATCTTATTGAGAAAAAGCATTGGGATTCTGCCGGCACATTGGATAAAATAACGATCCCTGATATGGATGACCCTAAGTTTGACCCGTCTAAATACACCGGACTTGCCGATTGGATGAAAGGTTTCAATGATGGAAGCAACGGGCATGACCCCAAAAAGCTTTGCGGGCTTGGTGCCTATGCCATAACCGATTGGGTGGTAAACACATCAATAACCCTGACCCGCAAAAATAACTGGTGGGGAGAAAATGATACAAGTGCCTACAGCAGAGCATATCCGGCTAAGATCGTTGTCAAGATAATCCCTGACGACCAATCGGGTTACATGGCGCTCTTGAACCATTCCCTTGATGTTGATGTGTGGCAATTTACCGACAGCTATTTGAAACTAAAGCAAAGCAAAGATTTTAATGATCATTATTATTCCGGGACAACTGATCAGATCAGTTGCAACCTCCTGTTCATGAATACGAAGCCTGAAGGTAAAAATAACCCTCCATTTTTTACTGATAGAAAGGTACGCTGGGCAATGTCTTATCTGACCCCCGTTGACGAAATGAATTCAACCATCATCAAAGGACTGGCAACCAGGCAGGTATCTTTTATACAGCCGCTATTTAAAAAATTCTATAATGATACATTGAAACTCATCCCTTATGATGTTGAAAAGGCAAAAAAACTTCTTGACGAAGCGGGTTGGATAGATACTGATGGCGATAATATCAGGGATAAAGTTATCGATGGCAAAAAAGTGCAGCTTTCTTTCAGGTTAATGTATTCTGCCACACCAACTAATAAAGAGTATTTCTTGCTAATAAAAGATGCCATGTACAAAGCAGGCGTAGATGTAGTACCAGATCCGGTTGACCAGGGAGAACTACAGACAAGGGCATCGGCACATGATTTTGATATGATGCTTTCCGCTTTCTCGGGCATTGCCTATCCTGATGATCCAGGCCAGCTTTTCGACACAAAAAACTGGGCAAACCATGGCAGCAACTTTACGGGTTTCGGCAATGCAAGTACCGATAGCCTCATTGAGCAATCGAACCGACAAGTTGATGATGACAAACGTGCTACCTTGTTGAAAAAACTCCAGGCCATTGTTTATGACCAACAGCCGATCATATATCTTTATGGCATCAAGAGAAAAGTAATTATCAGCAAAAAATATGAGAATCCCGGAATGTATGTTGAAAGGCCGGGTGTGATGCTGAACGACCTGAAGCTGAAATAAAAATTTGGGAATTTGAAAATCTGGAAATTTAAGGATGATTATAAAAGCAGGCTTATAAATAATATTTGAGCTATGCTTCAATACATTGCCAGGCGAATCCTTCTTTTTATTCCGGCACTAGTGGTTATCTCATTAATTGCGTTTATTATCAATACCGAGGCTCCGGGTGACCCGGCGGCGCGACTCGTAAATGCTTCTATTGGCCTTACGGAGTCGTATAAAATGGACAGACAAAAAATCGTAGACCAAAAGCGAAAAGAACTAGGACTTGATCTTCCTGTTTTTTATTTTAGTATCGGTTCTTTTGATCAATCCGGAGCATCTCTCCATAGCTGGAAAAAGTACGTGCCGGTCATTCATTTTTACGGTACTGAAAACCAATATCATAAGTGGGTTTCCGGTATCATTTTGCACGGGGATTTCGGGACTTCTTATGTAACACAACTTCCTGTTACAAATGAGATTTTATCCCACCTGCCCTGGACACTCCTTTTAACATTTTTGTCAACTTTACTCGCTTTCGGTATCAGTATTCCGATAGGTATGTATGCTGCGGAAAAAAAAGGCTGCTTTTTTGATAAGTTCTCCTCGGTGGGACTTTTCATTTTATTTTCGCTTCCTAACTTTTTTGTAGCCTCAATGCTCCTGGTTTTTTTTGCCAATCCGCAGTTTTTTGGTTGGTTTCCTGAATCCGGTGTGCAGGATGTGGTAAGCTTTAATGACAACTGGAGCTTATGGATGAAAATAGAACATTGGGCTCCATACCTCGTGTTGCCATTGATTACTTATACTTATAGTTCCTTTGCTTTTTTGAGCAGGCAAATGCGAGCAGGGGCTTTAGAAATATTTGGCCAGGAGTATATTACAACCGCGCGGGCAAAAGGATTGCCTGAAGGAAGCGTTTTGTGGAAACATGTTTTCAGAAATTCATTGGCCCCTATAATCACCGCTTTTGCCAGTGCGTTTCCGGTGGCCGTGACCGGTTCTATTATCGTTGAAACTTTGTTTTCTATTCCGGGCATGGGCAGGGAAATTTACCAGGCATTGTTGAATTACGATTACCCTGTGATCGTTGCCGTTTTTATGATCATTGGCCTGTTGAGCCTCACAGGATACCTGGTTTCTGATATAATTTATGCATTAACTGACCCAAGGGTTTCTTTCTCAAAAAAATGAACAACGGCGAATATCGATATACAAGATATATTTGGATGCAATTCAAAAAAAATAAGCCTGCACTTATTTCGCTGTATGTATTTATATTTCTGGTAATTATATCCCTGTTATCAGACCTGATTGCAAATCGTCAGCCTTTGTATGCAAAGTATCGGGGCAGAAATTTCTTCCCCGCTTTTGAGACTTTTTTTCGGAAAACAATGACGGATTCTACAATCAATCCAATAAACCATAAATATGAAAAACTTCAGTATGATATTACCGACTGGCGCGCCTTGCCATTGGAGCATGTGATATGGGCACCGATCCCTTATTCAGCCTCAGAAACCGACAAGTTTGGTATGGACTATGTTTCGCCGGGTACAGCTCAACAGTACATGGATGCGAAAGGCAATATTGTTCTTTCTCCTTATATCCTAAAGCATCATTTGGGTACTAATAGAATCGGGCAGGATGTCACTTCCGGCCTCATTCACGGAACGCTGATAGCACTGAAGGTGGGCTTGTTTTCGATGGCCATTGCAGCATTTTTAGGGATCATTTTAGGTGGAGTATCCGGGTTTTTCGGTGACTACAGACTGAAAATAAGCAGGGGTGCATTTATCATGGCCATACCCGGACTTTTCTTTGGAATTTTTTATGGATTTATTGTCAGATATGATGTTCTAAAAAATGCATTCGAGACAAATGTTTTTATTGGCACAGTGCAGCTTATCTTAAGTCTTGCCATCGCTACTTTTTTCGTCTCATTATTTGTTTATCTCTGGCGTATATTGAAGAAAATAAAATTTTTCTCAGGGAAAATATTTGTTCCGATGGACATCATTATATTAAAACTTATCGAAATTTTTGATTCGATTCCTCCTTTGCTTTTTATCATAACTTTCTCTGCGTTGTTTGTAAATAAAAGCCTTGCCCTGGTCATCATTATCATTGGCGTTTTATTTGCGCCTCAGATTGCGAGGCTTACCAGAACGGAGTTCATTCGCATTCGTATGCTCGATTATATACAGAGTGCCAGGGCTTTAGGCATTGGTAACATGCGGATTATTTTCAGGCACATTTTGCCGAATGCGCTCGCACCTGTTTTTGTTGCCCTGGCTTTCGGGGCAGCGACTGCAATCATTGCAGAATCGGGTTTGTCATTTCTCGGTATTGGTGTTCCGGCAGATACGGTAACATGGGGTTCTTTGCTAAGTTATTCACGTGATAATTTCAATGCCTGGTGGATGGTGGTTTTTCCCGGCATGGCTATTTTTATAACAGTCACCATGTTCAACCTGATCGGGGAAGGATTAAGAGAAGCGCTAAACCCGAGAAGTAAGTTCTGAAAAAGCATTATTATTCTACTTTATGTTATTGATAAAGACATTTCTAAAGGAAGTTCCTGGTAAAGGAATGGGCCTGTTTACAGATGAAGACCTGCAAGCTGGCCAGGTATGGTGGCAATGGGACCCTGAACTTGACCTGATTATAAGAAGTAAACAATATATTGAACTTGAGGAAATCAAAAGGGTTTTCGTAAAGAAATATGGCGTCAAAAGTGAGATTGGGGATTATTGGTTATATACCGATAATGCCAGATTCTGTAATCATGCAGATGATCCCAATTCAATTGGGTTTGAAGAACAGTCCGGTGTGGATACAAAAATTAAAGTCCTGAAAGCTATAAAACGAGGCGAAGAATTGACTTTAGATTACCGGAAATTTGTTTTTGATTTTCCTGATGGAGTTTTAAATTTTGAAGTAGCCTAAATCTATCCTGATCTTCCGGTTATCGCCGGATAAATGAATAAAATCCCTACTTTCGCTTTCCTGTTAATTAATAAAAATAGATACAGATGACTGACGAAGATTTGATCAAAAATGCATTTGAAGATAAACGATGGGCCGATATACGAGCAGAATCATCCTGGCAGATATTCAAGATCATGGGGGAGTTTGTCGAAGGTTTTGACAAACTTGACAAAATAGGTCCCTGTGTTACTATTTTTGGTTCGGCGAGGACAAAACCCGGCAACAAATATTATGAGATTGCAGTTGATATTGCACGAAAGCTAACTATGGAGGGGTATGGTATAATAACCGGTGGCGGGCCGGGTATTATGGAAGCAGGGAACAAAGGTTCGCAAGAAGCCGGGAAGGGCAAATCTGTCGGATTAAATATTGACCTGCCTTTTGAGCAATATCCAAACAAGTATATAGATCGTGACAAGCTCATCAATTTCGATTATTTTTTTGTGCGTAAAGTCATGTTCATTAAATACGCACAGGGCTTTGTGGTCCTTCCGGGCGGGTTCGGCACTTTAGATGAACTCTTTGAAGCGCTCACGCTTATACAGACAAAAAAAATTGGGGCTTTCCCGATTGTTCTCATTGGTTCAGAGTATTGGAGCGGCTTGTTTGAATGGATCAAAGAGACCATGCTGGGAAAATATGAGAATATTGATTCTGAGGATTTATCACTTGTAAAGCTAACTGACTCTGCAGACGAAGCTGTAGAACACATCAATAAGTTCTATTCCAAGTACATACACGCACCAAATTTTTAGGATCACAGGGTTTTAAAAACTGTAAAACACTTTAAAGCTGGCCCCTTCGTACCACTCTGTTTTGCCTTTGTACCAGACATTTACATCTTGTTTGGTGACATACGGGCTAAGTTGAAGTACTAAATGATGGAATTGATAAATAAAGCCAACTGAGCCTACTGCATTGTTTATAGGTACAGGAGCATAATTATTGATTTTAGATACGTTTATAGGATTAGTCATAGCACCGTAATGATCTTCATAAGAGTAGGAATAACTCAATTTATTGCTGCATGAAATATCCAGATCGGTACCGAAAGAAGCTGATATAGAAAATGCATGAGTGATCGGAAAATAATATTCAAACGAAATTGGAACCTGCCAGAGCGTATATGTAAAATCAATATCGGTGAACTTGGGATTATTCCAAGGCTGAATTAAATACTGAGCGTAGGTCCACTCGAAAGGATGTCCGTTTGCACTTATAAAATCAGCGTCATTTTCATAATACTGATGATTTACATTCATTAATTTAAGGCCTGCATTAATTGAAAACTTATTGTTAAAGAATAGTTTCGCAAAAATACCGCCCCCGCTTTGAGGATTCCCCAAAGTGGTTTCAGCCCCTGCCCCAATCATAAAGTTCAGGTTCAAAGGTTTTTCGTCTGATGCTATCTTATGCTCATCTGCATAATCATGAACAGGTGTTTTTTTGATTTCTTTTTTTAGCGGCTCCTTCTTTTCTGCAATGGCAGTGGTATCACTCTTTTTTACCACCAATGTATTCTTTGGGTCTGGAACTGCATTTGTCGCTTTTTGCGTTTCGGCAATGTTGGTATTATTGTCACTCTGTTTAGGTTCTACCACACCCGGTGATCTTGTACCCAAGCTCGTTTTAACGGGCGTATCCGATTTTTGGGCTTTCTCAGTAACCGGTTCATTATTTTGTAATTGCCTTGTTATTATATTGTTTTCAGAAACCGGCAACTGGGCATATATCTTTTCTTTTTCTTTTGCTGATTCTTTTTTGTTCAGATAAGTTTGTGATGGAATATAAGAATCAGGATACTTATTGATGTATTTGTATTTAGTAATATAAATAGTATCAGTTTTGGCAACAATCTGGGTGGGCTTTGTATCCTGTCTGTAAGGAGCTACAGCCCGGGTTTGCACAATAGGTGCAGGATGTTGGTCATGTACAAACATTGACGTTAATTTCCAGGTTATCAATCCTGTAACCAGCATCCCTGTAGCCATCAGGGTCCAAAAGGCACGGGTTGTCCCAAGCAGAGCAAATGGGCTCCTGTTGGCAACCGTGTATTTATGAACACGATCAATATCTTTTTCAGTAAAAGCGGGGTTGATGCTTTCTAACTTTCGCTTGATCGCATCGTCAAATTCTTCAGTTTTCATGGAGTTTGTCTATTTTTAATCCATAGGCAAGGTGAAGGTTCGGATAATAAACCTTTATCAGGTTCTGTAATTTTTTTCGTGCATCCTGCAGGTTCGATTTCGATGTGCCTTCTTTAATGCCAAGCATATCAGCTATTTCACGGTGGTTATAACCGTCAACTACATACAATGTAAAAACGGTTCTGTATGAAGGCGGAAGTTTCTGAACCAGCATAAGTATTTCTTCCGCCGAAATTTTGCTGATCACATCAAAGTTCGTATCAGTAAGTTCTATATCATCTATATCAGTTTGATGCGCATATTTTTGGCTTTTCCGGTAATAATCAATAGCCGTATTTACAGCAATTGTTCTTGTCCAGGCCTGGAAAGGTTTTGAGTAATCATACTTCGCCAGGTTATTAAAGAGTTTCAAAAACACATCGTTCACAATTTCTTCCGCTTCCATATTGTTTGAGGAATACCGGAGTGCTATACTTTTTACAAAACCAAGGTACATCTTGACCAATAACTTTTCAGCAAGCCTGTTTCCGGACAAGCATGCCTCAATGACACTGTTCAGGTCATCTGATCTGAAAGATTCCTTCTTCTTCAAAATGCCATCCCGATTAATTATTGCATTTATCGTACTATGTTACGCAAATTTGACAAAAATAGTGGGTTAAGGAAGGGTCTATTATTTCATAAGTCCAAATAAAGCCTAATTTAGCAAACGAAAATGACTCTTTTATCTCAAAATGCAGCCATGCCGGGACTTGTGAAAGAATCCCTGCCACGGATTAAATCCGTGGATGTATTACGGGGTATTATCATGGTGATTATGGCGCTGGACCATACCCGTGATTATTTTTCAAATCTCCATCATGACCCCCTGGATTTCAACTATGCAAATGTATTTTACTTCTTTACCCGTTGGATCACGCATTTTTGCGCGCCGGTCTTTGTTTTTTTATCAGGAACCAGCGCTTATCTATCTATAAGCAGGGGCAAGTCTAAATCAAAAGCTGCCAAAATGCTTTTTACCCGTGGCTTAATGCTGATCCTTTTTGAGTTGACCATAATTCGGTTCGGATGGGCATTTAATTTTGATTATCATGCCATATTTGTACAGGTTATCTGGGCTTTGGGTTGGTGCATGATCTTTTTATCGGTAATGATCTTTCTTCCGTTGCCAGCTATTGCAGGGGTTGGATTGGTCCTTATTTTCGGGGCGAATGCATTTGATTCTGTGCATAGTGATTTCTTTACCATACCCATGATATGGGACTTCTTCCATCAGTCTGATTCCGTATTTCTTTTCAACCATACGGTTCGCTTTTTCATACTCTACCCTGTGATTCCCTGGGCAGGGGTGATGATGACGGGGTATTGTCTCGGAGCTATTATGCTCATGCCAGAACTGGAAAGGAACAAACGGCTTTTCGCCATTGGTTCCGGTGCCATTCTGTTATTTATAATACTAAGAGGGATAAATATTTACGGAGATCCACGTCCCTGGGCGGTGCAGGATACGGCCATACATACTATTCTTGATTTTATCAAATGCCAGAAGTATCCGCCTTCTTTGCTTTATCTCCTTATGACCCTTGGGCCCGCTATTACTGCCCTGCCTTTATTGGAAAATATAAACAGGAAATTAGGGGCCTTTTTCACGGTTTACGGTAGGGTACCTTTTTTCTATTATATTCTGCATATATACCTCATTCACAGCCTGCAACTGATCATAGGTTTGTCCATGGGATATCCTATGCATATTTTCACAGACACAGGATCTATGTTTGACCCAAAACTGGTCTGGGGATTTTCCCTGGGATGGGTTTATTTTATCTGGATTTCAGTCGTGCTTATTCTTTATTATCCATGCCGCTGGTACATGAATATTAAACTGAAGCACAAAAAGTGGTGGCTCAGTTACTTGTAGCATTATTTGATGCTGTGGCAGCGCTTTCAGACGCTTCGTTTTTCGCTTTATTTTCGTGTTTCTGAGCCATAGCTCTCAACGCCTTGATACGTTCCTGGGCATCTGTAGCGAGAGAAGATATCCGGGCTCTTATATCATCGGTTTTCTTGTTCTTTCCACTTGAAATCAAAATACTGGCTACAAACCCTGCTGCCGCTCCTATTACGATTCCTATTGCTAAATTTTTTCCGTTTTTGGCCATGATTTTATCTTTAAAGAACTGCAAATTTAAGGCTTTAGGGCATATCAGCATTTTTTCGTAACATTGTCATTCAAAAATATTACCGAGTTGCCCTTTAAGCATATAAGGCTCATTTTATTGCTTGTGATTCTTCAAAGCATGAAAAGCGGAATTATTTCCGCTCAAGCAATGAAAGAAACGGGCAAGGCGGTCGTTCCAAAATCTCAAAGCCGTTTTCGGATGGGTTTTTACGCCGGTGTAAATGAACCATTCAATCCAATAGGCAAAGTTTCGGACATCGGCCCATCATTCATGATGAATGGTTCTTATAGGATATCTGAAAAGTGGCAGGTAGAACTTGGCTTTGGTGGTGTTTTTTATTATGGAAAATCATTAGGGTATATGCATTCGAAAAATGTTTTTGATACGGTTTATTCAAAAAAATATACCGTTACGGGTTGTGCTTATACTACTGTTCCTGTTATATTTAAATATAATCTGAATCGTGAGATTCATCTCCTGGCAGGAATTCGGTGGCTTGGGGTAACAGGTATATTTGGCAATGGATCTTACGGTATTTATTCGCCTACCTCAAAAGACTCATTTATTTTTAAATCCAATATTATTCCGGGCCTGCCAAAGGGTTCGAGTTTCGAGGATGTACAAGGCCTGGCTGGGATTGAGCTGGCTTTTAACAGACATTTATCAGCAAGACTCATGGTTAATTTCGGGTTTATTCCAATTTACCCGGGAAATCTCACTGATATTATATCTCCTCTTAGCGGTAATTATAACCAATCCATTGAGTTGGGAATAAATTACACGGTTACCCCCTAAAGGCCTTAATTATCCGTATCGGTGGTATTGAACTAATTGCTTTAAATTGCATAAAGCGTTTAAGAATCAAATTCAAAAACATTTGTGCAAATTGCGTGTTTATAATAAAAAGTCTCCCACCACCTTATGCCATCCATTATATCTGCATCCACAATTACTTTTCCTGAGAAAACCCCACAAAGCAACGCGAAGAAAAGTGCGAGGGACTTTTTTGCCCCGTCATTTCCTCAGGTTGACAGGCTCATCGACATTTTCGACAATACCGATATCCACTACCGTAACTTTTGCCTGCCATTGGATTATTTTGCTTCTATTGGTAGTTTCGAAGCCCGTAATAATGAATATATCAAAATAGCAGTCGAATATTCCACAAAAGCTATAAATGAAAGTATCGCAAAAGCAGGTATAAATAAGGGAGACATAACAGATATTATTTTTATATCGACGACCGGGCTATCAACACCAAGCATTGACGCATTGATCATCAATAAGATGCGGCTGAATCAAAATATTAATCGCACACCTGTTTTCGGATTAGGTTGTGCAGGCGGTGTTTCAGGTATGGCCAAAGCAAACACGATTGCTATTGCAAATCCTGATGCAGTAGTTTTATTGGTTGCAGTTGAACTATGTTCGCTGACATTTTTGAACACTGATTTCAGCAAGAGTAATTTCGTCGCTTCCAGTTTGTTTGCAGATGGTATTGCCGCATGTATCATCAAAGGTGATTCTCATCTGGATAAGGGAAGTAAAACTCTTGTATATAAGGGTTCAGAGAGTAAGTTATATTATGACAGCCTGGATGTGATGGGCTGGGATTTCCTGGATTCGGGTTTTAAAGTTATTTTCTCACAGGATATCCCTACAATTATTCATAAAAATATAAGGGCTGATGTGACAGAATTCCTTTCAGGTTATAGTCTTCAACTCAGCGATATTAAAAATTTCATCTTCCATCCTGGTGGGAAGAAAGTATTAACGGCTTACTCAGAAGCACTTGATGCTGACGGTGATTTCCTGAAAAATACCAGGGAAATCATGCAGGAAAACGGGAACATGAGCAGTGCCACAGTTTTGTATGTCCTTGAAAGATTTATGAAAGAAGGATTTGAAGACGGATATGGGTTGATGCTTGCATTAGGACCCGGGTTCTCGAGCGAAATGGTCCTTTTGGAAATGAATAACAATCAATAGCGATTCTTTTATCAACATGAACATCATCATGCCTTTCGCGCTATTTATCGGTTTTGTTATTGCCGCACGTCTTTTTGAACTAAGCGTGGCCAGACAAAATGAAATATGGCTTCGGGAAAACGGTGCCGTAGAATATGGGCAAAGCCACTATCCTTTCATTGTTGCGCTGCACTCCTTTTTCATTTTATCGATGATCATCGAATATTTCGTAAGGGGGAACGCTACAATAAATTATGTGGTTCTTGCAGCTTTTCTTACACTTATGTTACTCAAAGCCTGGACGATTGGTTCCCTTGGCAAATACTGGAATACTAAAATATTACGGGTGCCCAATTCGATATTCATCAAAAAAGGGCCTTATAAATATTTCAAACATCCCAATTATTTCATTGTGATCTGTGAGATTGTAGTGATACCAATGGTTTTTGGATTGTATTATACAGCCATCGTTTTCACTGTCCTTAATGGAATCATGCTATCTGTTAGGATTAGAGCAGAAGAGAAAGTGTGGAAGGAGAATTAGGTGACAATCCAAACTTTACATCTCAAACCTTCTGGTCACTTCATTCCAGTTAACGACATTCCACCATGCTGAAATATAATCCGGCCTTTTGTTTTGGTAATGCAGATAATAGGCATGTTCCCAAACATCCAGACCTAAAAGTGGCGTACCTTTTATTTCACTGACATCCATAAGCGGGTTGTCCTGATTAGGCGTGGAACCAATTTTTAGGTTGCCTTCATTATCTTTATAAAGCCATGCCCAACCCGATCCAAATCTGGTAGTTGCAGCAGCTGTAAACTGTTCTTTGAAAGTGGTAAAAGTGCCAAAAGTATCCATGAGCGCATCACCTAATTTTCCCATTGGCATATCACCGCCTTTTGGCGACATAATTTCCCAAAACATGCTATGGTTATAGTATCCACCACCATTGTTGCGAACGGCTGGTGGTAACTTTGATATGTTTTTTAAAATATCCTCAATTGACATATTTTCCTGCGCCGTGCCTTCAATTGCCTTGTTCAGGTTATCGGTATAGGCTTTGTGATGCCTGTCATGGTGAATTTCCATGGTTTTTGCATCAATATGTGGTTCAAGGGCATTGAATGCGTAGGGGAGATCCGATAGTTTAAAAGCCATGTTTTTAGAATTTTAGGTTTACTGAATGTTTAAAATTGCAGAGGCAAAAATAAGGAAATATTGATGCGGATCTGACAAACAAAAGACAAATAATTGTAGCATTTGTTCGATAATTTAAAAACCATGCGAAGGGACTGCTCCCAAAAAGAAAATTAAAATGAAATCGGCCTAGTGCGCCGCAGTTGTTGATACTTTTGGCTGGGAATTATTCCTGTTTTGCTCCTTATCCATGAGGGTGTCCAGACTGTATTTGCTGGTAAGATGTCCGGCAAACCCGGAAAGTTTCACGCTTCTTGATTTGATTTTTTCAAGATGTCGCTTCACAAGGGTCAATTTGCTAAGATTATCCATAAAATCCGTATTTGGAATTAGGGCGCTAAGGTATGAGGGTTTTAAATCAACTGCAATCTGTTATTAAAAACTTAACATTAACTTAACATTGAATTTTAAAAAGTTCATTATCAAAACTTTGAAAGTTAACAAACAGACTGTCAAACCAAAGCAATTTTAGCATACTTGATCTTTTGACCTTTGGCTCGGAATAGCATTTCATATTTGGTCTGAATTGACATTATTTCTTTCAAATCCAATGCCTTATCTACGTCTTCACAATTCTTTAACAAATCAACTCCCCGGTTTTGTTCAAAGCTCTGAATAGCCCATGCAAATAATTCGTCATTATCGGTTTTAAAGTGGACAATTCCCCCTGGCTTAAGTACTTGCCTGTATAGGTCGAGAAACCTTTTGGAGACGAGCCTTTGCTGCTCCCTGCTGGGTTTTGGTTGTGGGTCGGGAAATGTTACCCATACTTCTGACACTTCTCCGGGTGCGAAATAATCGGCTATTGTTTCCGCAAGTCCACAGATAAAAGCGCCATTTCGCATTCCTTCATCGATATAGGTTTTGGCGCCGCGCCACAGCCTCGGCCCTTTGGCATCTAAACCAATAAAATTCTGGTCAGGATATTTTCTGCCCAGGCTTACCGTGTATTCTCCCCGGCCACAACCAACTTCCAATATAATTGGATTCTGGTTATTGAAATACCGTTCGTGCCAGTTGCCTTTGATGCCTTCAGGCGATAAAAATACATTTGGCATGGAGTATAACTCCATTACATGTTCCCTTTTTTTCCTTCCCACGAATCAGGTGTTAGTTATTAGGTCTTAGGAGTTAGTCATTAATACTTCAAACCTATAAGGTTTTAAAAACCTTATAGGTTTATAAATTAAAAAGTTCATCTAATTTTGCCTTTCAGACAACTTCAATTTTAAACTTTAAAGTGCAAAGATAATGTACACAATTCAGCAAAGACTCAATACAGACCTCGAGCAAATAAAAAATGACGGATTGTTCAAATCCGAAAGAATTATTACCAGTCCGCAGGGCGCAGAAATAACCATAGCCGATGGATCACATGTTTTGAATTTTTGTGCCAACAATTACCTCGGCCTCTCTTCGCATCCCCGCGTGGTAGCAGCGGCAAAAAAAGCTGTGGATGCCCACGGCTATGGAATGTCGTCCGTTCGGTTTATTTGCGGTACTGAAGATATTCACAAAGAACTCGAGCATAAAATAGCTTTGATGAGCGGTACCGAAGATACCATTTTATATGCTGCCTGTTTCGATGCCAATGGAGGGGTTTTTGAGCCTTTGTTCGGAGAAGAAGACGCCATTATATCTGATGCTTTGAACCATGCTTCCATTATAGACGGTGTGCGCCTTTGCAAAGCCCAGCGCTACCGCTACGAGAACAACAATATGGATGACCTTGAAAAACAATTGATCGATTCGCAAAAATGCAGAAGCCGTATCATTGTTACCGATGGTGTATTCTCCATGGATGGCATCATAGCACAGCTCGACAAAATATGTGACCTCGCTGATAAATACAATGCCATGGTAATGGTGGATGACAGCCATGCGGTAGGGTTTATGGGCAAAACAGGCCGCGGTTCCATAGAGCATTGCAATGTGATTGGCAGGGTAGATATTATTACGGGCACACTTGGCAAAGCACTTGGCGGAGCCATGGGCGGATATACTACAGGGCGCAAAGAGATCATTGAAATGCTTAGACAAAAATCCAGGCCTTATTTATTCTCCAACTCTCTGGCACCCTCTGTTGTAGGAGCCTCGATAGAGGTCTTGAACCTTATTTCAGAAACAACAGAACTCCGTGATACACTCGAACAAAACGCGCTTTATTTCAGGAAAGAAATGACAAACAGGGGATTTGACATCAAACCAGGTACCCACCCCATAGTTCCCCTCATGTTATATGAAGCGCCTCTTGCACAACAAATGGCCCAAAAACTTTTGGCGGAAGGTATTTATGTCATCGGGTTCTTTTTCCCGGTTGTTCCTAAAGGACAGGCTCGTATCAGGATCCAACTTTCTGCCGGGCATACAAGAGTGCATATTGATAAAGCGATTGATGCTTTTACGAAGGTGGGGAAGGAGCTGGGAGTGGTGAAATAAAGAGTGAGAAGTAAGAAGTGAGAAGATTTTTTCACTCAAAAATTTTTTGCTCTTTTTCCAAATTTCATAATTTAGCATCCTAAAAATGCTGAAAACTTATGAAAAGGGTACTTAAATGGCTTTTATTTCTTCTATTGGCAGTTGTCCTTGTTATCGCCGGAGGTGCAGTTTATCTCAAAACGGCATACCCGAAAGAAGGTCCGGTTGCGGATATAACTATCAATAAAAATGATACGGTCCTGATGGTCAGGGGAAAATACCTCGCCAATGCACTTTGTGGCTGTGTAGATTGCCATAGTCCAAGATATTTTGAATATTTTGGGTTGCCGTATAAAACCGATAGCAGCGGCGCCGGGGGATTGGCTTTTACACATGATATGGGCTTCCCTGGTACATTTTATTCCAAAAACATCACACCTTTTGGTATTGGAAAATATTCGGATGCCCAATTCTATCATACTGTCACTACAGGAGTTACGCCCGAAGGAGATGTATTATTTCCTGTGATGATCTATCCCTATATGGCACAGGCAGATCCTGAAGATGTTAAAGCAATCATCACCTATATCCGCACCCTGAAGCCGATACCATCCAAAACCCCGGACCATGATATTGACTTTCCGGTGAATCTTTTCTACCGGATGGGCCCGCAACCTGCAACACCGATGAAACGGCCTGCTCCTTCTGATACACTTGCATACGGAAAATATTTGTTTACGCTGGGGGCCTGCCAGGAATGTCATACGCCGAGGGGTAGTAAGGGCGAATTGATGATCGAGGATTCTGCGGTGGCTGGCGGGCAGGTTTTTACGCTACCGGGTTTCGGGAAGATCCGTTCTGCGAATCTGACCCCCGATACTAAAACCGGTATTGGAGGTTGGACAAAAGAAATGTTTATCCAGGCATTCAAAGCGTATGATAATCCTGCAGCCGAAAGGATACCATGGAAACAGAAAGGATATCAAACCATGATGCCATGGTTGGCTTATTGTAAAATGACCCGGCAGGATTTGGGAGCTATTTATACTTACCTAAGGACTTTTAAAGCCATGGACCATAGTGTAACTAAATGGACAGCGGAAAAATAGAGCGGAGGGCGAAAGAGCGGAGAGCGCGGGGAGAGAAAGGGAAAGAGAAAGAGAGGAAAAACATACTCTTAGCCCTGAAAGGGCGCAATATATCAGCGAGGGGTGCAGCCCCTCGGCTTAGGAAGGATGGATTGAGGTTCTATTTATTATAATAGTAATAGTCGTGAAGCGTGACCTTTGGGTCCCCATGGCCAAACAGGTAGGTATTTTTGGTGATAAGTCCATTGTTATCATAAGCCCAGGTACTATAGCTATAGCTTAGCTTATCATCCTTTACACTATATTCTTCAGCAATAGGGCGGCCCAAACTATCGTTGCTGTATTCATAAGTTGCCACGGCATTATGAGATGCGGAGCGGTCTATTTTTGTAGAGCCTGAGGAACTGTATCTAAAAGTCACGAATCTGAAAACCTCTTTTTTAATAAGATGTTTATTATCATCAAATTCATTGATAGAAAGCGTGGAATCTGAAAAATTTTCATCCAATTGAACTTCACACTCGTTATATAGCCTGCCGTCAGCGCCATAGTTTTTCAGGAAATGCGCGGTCCTTTTATGTTCAGGAGAGTAGAAAGTAGCTTCCCTTAAGCGATTCTTCTGGTCATAAGTGTATTTTTTGATCCTTGAGGTATCATTTTTTACCAGGGTTTCTGATAGCTTTCTTTTCCCGAGGTCATAAATAAAAACTGATTTAAAATCTGGCCCTTCAGCTGTTTTCAGCATTCCATATTTATCGTATGTGAATTTAAATTCACTTACCGTAAATCCACTTTCTTTTCTTGCCGAGTCCAGAAAAACAGTCATATTACCCTTATCGTCATAACTATAATACCTGATATGGTGGTAGTCCTGTGCAATTTCAACGCGCCCCGAAGTATCAAAGGCCCTTGTCATATAAGGCAGTTTTTTCCCGTTTTCAAGGCTCCATTGGGTTTCTCCCATGACCTTGTTTTTTTTAAACAATGCAATTTCCTCCGGCTTCTGCGGGTGGCGTATGTCATCATACTGCGCCAGGACCTGTGAAGTTGAAAATGCCCACAAGAGGCTAAAAAAGAGGCCCGTTTTAACAATAAAAGAATATCCTTGTTTCATCCCTTTTCCCATAATTCATACGCCATTCTGCAAATATTGCACCAATATGGCTGATAGACGAATCTGGTACCAAAATGGCAGCCTGCCCACCAAAAACATCATAAATCCGTAAGTACAAATATTATGAGGTTTTAAACTATTGTTCGAATAAAAAATCTAACCTATGAAAGCTACTAATTGCGTAAATTTGACGTCTTATATTAAAATATAATATAAGAAACGATCGTTGATTGGTGGATGGATGCTGAAAGAAAGGGTTTTTTAGAGGAGTTTTTAACTGAAAAAGCATTGCCATGCCGGGTTTCGTTTACAGAATTGCCAAACACATTTATCGGGGACATCCTTTATTAAAAAGGAAGCCGGGGAGACCTGATTTCTTCAAACGGATTTTTTTTATCATCCTAAGCCTGGTATTTTTATCAAATATCCCGGCAAAAGCCACCCACCTTATTGGAGGAAGTATCACTTATACCTATCTCGGGACTACAAGGGGGACAAATTTATTCAGGTACCTTGTTAAAGTAGATATGTTCCGTGATTGCAGTACATATCATTTGCCCCAGGGGCAACAATTTCCAACGCCGTTTGACCAAACCATTGATGTTGGTGTTTATGAAAGGGTAGGAGACACAACCCTTTATACAACGTTAAGCATCGACCTTGGTTCTGATCTATCTGTCAATCCGCCGAATAACGGTTGCTGTGGGCCAACGGGAAATTCTTATTTAGATAGTGTTTGTATCAACGAAGGGATATATACCGCAGAAGTCGATCTCCCATCAAGCATTTATGGGTATTATCTTTTATATGCCCGCTGCTGCCGCAATACAATGGTTAATGTACCCATTGATATTGGCGAAACTTATTTTGCAATTATACCTCCTACCAGTATTCCTAATAATACGCCACAATTTACGGCCGTACCTGCCCCATATATTTGTGTGCATGATACCATCAGCGTTTCCTATGCAACGGTAGACCCGGATGGGGATTCTTTGGTTTATTCATTAGAGCAACCCTATGCAGGTGGGAGTGCAAATAATGCAATTCCGGCAGTGCCGTCTACTTTTTCTACGGGCGCTGACCTGCCAGGCGTTCCTTATAATACATCTTACAGTCCGCAGTTTCCGATGGGTAATAAAGGGGGATACGCTTCCATTAATAAACAAACCGGAATATTATCTGTCTATGCAACTCTACAAGGCAGGTATGCCATTGCCGTTGACGTATATGAATACAGGAAAGGAAAATACATTTCCAAAACACGGCGGGATGTGCAGCTTATTGTGATCAGTGGGTGTGGACTAAATGATGCGCCGAAGAGAATTCCGATCACAAATGATACCATAACGGTTGATAAAACACTTACATCCATTTTTAGAACTGAAGCAGGAACAGAATTGCTTTTTGGGATCAGGTTTGTTGCAGATAATTCCAAACCTTCTCCATGTCCTGTAAATATTGCTACAGTTAAAGCTGCAGGGTTTATCAATACCGGTGGGTTTACATCTCCCCCTACGCTGTCAACCGTTGTGTATGACACGCTTGACCATTCTGCCACAGTGTACTTTACCTGGCAAACCAGTTGTGTGGATGCAAACTCCAATCCATATAATTTTACGCTGACAGTCACAGACGACGCCTGTCCTCCGAAAACAACTACCCAGGGATTCGAAATTTATGTTTATCCTTTTTCCGGGGCAAACAAGATACTGGGTCCAAGCCCTGTCTGTCAGACATCTCCGTCATATTTGTATTCTTCCAATTATCAGAAAAAAGGCTACCACCTTACATGGGACGTATCAGGTGGCGCCTATAGCAATGGCCCCAACGATAGTACTATTTCTGTAGTATGGGGTAATAATCCGTCAGGTACTGTAAAAGTAGTGGGATGGAATACGACTACAGGTTGTCCCGGAGATTCTGTTTTTAAAAATATAGTCATCAATCCAAAGCCAAGTCCTCCAGTGATTTCAGGGCCACCTTTTGCCTGTAAAGGGAAAATAAGTTCCTATACGGCGCAGTCTTTGGTAAAATCGAGCTATACCTGGTCTGTAAGTGGCGGTTCTCTCACAAATTCAGGCAGCCAGGCCCAAACGGCGAACGTTACCTGGACCAAAGCAGACACCAACAATATCTGGGTGCTGGGAACTGATTCTGCCGGATGTGGCAGTGATAGCGGGGTTGCAAAAGTGGTGGTAGAACAACCTATAGCCGATAGTATATATGGCAGTAATTCCGTATGCCCGAATTCGTTTGGTATTGACTATTGGGTGAACCCTCAGAATGGGTCAACTTATTATTGGAAAATAACGGGTGGAACCCAATTGTCCGGCGGAAACGGTGCAAACATAAAAGTTAACTGGGGCAACGAGGGAACCGGTACAGTAAAGGTGGTAGAAATTACAACCCACGGATGCCCGGGCGATACCATAGGTTTAACTGTTGCAAAGGAATACAAACTGAAAACCAGCCCGATCAGAGGCGACACTTCCGTTTGTGAAAATACAAATAATGTTCCCTATTCGGTGACCTTCAGCAATGGATCTTATTACAATTGGCAAATTACAGGAGGCAGCATTGCATCAGGGCAAGGAACCGGAACGATCCTGGTGAATTGGGATGGCGTGGGCAAGGGTGTCATCATGGTGACCGAAACCGCTTATGACCCTGTAAACCATGATTCGTGTATTGGAGTTCCTGAAGCCATATTTGTCAACATTTATGGGGTGCCTACGACATCAGTAATAAACGGCCCGACAGGATTATGCGAAGGGGATACGGGAATTTATAGTGTGGCCGGTTTGCCGGGAAGCACGTTTCTCTGGGAATTTAATGGCAGGAAAAGCAATTATCTGACTGATTCTGCACAATTCTCAGAAACAGGACTTGCCAATGAAACAGACACCGTAAATATTGAAGTGACAGAATATACCAAAAACGGTTGCCCGGGCCCTGTACGCAGTCTCACGGTTACCATTCACAAATTGCCGGTTACCTCAGCCATCACAGGGCCAGATGTTATTTGTTCTCCCAATCTCAATGGGGTGGTTTACCAGGTGACAGGTTTTGCAACTTCTACCTATAACTGGACCATTACAGGCGGCACCATAACCAGCGGAGACAAAACAAATAAAATAACCGTTAACTGGGACTCAAGTGGCAATCAATCCGTTAAGGTTCAGGAGATATCGTCTTTCGGGTGTGCAGGCCCTCCCAACCTGGCCAAAAGCCTGAAGGTAAAAGTTGATTCGCTGGCTTTGGACATGCAGCTTGTTACAACCGATGTCAACAATGATAAGGAAATTGATATTTACTGGTCGGCAAAAAACACGACTTTTTTCAGTGGCTATTATCTTATTTACCGCTCCACAGAAGGGCAGGAGTTTTTCCGCCTGATAGACAGTGTCCCTTCTACGCGGACGTATTATACCGATACGAAAGTGAGCACCTCTGCCTATGCTTACCGGTATAAAGTGGTGGCGGTGAACAGTTGCGGCAACCAGATTTCAACGCCGGTACACCGCACGATCAAACTTACAGGAACCTTTGATCTGGACACGACTATTACGCTTAACTGGAACCCTTACGAGGGCTGGCCTGTGGATGTTTATAATATCAATACGGCACCCGACCGGGACCTGAGCCTGAGCATTTATAATTTTACAAAAGACACCCAGTTTGCCGTCATCAAAACGCTTAACGGTTACCAACTCGCTTTGCGAATTTCCGCGTTAGAAGACGGTGTAAAGAATGTGGTATCGTGGTCAAACCAGGTACTGGTTGATTTTAACCCAATTGTCTGGATACCAAATGTATTTACCCCTCAAAATGGCGATGACCTTAACAATACCTTTCATGTTTTTGTAGCCAATTACAAAACCTACCAGATTGATATTTACAACCGCTGGGGCGAACATGTTTTCAGGTCTGAAGACCCCAATGTGCAATGGGACGGAACCTTTAAGGGTTCCATCTGCGATGAAGGTGTTTACCTGTACCAGGTAGTAGTGCATGGTGCCAAAACTGATATTTTCAGGAACGGGACACTGAATTTGATGCGGTAAAAAACAATGTGCAAATATGCAAATATGCAGATGTGCAAATGGCTGA
>Ga0207007_1079_pt1 | contig 26361 bp, 14 predicted proteins | sample Alteio_BWMinCont_85_FD_153487 | JGI IMG/M metagenome (GOLD analysis project Ga0207007, IMG submission 153487) | Enriched cells from forest soil in Barre Woods Harvard Forest LTER site, Petersham, Massachusetts, United States -... | ecosystem: Environmental > Terrestrial > Soil > Temperate forest >...
AGACAAATTTTGCCAATGGTGAAGTTGATAAGATTGTAGAATTTGAATACAACGAAACAGGCTTATGTACCAGGGAAACACATACCATTACTGAAAGGAATGCCATGGAAATTGTAGAATACTCTTACAATGAACTTGGGAAAAGAACTACGTCAATAACCAAGGATCAGACGGGGGATGTGATTGGCTACCTTGAAGTTGAGTATGATGAAAAAATGAACCCGGTGAAATATTTGAACGAAACTTCAGGCTTTTATAACAGCAAATCGATTCACCAGGTCGTTTATGATGACCAGGGCCGGACAATTGAAAACGAGTATTTTGACATCCTTAACAATTTCCTGATGTCGAAGGAAAAATATGAATATGATGAGGACGGAAATATCGTGGAGGAAGAAATATTTGAAACCAACCCTATGGCCGGCTTAAAAAAGACCCATTACAGGTTGAAGATTGAGTATGATTTTTACGGGTAAATGTATCTTTTTCAAAAAAATCCCGTTAACTTTCCAACCAATTGGCTTGCGCTGTCGTCTTATAAGCGCAAGAGATGTAAAAGGAATTTAAAAAACGGCTGAAACCAGCATGGCGATTAACAATTTGGTCCAGGAAAAGGAACTCATAAGAGGTTGTCTCCGCAAAGACCGGCGTTGCCAGAAACTGCTGTTTGAAAAATATTTCCCTGACATGATGGCGATATGTATGCGCTATTCGAGAGACCGTGACGATGCCAAGGATATTTTGCAGGATTCTTTTATTAAGGTATTCTCAAAATTCGACTTATTTACCGGAGACGGAACGATAAAAGGATGGATACAAAGTATTGTGATCCGCACCGCCATAGATCATTACCGGAAACAACAAAGAGAGCATAAAAACATTGTTTCAGAAGAAGATTATTGGGAAAACGGAGAGAATGCCGAAATTGAAGCAGACCTGGCGGCAGAGGAAATTGTGAAAATCATCCAGACTTTACCTCATCTCCAGAGAACGGTATTCAACTTGTTTGCCATTGAAGGCTATTCGCATAAAGAGATTGCCGACGAACTGGAAATAACTGAGGGCACCTCAAAATGGTACCTGTGTGAAGCCAGAAAAACCCTAAAGCAGATACTTGCACCTGTATATGATCAAAAAGTAAAAGAGTATGCGGCTTAAGAGTCTGGATAAATATATCAAGGATAAGGTTCAGGGTTATAAAGCCCCTTACCAGGAAGACCTTTGGAAGGGTATTGAGGAAAAGCTGCCTGCGCCACGTGTACCAAATGGATATGGTTCATGGATGCTCCCTGTAGCGGCAATAGTTGCGATTGCCATATTAGCGCCCTTCACCATTAAGTTTTATAATCTTACGGGGAGAACCCAGGTAGCAGTTCTTAAAAATAACGAAATCACCAAATCAAAAAGTGAAATTGCATCGAATGGCAATAATGCTATAATTTCATCGTCGAAACCCAGCCTCGCTATCACTTCGATGTTATCTCCTGACGGACTGAAAACCAGAAAAGTTGGTCATTTCAGACAAACGGCCAGGAATTCTAAAAGCGATTCAAAACATAATTTCGGAATTGAGAAAAGCGTCATTTCAGATGAAACTGTATCCTTACCACAGCAGATCATTCAAACAACGGCAGTCGCTTCTAACAGTGAAAGTGCTTCCAAAAATGAAATGATGGCATATATTATGCCGGGTTTTTCTACTATTGAAAATGGTGGATCCGGAGACATAAGTGATGCCAGTGATACAAAGTACCTAGACAGGAAGAATCCTCATCCGATAAACAACCAAAAATGGGAAAACTGGCAAAGTATTTATTATGCTTTCTGGGATAATCCTGCTTATGCTGGTTCTGAGGGGAAAGTAAATATTTCAGCTGATTATAAAATAGATAATAGCATTGGAACTGTAACACCCAGTTCACAGCATACCTATAGTAACCTGGGCATTGATGGCTATATCCCCGGACTGGGGCTAGGAGTTGGCTTATATAAGGTTAGTGAGCTATCACCTTTTTCATTACAAAACACTTATGGGCTGGCGGTATCGAAATCGATTCTGCAATTGGGTTCTACAAGTGTCAAGATAGGCGTTTCTGGCACTGCCATTGACAATAATTTCTTTTTTAGTCAGCTTAATTATTCAGACCAGATCAATCCAAAGTTTGGGTTTATAAATGCAACAAGTGAAAAGTATATCGAAGGCACTACCAGGGCCCTGGGATTAAATGCCGGCCTATGGGTAAGTAATCCCCATATTATTGCCGGTTTTGATGTTCAGGATATCAACCAGCCAAAACTCGGCATTTCAACTGATGCGCTTGCCCTCGATAGGCAATGGCGGGGAACTTTTGGATACAGGTTTGCCCCAACACCTGATTTGCAAATTATGCCGATGGCGATAATTACCAGTGAAAGCAAGGTAAACCAGGTAAATACCATGTTGACAGCCGTTTATAAAGACAAATACATGCTGTCTTTTGCATACGGGAATATTGATCCGATCTCCGGGCTTGGTAATACTTATGTATATGGTGCAGCGAGAATCGCAAAAAGAGTGCGTGTTTTTGCATCTTATGGTCTTAATTTAGACCTATTGCATAGAGATATCAATGAAACTTTTGTGCAAGCTGGGGTCAAAGTGCTTGTATTAAGATAATTGCCATGAGACTTTATTATTTTATAATAATATTGGGACTGGCTGCAAATTATGGATGCACCAAACCGGGTGATGTGTTGCCGGCAAATATGCCACAACTATTTGTTCCGACGGCATTTACACCAAATGGCGATCATATTAACGATACATTTTTAATAAAAGCTTCAGCACCTCTTACTTACTATCATATTGCTATTTATGATAATAATAATGTAATGGTGTACCAGGGCAGTAACATTTTGTCAGGTTGGGATGGGAATTACAAGGATGAACCACAGCCCATCGGTAGTTATCTTTGGGTGATCAACTACCAGGCAGAAGGAACAACGGTGGCTCAAATGAGTGGCTGGCTGGAATTGATAAGGTGAGGCACTTTATCAAACTTTTCTTCCCATAATCATCAAATCTCTTTCAACATCATCGAGCACTGCCACTCCTGGGAAATGCCCCCAAGGCTCAAAGCCATATTTCCTGAAAAGATTAATGCTTGGTGCATTATGACCGAAAATAAAGCCAAGCAGATTTTTAATATCAAGCCTTTTGCAGTCATTGATCGCCTTTTCAAGCAGTTTTTGGCCTATTCCTTTGCCTTGTTCAGCCTTTGTGATATAGATGCTTACTTCGGCGGTATGCCTATATGCGGGCCGACCGTAGAAGGATTGAAAACTTGTCCAGGCGATGATTTTTCCGTCCTCTTCAACCACCCAAAGCGGACGGGTATCGGGATTATGGGCTTCAAACCAGGCGCGTTTGCTTTCAACAGTTACGGGTTCCAGATCAGCTGTAACCATCCTGCCCTCAATTGTTTCGTTATAAATGGAAACGATAGCCGGTAGGTCCTCGATAGTTGCTTCTCTGACTTTTAGATCGGTGAGCAATTTTTTTAATTTTTTAATTTTTCAATCTTTCAATTTCAAGCCTCGTCTTTATATATCTCAGCGATCAGGCTTTTGTATTTTTCCTGAATTACTTTGCGCTTTAGTTTCAATGTAGGGGTTATTTCACCGGTATCAATGGTCCATTCATCAGGAACCAGTACAAACTTTTTCACCCTTTCTACTTCGCTGAATTTCTTATTAAACTCATCACGAAGCTCCATGAATTTTTTTACAACCTCTTTTGATTTAAGCATATCTTCTTTGGTTTGAAATTCAAGTCCTTGTTGTTCACACCAGGCCGTCAGACTAGGAATAGCCGGCACGATCAAAGCGGAAACCGTCTTCTTATTCTCACCGATCACCATGATCTGGTCAATCAGGAACGATTCTTTAAAAGAATTCTCAATAACCTGTGGGGCAATATACTTGCCACCTGATGTTTTAAACAATTCCTTTTTTCGGTCTGTGATTTTCAAAAATTTGCCATCCACAAGTTCGCCTACATCTCCCGTATGGAGCCATCCACCTTCATCTATCACGGTAGCAGTAAGTTCAGGCTGCTTATAATAGCCAAGCATAACATTAGGACCTTTTAAACAGATTTCCCCATCGGGTGCTATTTTTACTTCCATTCCTGGCAATGGCGGCCCAACAGTGCCGATCATACATTTCCCTTTTTTAAAATCGTTCACAGCAATGGCAGGCGATGCTTCTGTGAGACCATATCCTTCACGCACTTTGATGCCCGCGGTGTTAAAGATCCGGGCAAGACGGGGCTGTAAAGCAGCTGCACCGCTTACAATGCCGATAACATCACCACCCAGGTCTTCTTTCCATTTGCTAAAAACCAGTTTTCGGGCGATGGCTAATTGAATTTCATAAAATGGGTTTTGAAAAGTATCAACTTTGTAGTCATCTGTCAGTTTCATGCTCCAATCGAACATGGCTTTTTTAATGCCGGTCAGTTCCGAACCTTTATTTATGATCCTTTCATACATTTTTTCAAGCAAACGGGGCACAGTTGTAAAGAAATGCGGCTTTACTTCCTTGAGGCTTTCGGCCAGGTTCTCAACCCTTTCTGCGTAATAAACTGATACTCCAACATAAAAAAACAAATAACAAACCATTCGCTCAAATACGTGGCACAATGGTAATGAGCTCAGGATCCGCATATCGGGCATCACAGGCAACACATGTGATCCTGCCTTTACATTGCTTTCAATATTGCGATGGCTGAGCATCACTCCTTTGGGTGTTCCTGTGGTCCCTGAAGTATATATAATGGTAGCAAGATCATCGGGGTTTACGTTGTCCTTAATTACTTTGATCGCTGCCTGGTGAGGCTCTCCTTCAATCAAAATCTCAGCCCAATTAGGAGCGCCTGCTACCTCATTAAAGGTATAAATTCTTTCCAATGATGGAATATCAGCCTTTATTCCTGATATCTTTTCATACAAAGATTTATCACCTACAAAAGCAATTTTTACCTCAGCATCATTAAAAATATACCTGTAATCTTCGATGCTGATATTTGGATATACAGGGATATTAATAGCCCCGATAGCCATCATTCCAATATCCACCATATTCCATCCGGGGCGGTTGGTGGCAATAATAGCAATTTTATCTCCGGGCCTTATCCCAATAGAATAGAGCCCATTACTTACAGCATGGCATTTGTCTACAACTTCTTTTGTGGAGTATCCTTTCCATTTACCTTCAACCTTCTCAACAAGAGACCATTGTAATGGATGATGCTCAAGCTGGTATTCAAATACGTCAAACAATCTTCTGAATTCCATGTATGCTTTTGTGCCCTCTTTAAAACGATGCTAAAATAAATATTTATCCGGGATTTTGATATGAAGGTTCAATGTTAACAAAATAAACTAATTTCGATTGCGTTAGGTCTTAACAAAATGTGAATTCTTGGAAGAAGGTGATTAGGAAAGGTATTATCCCGGTTTTTATTTTTATGGTATGTGGTTGTTATTCTGTTGAAGCACAGGATAGTATTGTCGCGAAGCTCGATCGCCAGCTCGCCGCTATGAAATATGATTCGCTTACCGCGATAAACTCATCCACGGCAACCCTATACCCTGCCGAAGCAGCCTATGACATCGGGATGGCCTGGTATCAAAAAAACGATGACGACAATTGCATTAGTTTTATGAGCATTGCAATAAGAAAGGACCCCCAACTTGCCAAAGCATATTATTGCAGGGCGATGTCATTAAGTTCCATAGAAAAATATCTCCAGGGGATTGAGGATTTCAAAGCGGCAATCGAAATTGATCCGACAAACAGCGAATATTATAGTTCTCTTGGGGGAGTGTATTATAAAGTTCAGGACTATGACGATGCTATGAAAAACCTAAAAATTGCTATTTCCCAAAAGCAGCCTTTTGAAGGGGCGTATTCATTAATTGTTGAGGTATATTCAGCACAAAACCAAATGGATAAGGCGCTTGACGCGCTGTATGTTATGAAAAACAAGGTTGCACCAACCTCAGATTATCATAAAGTTGCCTTGTATAATATAGGTTTGCTGGAGTTCTTAAATTCCAATTATGATAAAGCGGAGATGGCTGCGAAGGAGTACATTAAATCAACACGCAATGATTACAATGCATACCCTTTGTTGCTTCAGGTCTATTACGAAAAAAAGGAATATGACAGCGCTAAACCATTGAAGGACACCTTGTATCATGCATATACCAAAGGCAGATTAAGGAAAACATTAAAGGACAGGTTTTGTTTTGATCAGTTTAAGTGGAAAGACAAACATGTTGAGGCATTCGAAAAATTTGAAACCCCAAGAAATAAAGGCAATTCCAAACTGATATTTTTGGTTTTTAACAAAGACAACAATATAGATTTAACAATCCAGACAGAGTACAATCCACTGTTGGTAGAGCTGGGTACCAATCTTAAATATGAGATAGGAGAAACAATAGGGGATAAAGAAGAGATATTCTCAAAACAATATGGGAGCGATATAAACTACGATGATTTGAAACAATCAGTGCTTGATATCCTGGATGGGAAACTGAAACCCAAGGATAGCCAATAAGAGAGGTTGTAAGAAGCTGCAAATGGTGACTTGGCTAAGAATGCAAGTAAAAAGCTGTCCCCCGCTGGCGGGGGCAGGGGGTGGGGTTTTCATTAAACGAACCAAAACCCATATCTTTGCGTTTTGATTCGAAAACAACGATAGCGCCATGATTACCGTAAGCGAAAAAGCAAAAGAAAGACTCGAAAGACTAAAAGTTGAAGAAGGGAAGCCTGAAAGCGCATTTCTGCGTGTTGGCGTGGCCGGCGGAGGTTGCTCGGGGCTGTCTTACAAGCTCGATTTCGATACAGAGATCAAACCCGGGGATCAGATTTTTAATGATAATGATTTCCAGGTAGTTGTGGATATGAAGAGCTTTTTGTACCTGGCAGGTACGGAGCTTAACTACGATGACAGCCTCAATGGCAAGGGCTTCGAGTTTCAAAACCCAAATGCCAGCAGAACCTGTGCCTGCGGTGAGAGCTTTGCCGTGTAAGGCAATCTCACTCAAAGAGCACAAGGCTTCGAACTGACGAACATTACCCACTCTTGTGATGCTTTCTTAACCACATCCGTACTCCAATCCTAAACACGACAGCATCAAATGAAAATTTTATCGGAGATGACACAGTGGGCGAATTCTGGTCAGAAGCGGAATTCGTGTTGTAAGATGATTTAAAGATAGTGTTTTTCTCATTGGTAGTTTCATTGCCTAAGTTGCTGGTCCCGTTATAATTATCTTTAATCATCTGTGCTTTTTCGGGGATATCATAAATGCTGTTGAAACAGGCTTCTGCAAATAGATCGTAGGTGTAGTTTATCCAATATGCGGAGCCCAGAACAGCACTATATCCCAGTGATGTACCGCCGTAAAATTTTAAAATCGATTGACGGTCAAAATAGCCGCCATTGAGGAGCGCATGATTATCTTCGTATGCATAATAAACATTCCCTGACCCTATGAGCATTCCCAATCGGGCATAAGGCAATAATTTATGGATATGTGTAGCGATAACAAATGATGGATTTACCTGTATCATATTGCCATATTCTGAGGTCTGATTACCAGTCTGGTATATATTTTGGGTCAATGTGCCTCCAGCGACAGCTTTTATCGTTGAGCTTGCCACATAATTTAATCCAAGGTCAAAGCCTATGCATTCATTAAACATAAATGCCAACCCGAACCCCTCATTGATGCCATTGCCATAAGATACGTTAATTGCTTTATAGGAATTGTCTGAAACACTATAATTTACATCGCCATTTGCAGCAAAACCATATCCAAGATTAACCCTTACAAAAAAATGTTGCACAAAATAGTCTTCACGATATGGCTTAGGAAAATTTCTGATATTCATTTTTAGCCCTAAATTGAATGCCAGGCCTCCGAATGGCAGTTTATTTTCCGGCAATGTTGTGGGTTGGGATGGCGTATGGGCATTATATGAATATGATTTTGTGAATATTTCTTCTTTTTCACTTACCGAAAGTTTTGGCAATTGATCAACACCATTAAGGGTTTGGCTATACACACTGCCTTTTTCAGGTAAAAAACCAATGTCATTGAAAGACGCTTCGGCAAACACAATCCATTTATGGTTTTTCAATAGGATATTGCAACCTAAAGCTGCTTGAAAGCCCGTTGCAAGTCCTCCGTATAATTTTAATTTGCTGTCGTCAAGATTAGGCTGATTTGGGCCAAAAGGACGGTTATTAACCGTCTCCATAAATACTTCGGGTGATCCTATGATCATTCCTGTTCTGATATAGGGTGCAAATCTTCCAACAGTGGTTGAAAATACAATGGATGGGGTTATTTGCCACATATTCCCGGATTTTAGTGCACTGTAATAGCCTGTGTCATGAGGCAATTCGTTATTTATTAGCCCATTTTCATATCCAATACCAAGCTCAACTCCAATGTTCTTATTATATTGATAGTCAACCGAAGCGTTGTAATAAAGCCCATTGCCAAGCTTTGATATGGTATTAGTAACATTTCCATTATTGGCATTCCTCAAATATTCCCCGTTAATTCCAATTCCATATCCGGCTGAGATTTTCAAATAAAATCTTGAAAGCAAGGAGTCTTTTTTTTGATTTTGCCCATATAGTTCCTGGCAGATCAATCCGCAGAAAAAAGCTAACAAAATCAAAAACTTATGAATCATGATATTCCCTCATTAGTTTTAATTGCAAGATAATGTTAAAACGCATCAGAGGAATATCTATTGTCTTTTTTCGAAGTGTTTGAATACCTGTCATCTTATATCGTTAATATTGCTTCATGGATTTCAATTATTTCCAGAGACACGATCTTTTCATTTTATTTCCGGCGCTTGCTTGCCTGGTTGCTAGTATAGTTTTATACATCTATCCTAAAAATGAAAGATCCTGGCCTTCTTTACTTCTTTTAACCCTTGCAGCTTTGGGTTTAAGGGTATTTATGGCACATCTTGACCCATACTTATGGGACTGGGATGAGCGTTACCACGCAATGGTAGCCCGGAATTTCATGTACCACCCTTTGGTACCTACGTTATATGACCATCCTGTTTTGGCTTATGATTTTAAAGATTGGACAAGGGACTATATCTGGATGCACAAACTGCCTCTGGCTATGTGGCAAATGGCCCTCAGTTTTTATTTTTTCGGTGTCAACCAGTTTACCGCCAGGTTCCCAATGGTTTTGGAAGGCACTTTAATGGTATTGATCATTTATAGAATTGGGGTCATAACAATCAATAAACAAGCAGGTTATCTTTCTGCATTGATATATACCGTAAGTTTTTATGCGCTTTCTTTTATGACCGGCGGGGAAGCACTCGACCATGTTGATTATGCACTACTTTTTTACGCTTCAGCCTCATTGTGGTCATGGCTGGAATATCGGGAATCATCTAAGATGAAGTGGGTCATACTTACAGGTATTTTTGCAGGGCTTGCTTTTATGAGCAAGTGGATCATGGGCCTTGTAATTTTTCCTGTATGGGGCATTAGCATTCTTTTCCATGAAAGGAAGCAGCTTTCAGCCTACATCAATATCGGGATTGCATTTATAATAAGCATTATTGTATTCATGCCCTGGCAGATATACACTTATTTGCGGTTTCCTGTGGAATATGGATTCGAAACAAATTATAATACCCATCAGCATTTTTTCAAAGTGTTGGAAGCGCACTCAGGCACCGTTTGGTATTATTTAGAAAACCTTGATTATAATTATGGTATGATTGTTCCTTACATTCTTCCTTTAGGTTTATTATTTATATGGTTGTATGCAAAAAAGATAGATTACATGATATCAATTACTACTTTCATTATTATACCTTATCTCTTTTTCTCTCTGGGGCCTGCGACAAAAATGCCTGCTTATTGCTATTTTGTTTGCGCACCAATTTTTCTTGCTTTAGGAAGTTTTGCATTATTTGTGCAAAAATTAATGGAAAAATTGAAATGGCGGATAATAAAACCTGTTATTTGTTTAATTTTATTAACAATTTCCTGGTTTTCCATCGACCTTATTGGAATAGCAAAAATACATGCAGGGTATGACGATTTAAATCATTATAGAATTAATAAAGTTCAATTTACAGATTATTTCAGAAAGATCAGCAAGACAGTTCCCAAGGAATATGTTATTTTTGGATTCCCGTATAATTCTGAAATAGAAATGATGTTTTATACGGGGAATACTTGCTATGATAATTTCCCGACTTTTAAAGAGTATAAAATATTAAAGAAATATCACGAAAAAATAGCCATTATTCAAACAAATAAAACACCTGACTATCTCATGAATGATCCGGATGTCCTGAAAATTAAAATGTTTTAGCAAATAGAAAAATTCCTAATTTCGTGTCAATCTAACCAGTTTAAGATTCATGCTTGTCAAGACTTTCGGTTCTGCTGTTCATGGTGTTGATGCACAGACCATTACTATAGAGGTAAATGTAGGTGGAGGTTCAGGATATTTTATCGTGGGGCTTCCTGATAATGCAGTAAAAGAAAGCCAGACCCGTGTGGATGCAGCTATCATCAACAACGGATATTCAGCAACCCGAAAAAAGGTTGTGATAAATATGGCGCCGGCAGATATCCGTAAAGAAGGCTCTGCTTATGATCTTCCGATTGCCATTGGATTATTAGCTGCGACTGACCAGGTAAATCCTGAAGAATTAGATAAATACATCATCATGGGTGAACTGTCACTCGATGGTGGGTTAATGCCAATAAGAGGCGCTTTGCCTATTGCGATCCAGGCACGTAAGGAGGGTTATAAAGGCATGATCCTCCCTATCCAAAATGCAAGAGAAGCGGCAATTGTTGATAAATTGGATGTATATGGTATTGAGACGCTTAAACAAGCTGTTGATTTTCTGAATGGCGATGAGGAAATAAAACCTACAACAGTAAATACCCGTGAAGAATTTTACGACAGAATGAATCTTTTTGATATCGATTTTTCTGATGTAAAAGGCCAGGAAAATATCAAGCGTTCCCTGGAGATAGCAGCGGCAGGCGGCCACAATGTGATTCTCATCGGCCCCCCGGGCGCTGGCAAAACCATGCTTGCTAAAAGACTGCCGACCATATTGCCTCCACTCAACTTATTTGAAGCGCTTGAAAGCACTAAAATACATTCAGTTGCGGGCCATTTGGGCATTAATTCCTCATTAATCAGCGTTCGTCCTTTTCGTTCTCCACATCATACCATAAGCGATGTTGCTCTGGTAGGAGGGGGTGGTTTTCCACAACCTGGTGAAATATCACTTGCACATAATGGGGTATTGTTCCTTGATGAATTGCCCGAATTTAAAAGAACTGTTCTTGAAGTATTAAGGCAACCGTTGGAAGAGCGAAAGATCACAATTTCGAGAGCGAAATTTTCTGTTCAATACCCGGCCTCATTCATGTTGGTTGCAAGCATGAATCCTTGTCCCTGTGGGTATTACAACCACCCTGAAAAAGAATGCGTTTGCGGGCCGGGAATTGTGCAGCGGTACCTGAATAAAATTAGCGGGCCGCTACTAGACCGCATTGATATTCATGTAGAAGTGGTGCCCGTGGCATTCTCTGAACTTACCAATACTCGCTCATCAGAAACCAGCGATAAAATCAGGGAGCGTGTCATAAAAGCCCGCCAGATACAGGAAAAACGATTCGAAGGCCAGGAAGGCATTTATAACAATTCCCAAATGAGCAGCAAACAAGTGCGCGAGATCTGTGTGGTCACCACTGCAGGGCAGAACCTTCTCAAAACCGCTATGGAGCGCCTGAGCCTCTCCGCAAGGGCATATGACAGGATTCTTAAGGTATCACGCACCATTGCAGACCTGGCGGCCTCAGAAGACATTAAAATCGAGCATCTGGCTGAGGCAATCCAATACAGAAGTTTGGACAGGGAGAATTGGGCTGGATGAGACCAGACCGGAAAGCGAATTGCGACTGGGATTTAATTTATTTGTTGTAAGGTTTTTAACGGATTAAAAATCGAGGCTTTTGAATTCATGCAATTTATTGATATTATTTAAGTTATCACCTACAAACTTAAGCCAACTTTGCTTAGCAGCCGTCAAGGAACAAGGTCCGTACGTAAATAGCCTGATGCTTCCTTTTTGAGATTCTCTCTGTAATATCTCTAATATTTCCTCTAATATTTTTCCGGTAAATGGTGTGTACATAAAGAAGACCGTTCCATTGGAATAACGCATTGAACGGGCATCTATATTAATAAATTCTACATTTTTTAAGTTTAATTCTGATGCGCAAAAGCTTGCATATTTGCAAAATTCCGGCTCAAATTCCACACCTATGGATCTAACCCCGGTGAGTAAATTTACAAGAATGGAAACCTGACCTAAACCCGAGCCCAGATCATAAAAAATATCCGTTTCAGAGAAATGGACTTTTTTTACGAGTTCAAATATGATCCTTGCAGGCGTTTTTTGATAATAAACCATTTCCGGTTCCCGCTCTTTTGTCTCAAAAGGTGTCTCCAGAGTGGGAAGTATGCCATTGATCAGCAGGTCGAGGTTATCATAGCCAATCTCTTCATTGTCTTGTTCTTCCCATAATGAGTGGGCAAAGTATTTATCTATTTCCCGTTTAAAATCTATACCTCTGCAAATACCCGACTGGATTTTTGTGCGGATACGGAGAAACAAGCTATCGTTAATTTTTTCCAGTCGGGACTTTAGACTGATTGCGCGTTGTTTCAGGATGGATATTTCTTCTTTTGGATAGATTTCTCCGCTAAGGCAGTCGATTCGGTCAAGGATATGAAAATCAAGGTAATCTATTTCTTCGATCCTTTTGGTAAAGCTTATTTCTTCGTATTGCCTATTACTATCCTCTATCGCCTCAATTTCTGATCTTATTTCTGACAAAAACATCTGTGGTTGAATATGTGATTTTCTAAGCATCCAAATATACAGACTTTGTTAAACTGAATTGCAAAGTTGATATTTATTATCGTCGTTTTAGATTCAATATTGCCACCGGAGGCAATATATTTATGGGCACTGTATTTTTTTATTATCTATATAGTATAAAAATTAATTTTCAAGCAAGTGTTTTTTCGATTATTTGCAAAACTGACAATAATCATATTCTGCTCTGATTAACGTCATTTACCAACAAATCAGACTGTCACAACTTTGCATCGTTATTTTTATGCAACCGGAAATAGAAAAGTTGGAAAAGTAACAGTATTGAAAAGTAACCTTTAAAAAAAATTAACATATGAAAAAGATTCTCTTATCAGGTTTAATTGCAGGTTTGGTTTTATTAGTGCTGAGTTTACTTGGGCTATATATAACCATCTGGTTTCTTCCAGGCATTGCACTGGAATATTTTGATCCTTCCTTTAATACGCAGGAGAGCAGGGCTATGATTTTTTTCCTGCATCCTTTCGTTATCGGTATGGCACTTTCCTGGTTCTGGAACCAGTTTAAAGAAATCCTGAAAGGTTCTTTTATTACAAAAGGAATCGAATTCGGAGTGTTATACGCGCTGGTAGCTTCATTCCCTATGATATGGTTGATTTATAGCGCCATGAATGTATCTCTTGCTATGGTTGCTACCTGGTTCATCCTGGCATTGGCACAGGGTGTGGTTGCCGGATTGGTATTTGAAAAAACGAACCCAATAAATAAATAAAGCGATGAAAAATATGAAATATTTTAGAAAACTTGTGCTATCGGCCATGGCCGTGGCATTTTTGAGCGCTGCAGTTGCAGACAAAAATATCTACACTGTAGCAAGTGATTATGTGGTAACTATACACGGCACATCCAATCTCCATGCATGGGATGAAAAGGTGCAAAAAGTGACCGGAAAGGGAACCATTAACTGGAACAAAGACGGGAGTTTCGACCTGAGCGGTATCACTATAAAAATGGATGTCCATTCCATCAAAAGCGATATGGGTTCTGTAATGGATAACAATACCTATAAGGCACTTAAAGCAGAGGAACATCCTGAAATTGTATTCACACTTCTGGGGCAGGCCAAATCTATTCTTGCCAACTCTAATAACAAGATCATTACCGTAAATGGCAACCTGACTATTGCTGGCGTCACCAGGTTTGTGGAAATGAAAGCAAAAGTAAATATGCAGGGGAAAGGTAAGCTGATCTTTGAAGGATCGCAACCAATTGTTATGTCAGATTATGGCATCAGTCCTCCGACGGCGATTTTCGGGACCCTTAAGACAGGGAATAATATTACAATCAATTTCAAGATAAGCTTCCAATAAAATATACCAATTACCTCTATTTTAGTAGAATGACTCAGGATGAGGTAATTAGAATAAGTAACTAATTTTTAAACAAATAATATTTACAGTAACACTTTTAAATTAAACAGACGATGAAAAATTTTATTAAAACATTCTCAGCGCTGGCATCCGTAGCTATAGTAGCTTTTGGCATCCCGGCAATGGCTCAGGAACAACAGATGCAGTATTTCCGTCCTAACAACGGGAATGGTATCAACATGTTTGAGACGACGAAAAGCGACACCACTTCATTCAAAAAAATGAAGGTATTTGTAGGCGGTAATTTTGAACAGGAATTCCAGGGACTAAGGGATCAGAATACTGCGATTTCTGTAATAAAGACAGTAGGTACCGTTAAAGGTAACGTTAACAATCTTACAGGACTTACGGACGGGTTTGACCTGGCTATGGCAAACATGAACCTTGATGCACAACTGGATGACGGTGTGAGGGTAAGCCTCTCTTTGTACTTGTCTGCAAGACACCATGAAGAAACATGGGTAAAAGGCGGTTATATTCAATTTGACAAACTGAAATTTCTGCACAGCAGGTTAATCGATACCCTTATGAATAGCTTTACCATTAAAATTGGTCAGTTTGACGTGGATTACGGTGATCAACACTTTCAAAGGTCAGATGGCGGTAATACCATTTACAACCCATTTGTAGAAAATTATATCATGGATGAATTTGCAACAGAATTGGGTGGAGAACTTTATTATCATAATAGATCAGGTTTTTTTGCCATGGCTGGTGTTACAAACGGCGAACTTGACCCAACAGCATTGGCCCCAGTCAAAACTGATTCAACAACTTTAAAGACAAATGTTTATGATGCAGCTTTTCACGCTAAAATCGGTTATGACAAACAACTGAGTAAGGATTTCAGGTTAAGGTTAAGTGCATCTGTCTATGAAGACCAGAGTTCTAATAGCAATACTTTATTCGGTGGCGACCGTACAGGATCACATTATTATGGGATTATGTCAAACCCGACTACAGCAAGTGGTACTACTTTGAGCAATGCCAATGATTATAACCCATTCGCAGGAAGGGTAAATCCGGGATTCAGCGAAGAAGTGAATGCATATATGGTAAATCTTTTACTGAAATACAAGGGATTGCAATTCTTTGGCACTTATGAAACAGCAAACGGAAGGGGAATTACGGAAAAAACCACTCGTAATGCATCTCAATACGCAGCTGATCTGATCTACAGGTTCTCAGCAGGTAGTGAAAACTTCTGGATCGGCGGTCGTTATAACAGCATGACAGCCGCCATCGTGGGAAATACGGGCAATATAACAGTTGACAGGGAAGCTGCCTCTATTGGCTGGTTCTTAACCAAAAATGTTATGCTTAAGGTTGAATATGTAAACCAGACGTACAACGGCTACAATAACACCAATATTCTGAATGGTGGCAGGTTTGATGGATGGGTAGCAGAAGCCTCTATCGCGTTTTAAAAAATCAGTTAACATTCCGGTAATATTCCGGCCAAACCAAAAGGGGTTGTGAAGACACCGGTCAGGGATTTATTCCCTGACCGGTGTCTTTGCTTGTAAGATTTGGTGCCAAATGTAAAATATTTATAGCCAGCTAAGTGCTCATGAATTGCTAAAAAACAAACAATTGGGCACAGTTATTCACATTCTGTGCAAAACCTGCACCTATAGGCCCAATGTATAACATATATCGTTGTTAATAAGTGTTTTAAGTCATATTCCAACGCCCGAAACCAAATTGTAAGACATATCCCAGCCTGTTCATATTGCCTGAAACCCAACGAAAAAATGCGCCAAATCGGGTCAAAAACCCTGAAATCGGAATATGCCCCGTTGATAAATTTTTAATAATTTTTGTGGCATCTCTTGGTTATTGCAAATGATTTCCGCAGATTTGCACGGGGGAATTGAAAACCGAACCCACTCGAGAATGGACCATAACAAACTGCTTCACTTGTCAAAATACAGCCAGATACTGCGTATTTGCCTGATTACCACTTGGAAAAGTTGTTATGGATCGGGACGAGTAGTATAACAGGAAACAGGATCATAACACACATAGACGAAGTATGCATGTATTTTACATGTCCTTTTATTCTGTAAATGACGATAACGGCGGGCTCCAAAAGCCTTCCTTCGTAATTAATTTTGACGGCACCTCGCCGTCTGTTCTTGTTTATACCCATTTCGGGCACATCAAATCAAACTGCATTATTTAAGCAAAGATGAATATATACCTAAAATTACACAACAAAATTAACCTAGACATGAGTAAGTATTACAGGCATTTTAAAATCTCCAGGACCGGGAAGCACGTATTGGCAAGTTTATTTGCCATGCTTTGTGTTCTAAGCGCAAGTGCACAATGGACCGTTAATACACTTAACAGTACAGGAGGCTCTGGCTTTAGTGGTTCCTTTGATTACTGTATTAACAATGCACAAGCGGGAGACGAAATAGATTTTAGCGTCACGGGTACCATCTCTCTTCCTCATGATGAGATTGTATCACAAAAAAATGTGTATATTAATGGTACATCTGCTCCCGGCTATTCGAGTACTCCCTTAGTACAGCTCGATGGGTTAACATACTCAGTGGATTTCGGACTTAATGTCAATGGGTCAGGTATTAGAGTTGTCGGGATGGCTTTTACAAATTTTACAAAGTATGGTTTGTATATTACCCAGGACAATGTGAAAATACAGTCTTGCTATATTGGTATAGATATAGGCACCGGCAACGACTCTGCATCGGCTACAGGTATATATATTAATGGTAGGTCTGGTACCGTTATAGGTGGTAATTCTACTACTTTAAGGAATTACATCATTGCAGGTCCCCACACTACTGGTTCTACCGGTATGGGAATTTACCTGGCGAATAATGGCCTCACCTCTGGTACCACAGCCTCTAACATCCAGAATAATTATATCGGTGTGAATCTGGCAGGCGCTGCCGCTTTAGGTGGCCAGTATTGGGGCGTATATATGGATAGTGTAAGTAATGGTAATACCCTTAATACAAATCTCATCAGCGGTTGCGCGACAGACGGTGTGTATATGGGGGCCGACCTTAATGTACTTTATAATAATACCATCGGTATGAATGCCGCTGGTAGTGGCCCAATTCCAAACGGGATTGGTGTTTACATTATCAATTCTTCTGAAAAAGTGGGTGCACTTGGTCTTGGAAACTGGATATCGGGAAACACGAATGAAGGTATATATATAGAAGGTAGCGCAGGTGGCGGTGACAATACCGTAATAGATAATATCATTGGTCTTAATAGCTCGGGTACAACCGCTGTTCCGAATGGTGGCAACGGTATCACGATTGCCCACACCCTCGGTGGCGCACCTACATCTAATGTGATCGGTGGTATAGATCCGGGTTTTGTTGATGCGAACTATATTTCAGGAAATGGCGGTGCAGGTATTGCTTTGGTTGCCACCGTCGGCAATTCCATCCAGGGGAATACCATCGGACTTAACGAAGCCGGTAATACAATAAGAGCCAATAGCGGCAGTGGGATAACCATTGATAATCTCAGTAACCACAATACCATTGGCGGTAGCTCACCGGGTGGCAATACTATATCTGGAAACGGAATTTATGGTGTATACGTAGGTGGATCAAATAATACGGTTTCTTATAATAATATAGGATTAAATAGTAGCCAGGGGGGCTCTTTGGGAAATACTTCCGATGGGGTTTTTGTAGATGGCAGAAACAGTGGCACCCCGGTTATAGGAACGATCATCACTGATAACTGGATATCCAGGAATGGCGGCAATGGTATATACATAAGAGGTAAGTATGCCACGCCAACCACTATTTTAGCAAACGTGATAGGATCAAATATTGGCAATACCAAAGCGCCGAATTTAAAGAACGGTATAAAAGTACAATCATCACACATAACCATTGGTGGTACTTCTTCTTCTTCTACCAACACCATCAGTGGTAATGATTCAGACGGTATATACCTAGACAGTGTTACAGATATTAATGTTATCGGTAACTATATAGGCGTTGACCAGTTTGGTACGGGCGCTGTCGGTAATAGCCTTGACGGTATTCGCCTGGAGCATGACTCATCCATCAACATTGGGAATGGAAGCAGCAATGTCATCAGCGACAATGGCGGTTACGGTATATATGTATTGGGAAAACAGGATACCATCGAAAACAACATCATAGGCCTTGATATCAGCTCGGCTAATTTTGGTAATAGCTTTAACGGTATATATGTAGATGGAACGCTATCCCCTATACGTTCTTCGTACACATATATTAATGGAAATACCATCAGCGCCAACGGGATTGATGGTATAGGCCTCAATGGCCCGAGGGCGGATTCCGCCACCATAACCGGGAATACAATCGGTATGGATATCAGTGGTACCACAGCTCACGCAAATGGAGCTTATGGTGTTAACATTAATTCAGTAGCTAATATTATAGGAGGTGCCCCCGCCGGCCGAAATTATATTTCGGGAAATACGGCAGCAGGTATCCAGATCCAGGTTGCAGGGAAAAACACGATCAAGAGCAACTTTATCGGTTTGAATACTGCCGGTAATGCGGCTGTTGCCAACCATAGTAATGGTATCGTATTACTTTCTGCATCCGGTGGAGTTGTTATTGGTGATAACAGCGGATCAGATGGAAACTATATTTCCGGTAATGTCGGTGATGGTATCCTTATCGCAGGAGGAAGTGGAATTGACAGTATCAATGGAAACTTTATCGGGATCGATGAGGCCAGCGGTTCCGCTTTGATACCTAATACGGCCAATGGTATCAACGTTTTTAGTAGCGGCAAGATGAGGATCGGTACCACTGGTGGCGCACCCAATGTTATTTCAGGCAATGGTGGGAATGGTATTTACCTGGAAGTTGCTGCTGGTGCTGATACCATTTTCAATAATTATATTGGTTTGTCGAGAGACGGGAGTAGCAATGCGGGCAATACCGGAAATGGTATCTTTATTAACAATAGCAATGGCGATGTCATCGGCGATACATTAACCGGGGGACAGAACTATATTTCAGGCAACCACCAGTACGGTATCAATATAAACACAGGACAAAACTTCATCAATGGCAACTATATAGGTTTAAACCATGCAGCTACCACAGCAGAGCCAAATCTTGTTGGCGGTATTTTTGCAAATACGGCTGGCAACAAGATTGGTTATGGTACCTTGTCAGAAAGGGCTACCGGTTCGCGTCCAAAATTGTTCGTTTCAGGGAATACAGGTGTTCCGGGTATTTTGATCAATGCCAGTAATAACCTCGTTCAACATGCAGTTATTGGTGCCAATGGCGTGATAACAACAGCTGTTGCCAACAGCATTGGTGTAGAAATAGAAGGTTCTTCAACGAGCGATACCATCGGTGGAACAACGGCCCTTAAGCAAAACATTATTTCAGGAAACTCTGGAGGAGGTATTTTGGTAACGGGTACTGCCAATAAAAACTTTATTATTGGAAACGTAATCGGGGCAAGTTCGTCTGCAGCAACATTAGCTATTGGAAATTTCTACGGGATCGAATTTCTTAGTACTTCTGTACTTGGCAACCATATCGGTGGCAAGGCGACCGATTCAATGAATATTATTTCGGGCAATACCAACGATGGTATTGCATTAGCGGATGTGGGGCATGACACTATTTTAAACAACTATATTGGTGTCAATGGTGCCGGGACAGGTACCCTGAGCAACGGCCTTATTGGTATTTATATAAATAGCGATGCCAACCTGATAGGAGAGCGCGGTTGGGGAAATATCGTTTCCGGTAACACGGGAGGTGGGATACAAGTTAACGGAGGGGCTTCAAATATCATTGACTCAAACTATATTGGAACAAATGCAGCAGGTTCAAGTGCACTTGGCAACGGTTCTGGCGCGGGTATAGCTATTACAGGTGCGGCAACTACTACTATTATTGAACGAAACCTCATTTCAGGTAACAGTGTTGCCGGGATTCACCAAAGTGTGGGTTCATCTACTATTACAGCTAACTTTATCGGTACAGACATTTTAGGTGCCAGCCGTCTTCCAAATGCAAATGGTATTGATATGGATGGAACCGCCAACAATGTTATCATTGGAGGCAGTATCAAGCCTGGTGTCAGAAATGTTATTTCCGGAAACAATGGAGATGGTATTGTGGATGCTGCCGGTACTCCTTCAGGTGGTACGGTAACCATTACAGGGAATTTTGTCGGTTTGAGCTCATCTGGTGTTGCAGCGCTTTTTAATGCCCATGGAATTGAATTACTGAACACTAATGGAACTGCCACGATTGGTGGCAACACCAAATCTGTGCGTAACTATATATCCGGAAACCAAGCGCAAGGTATTCTTATTGAAAGTGGCACACCTGTTATTACGGGCAATTTTATTGGCACTGATACTACGGGTATTGCTGCAACAGGTACAGGTAATAGTACTGGTGTAGACGTTGAAGCTGGTACAAATGTGGTTATCGGTGGTTTAGCAGCAGGTGATACCAACGTAATATCTGGAAATACAAGTGCCGGCGTGTATATAAATACAAGCAACGTAACTGTAGAGAATAATTTTATCGGGGTAGATTCTACCGGTAATGTAAACCTTGCACATGCTGTTACAAATAATATACAAATTATTAGCGGTACAGGTAATGTTATCGGCGGAACAACATTCAGTGCCAGAAATGTTATCGGCGGCGTAAGCGGCGGTTCTGGCGTTAATATCGCTGGTGGCGCAGCTACCGTTGAGGGCAATTATATCGGTTGGGGCGATAATGGCAAAACAGCATTAAGCGGGTTTCATGGTGTATCAAGCCAGGCATCAGGAGCTGTACTCATTGGTGGTACGGTATTGAAAGCCAGGAACTATATAGCAAATCAAACTACCAATATAAAAATTGATGCGGGCTCTTCTAATACAATAGAAGGCAATTATATCGGTCTACACGTAAATGGGAAGGGCGTTACACCTTCGAGCATTACAAGCGGTGTAGGTATTCAGCTTAATGGTGGAACAACAACTGTAGGTGGTACATCGGCAGCTGATGCAAACTGGATATCCTCAAATGATTCTAATGGTATATTAATATCAGGTGGTAGTTCAGGCAACCAGATCTACGGAAACGTTATCGGACGTGATTCACTTGGAGATACCGCCGCAAACAGCAGCGGTATCTATATAGCCAATGGTAATAATAACCTTATCGGTAATGGTTCTGCTACAGGGGCTGATACCATTGCGGATAATATTGGCGCAGGTGTTGTCGTTATGGTAGGGACAGGAAATACTATCGAAGCAAACAATATATTTGACAATGATGCCGATAAGCATCATGGCGGTATTGACCTAAACAACGATGGTGTGACTCAAAACCAGTTGGGGAGTACAGCTTCAGGGCCAAATGATTATGATAACTTCCCGATATTGAAGAGTTATATATATACGCCGCCCGTGATAGCCCCTCCGACTCCGTCACAAAACCAAATAAATTTTCAGATGATAGTTCCGACATCACAGGCAGGAAACTATCGGATTGATTTTTACTCAAATAATGATCTCGATCCACTTTTATATGGAGAAGGAGCTATCTGGATTGGCTCAACGACTGTAAGTGCATCTAATGCGGCTACGATATACACCACTACTTTTGTTGGTGGTGGCCCGTATAGTTCCGTCAGCGCTACAGCAACGAATCTTGTTGGTTTTAGTACTGATGGTACCACCGGAAACACATCTGAGTTTTCAAAAACCCTTTATCCTCAGTTCCAGTTATCAACTGAGGTACCTGAGTTCCCACACCATGGTGTCCCAGGGGTTCAGGTTGTCATTCCAAATAATCCATCTCCAATAGTTCCATCCGATCATGCATTTTTCCATGACTCAACCTATATCGGCGCTCCGGTTTCACGTAAAGTATATGTACAAAATATAGGAGGTGATGTTCTTGATATCATAGACACATCTTCCCACATGCTTACAAAAGCCAATGCAGAATATACATTTACAGATTCTGCCAGTAGTTCATTACAATATCCTAGCTTGACGCCATCTGCTTATGCACAACCTCCTTTCCAATTAGATGAAGATGGTTCCCACGCAGATAGTTTTATCTATACCCTTAAAGCTACCGCTACCGGCATTACACCTGTTTCCGTTTCGGCAGGGCGAGGTGTTACCTATAATGATACCGTAAGGTTTAATCTTAACCAACCTGGTGAGGCTGTCTTTAATTTCTTATTGGCAGACTGGGTAGGTTGCTGGAACAAGCAGTATGTAGATCCTATCAATGGTCATGATACCAGTACGGGTTCTACCATGGCCAAAGCAAAGAAAACCATTCAGGCGGCTATAAATGCAGCTTGTCCTCAAGGTACCATATATCTGTATCCATTATACAGTTACAATACCGGGACACCGATAACAAACAAGAGCTTAACGTTTACGGCAGTGCCGGGATATCCTGCAACGGATACCCTTTATCTGAAAGACCTTACGGTGAATTCTCTGCACGATACGCTGACCTTGAATCATCCGATGAATATCAGCGATAATCTTACATTGACTGCCGGACTTGTTCTTACTACGACGACGAATATGTTGACGCTGTCATGTATTGACTCATTTTCACCAGGTTCAAGGATAACGGGTGGAGGTGACTCTGCCTTTATTGATGGTCCTGTCAGTTTCCGTACTCGTGGTACCCACGTTGATAATGTTGTTTTGCCTCTTGGTAAGAGTGATCCTGTTACCAAAGGGAAATTTTACAGGCCAGTTACCGTTACCAATCTTGATATAACAGATGGAAGTGCAGCGGGTAACAGATTTACGGCAGAAATGTTTAATGCAGATCCACATACAGCTGCAGGTTTGACTGGCCTGAAGGTTCCGAAATTAACAAATCTGAGCTATAGCAGGTACTGGCTTATCAATCATGATCTTCCACATAATGGTACTGTGAACAGTGCAGGTGTTCATCTTTCTTTTGACGAGGATGGAAGCTTATCCAAAGGATTTGAAGGCAATGACAGTATCAATGACATGACCAATATTACGATATTGAAAGGAACTGATTCAGGAACCTGGACAAGTCTTGGCGCAACTCCTGTGGATTATACACTTTTAGGAGCTCCTTATAGTGGTTACTACAGTGGAGATGTTGCTTCCATAAACGACTTCAGTTCGTTCAGTCCATTTGCAATTGGAACAGGTTGTGGGCAGGATTCACAGCCACACGTTAAATATACTTTTTCAAATGGTTGTGTAAGTACCCCAATTACCTTTACAAATAATTCAACGATCGCAGCCGGATATTATATCCAGACTTATGTATGGGATTTTGGCGACGGAACGGCTCAGGTTATAGAAAATGGAACCTATAATCCTTTAGCTCCGAACCCTGGGCCAATAGTGCATACTTATGCCCATCCTGGAAATTATACAGTGAGCCTGATGGCTACCAGCAATAAAGGCTGCCAGGTGGTTGTTTCAAAAAATATCATTATTTCTCCGCTGCCAAATGCAACGATTATTGGAAATTATGAAGTGTGCAAAGGTTCAGCGGCCACACTTACGGTAAATGTGAGCAACATACTTACCACAGACTCATTTAAACTTACGTATCGTTCTACTACGGCGCCTGCTACCTTAGACTCTATAAAAGGCAGGGGACCTGGTGACTATACGATCACTACTCCGGCATATACTGCTAATTCATTGGATAGCCTCGTAGCTATATTGAACAAAACAACGGGTTGTTCTCAATCATTGAGTGGTGAGAAGACAACGATCACAGTAGATCCTTTAAGTGTAGGGGGTACATCAACTGGTGCAGCTACCGTATGTTCTTCAGTCAATAGTGGCACAATAGCTCTTGGCGGTCAGACAGGTAATATACTCAACTGGCAGTCATCTATTGATGGAGGTACTACCTGGACAAATACAGGAAGTGGAAACAATCCTTATACATATACAAATCTTACACAAACCACCCAATTCAGGGCTACTGTCCAAAGCGGTGTTTGTGCTTCAACTACATCAACAGGAACTACAATAACCGTAGCACCTCTTGTAACAGGAACAATCAATGCAGGCACAACGGTTTGTGCAGGAACAGCTGCAACGCTTACCATTACAGTCGGTAACACAGGTGGGGCAAACTGGAAAGCATATTACACAGAAGGCCTGGTTGTGAAATCAACTTCAGTAATAGCAGGTACAGCCACGTCAGCATCGATTACGACAAATACATTGGCAACTTCCACAACGGTTACCCTGGACAGTATCGTCCTTACCAGTGGAACAGATTGCAAGGCAACTATAGTAGGACCATATAATATAGCAAACGTAACGGTGAGTCCGCTGCCATTTGCAACTATTGGAAATGGATCTACCATTTGTAACGGCGGCAATGGAACTGCAACCATAACTGTATCAGATGTAGCAGCAACTGATGCATGGAGTCTTACTTATACCGTAACTGGTTTCTCAGCTTCTACATTAACAGGTACTGGTCCAAATACGGTTTCTATTACGACCTCTACATTGGCTACCGGTACGGTACCAATTACTTTAGGTACCATAACGAATACAACAACAACTTGTAGCCAGGCATTAACCGGTGTAACTGCAACCACGAGTATTACAGTAAACGCTCCTTCATTTGGAGGAACGACCTCAGGAGCAGCGACCGTATGTTACGGAACAAATTCTGGCAACGTAACCCTCGGCGGTTCACCAGTAGGCACAGTATTAATGTGGCAATCATCGACTAACGGTGGTACGACCTGGAGCAATATAGTTAACACGACTACAACCCAGCCGTACAGCAACCTAACCCAAACCACGCTATATCATGCAGTGGTACAAAACGGGGCATGTGCATCCACAGTATCCACAGGAACAACAATTACAATTGATACCTTGCCATTGGCAACGATCAATGCCGGAGCTACAATCTGTGGAAATTCAACGGCAGCGCTTACAATAACAACTACCCATACTAAGGGCGAATCATGGTCGATCACCTATACAGAAGGGACGACACCGAGAACGGTCACAGGCACAGGCGATATTACCAAGGTAATCACAACCTTAGCTTCGTCAGCCGACTCAACCGCTTCATTTAATGTAACCCTTAACGGAATCAGTCTGACTTCAGGTTCATTAAACTGTGTAAACACCTTAAACAGTGTGGCAGTAGTAACAGTGACCCCGCTACCATATGCAACGATCGGCTCAAACCAGACTATATGTAACGGCAGCCAGGCGAATGCAACCATCACGGTATCAGACGTAGCATCCACAGATGCATGGAGCCTTACTTATACGGTAACAGGTTTTGCCCAATCAACATTAACAGGTGTAGGCCCGACATCGGTATCGATAACGACTTCAACGTTGGCAACAGGTAGCCCGACAATTGTATTGAACAGTATCAAGAATACCTCGACGGGCTGCGTTCAGACATTGACCCCATTGGTTGGATCAACGATTACGATCACAGTGACCACACCTACGGTAGGTGGAACCACTGCAGGCGCAGCAACAGTATGTTACGGTGCTAACTCAGGCAACGTAACCTTGAGCGGCCAAACCGGCTCTATATTAATGTGGCAGTCATCGACCAACGGCGGTACGACCTGGAACAACATAGCCAACACGACAGCAACCCAGCCGTACAGCAACCTTACCCAGACCACCCTTTACCAGGCAGTGGTAGAAAGTGGGGTATGCCCATCAACGGTATCTTCGGGAACGACCATTACCATAGACACCTTGCCATTGGCAACGATCAATTTAGGTACAACTATCTGCGCGCATTCAGTTGCAGCGCTTACAATAACGACAAGCCACACCAAGGGCGAGTCATGGTCGATCACTTACACAGAAGGCACGACACCAAAAACAGTGACAGGCACGGGCGATATTACCAAAGTGATTACGACCTCAGTATCATCGGCAGACTCC
>Ga0207007_1051_pt2 | contig 25942 bp, 28 predicted proteins | sample Alteio_BWMinCont_85_FD_153487 | JGI IMG/M metagenome (GOLD analysis project Ga0207007, IMG submission 153487) | Enriched cells from forest soil in Barre Woods Harvard Forest LTER site, Petersham, Massachusetts, United States -... | ecosystem: Environmental > Terrestrial > Soil > Temperate forest >...
GTGTTCCCATTGCTCGAATCTGACCAAGGCGGTATAAGCGCTCTCGTAGTGAGCCAGAGCGCGGTCGAATTGATCCTGGCGATGAAAAATATTTCCGAGGTTGTTTTCGAGAGTGGCAATTCGTCTGGTTTCGCCCAATTCAGCGAATATTTTCCTTGCGCGCTCAGCCCCATGGAAGGCGCGGTCGTATTCCCCCAGCAGAATGAGCGGCTGGATGGAATTGCTGAGGGTTCGCCCGGCTTCTTTCTGGTTTCCGCTCGACGTAAAAATTTCGTAGGCTTGGTCGTGATGCTTCACTGCCTCGCGATTTCTTCCGCAGGCGTAGAGCGCGTTTGCCTTCGCCCGGAGTGCCAAGGCCAGATCCCCTCGGCTCCGAAGACGCCGCGCAATCAGAACGACAACCTCAGCCAGGCGCAGCGATTCTCGCGCATTCGTTTGCAGCTTTTCGACAACCAACGGGGCTAGCTGCTCCACAACTTCCCCTTGAACTAGGTCACCGTGGCGCGCAAGAAACTCCTTTCGGGCCGGTTCATTGGGGAGGCTCGCCATTTCCGATACGAGTGGGTCGAGAGAGATTTTCTCGATTGTAGTGGGCATCAGTTCAGACCTAATTCATCAAGTCTACGGCGCAGCCGGTCGAGGCATTTCTGCCTTGTAAACCCGATCGAACCAGCCGCCAGACCCAGCTCCCGGGACACCTCAGTGTAGGGACGCGCCGGCGATTCCAAAAAAAGCAGCTCGATCAATCTGCGGCATTGCGGAGTCAACCCGGCGATTGCTTCACGAAGTATCTGCTCTTCCTGGATTTGCCCTGCCATTGTTTCCGCAATTGCCGGGATCTCCGGTTCGGGCAGCTGCGGCTGGCCGTCGCGGCTCACGACGCGCTGGGCCTGCAGTTTCAAACGCATGCACTGGTGGTGCGCCACCTGCATCAGCCATTTTGGCAGCGCGCCGGGCTTGCGCAGTTCGGCAAGACGCGTCAGCAATTCCAGGCACGTCGATTGAAAAATGTCCGCGGCGTCGTGCGGTGGCAGCTCGTATTTGACCGGGATCGAGTAGATCAGCCTTTTGTACTTCTCGATCAAATGGGACCAGGCCTCTTCGTTCCCAGACAAGCATTCTTGCACTAGCCGCGCGTCGTCCCATGCGGCGGCCGTCTTCGTGCGGATGCCCATTAGCGGCTGGCGATTCCTGCATCGCTACGCAAATAAAGTTGCTCGACATTCCAAAGCACATAAGGTTCCAGGACGGCGGGGCGGAAGTTTCCGATATTTTTTTTTGCCCCCACTAAAATATCCGGGCTGGCCAGGAAGATCATGGGTTGATTTGCCGCGAGGATTTCTTGTACACGGTTGTAAAGAGCTCTTCGCTCTTCCGCAGTGGTCCCGGTGAGTTGCGCGACCATCAGCCGATCGATTTCGGCCTCCCAGGGCGTACCAGGATGTGTCTGCGAAGGATTCCAAAGGTGCATATTGCCGCCGGATGACCACACATTCATGTCGCTGTTTGGATCGGCATCGAAACTCACCAGGCCCATCACACAGGCGTCGTATTGTTTCGTCTGCGTAATGCGCTCGACCAGGGACCGGAATTCCAGCGGCACGACTTGTACATTCATGCCCAACTGCTTCAGGTCATCCTGAATGAGCGCCGCCATTTTTGCTCGGTCCGCGTTCGAGGAACTGGTCAGGATGGAGAACTCAACTCGGTTGCCTTCGGCGTCCTTCAATTCGGGTTCGCCTTGAGCATCCTCTGTGAAATGGAAACCGGCTTCACCGAGCAACTGTTTTGCGCGGTCCAAAGAACGCGCCGGATGCGCAATTGCCGGATCGGCCCAGCGGCGATTTCCGGGCGTCACCGGTCCCCAGAGCGGCGCGCCGCGCCCTTGATAGACCAGCCGCACGATTGCGTCGCGGTCCACGGCCGCCGATACTGCCTGCCGGAATTTCAATTCGCCAAACCATTTCTGTTTCCGCGCCAGATCCGGCGGCGTCTTTTCGCCGAGATTGTTCAAATTAAAGAAGAGGAAGTTATATTCCAAACCGGGCCCGGCGTCGGTCATGGTGTAATCGCGCTGCTGGCGAGCCAGCACGGAAAAATTCCCGGCCCCGAGCCGGCTGATCAAGTCCGTCTCCCCGGACTCGAAGCGCAACACCTGTGCATCAGCACTCGGTACAAACAAGAAAACCAATTCATCGAGATACGGAAGGCGATTGCCCTGTGCATCGGTCTTCCAATAATACGGATTCCGCTCCAGAACCAGACGCTCGCCTGCCACATACTGCTTCAATCGAAATGGGCCCAGCCCGGCCCACTCATTCGCGGGCGTCGAAAGCGCCCCCAATTGCCCGAGCTTTCCCTCCTCATAGGGTTTCTCGAACAAGTGGCGGGGCAGAATGGCGAGGCCGTCGAAAACTCTCTCGGCGACGCCGTACGGCCGGCTGAAATGAAACATCAAAGTATACGCATCCAGCTTGCGCGCCTCGATCGGCTTGTCGCCGACGATCAGCAGATCGCGTTGCGGCGCGTGTACGCTCTCGTCCAGATATACGCGAAACGTGAACAACACATCATCGGCGTCCAGCGGCTGTCCGTCAGAGAACCGCAATTTATGCCGAAGTTTCAACGTGTAGTCGAGCCCATCAGCCGAGATTTTCCAGGACTTGGCGAGCGCCGGTCCGGTCAATTGCGTCGCTCGATCGATGTGAACCAGGTCGGACTGCATTGCGGATATCACCTCCTGCGAGGGTGCATCCGCGGCCACGACGGGATTCAGCGTCTTGGGTTCCGCGCGCAGGGACACGACCAGGCGACCGCCTGGGCGGCCAATTTCGCCGGAGATTTTCAAATACTCCTGGTTGGATTTTTCTTGTTGAGCGCGAACCGCGACGCCTCGAGGAACACTCGCGGCAAGAACCGCCAGCAAGGCCATGCCGACGCATTTGTGCGCCGAAATAGGCTTGAGGTTTTTCATTCCTGCCCCCGCCAATGTTGCGCCCCAACCGTGTTCATGCACTCTTGCAACGCGCTCGCCAAGCCAAGGTAGGCGAGAAAAAAAGGAACGATGGCCAAAGCCGGCAAGTACATCCACCAATAGGAAACGAGCACGTCGTATTGCTGCAGGTTACCAAGCAGGTTCCCCCAACTCGCGGCGGGTTCGGGCACGCCAAGCCCGAGGAACGACAAGGTCATCTCCGCCAGCACGTATTGCGGAATAAGAATTGCAGCTTGCGTCAGCAGTACACCTGAAGTTTCGGGCAAGATATGACGCCAGAGCAGGTATGCATCGGAGGCGCCGAAGCCGCGCGCGGCTCGCACATAGTCGCGCTCCTTCGCGCTCAAAACCACTCCGCGAACCAGCCTCGCCGGGCGCGCCCAACCGAGCGTCCCGACGACGGCCACGATCATCAGGAAGGCTCCAAGCGGGCTGACCGAAAGAGGCAAAAAGGCGCGCAGAGCCAATAGCAAGTAAAGCCAGGGCAAGGCGAGAAAAAGTTCCGCCACCCGCATGAGAATTTCGTCGCCCCAACCGCCGCAATATCCTGCCGTTGCGCCGATCAGCAATCCAAACGAGAGTGCGATGCCCGCGCCGAGCCAACCCGCCAGAAGCGATATCTGGCCGCCATATAAAATCCTTGTCAGTTGATCGCGGCCGTAACCATCCGTGCCCAAAAGATACAGTGGCTCGCCGTCGGTGCCAAACAGATGCACGCGGCTTGGGACGAGGCCAAGCAATTTGTAAGGGGCACCAGCGATAAAAAATCGCAGAGGGATCGACCGCGCGGCATCTTCCACGTACGGATCCAGCGCACTCGCACTCTTGCGGAACGGATGAAAAAACGGACGCGCGTGCAAATGCCTTTGTGCATCCCGGAAATGGAGTTTGACGGGCGGCGCGAAAGGATGTTCACGGTCTTGCGCGAGAGGATCGTCGGGCGCAAAGAAGCCCGCGCAGGCAATCACTCCGTGCAGCGCCACCAGAGCGGCAATCCACTTGAACAGGTTGCGGCGTGCGGTCATTTTTCTTCCGAGCCGGCGCGGATTCTGGGGTCGGCCCAATACAGAATCAAGTCCGCGCAGAAATTGCCGGCAATTAGAAAACAAGTCGATAGCAGAACACCGCCGAGCACCACATAAATGTCGCGCGCCAGAATGGCCTCTACCATGAACGGCCCGATCCCCGGCCAACTCATGGTGATTTCAACAATCAAAGAGCCGCTGATCAGCGCTCCGATACTAAGACCGAACAGCGAGATCAATGGGTTTGCCGCCGCAGGCAGGGCATAACGATACAAAAGTCTGTGGCGGCGAATTCCATGGCCGCGCGCCACACGAAGGAACGGAGCGTCCAACACGCCGATCATGGCGGCGCGCACATGCCTGACCACCACGGGCAATGCAACGAAAACCAGCACGGCCACGGGCAGGATCAGGTGCCGCCCAAGATCACCAATTCTTTGCCCGGCCGTCAGGGCATCGGCGTTGACCGAAGCCATCCCTCCGGTGGGAAACCATCCCGAGCGAACCGCCAACAATAGCAACCCAAGCGCAATCACGAGATCGGGAATCACAAGGAGCGCAGCCATGGCCCAGGAAATCAACGTGTCCGGTATTTTTCCGAGCCGCTCGGCGCTCCAAATCCCGAGGGGCAAGGCGAGCCCCCAAGTCAATAAAGTCGCGGTGAATGTGAGCAACAAAGTGCTCCGGGCGCGAGCCCAAAGGAGCGGGCCAGCGGGGCTATTGTAGGAGAATGAATATCCCAAATCGCCGCGCACTACCGACTTCAACCAGCTTGCGTACCGCACGGCAAGCGGACGGTCCAGCCCGAATCGCGTGCGCAAAGCGGAAACCGTTTCTGGACCGATGCGCGGGTCCAGGCGCATTTCCTCGAAGTAATCGCCGGGCGCGAGGGCGGTGAACAGAAAAGTAAGCAGCGATACGCCAAACAGGAGCAGGACGGCGTGGGTCATCCGGGAAAGCAAGAAGCGCGTCATGATACTCGCCGCAAGGGCTGTATGCCTGTCGATAGCGGCGCCGATTGCACCAGAAGTTTTGTGGCTTCCTTTTCCGGCTTGCGCAAGACCATTTCCGGAGCGCCGCGGTCCACAATTCTCCCGCGATCCAGCACGGCAATTTCATCACCGAGATGCGCGGCCATCGCCAGGTCGTGGGTAATAAATAGATACGTAAGACCAAGCGACAATTGCAGGTCGATCAGAAGGTTCACAATCTGCGCTTGCACCGAACAATCCAGTGCCGAAAGCGCTTCGTCAAGAATCAGAAGCTTCGGCGAAAGAATCAAGGCGCGCGCGATGGCCAGCCTTTGCCGCTGCCCGCCGCTGAGCTCGCCGCTTCTGCGCCGGGCAATTTCCGCGGGCAAACCCACGCGCTCCATCAGCGCATAGGCCAGTTCGGCCGCTTCGCTCCGCCGGGCCTTGCGCTGAAACAGGAGCGGCTCGGTCAGAATCTCCAGCACGGTGAACCGCGGATTCAGCGAAGTCGCAGGATCCTGAAACACGAGTTGGATTTGCGGCCGCACCGCGTGCAGTTCCTTCTCTTGGAGCGCCGCGATGTCGCGCCCTTCGAGGAGAATTCTTCCGGAGGTAGGCCTCTCCAGACACGCCAGGCATAGCGCGGTCGTGGTCTTCCCCGAGCCCGACTCGCCCACCAAGGCGAGTGTCTTTCCCGGAGCGATGGAAAATGTGACACGGTGGAGGGCGTGCACAACGCCCGGACGGCCCACCGGCCCGCGTCCGTTGTATCGCTTGACAAGATTTTCAACGACAATCAGAGGCTGCATCCGCGCGCGCTCCAAAAATTGTTACCCACCAAATTTGAAGCAAGAAATCAGGTGCCCAGCGCCCGGCGGCACAGTTGCCGGTTCGCGCTTGCGGCAGATTTCCCACCGATCCGCGCAACGTGGCTCGAACCAGCAACCCTCCGGAACCGCTGCGAGGTCCGGCGAGTCGCCCGGTATAACAGGCAGCTTCGACTTGCGTGGGAATTCGCCGTCCCGACGCGCGAAAGAAGGCGCGCATCGCAACAAGGCCTGCGTGTAGGGATGCTTCGATTTTGAAAGGACGCTCTCGGCTGGGCCGATCTCCGCAATTCGTCCCGCGTAGAGGACAAGAACTCGATCTGCCAATCCTTCCAGGAGGAAAGGGTTGTGCGTGATCAGAAGGATGGCGAGTCCAAGTTTCCACCTTAGATTCAGAAAAGTCGAAAGAATCTCCCGCTGCGTCGAAGGGTCCAGTGATGCTGTCGGCTCATCGGCAACCAGGACGGAAGGCCCGCAGGCAATGGCCTGCGCGATCAGCACGCGCTGCCTCTGCCCCCCGCTCAATTCGTGGGGATAGCTGGACGAAATCCTTTCGGTTTCAAAGGGAAATAATGCCGCAAGAACCCGGCGGGTCCTCTCACGACGCGCTCCTCGAGAAAGGGATTCGTGGGCAGCCAAAACTTCGCCCACCTGGTCACGGACGCGCATGGTCGGATGCAGTGCAAGTGAGGGTTCCTGATTGGTCAGGGAGATTTGCTTGCCGCGAATACGTTCCAGTTCGCCAGGGCTTGCCTCGAGAATTTCCCGGCCCTGCAAACGGACGCTCCCGCTCCGAATCCTTCCGTTCGGGGGAAGCAGGCGAAGCAACGATGCGGCGAGAGTACTCTTGCCCGATCCGGATTCTCCAAGTACGCCCAATATTTCACCGGGCCCGAGATCGAAACTGACATCCGTGATCGCGGAAACTGACGTGCCCGCCCGCGAAATATAGTTGACATGGAGATTTCTAACTTCCAGAGCGTTTTGCATGGTTAGGGTGGCCGCGATCCCTTCCCCGGTTACTACACTCCATTTCCGCCCCTGCGACTATCGGGTCGTTCCTGTATATGGCCGAGTTATCGCTTGCTCTGCTCAATCCGCCTAGCGACGCAGACCTGCAGACTACGCTCCGAGCCTACGCAGGAAAGACAATGTCCTGTTGATATTACTGTGGCGATTTTAGGGTCTTTACCGGATTGTGAGGGGGGAGCGGAAAATGGATATTCAACTGCGCATGGAATAGGGGACGGATTTTCCAGGAGCGGGCAGCGCAAAAAACCCTGACGAAATACCCGGCCGAATCCCACCACGAACGGGCGCGCTTACTGCCTGAGGACAACGTCCGAAAATGCCTTGCCGTCGAACCAGTCCGCCGGACCACAGGGGACGCCAGTGTAGGGGCGAGAGTACGTGCAAATCAGCCAGAGTCTCGACGGCAGGATGGAGAAGCGTATTCCCATCATCATGATCGTACGCCTCTCGCAAGGGAACTTGGCGGGCACCGAAGAAGAAGAAAGGACATACACCGATAACGTCAGCTCGCATGGCGCGCGTGTGTTTTCGCAAAGCGGTTGGAAACCCGGGGAGCAGGCGCGAATCACTTCGGTGAGGGACGAATCCACCGTACAGGGAGAGGTGATTTACTGCCAGAGGCTCGAGAGCGGCGGCTTCTGCATCGGATTGAAGTTCCTGGAGCAGACGGTCAAGTGGTCCGTTTTGTCTCGATATGACGGCGTTTAATTGAGTGGAGTCCCCGCGAAAATGACAGTACCCATTGTCGTGCGCCAGCCGGGGGGCAACGAGGGACTCGTACGGCATTTTATCGCTGCGTCCGGGTCATTCGTCCCGTTTCACCTTCACCAATGGAAGCTGGTCCTTTGAGAGTAGCATGAGATTCCGAAAAGCGATTCTCGCGGCGCTGCTGGTCTTCGTGTTCGCCATCCCCGCCAGGGCCGACAATCGCCTAATCGTGCGAACGACTTTGGGCCTTCAAGGGCTTCAGAATCTCTTGTCACTTCAGCAGCTCTGCGGTCTCCCCTCGCTCCAAGTCTGCAACGTAATTCCTCTCGGAGACCCCCAGAATCAGGTATTCCTGGTTACCACCCCGCTCGACCCGTCCGTTGTCGTCCGCATTCTTCAGTTCTTGCCGGGGATTGTGGATGCCGAACTCGACCAGTTGCTTAGCCTGCTCGGAGGCCTGAACCAGGCGCCCTCGCCTCCTCCTGCCGGATTGATGGCGGACAGAACTTCGGTTCCCTATTACGGGGCCATGGTGTGGAACAGCTACGCCAATCAGACTGCCGCGCAAATTGTCCGGGTTTCGGCCGCGCAAAGTCAGTTCCAAATTGCCGGAAGCGGAATCGTTGCGGACATCGACACGGGAGTCGATCCGAATCACCCGGCCCTCGCAGGCGTCTTGCTGCCGGGGTACGACTTCACGAGAAATCAGGCCGGCGGCTCCGAGATCACGGATTACACGGGCCCCACACCTCAGCCTTGCCCGACCTGTTCGCCGGCCAATGTCAATCAATCCAGCGTCGCGATTCTGGATCAATCCTCGGTTGCCATTCTGGACCAAAATACGCAATACGCTGCGTTCGGCCATGGAACGATGGTGATGGGAATCATCCACCTGGTCGCTCCTCAGGCGAAATTGTTGCCCTTGAAAGCATTCAGTTCCAACGGCACGGGCTCCCTCGCCGACATCATCCGCGCCATCTACTACGCAGTTCAGAACCACGCCAACGTCATCAACATGAGTTTCGATTTCAGTTTCGCCTCGCCTGAGTTTACGGCGGCACTGAATTACGCGACACAGTCGGCCCTGGTCTGCGCCGCGTCCGCCGGAAACGATGGCCAGAAAGAGGTCGTCTATCCCGCGGCTCTGCAGAGCATGGCGATGGGAGTGGCATCCACGAATGACAATGACGCGCGCTCTTCGTTTTCCAACTATGGCGACGCCATTGTTTGGGTGGCTGCGCCGGGCGAGGGAATTATCACGACGTATCCTTTCAATACGTACTCGGCCGGGTGGGGAACCTCCTTCAGTGCGCCCTTCGTTTCAGGAACCTCCGCGCTGCTCTTCAACAAACAATCGAACACGAATGAATCTCAAGTCGCCGCGGCTGTCGCGCACGCCGTGCCCATCGGCGCCGATATGGGTAACGGCCGTCTGGACATCGTTCAAGCGCTGACTTTCATTTCCCCCGTGGACTTTTCCATCTCCCCAAACCCCGCCTCTCTGACGATTACCGCAGGCCAGGCCGCCACGTACGCTCTCACCGTGACGCCGGCAAGCGGGTTCAACCAACTTGTCACGCTCAGTTGCAGCGACGCCCCGCCCGCGTCGACTTGTGTGGCTACCCCGTCGATGGTTACGCCGGATGGATTGAATCCTGTCGCCGTTACGGTGACCGTGCAGACGACGGCGCGGGCAGTGACGATCCCGACAATCCGCGACCGGATCGATTCCCTTCCTTGGGAATTGCTGTCTCGGTTCGCCTGGCTCGCCGGTTGGATCGTCTGCCCGCTGATTTGGACGAGGCGAGGACGTTTGAACGGAGCTTTTTTTCGTTGGCCTGATGTAGTGGTTGCCGCTGGACTTCTCGCGGTCTCCTTCGTGTTGTACTCCTGTACGGGTGCGACCACGGGCTCACCCGGCTCGGCTTCGCTGGCATCCGTCACGGTGAATCCAACCAACGTGAACGCAGGGTCTGTTTCGACCGGCGCGGTGACGCTGAGCGGGCCGGCTCCGAGCGGCGGCGCTGTCGTTTCGCTTTCCACGAGCAATGCGATGGAGGCTTCAGTGCCTGGCAGCGTGACCGTCGCCGCTGGAGCCACCAGCGCGACGTTCACGGTAACGGCCGCGGCCGTTACCACCTCCACATCCGTCACACTGTCCGCAGCCTACGCAGGCGTGACTCGCACTGCTTCCCTGACCGTCACGCCGCAATCGCCGCCTCCTCCGAGCCTCGCCTCCCTTGTTCTGAATCCGACGAGCGTGAACGGCGGATCGCTATCGACCGGCACCGTGATGTTGACCGGGGCGGCGCCCAGCGGCGGCGTCGTCGTCTCGCTTTCCAGCGGAAATACGGCGGTTGCTACCGTGCCCGTAAGTGTGACGGTGCCGTCCGGGATTGCCACCGCTCCCTTCCCTGTGTCCACGCTGGCGGTTACCGCTTCGGCATCGGTCACCATTTCCGCGTCGTACTCGGGGGACACTCGCACCGCTTCGCTCACCGTCACTCCGCAGGTTTCCGGGCCCACGCTCAGTTCGATCACATTGAATCCAGCAAGTGTGAACGGCAGGTCGGCTTCCGCGGGAACCGTGGCCTTGAGCGGGCCGGCACCAGCGGGCGGCGCGCTTGTCTCCCTTTCGAGCAGTAACACCGCGGTTGCCACTTTGCCGGCCAGCGTAAGTATTCCAACGGGCGCCACCAGCGCGCCGTTTACCTTGTCTACGCTGGCTGTAACGGCTCCGACGTCGGCGACCATCTCCGCTTCCTACGCCGGAGTGACGCAAACCGCGCCGCTCACCGTTACACCCGCGCCGCCTGCCGGCACGCCCGCGGGCACCTATACCCTCACGATTACGGGGACTTCGGGCAGCCTCAGCCACCAGACAACCGTTACTCTTGTGGTGAATTAGTCTTTAGGAATATTCCTTCGGAAATTGCGGTACGCCTGCCCGGTTGAGGTCGCCTTCCAAGCGGTCTTGACCGTAGAGATCGCCCGGTCAGAGAGATGGGGCTAGGCAAGACAAAAGGACTTTTCGATGCTTGTTCCTTGTTTCTGCCCGAAAAACATCATAAGCGTATTCGGAAACAGGAACAGGTTCAGATGAGCCTGGACTCTTCACGTCGTTGCCCAAGCGGATTAGCTTGTTTTCTAGGCCCACTCGGTTCGCCCGCCTGAGAGAGCAGGATGATGGCCGCCCGAAGATCGGGTGGCGCAGTTTCCAAAATGCGATGCTCCTGTTTGACAGTAACCATTACTTTGCTCGATGAACCCTTTCAGGATCGCTTCGTGGGACTCCAACCATCCACACTTGCTGTCTCCGCACCCTTGGTCACTGGCATATCAGCGTCAGCCGATGTAGCGCGCCGTTCGTCCATCCAGTGCCATCGGTCGGCAGGTGAGTGAAAAACACGTAGAAAGTTTTCCCCAGAATGTGCGGGTTATCGCCAAGTCCGACGGCTGTGGGATAAGCCGCGATCGGACCGAAGTCGCCGAGCGGTATGGGAACCGTCCAGGTAAGTCCGTCCATAGATTCGGCGTAAGCGAACGTCGTGTCGTTGGAGATGATCATCACGTAACGCTGGAGCGCGCTGTTGTAGTGAATGTCGAGATATCCCTGATATGCGGAATTTGGATTGAGGTCGGTGGATGCTCCACCGATGGCGGGTTGCAGATCCCACCGGTGCTCGTAGAACTTTTGGAATGCGACGGTTTGCGGATGGTGCGATCCGAACGCGGCATCAAGCACGGAATCAGCCGAGGCGCGCGCAACGGAAACCTGTGTGGTCTTCGTCGTGTGAGGCGTACCGTTGGCGATCCAGTCCGGAAAGTACAAATAGAAGTATTTGTGGTCGGGCGAGAGCACGAGCGGTCCATCGCCGATTTCAAAAGGGTCGAGTCCGGGCGCGAAGGCCTGATTGAGTCGGATGATCTCGCCGAGGTCCGTCCAGTGCGAGCCGTTATCCCGAGACGCAGCCAAGCCGAGAACGGCATAGAGCGCATCCGTTAAGATCTCCGCGTGATAGACCAGCAACAGGTTTCCCTGGCCAGTCATGCCGTCAGGAACTCGATAGACCGGGCCTCCGCCCATGTAGGTATAACTGGAATAATTGGGATTAACAGAAGGATCGGGGTTTGGAGAGATGCTGACGTTCTGGGGCGTGCCGGTGCCGAGCGGATTATTGAGCGTGCCCATCGTGGTGACCACTGATCCGGATTTGTCGTTACCAACCCAATCGCCTCGCCACAATTGACGGGAGTGCTGCCCGCCGTCGCTGGCGAAAAACTCATAGCCTTCCTCCGTCTTGATCACGCCCATCGGCGTATCCGGCCAGGCAAAGCCGGTACCGGTGTCGGTGAGCGGCGGCTCCGCTCTCTGACCAGCGTTGTACCTCTGGATTGGTGACACAACGATTTCGTTGGCAGTGACCTTAGGAGCGCAAACGCGGGCGACGGCGGGCGCATCCTCCGCCGCGAAAATGGCGCTCCCCCCACTTGTAAAGAGAAGTACAGGCAGAATAAAACGAGCAATTTTAGAGTTTTGCAAAGGTCCTCCCGCAGGGCAGCAAAAAAAATGATTTCGGAGAAAAGCTTAAAACCAGACGAAGAAAAAACCATATCATGAGTGAGACAAGCCTTCCATACGCAGGTGAACATGCCAGTCGATGAGGCTGGTCAAGGTATCCGGTTGCGATTCCGGCAACGCGTGAGTGGGATGGAGGATCCAGAATTGAAAAATATTCTGGTCCGGCGGTAGTTCGTGGTTTTCTTCCAGCAGCAACAAATGTTCTCTCGCACCCTGCACCCAAGCGTGGTCGGTTGTGTTGGACGGTGGACCATCGTCAATGATGCCGATCCGCGCGAGGAGATGCCAACGCTGCAGTTCATGCATGGATTCAAAAAACTCGAACGGGTCTCCGGGTCCTTTGCTGACCCGGTCGGCTCCGGGAACGTGCCTTCCGTCATCCGACCAAGAAATATCTCCTGCACGACAAGAGGCTTACGAATAGCGGTGTCGCTGGTACAAGTCCAGATGCGTCGCCTTCCCGGTCCATCTGTTCACGCAACATCCGGGCAAGCTGATCCGGGATGTCGATGACGCGAATCGCGTTCGGTGTTTTTGGTTCCTGTTCCTGACCGTGCCAGATGCCGCGCCACACGCTGAGTACTGCGCAGTTCTCTCACTGGTCATCCCGCTTCAGAGCCAAAGCCTCTCCGATTCCTAACCCTGTACCTGCAATCTCCGCGAACCACAAGCCCCATCGTTTGCCAGTGCCCGCAAGCGTTTGTTCGAGCTCTTCCTTGGTGGCTGTGGGCCTTCCGCCTGGGTCCGTAATCCTTCAACTTAAATCTTCGACACATGTCCACAATTGAACAGACCGGTTTGGGCTGCTGAAATCATTCTAGGCGTGTAGTTCGTCCTTTAATGAAGCATCCTGGAGGGTCGCGATGAGTCTAGCAGTGACAGATACATATCTAAGCGAATTGATTTCTGATTTATCCGTAGCGTTCAGAATGTTTTCAATTGAGGCGGTAAAATTACGCGCCCTTTTGGCGCGGACGGAAGACCCTGGCTCTCCTGAAAGCTACGATGAGTTACGGAGGCAGTCCATTGCTGAAGTTCAGGCTTTTGAGGAATACTTGAACCGAAAAGAAGAAATACTTGCGTACCTGAAAGTGGAATCACGATTGGCAAAATCGCAAACCGCATAGGGATTATCATCCAGCCCCTACAATCTGAATCACGTCGACACAAGGAAGGCGAAGCTATCGGTATCGATTTCTCACCTTCCGATAATGCCCCGCTACTCAGATGGGATGAGAAGGCCGCTCTCAGGCGGGATGCGTTACGCTCCCAAAGATTGGCGCGCTCAAGGCGCAATGGAAACGAGACCGGCTCATGAATAAGAATAGCGTTGCGGAAATGGGGAGAAGCAGATTTTCAAACAGCCTACTTCTTTCCAGGATAATCGCGTGGCGTGTCCTGATCATCACGATTGAAGGCAGTCTTTGCCTCCGCGCTGTATAGGACGAATTTGCTAGCATCCTTCCTGCACACAAGAGCGCAATCTTTCGCTGTTCTTATTTCCTCCTTGGCCATCACCTGATTGTGAGAGCCCTGCCCAGCGCATTTACTGTCCATTATTTGGCCGGTGTATGACAGGGGAGTATTATTCTGCCGTTGGCCGGTTCGAGAACCTGCCTGCATGACTGCTGTAGCAAGGAGCGACGTGGCCCCCAGGATGAGTGCAAGTCGTCTCATATTGTCCTCGGTGCGAACAGCCAGGGTCTTCTTGTTCGGTATTTCAATCGAGCAGAACGTCGAGCTGTCTTGTGAGCCTGCAGACATCAAGTTTCGCCACGACTGCCCGTATACCTACGGAGATCGCAGCGGATTGGATCGCTGAGGAATCATCACCTGTGAACAAGATGATAGGCACTTCGGGCATCATCGCCTTTAGCACGGCTCCTGCTTCTACACCGTTCAACACTGGCATGGAATAGTCCAAGAGAATCAAATCGGGATTGAGCGTTCCAGCTTTTACGATGGCATCGAAACCATCCACGGCCTCGCCACATACCTCCCAGGCCGTTTTTGATTTAAGAAGGCCACGAAGCACCGTACGTATGTCCTCATCGTCGTCGGCGATAAGAATGCGTCTGGGCATAACCGGACTCGCTGATTACCCGGACATCGTCACATTTCCAGACTTGGAGTGCTGTTCACTTTTAGACAGTCGATCCATATCAGCCCACGAGGGGTCGCCTAGGCGCGCGCTGCACTTCACAAATTCCAAGATCTAGAAGCCAGTGTTTCTCTGCTCAACTCTCATCGCGGCTTGGTGTTATTTGTTGTCACCTGCTTCGCTGTCTTCAATATGAGCTTCCTCTGTACGGCTTCGCGTTCGTCTTTGGCATCCTGAGCTGCCAACAAAACGTTGAATCTGTCGCGAGCAAGTTCCACAGCATTCAAGTGTGCTTCCTTTTGAGCAGGCATAACGGATCGTAAGTGTCCGCAAGAGAAAGGGCCGAATGGGGGTGTTTCATCCGGCCCGAGGTGGTACGAGGATTACTCTGTCTTTTCCTGTGGTCCTTTATACTTTCTGGCGCCCCGGATGTCTGTTCAATTCGGCACACGAATCTCCCACATTCCGGTAAGGCCTCCTCATCCTCACTTACAAGTATGATTTGCTCTTCGAGCGAGTGTATCCATTTGAACAGATTTCCTATTGTGGTCGCGCTACAAGTGGTACTCCCGGCTAGTACTCCCGGCGAACTCGACCCCTAAGGATTGGAGGCGAACCGTCATGATCTTAGAAGGAACGAAATATGCTTTACCGGTGTACTCCTCCTGGTTTGGGAAACCGGTTGTTATGCTTGTGGTTTTCCGCCAATGCCATTTTCCAATGCCGTGCAGAATTGTTGGTGAATCTGCAGCCGACGTACGCGTCCGAATAGAGCCTGGATGGGAAATGGATATCCGGAAGGACTTGATTCTAGCTGTTGAAGAGGCCGTCGTCGCCTCGGAAAAACCGGGTGAAATGAAGGGGCCGCCCAAAGTTCCAATGCTGCAGCTGCCTGCGTTCCTAACTGCCCGATCACGGGAGGCAAGTGTGGCAAAAAGCGCCAGCAAAACATGGACAATATCCCAGCTGTCTACTCGATTGATTTGAACAAATTGAAAGGAGATTTGCGATGATCCTGTTAATTATTCTTGTGGTGCTGTTGTTCGGCGGCGGAGGCGGCTATTACGGGTACTCCAGATGGGGACGAAGTGGAGGCCTTGGGATTATTGGCACGGTCTTGCTTGTTGCATTGGCCGTGTTTTTGGTAGGCGGGATTCGCTGAATTCGCACGCATCGACTGGAAACCTATACTTCAGAATTTGAATATGCACCAACGTCAGACGCCTCGTAATCACAATATACAGAACACATTTTGCCAAAGGAGATACTCGATGAGGGATAGCACAAAGGACAAAGTAGAAGGCGAGCTTCACGAAGTGAAAGGTAAGATCAAGGAAAAGGTTGGAAGAGCGACGAACAATCCGGACTTGGAAGCCGAAGGCCAAGATGAAAAGATAGGCGGAACAGTCCAAAAGAAGATCGGCCAGTTTGAGAAAGTCCTCGGGACTTAGAGTGAAGAGATCTCTTGCACCCTTGGACCGCTTCTCAACGTGGGATGAAGTCCGCAAAGCAATTTCGGCTTCATCTCAAAGTGCTTGGGTATTCCTCGGCACCCGTAACGACCTGTACAAGGCGGATTCTGATTTCAGTGGTATCGCGTGGAAACTTTCAGAAGACACGATATGGTGGGCGATCGTCAGCGAAACGCCAGATTCCAAAAGTAACTAAATGCATTTTAGAGGGACAATTCCTCGGAGAGCTTCCTGCGGCAGGGATATCTGGAACACGCAGCGCAGATTCAGAAGGGATTGGGCCACGCTACAACCCATGACAGGTTTGAGCCCCTGTCTCACCCCGAAGGCGGCATTGAAGAAAGGTCTCGGAGTGTCGTAGTCGTATCGAAGTCTCAAGATCGTCAGGTTTAATGTGGATTGCAGTGTTTGAAGCCTGATGGGAAAACTGTGGTGTGAGTATGAAGAAAACAGACAAGAAAACAATTGAAGCAGCCAATAGAGCAGTCCTTTTAAGCGTAACTGAAGAAATTTCGCGGCCACGCATGGCAAAATCCGCCCAGGAGCAGGAAGTAAACCAAAACGCTCCGGCGGCGGCAACCGATGCAATGACTGGGCTGGCAAACTACCGCAGACTTTACGAGACGATCGAATCAGAAATCAAGCGTTGCGAACGCACTGCACGAACCTTTGCTGTTCTGATTTTCGATTTGCATGGCATGAAGCAGATCAACGACAGCCATGACCATCTGGCAGGCGATCGGGCGCTCTGCCGTCTGGCCAATATTTTCCGCTTCTTCTGTCGATCGATTGACACTGTGGCGTGGTACGGTGGTGACGAGTTTGCAATTATTCTGCCTGAAATCGGGACTAAGGACACCGAGGCGGTGGGACATAGAATTTGCAAGTGCCTGTCCAACGATCGCGAGAGCCTTTTCCTTTCCGTGAAAGTAGGCGCTGCCGTTTATCCAGAAGACGGCAAAACAATCGAATCATTGTTCCAGGCAGCGGATCGTGATCTCTATAAGTTGAAGCGCGTGAAGAAGGCATGCAAAAAGCCTGAGCTGTCAGCCTCCTTGCGCCAAAACAGCCACCGGATCCGAGCATTGCCACGACTACCTATTTGCCGATCCAATTGACTATAAAAAGCTTTCTCCCACCCAGCAGACATTTCCGCGAGATCACGATCGAGTACCCGCTAACGCCGGTAGAATAACCAATCTTCTGCGAATGCCGATAATGACTGCGTATTCCTCTTGCCGGAGTTTGATTCTTTATCTCGGGTCCATTCCGCTAAGACCAGTTCCTCAGTACTTGCCGATTCAGGTGGATTTCTTGGCCAAATGCGGCGGTTCATCACTCCAATGGATCTTGAGTGACGGTGACTTCGACGTGAGCTCCCTTTTTGAGTTTCACATCATCGCCGTTTTCGTCTGTTACCGTATTCTCAAAACGTAGATCTCGATGCCCTTGGTGGGCCCCATCAACGGCAATTTGTGCTTTTTCCGGCTGACTCGGGCGTGGAAACGGGATAATTTTCTGAATGGTGCCAGCCATAGTGGTACGCGCACATTCTGGAATTCGCGCAGTATCTAGTTTTGGTTCCGCAATTCTTGCCTACCTAGCCATTCGGGGTTTCGCTATTTCCAGTTTGACGCCGGCAAGTAGAGCACTGACGTGCTTTGATGCTGCATGTAATTATTTTAACATCGATATCAGTAGTGTCCCAACGTTTTGCTTCTTGCCTTCCGTAAATTATTGATGAGAAACACATAAGCGGCAAATTCTTTTGGTCTCGATTTGAACTCGGAACGCGGGTTCTGCGACCCTGCCAAGCATAACTTCGTGGCAGGGGGCCATCGATGAACCGAGGCAAGCTGGTGTTTGCGCAGCTGATGCAACATCTTCCGTTGACCACCTTCCGCCGTTGCGTCACCCGCTATCGAGGCGCGTTCAAAGTGAAGTCCTTCTCCTGCCTGGACCAATTCCTGTGCATGGCGTTCGCTCAGTTGACCTTTCGGGAGAGCCTTCGAGACATCGAAGTATGTCTGCGCGCGCAAAGTTCCAAGCTCTATCATCTCGGGATTCGTTCGGCGATGGCTCGTAATACCCTGGCCAATGCCAACGCTGTGCGCGACTGGCGCATCTATGCCGATTTTGCCCAGAGTCTGATCGGCATCGCCCGACCGTTGTATGCGCAAGAGTCCTTCGGTGTCGATCTCCAAGAAACCGTCTACGCGCTCGACGCCACGACGATCGATCTGTGTCTGTCGGTATTCCCGTGGGCTGTGTTCCGCACGGCCAAGGCAGCCATCAAGCTGCATACGCTGCTCGATCTGCGCGGCAACATCCCCACCTTCATTCACATCAGTAATGGCAAGATGCACGAGGTCAACATCCTCGATCAACTGCTGCCCGAGCCCGGCGCTTTCTACATCATGGATCGTGGTTTCCTCGACTTCGAGCGCCTCTATCGCTTTCACGAAGCCGGCAGCTTCTTCCTGACCCGCGGCAAGCGCAACCTCAAGGTCCAACGCCGCTACTCGCATCCGGTCGATCGCACGACGGGGTTGATCTGTGACCAAAGTGTCGTCCTTACTGGCTTCTACTCGCACCAAGGTTTCGAAGCACCGCTGCGCCGCATCCGCTTCAAGGACCCCGAAACCGCCAAGACCCTCATCTTTCTGACCAACAACTTCGTCTTGCCAGCATTTACGATAACCGAACTATACCGCTGCCGATGGCAAGTAGAGCTCTTCTTCAAATGGATTAAGCAGCATCTGCGAATCAAAGCTTTCTTCGGAACTTCGGAGAACGCGGTCAGGTCACAAATCTGGATCGCTGTCTCCGCCTACGTTCTAGTCGCCATCGTCAAAAAGCGATTGCATCTCTCGGCCAGCCTGCATGAAATCCTACAGATCCTCAGCCTGACCATGTTCGAGAAAATCCCGTTGGATCAACTACTTGCACAAACGATGAGTGACGAAATTCAACAAGCTTCCGATAACCAATTGATTCTGTTCGCATAACGTTGGGACACTACTGCATCGATATAGTAACCATACAGTTCACAAAGGACACTACTGATATCGATATAGTAACCATACAGTTCACAAAGGACTCATTTTCAGACGCGTTAATCTCCGCAAGTGCCCGGATGATCGGGGTCTTCACATTCAACTACTATGGGGTCTCGAAGGGTTGCCAAGTCAGGTCTTCATCTTGTAATTTTGGAACCAGATTTCGTGACTTCCGTTTTTGAAAACTCTCCCTGAAGTCTCGATGAAGGGAAAGCATGCCTTTCCAGGCAGTTGTGAATCCTCTGTTATCGGAGAGGGCCGAAAGGAGAAAAAGATTCGCGACTTCCGGAACGGCTTCAACCTCGGAGAAGTCAATCTTGCTCGGGTTGAGGTCGCTTTGCTGGTCAGGTTGCGCGATCTTCCCGAATCGATTCAAGAGATTGTTTAACAGATGTACAAAAGTGAACAGCGATTACTTTACCGCAATAGCTAAAATATAGCTCGCGAATGGCAAGTCGAGGGGGAAAAGACCTCGTGTCCAGGGCTGGGGGCGAGTGCTGTTCGCTCTTCTTGCCGTTCCAAAATTTTATTTATTGTGAAATTGAGTGCCGGGGTGGTTGCTCGGTCCCTGATGTTTTAAGGCGCTGAGATCTGACGAAGAGCCGAGAGCATCCTTGACCTTCCAGTGGTCCCCCGTTACGCTCCGGCGCCGTTGTTGGTCCTGCAGGATTTAGATGCGATGGCCGCGACGTTCTAGTGACGGGACAGAACCTGTGTAGCGCTGGATCCGACTCACTGAATAACTTGCAGGCTTGGCTAAAGTTTCTGTGGCACTCTGAAAAGCCACGAATATGGAAACCGCCACAATTGCATGGGATGAGTAGGTAGACCTAGTGTTGTGTCCCGGAAATACGTTCACATAGTCGCTGGATTTTTTCCAGGATCGAATCGGGTGTCGCCGTCCAGGAGAAGGGTCGAGCCTCAGCATTGTAGCGATGAACGAAGCGTTCGATTTTGGCGACCAGTTCTTTAACGCTGCCGAAGGTCCCGCGACGGATGGCCTTCTGCGTGATGATGTTGAACCAGATTTCCACTTGGTTGAGCCAGGACGAGTAGGTCGGTGTGAAGTGTACGTGGTAACGGGGGCGTGCTGCCAACCAGCGTTGGACGCGAGGGTGCTTGTGAGTAGCGTAGTTATCAACGATCAGATGCACGTCGAAAGCTTTCGGGACACTGGCGTCCACATGGCGCAGAAAGTCGAGGAACTCCTGGTGACGATGACGGCGTTTGCACTGACTCAGGACTGTTCCGGTGACGGTGTCGAAGGCTGCGAACAGAGTGGTGGTGCCGTGTCGGACGTAGTTATGCGTGATCCCTTCGACGTAGCCGAGCCCCAGGGGCAGGATTGGCTGGCTGCGCTCCAGCGCTTGAATCTGGCTCTTCTCATCCACACACAGGACTAGGGCATTATCCGGTGGGTTCAGATACAACCCGACAATATCCCGTACCTTCTCGACGAAGAACGGGTCGTTGGAAAGCTGAAAGTGACGTGCTCGGTGCGGCTGCAAGCCGAAGGCGCGCCAGATCCGGTGAACGGTCGATTTCGACAGACGCGTTTCTGCCGCCAGCGCGCGGCAACTCCAATGTGTGCCGTCTTTCGGTTTGGTTCGCAGGGTTCTGCGGATCAACGTGGCCACCTTTTCATCGGGAATCGAACGCGGCCGGCCGGGGCGCAGCTCCTCGTGCAATCCTGTCAGCCCCTGTTTCACGAACCGTCGTCTCCAGAGACCGACCGTCACTTGGTTCAATCGCAACCGGGTTGCGATGTCCTTGTTGGACAAGCCGTCGGCACTGAGCAAAACGATGCGCACACGGGTCACCAAGCCATGGGGCAGCGAGCGCGAGCTAGCCATCGCTTCGAGTTGTTCGCGTTGTTCCGGCTCCAGTTGCAAACGGGCCAAGGGTCGTCCCAAACTCATAGGCACCTCCATTCTCCACAGAAGATGCCTAAGGGGAAGACTATCGCGCAAGGTTTATATTAGTTACTTAAGGGACACAACACTAGCCACTTAAGCAAAAATGCCCGTCCCTCCCGCTGAGCAGGCGGCCAATGGCACGCTGCTCCAATCGATGGAACACTAGGCTTCATGGTCGAAAGCAAAGTCTGAATTTTTTGCTTCCAAAGCAGCAAATTCAAGGCGGACACGATTCGATTTCTCCCCCCAATGGAGTGTAATCCGCTCTGCTGGAGTTGGCGCAGTTCATGCCGCCTGAACCGCTCCTCGATCTCCGGCTGGCCAGTCGGCACGATCTGTAACAACTTCTCGCGTGGGGCCTTCAAGTCAAGCAACATGCGAATCTCTTCGAGTAGATGCGCGGGTAGGCGTTGCGCTTCGTCCACAATCAAGACCGGGTTGCCGCCCGCGCGATAGCGCTCGATCAACCACTGATTCAAGCGCATCAGAGCGTTGCCCTTGTACCGCGAATCAAAAGGCACTTCAACATCGGCCAATATGAAATCAAACAGATGGCTGGCTTCCAGGCGCGGGTTGAAAACGAACGCGGTGAGTGTCTTCTGCTCGTGCAGTCGGTCGAGCAGGCAGTTGAGAAGTGTCGTCTTGCCCCTACCGACTTCGCCCTTCAGAAGTATAAGACCGTTGCGGATTTGGGGATCCCGTGTTCGTCAAATGTTCTACGCGTCCAGGCAGTCAGATACAGGTACCGTGGGTCCGGATTGACTTTGAAGGGATTTCCACTCAAGCCAAAGTGCCGTTTGTAGATGTTGGCCTAGGCAGTTACGACGTTTAGCCGAATTGATTTCAGGAATACCTATTAGTTAAGAACCATGGATGCAGGCCGAATGTTTCGCGCGCGCCGCCAAGGGTTTCTCCGCTTAAGGGCCCGGAAACTCATCGTGGACGACCCGGCCGTAGATTGCGTTCGTGGCAAGCCTGATGGGGGAACCTATTTTCTACCAATTAGGCGTCGCGCCTTTGTCCATTGTCGCTTGGTCAAATTTGCGAGGGGGCGCACGGATCTGAAAAGCACATCCATCGGAATCCCCATATTCAGGGTTCCGACACTTGCAACGAGATCTCGAAAAGGCGAACAGACTCCATCAAACTTTCGACGAATTCCTGCCAGTCCTTCTGCGTCATGGATGCCCCAGAAATCTGCCAGTCGCATGTTCTTGTGGTCGTAAGCGAACTTTTGACCGCAATCCAAGCAAGTGACGTAGGTTGCTAGGCTGCGCAAAGGTGGGCCTGCCGGTAGCCTGGAGGAAAACGACTCGCGTCGTGTTATCGGAGGCCCTTTATGTCGATGGCGACAGAGAAAAATAAGGCGAAGCAATGTCCGTAGAAAGAGCAGGAGCGCGAAAACACCGCTCCACCACGGCTCGGAACGGAGGAGCGGTTCTTGCTCCACGGATGGACTTCTTGCTGGCAAGCGATACAGAACGATTGCTCCCCCGATTCTGTATGCTTGGGCCGCTTTTTTTTCAGCTACAGGTTGCACGTGAGCACCTTCAATCAGGATGATAAGCGCGGCGAAGTTTCGTGTCTGTTCCGTTGTGAACACTGATGCGCAGACTCTTTGATTGTCGAGAGTAGGCCTTGCCGGCCAGGCTGGTCGGAAGAAAGACTATTTGTCAATAAACACAGGTTTTTGTTAGAGCACAGATTGGATACGCTTCGTTGACGCGGCCGTTTACGCAAACAACTCGAAGCACAGCGGAAAAAGGATGGGGGTCAACGAGCATAGGCAGGAATCAAATTGGCGGCGATCGGAAGATGGGCCGGACACTCTTTTCCAAAAGTGCCCGGGATTCCATCGGCGTCGCGTCGGCTTGTCTTGTGTTGGCCTGACTTGCACTACCGCCTGCCACAAAGCTGCAACATGGTTTGGAGAATAGACTGATAGCACGAAAGATGTCTCCCCAGTTCTGGACCGTTTTCATGATGGGCCGTCAGTTTTCCGAGGCAACCGACTTCGTCACACATCCACATCGTGCGGACTAGGCGCTGGTCTTGGCGCGCCGAAAAACGTCGTCAATTTCTTGTGAAGACATGCCGCCACACAGCAACACTTTTCGCATAGCTTCCTCTGTTCCATATTTTGTCGTGCCGATGTACCCACGCTTGGTATTTTTTGTCTCCTTAACGAAGAGATCAAATTCCGGAGGTTCTGAACCGGGGACCCTATGGATGTTCAATACTTTATAGGCCATGTTATCTATCCCTTATACTGCGATTCTCTAGTTAGGAAAGGGTAACGTAAGCAAATGCGAACATTCCGTGGACGTAAAACAGCCGTTGCCTCCCAAAAAGCTATACTTAGTCATGACCCGCAAAATCGTGTGGGTAGAGCGTTTTTATAGTTGGGGTTGCTCGGATTGTGCCTGGGTTTTCGTCCCATCCGCGCCGCCGCGTGGCGATACCATCGACGAAATGATACGGATTTTTACGGCGAAGAGGGACACGGAGTTTAAATCTCACTTATGCATCAAGCATTCAAGACGCCGGGCCCAAGAACAAAGGCTCCCAAAGAAAACTGCATAATGCAAACCAGGGCATCCTCGTGATCGGCGCCTGCTCGCATCCGACAGTCACATCTTCCACGCGGGAGTGATTGCTGCGGAGTAGGTTGGTCGTTTGCGGCAACGTCCGTCCATGAACACCGTGGTGGGCAGCCCGCCCAGCGAAGCAACAAAACCGCTCACTTCGGGTCAGCCACCACGGTGGATCTAATCTATCTGTAGACTAGTTTGAATCCCTCGTCTGTTCAATTTTGAACTATCTAGTTGGGGTCGGTGGTGAACAGATTCAAAAGAGGCAGTCGTCGACCCTGTTATGGAACGCTGGCCTCGATCAATTTTCCTGCCTGCTCAGCGACAACCGGATGGCTAAAATAATAGCCTTGCCCTTCGTCACACTTGTGGCTTTTGAGGAACAAGAATTGCTCGCGGGTTTCCACTCCCTCCGCAATGACCCGCTTGTTCAGGCTCGTGCCAATACTGATCATGGCACTCATGATGGTCGCATCACCCGGGCCTTCCGTAATATCCTGCACAAAAGATTGATCCAGCTTTAGCGCGTCCACTGGGAAACGCCGCAAATAGGTAAAACTGGAATAACCCGTTCCAAAGTCGTCGATTGCCAGCGTAACACCCATGTCTTTCAGCGCATGCAGCGTGCGCACCGTAGACTCGGCGTCTTGCATCAGTACGCTCTCGGTCAGTTCCAGCTCCAGATTCTGCGGTTTGACTCCGGTCGCAATGAGGACAGCACGAACTCCCGAGATAAAATCCTTGTCTTCGAACTCGGCTACAGAAACGTTCACGGCTACTGGCACAATCCCAAGTCCCGAATCTCTCCATGCACGGGCCTGTTTACACGCTTCCAGGAGAACCCAGCGTCCGATAGGCAAAATTAACCCGCACTCTTCCGCAATAGGAATGAACTGTGCCGGAGAGACTAATCCTCGCTGCGGATGCAGCCAACGTATCAGTGCTTCCATGCCTGTGATGTGTCCCGTCTGAAGGTCGAATTTAGCCTGGTAGTGCAGTAAAAACTCGTTCCGCCCCAGCGCGTAGCGCAAATCCCTTTCGAGTAACTGTCTTTCGGCAATTCGTACCTGCATGTCCCTTCGAAAAAACTGATAGTTGTTCCTACCCTGTTTTTTGGCTTCGTACATCGCTGTGTCTGCTTTATTCAGCAAGTTTTCTGCGTCTGGTCCATCGCTAGGGTAGGTGCTCACCCCAATGCTCGCGCTGATATCTAAATTCTTGTAATCGATGATATGCGGGATTGCTAAGGCCCTAAGGATTTTTCGTGCGCTCATGGCTGCGTCTTCTTCATGCTCGACCTGGGAGAGAAGGACCACGAATTCGTCACCACCCAGTCGACTTATGGTGTCCGTCCGCCTGACACAATTCAACAATCTCCCGGCAACCGACTGCAAGAGTTTGTCACCCACATCGTGGCCGAGTGAGTCATTGATCTTCTTGAATTGGTCCAAATCAACAAACATCACTGCCAGTTGCCTGTCCTGGCGCATGGCGAGCGAAATCGCTTGCATCAAACGGTCATTCAAGAGTACCCGGTTCGGCAAACCAGTTAAGGGGTCGTGTTGTGCCAAGCGCGAAATTTCAACCGCTCTAGCGCGTGCTACGCTCACATCATGGAAAGCCACAACCGAACCAGTTACGATCCCATCCTGGTCATGAATAGGCGTCACAGTATTTTCAATGCCCAATTCGGCCCCATCTCGTCTGACCAAAGTGCAGGTTTTACAGTTGGCCCATGGCATTGCGGCCCCACGTTCGCCATTTAAACTCTTCAGGGGCTTGCCATTCTTTGAACTGCCATCGCCTCCGGTAATCCGGAGCACATCGGCAACGGGACGACCCAATGCATGGTTCCGGGGCCATCCGGTCAGGATTTCAGCCGTTCGATTCAGATACGTAATGTGGCCGTTTATATCTATTCGGAGAACAGCTTCTTCAATGGCATCAAGCGTCAATTTGGCGAATTCATTTTCTGATACCAGTGCCTTCACAACTGCTTCGGCAGCACTATGGTCTATCATCGTACGCACCGTCCCACCTGAGCGCATGGCTCGGCATGTTGCGTTCTGAGCTTTAGAGCGTGTTCGTTGCCTTTTTTCTTTCAGAATCATCAGCGGCCATGAAACGCAGCATTTGCTCTTTTAATTGTGCATCCACCTCGTCCGCGATCGTTACTACATCGGGAAGCAATGCGCTGAATTCCAACTCCTTCACGTTTTTGTGCAGAGTCGTGAAAATGCTGACCTGTAGTAAGCGCGACTCTTCAACCATCATCGCTACGGTATAACCTTGCTTCCGTCGCAAATCCCCGTGTTCGGCGGCAGCCTTCGAAACCAGACCCTTCGTCCCTGTCTCCAGGCGCAAGCGATGAATGACATCATGTATAAGGTGAGGAAGATGGCCCGTACGGTCATCATTATTCAGCGGAATTTGAATCAGGTCCGCCTCTTTGTTGACTCGCGTTAGCCATTCCTCAATCACCTGGTTGAGTTCACGTTCGAGAATATCGGCTACGGATTCAATAGGGACAGCACCACCGTTCTCTGCCGGCGGTGGTCTTACAAGGGAATCCACCCATTTCACCATTACACCCTCCCTTAGTCATAGTCGCGTCCACACGATTCCGCTCAGTCGCGTCATTTCCAACTTCGTCGGGCAGCATG
>Ga0207007_1081_pt1 | contig 25800 bp, 20 predicted proteins | sample Alteio_BWMinCont_85_FD_153487 | JGI IMG/M metagenome (GOLD analysis project Ga0207007, IMG submission 153487) | Enriched cells from forest soil in Barre Woods Harvard Forest LTER site, Petersham, Massachusetts, United States -... | ecosystem: Environmental > Terrestrial > Soil > Temperate forest >...
TTATTGGTTTTGGAGGGTTCTCAAATGGGTTGAAAGGATTTATCGGCTGAGGCTTTGTGTTATTAACTTGTAATGGAGCCTGTGAAACCAGGTTATTATGCTTTCCGGCTTTATCTGTTGAATTTGAACTATTGGTTATAACCGGTGAATTATTTTCATTTTTAGAAGCGGGTGCATTCAATCCTGGTTTTGACTGCTCGGTAACAGTTGCTGATTTTCCAATTTCACCTGGCGCAGGCTTCAAGGGTTTTACATATATATTATAGAGTACGGCAACTGTAGCGACCACGGCAGCGCCAATCCCAGTAATTCCTATAATTTTGCCAGCGCCCCCAGCTATGTGGCCGGCCGCGTGACCTGGTGAAGGTGTATGAGGAACATGTGGCAAATTATTGGCGACATGGTCCCAGCCTGCATTCATTTCTGCAGGATTGTGTGGAGCCTCCCAGTGCTCAAAGGCATTTTTAAAAGATTCGTCTATATGTGAAAATGGATCAACCATTGTATGAATTCATTTTTGTACCAATGAGTTTTTGAAGGTAATTCCTTGCTTTGCCCAATTGTGATTTTGAAGTGCCTTCAGAAATATTAAGGACATCAGCAATTTCCTTGTGCGAATATCCTTCTATGACGTACATATTAAATACTATTTTATAACCCGGAGGCAGCTTTTGCAATAAATTCAGCAACTCTGCATGGTTCATATCACTTATGACGTCATGCTGCCCTGATACACCGCTTGCCTCGTCCATTTCAAATATCGCGGGCAATGAAGCGTTTTTCCTATAAAAATCTATCGCGGTATTTACCATAATGCGGCGGATCCATGCTTCCAGAGAGCTGCTAAAACTGAACTGCTCCAGTTTCTGAAAGACCTTAATAAAGCCCTCCTGCAGAATATCTTTTGCTTCATCCCTGTTTTTGCTATATCTCTGACAAACCGCTAACATCATTCCGTAATATTTTTCAAACAAGACCTTTTGCCATTTCCGCTCTCCGCGCAAACACCCTTTAACGAGTTCTGAATCATCTCCACGAAAGCCATAAGGCATTTTTTTGTTCTGTTTAACCCTAAGACGGGGTATTGTTAAAAAAGGTTGCCCGGCCTGAAAAAAACTTTTGAATTATCATACCGGAGGAGCGGCAAAAATAGTAAAATGTGGAAAGGGAAAGGTGAGAAGTGAGAGGTAAGAATTAAAACCGCCTGAATCACTATTATGCTAAAAATTCAGTATCCACACTTGCGAAGCAATTCGTAATTCTTAATTCCTAATTCTTAATTAATACGATCTTCTTACTGATCAGCTGATCATTAATCACAATATTTACAAAATAGGTTCCCGGCGATAAACCTGCCGATGATGGGTTAATTTCAATTTGATTCGGGCCTGCACCGAAGTTTTGATCTGGCTGCATAAATAAAACATTGCCTTTCATGTCCATAATACTGATTTTGACTTTAGAGTTTTGAGGCAAATAAAATTTTAATAAAACCTTATCAGTAAATGGATTAGGATAAATACTTAAGTCATATAAATCAGGGTTTATTGTTCCGTCAATATCAGATACAGTTATATTAATTGAAGAATCGTACTCATTTGCACAGTGATAAGAGTTGACCACATTCAATTTAACTGTATAATTAATATTCTTTGGGAAAATGTGGGTTGGGCTGTACGCGGAAACTGTAGGTGAACCGTCGCCAAAGTTCCATGTATAATAAGATAAAGGGAGCGAGCTGTCTTTTGCGTGAAAATAATAGTTTTGGGATACGTGACTAACGGTCCAATCGGCATTCGGCAAGCTATGCACTGTTATTTTTACAGAATCGGTTTTTTGACATCCCGTGGCAGCAATAACCTCTGTTAAGATATAAATTGTAGTTAAATTGGGATTTACGGATGGAAATGACGACGTGGAAGTAAATCCGGATGGATCAGATGTCCAGCTATAGGTATTTCCATTTACCAAAGATGATCCAATAACAACACTTCCTCCTGCACAGATGGTTGAAGCGCTGCCTGTTGTGGCCAAAGGTAACGGATTAACGGTGAATGAATAAATTAAGGTGTCATTAAATGGAAAAGAGTCGACCTGCCCATTGGGTTTACTTGTCCAGGCCTTTAGAGTGTATAATCCCGGTTTAAAGTCAATATTGCCAAGAAAAAAAGGAAAAGACATTCCTGCGGAAATTGTATTTTTAATGGTGTCAACCGGCTGGCTGACACCATTCAACGTCCAATTAATTTTTACTGAAGATAATGGCTTGGTTCCGGCATTATGCAAATAGACATTTAAAGGCTGAAACCCGGCACAAACGGTACCTGAAGGGCTTTCGATAGAATCAATCCCTGCATCGTTTTGAAACATATCATAGGCAAATTTAGCAAGATAGGTATCCCCAAGTCCATAGTTAATTGTTTGATGCACATTTGCTGTTGCCATTCCGCTGTCGGTAGCATTTCCTGTTAAATAAACATTTCCGGAAGCATCCGTACATACCGCATTCCCCGTTTCACCATCCCCGCCAAAATAAGTGGCCCAATCCAATTTGCCGGCAGCGCTATATACACTGAGAAAAGCCCCTCCATATATAGTTTGAAAACCATTTGATGTCGCGATACCTGACGAACTCTCTGTAGAACCGGCCATTATTATATCGCCAAAAATATCCATGGATATGCCGGTTGCCTCATCATCACCTGTTCCACCGTAATATGTGGCCCATGACAGCTTGCCAGAATTACTGAATTTTGCCAGGAACGCATCCTGTTGTCCTCCCAAAAATGTTTGCTGTGCACCGGATGTTGCAAGACCAGCGGTACTTTCTGTCTGTCCAGCAATGTAAACATTTCCATTTGCGTCTGCAACCACTGCATTGGCTTTGTCTTCACCGCTTCCTCCAAAATAGGTTGCCCATATTCTGGCTCCGGAACTGCTGAATTTTGTTAAGAGCGCATCATAACTTCCCGCGGGAGAAGTTTGATAAGCACCACTGGTAGCCAGTCCGGAGCTACCACCATCATCACCGGCCATATATATGTTGCCTGAAGCATCTGTTGCCAGGCTGTTTTCCTGGGTACCGCCATTCTGTCCATAATACGTTGCCCAGATTTCAGTTCCTGAAGAACTAAACTTGGCCAGAAAGCAGCAACTACCTCCAGTATACGAAGTCTGATAAGCGCCGGAAGTTGCCAAACCAGTGACGCCGCCTATTGAACCAGTAAAAATTACATTCCCCGATACATCAGTAGTAACGGCGATACCTGTACCCGATCCATTCCCGCTGAAATATGTTGCCCAGTCAAGCCCCCCGGTATTATTAAACTTTGCCAGAAAAGGACTTTCGTAACCTGTCCCCCCTCCCAGGGCTGTCTGAAACGCTCCTGAAGTTGCGATCCCTGAACTACTGAAAGTTGATCCTACGATATATACGTTCCCTTTTGCATCTGTTTTTATTCCATTTCCAAAATTTGTTTCCTCATATCTCCCTGGTCCTCCATAGTAAGTTCCCCATTCAAGTGTATCGAGAGCATTAAATTTTGCTACGAAAACATCACTGCTATTAATCCTGACCCCTTTCGCGCCAAATGCTTCCAGTTTCCCATTATAAGAGGTCTGATAGGCCCCGGACGTTGCGATATGAAGACCGCTGTATGTTGTACCCACCATAAATATATTGCCGGCAGCATCAGTACTTATATCACCTATCAAATCCTGATAATTTATAGGACTGCTATCACCATGATCTTCTCCACCATAGTAAGTTGTCCAGGTAAGGGTTGGATCTATCAGCAAATCCATCTTCTTATTATAATTCTCAACCTTAAATCCGCAATGGTTCCCTTGCCTCAGATAATGGCTAAAAACTTCCTGGCCATTAACAAAACTTTTTGGCTCGCTTTCATTCATGTCGCCGATAGCATTAGAAAAACAGATTCCACCATTTGCCAGTGCCTTTGTATTTTCCATACCATTCCAGGCCAGTTGTATATCGCTTACTTTTCCACCGGGATGTACTAAAAACGAATATTCCATCCCCTGTCCTACTGCCCTAAGAACCAGGTCGATATCAGGATAGATGTTTTTGTAGGTTAAAGTTTTGTATGTGTGAACATTGGTAATGCCGTGGTCTGCATCACCGGTAGTGTAAAAGTTTTCGTAATATTTTTGTTGGTTTTTCGGTATAATGTTAGCTGATCGATTGCTCCCCGTTAAAACGAGGTCCATTCTAGAAGTATAGATACAATTCATTGCGCCCATACGTGGTTGATCAATATCATTATCCGGCAGTCCTGTTGCCTCCGATACAGGATTTTTCCCATGGTTTTCGACCCTTGAAAACACAAAAGAAATCATTCCCGGTTTGCAATAGAAAAATACGCCTTTTGCTTGACCATAATATTTAGTTTCTGTGGGAGATTCAGAGAGTTGACCTTTATTTTCTATGAAAAAACAAGCTCTACGTGCCATCAAATCAGATTGACGTGACTTCGACTGAGCAGAACGAGCAGCATTTGAAAGCTTTGGAGGGAGCGCAAGAAGTATTGTTAAAACAAATACTCCTAAATGAAAAGGGTTTTTGATTTTCATAATTTTAATATTTTGGCAATCCGAAAATAAGAAAATTTATAATAAAACAAAAATATTTTGTATTAATATACAAACAGGGCCACAAAAAATAGTAGCCAAATTCTGACTACTTCATCTCTATAAGTTTTCTGCTAATTACCTGATCATTAACCATCATGTTTAAAAAATATGTCCCCGGGGATAAACCCATCTCACCGGCATATATTTCAACCTTATTTGGGCCAGCGCTAAATGTTTTATCAGATGGGGCAAATAATACATTCCCTTTCATATCAAGAACGCTTATTTTGACGTGTGAAATCTGGAGCAAATCGAAATTTATTAATGTCTTATCAGTAAATGGGTTGGGATAAATATCCAAACTTTTTATGGGTGGATCTAATGCGGAATATAATCCTGCGGACGTGATATCTATGGTAGAATCATTTTCTGAAACGCAGCCATACCTATTAGTTACCAGTAATTTGATTGTGTATTTTTTACTTTGTTGAAAGACATGGTTTACATGATAGCCCGATTCTAAAGCAGAACTATCTCCAAAGTTCCAGGTATAAGATGCTTTGCTGAGAGAGCTGTCACTGACTTTGAAAAGATAATTTTTTGAAACATTGCTGACACTCCATAATGCGTTTGGTAAAGGGTTGACTTTAACATTGACAGAATCAACAGTGCTGCACCCTGTGGCAGTTATAGTCTCACGCAAAATATAAAGACCGTCTAAAACTACAAGGACATTTGGGTCAGAAGTGTTTGATGTAAAACCGGAAGAGGAAGTCCACTTATATCGGTGTCCACTTATCGGAAGACCGCCGATGGTAATAAATTTGCCATAACAGGCACTGTCTGTTTTCTCAATTGGCATCGGAACGGGATTTACTACAAATGAATCAACTAAAGTATCATTAAAGGGAAAAGAATCAATCTGATTATTCGGCTTACTTGTCCATGCTTTTATGATATAAAGACCCTGTGAAAATTTAAAATTACCCAGATTAAAAGGAATGGACATTCCAGGTGAAATTGTGTTACTGAGGTTATCCGCCGGCTGGCTGGTACCATTCACTGTCCAATTGATATTTACGGAAGATAAGGGTTCGGTGCCTGCATTATGCAGATACACATTTACAGGTTGGAGTCCGGCACAAACAACGCCATCAGGACTTTGCATCGAATCAATTCCGGCATCATTTTGAAATAAATCATAAACGAATTTGGCCAGATATGCATCCCCTTTCCCATTATTCATTATTTGATATGCATTTGCAGTTGCGACTCCACCACTATCGGAAGCGCTTCCGGTAATATAGATATCCCCATAAGCATCAGCACATATACCATTCCCTGTTTCACCTGCGCCGCCATAATAGGAAGCCCAATTTAATTTACCGGTGGTATTATATACAGCAAGAAAGGCTCCGCCATAAGAAGTTTGACTGCCATTTGATGTCGCGATACCTGAATAGCTGCCTGTAGAGCCGGTGATCATAATATTGCCAAAAATATCTGTACATATACCCCCCGCCTCATCGTTACCGATTCCACCGAAATATGTAGCCCATGATAACTTACCTGAATTATTAAATTTCGCCAGGAAGGCATCATTCCCTCCTCCTAATGAAGTTTGCTGTGCACCTGATGTTGCGATACCAGTAGTGCTTTTTGTTTGCCCTGCCATATAAACATTCCCATCTTTGTCCACAACAACCCCAACAGCCTCATCTTCATTGTTCCCACCAAAATAAGTTGCCCAAATTCTGGCTCCGGAACTGCTGAACTTTGATAAGAGTGCATCATAATTCCCCCCTGAGGAAGTTTGATAAGCGCCATTGGTAGCCATTCCGGAACTGCCACCATCAGAACCGGCCAAATATATGTTTCCGGAAGCATCTGTAGCAAGGCTACCTTCCTGCGTGCTACCATATTGACCGTAATAAGTTGCCCAGATTTCGGTTCCTGAAGAACTAAACTTGGCCAGATAGCAGCAACCGCCTCCAGGATACTGATATGAAGTCTGATAGGCACCGGAAGTTGCCAAACCAGTGCTATTGGCTACGGAACCGGTAATAATTACATTCCCTGAAACATCGGTAGTAACAGCGCTACCTCCACTAGAGCCGTTCCCACTGAAATAAGTTGCCCAGTCGAGCCCACCTGAATTATTAAACTTAGCCAAAAAAGCTGCCGTTCCGGTAAATGTTGTCTGAAAAGCTCCTGATGTTGCAATATCTGTTGCGCTACTGGTGGATCCTATAATGTACACATTACCAAGTGCATCTGCTTTTATACCAGTCGCATCATTTGTTTGGTTCGCATTACCAGGCCCTCCATAATAAGTGGCCCATTCAAGTGTATCAAGGGAGTTAAATTTTGCCACAAAAACATCACTGCTCCTGCTATGATTCAAGCCATGTCCGTTCCCGCTGAAAGAAGTCTGATACGCCCCTGTTGTAGCAATGTGGAGACCGCTATATGTTTCTCCTGTAATAAAAACGTTACCATCAGCATCTGTGCTTACGGCATTACCATCATCTTCAAATTCCCCTCCGAAATATGTTGCCCAGGTTAAAGTCGGGTCTATTAATAAATCCACTTTATTATTATAATTCTCAACCTCAAATCCGTAATTGTTTCCCTTCTTCCGATAATGACTGATAACCTCCTGGCCATTAGCAAAACTTTTTGGTCCGCTTTCAACAATGCCACCAATAGCATTTGTATAACGGATACCATCATTTTCAAGAACCTTTGTTTTTTCAGCACCGTCCCATCTCAATTGTATGTCGCTTATTTTCCCACCGGGATGCACCAAAAAAGAATATTCCATCCCCTGGCCTACCGCTTTAAGAATCAGGTCTATATCTGGGTAGATATTTTGGTAAGTAACTGTTTTATAGGTATGAACATTGGTAATGCCATGATCAGCATTCCCGGTAGTGTAAAAGTTTTCGTAATATTTTTGTTGGTCAGTGGCGATAATAGTACTTAATGGATTACTCCCTGTTAAAACAAGGTTCATTCTTGAAGTATAGATGTAATTCGTTGCGTCTGTATTTGGACGTTTAATATCATTATCCGGCAGCCCTGTTGCCTCAGAAACAAGATTTTTTTCATCGTTTTTAATTTTTGTAAATACAAATGAAATCATTCCAGGTTTACAATAGAAAAATACGTCGTTTGAATGACCATAATATTTGATTTCAAGAGGAGACTCCGAGAGTTGGCCTTTATTTTCTATGAAAAAACTCGCTTTGCGTGCGATTAAAGTAGTTTGATGAGACTTTAGATCCGGAAAATGGACAGCGTTTACCAGCTTTGGCGAAAGGGCAAGAAGTATAGTTGAGATAAATACTCCCAGGTAAAGAGGGGTTCTTATTTTCATAATATTGACATTTTGGCAACCCAAAAATAATAAAATTTATTTTAAATCAAAAATAATTTAAGTCTCCGTACAACCTTTCTGTCCTTCCCATCGTCTTAGGGTTATTACAACTGCCTTATTTTCTACTTTCCTTCTTCCCTCTTCTTCAAAACCCGCATTGTATCAGACAGTGCGGGTTTGTTTTTTGGGCCTCACCCCGGCCCTCTCCTAAAGGAGAGGGAGTCCAATGGATAATAGTTTATTTTCCGCATCTTTGCACCTGAATTCATATTCCATGCAAAAGAAAATCGTAAAAGTTGGGAACATTTCATGCGGCGCAGACCAGTTGTTCCTCATCTCTGGGCCCTGTGTTATAGAGGATGAAAGCATTATGATGCGTACGGCAGAGCATCTCAAAAAGGTAACCGAGAAACTCAATATCCCGCTTATTTTCAAGTCTTCGTTTCAGAAAGATAACCGTAGTTCTGTAAAATACTATAACGGGCCTGGCATTGAAGAAGGGCTTAAAGTACTCCAAAAAATTAAAGACCAGTTCGGATTTCCGCTTTTGTCTGACATTCATTATCCCGACCAGGTAAAAGCCGCAGCTGAAGTCCTGGACGTGATTCAAATACCGGCCTATCTCTGTATGCAAACAGATTTGATGGTTACGGCAGCAAAATCGAATAAGGTCATTAATATTAAGCATGGTCAGTTCATTGCTCCTGAAAACATGATCAAACCCGTTCAGAAATGCCTCGATAATGGAAATGACCAGATCATCCTCACAGAACGAGGCTACACATTTGGATATAATGACCTTGTGGTTGATCCAAGGAGCTTTTATCATTTAAACCAGACCGGCTACCCGGTTGTTTTTGACATTACCCACTCCATCAGGAAATACGGAATCCCAAGTGCTGACCCTAATGGAGGTGCCAGGGAGTTTTTGCCCGTATTGTCCAAAGCAGGTGTTGCTTCAGGGGTAGATGGTATTTTTATTGAAACACACCCTGATCCTTCCACAGCCTTATGCGATGCTGCAAGCCAGCTTTGCGTATTCGACCTAGAAGAGTTCCTGAAACCACTTCTTGAGATTCACGATATTGAAGTAAAATATAGAAAATAGAAATACACATGGAATTATACCTTGATTCAGTTGATATTAGAGAAATAGAAGAAGCGTTTAAACTCGGGTTTCTTGCAGGACTTACCACTACTCCTACTTTCATGCACCGTGAAGGGATTACAGATATAGATGGAATGATCCTGAAACTTTCCAAAATGGTGCCTGTACTTCAGGTGGAAGCACTTGGCGAAACTGCAGAAAAAATCTATGAAGAAGCACACCGTCTTGTAAAGCTGGGACTTAGTAAAAAGACGACTGTTTTCAAGATTCCTGTTTCCCTTGAAGGGGTTCGGGCTTGCAAAATGCTTATTAATGAAGACTTTAAAGTTAATGTACATTTAATCTATACCCTTCAGCAAGCATACATGGCCATGGCTGCCGGTGCTACTTATGTATGTCCTCTGGTTGGGCGTTTACAGGATCAGGGACATGATGCGCTGGCTCTTGTAGAACAATGTGTTGAAGCGGTAAACTATTATGGCTACAATACCAAGATCATGTTTTCATCGGTGAGGCATGCAGAACACGTGCGAAATGCGATCAATATTGGCGTTCACACCTGCACCATCCCATGGAAAGTAATGAAGCAACTGACCGAGAATAATTTCACCACTCTCGGAACCCAGCAGTTTTTTGAGCATACACGCCTTATGACGGTAAATGTAAAAGATGTTATCAGCAAAAGCAATCCAATTGTGACCCGAAATGATACGGTTCTGGATGCGATCGTTCAAATGACAGAATCAGGATTTGGAGCAGTGAGCGTTGTAGATGATCATAAAAACCTTATTGGCGTGTTTACAGATGGAGACCTCAGGAGGCATTTGAAAACGGATGGCAAAGAAATGTTATCCAAAAAAATATCTGAATTCAGTTTTAATGAACCTGCAACCATCAGCGGAGAAGCATTGCTTATTGATGCCTCAGAGATATTTAAAAAACGAAAAATTGACAATATCGTTGTCGTTGAAAACCAGAAGCCGATTGGTATGTTAGATGTACAGGATCTCGTAAAACTAAATGCTATAAACTAATACGATTTACCTTCTCTTTTAGGAGAAGGATTAAGGAAGAGGCAAATAAACTAATCTATGACAGTCGAAAAAATATTTGAAGATGCCGGCGGGAATTTCCTGAATTCGTACCCTTGGTTTGTTACAAAAGCCTCACATGTCAAGGCATTTCTTTTTGACTGGGACGGCGTATTTAACACAGGTGCCAAAGGCGAAGGGCTTTCGAGTGGATTTACGGAATCTGACTCCATGGGATTGAACATGCTGAGGCTTTCTTATTGGATGACCAACAGCCAGATGCCTATTGTCGGGATCATTACCGGGCAAAATAATCAGTCCGCCATTCAACTTGCAAAAAGAGAACATTTCAAAGCCGTCTATTATGGTTTTCTAAATAAGAAAAAAGCCTTTGAACATTTTTTGGAAGAACATAAACTCGAAGCAAGCCAGGTGGCTTATGTTTTTGATGATATCCTGGATATAGCTATTGCAGATATATGCGGCCTTCGCATATTTGTAAATAACAACGGCAGCCCATTATTTGAAAATTTCATAAAAGAGAATAGCCTTGCAGACTATATCACTGCAAATAAGGGTAATAATAATGCCGTACGCGAGGCCTGCGAGCTGATTATTGGTGTTAATGGCAACTATAATGAAACCATCAAAGAACGCATCTCATTCAACCCCCTTTACGAGCAATATCTTGCTGAAAGGAACGGGATTATAACTGATTTCTTTAAAGAAGAGAATTTGATATAAATAAGGCGTTAGGGGTTAGGCATTAGGCGTTAGGAAGACATAAATGCAGAGTGATGGCAATTCAAAAGTTTAAGGATATTATAGCATGGCAAAAGGCTCAAGACCTTCCAACTGAAATTTATTTAATTTTTGGGTTGTCTAAAGATTTTGGGTTTAAGGATCAAGTAACAAGAGCTGCCATTTCTATATCAAATAATATTGCTGAAGGCTTTGATAGAAGCAGTGATGCGGATTTTAGTCGCTTTCTCTATTTTGCTTTAGGCTCATGTAGCGAAGTTAGATAAATGCTTTATCTTGCAGAAAGATTAAATTATTTCACACCTGAAAAACGGGACAGCTTGATTAATGGCACTAACGAAATCTCTAAAATCATTACTGGCCTAATTAAATCACTTTCAAGAAAGCCTAACGCCCAATCCCTAACGCCTAATGCCTAATATATCTGTTTTTTGCGGTTCCAGTTTCGGAGTTAACCCTGTTTACGTTGAATCAACAATTGCATTTGGGAAATTGATTGCAGAAAAAGGTTTGACCCTGGTTTATGGCGGTGGAAATACCGGGCTCATGGGCGTTTTGGCTGACACTGTGTTGGAAGCAGGAGGTGAAGTAATCGGTATTATCCCTAAAACTTTATTTGAAAGAGAACGCGCACATCAGAGGCTTACAAAACTACACGTTGTTTATTCTATGCACGAGCGTAAAGCCATGATGGACAGATTGTCACAAGGGGTAGTAGCATTGCCGGGAGGCTTGGGTACTTTCGATGAAATCATTGAAATAATGACCTGGAATCAGTTAAAATTCATTAATAAACCAGCTGGCTTTCTTAATGTTTCTGGATATTTTGATCATATTCTTGCCCAGATAAATTTTGCCGCAGAAGAAGGCTTTGTTTCTAAAGACTTTATGGACAGAATCATTGTTGAAACCGATGGGGAAACTTTATTGAATAAGTTGATGACGTTATCGTAATTAACCCCTCTCCTATTTTTCATTTAACACAACAAGTGGACTATGCAAACAGATACCGTAATCTCAACTGACGGCACAATAATAGAATACAATTTCACAGGCAATGGGCCAGGTATCCTTATCATTTCAGGGGGATCACGGGCAGCATGGCATTATTTTAAGCTCGCTGAATATCTCTCAAATAAATTTACTGTTTATCTGATAAACCGAAGAGGACGTGGAAATAGTGGCCCGCAAGGCATTGGTTACAACGTCCAAAAAGAATGCGAAGATGCAATAAGCATTATCAAAAAACATGATATCCCGTTTATCTTTGGACATAGTTTTGGCGGGGTGGTAGCGCTGAATGTGGCATTAAATTATCCCGTAAAGAAAGTTGCGGTTTTTGAACCTGCAGTGTCTGGCAACAATAGCCTGCCCACAAGTTGGCTACCCAAATTTGAAAAGCAGTTACGGGCACAAGACCATATCGGTGCTATGATAACCATGATAAAAGGGCTGCAAATGGCCTCTTTTCTAAAATACATTCCCAACACTTTGTTAAAAATGGTTTTTAGAAAGATGGCACCAAAGAACCCGACATGGGATGAAGATAAGCTATTGCTTCCCATGCTCGCCAATGAAGTAAAAGCGGGAATTGCAATAGACAATGATGCTTCCAGATACGGGTCAATAAATTGTCTGGTGCTATTGCTTGGCGGCTCCAAAAGCCCTAAATTCTTGCTTGACGGATTGAGTAAATTGCATGAAATTATCCCATCATCATCTATCCATATTATGAAGGGTCTAGGCCACAATACACCTGATGATATGGGGCCGGAATTGACAGCAGAGGACTTAAAGGGGTTTTTCAACTAAGCGCCATTCCGCTTGAAACAAAAAAGTTGTAATTTCGTTAAATCCTTCTAAAATATTAACCGGCCTATTTCGTCCTAATATTGAACCATAAAAAACAATCCTGAATGTCCATAAAGCATCTTTCACGAAAGGAAATTATTTTTATCATGCTCGGCGTGATGCTCGGCGTATTGCTCTCTGCCCTCGATTCATCTGTGGTTGGTACGGCTATGCCGAAAATTATTGCAGACCTGCATGGCATGTCAGAATACAGCTGGCCATTTACTGCCTATATGCTTTGCTCCACCATTATTATTCCAATTTCCGGGAAAATGGCAGACAGTTATGGGCGTAAACTGGTTTACCTTTCCGGGATTGCCATATTTCTGCTCACCTCCGCTTTATGCGGACTTTCACAGAACATGATACAGCTCATCATGTTTCGTGGCGCGCAGGGCTTGGGTGGAGGGATCATCATGTCTAGCGCATTTGCTGTTGTAGGAGAAATTTTCACACCCCGTGAAAGAGGAAAATACATGGGCTTTGTAACATCGATGTTTGGCTTGTCAAGTCTGATCGGCCCTTCAATTGGCGGACTTATCACAGATGCTTTCGGATGGCGCTGGATATTTTATGTGAATATCCCATTGGGAATTATTGCTTTTATCACTGTCTTTTTAGCTCTGCCTTCCGCAGGTGAAGATCTGGAGAAAAAACAAATTGACTACCAGGGCCTTCTCATGTTTATTCTTGGCATCGTGCCATTCCTGCTCGCCTTTACATGGGCCGGCAATCAATATGAATGGGCTTCACCGCAGATAATAGGCATGTTTATCTTTGCGATGATAGCATTTGTCATTTTCTATTTTATTGAAAAGAAAGCAGATAATCCAATTATCCCGCTTAGTTTGTTCAGAAACAAAATATTCAATATATCCATCGGTGCACTTTTTATGGGAAGTGTCACCATGTTCGGTATTATCATTTTCTTGCCACTGTTTGTGCAAACGGTTATGGGCAAAAGCGCCAGCGGTTCCGGTGAAATTGTGACTCCATTAATGCTTGCATTTGTGTTTAGCTCAATCATAGCAGGAAGAATTATTTCCGCAACAGGCAAGTATAAAATCCTGGCCATATCAGGATTTACATTTGTGATAGGGGGAGCCATTCTTTTCTTTATGATGAAGCCTGATATTTCAGATGCCCACCTTATTTTCAATATGTTGATTCTCGGAGTCGGGCTTGGTTCTACCATGCCTACCTTTAACATTGCAATTCAAAATTCTTTCCCGCAAAGCATGACAGGTGTGGTCACTGGGGGGGTTCAGTTTTTCAGGAATATGGGCTCAACCATAGGTGCAGCAATCATGGGTTCCGTTATGATGGCCAGGATGAGTTATCATTATACCCAGACCGTACAAACAATGGCAACACTGACACATGGCCAGGTGCCGGCGCAGGTAGCCACGCTAATGAAAAGCCCAATGGCGCTCAAAGACCCGCATAATCTAATGCAAATGAAACAGATGATGGCGGGTACACCCGGTATGTTTGAAAAAGTAATGGGGCTGATTCACAGCGTACTTATAGATTCCTTGCACGATGTGTTCTTTATTTCCATATTGTCTTCGGGGCTGGCCCTGCTCTGCGCAATTCTCTTAAAGGAAATTCCGCTTAGAGGCGGCAGAGAGAAAGAAATTGCGGTGATTGACTAATAAACCCTTACTCTTATATTTCAATCGTTTTCAGCCATTCAATAGCCTTCTCTTTGCCCGAGAATATCTTAAAAGGTTTCCTGGTCTTATTGAAGTTGAGAAAGAAATTCAAAATGATTTTTGTTATTATTGATGGCGCAATTGCGGCGGCAGTTTCAGCGAGGTACAAAGCTTCTTCGGAGGCTTAATAATCTCTCTCTTCCTTCGAAACGGATCTTACATTGGTTGCGTCCGACAATATTTTGCTTGGCTGATTGTTTGTTAGCCTTAACCTGCTTGCAACACTCATTTTAGCAATATTAAGGTAAACTACAGGTTTCTTATAATAGCAACAAAAGATTCCTTCTTCTTCCCAAAAGACAAACCATTCATTCTCCTCTAGTATTTTTAGGGCCGGCAAAGCAAGGCAAAGCTAAGAAATGATAATGAGCTAATATTGAATCCTATATTTTAAATCACCGGGGATGAGGATATTCTATTGATAACTATTTTTCAGTTTCTGTCATTTTCAGCCATTCAAAAGCCTTTTCTTTGCTTGTGAATATCTGAAAAGGAATTTTAGGTTTATTGAAACTCAGAAAAAAGTTAGCAATGAGCTTGGTTATCCTTGAAGGTGCCAAAACGGCGCAGGCTTGAGCCATGTATATTGATTCATCTGACGCAGAATATTCTCTTGCAGCCTGGGAAACATATCTGAGGTTCTTGATATCCAAAAACAATTTACAAGGATGGCTTTTGGAGTGTCTCAGTCTTGCTGCCACACTCATTTTTGCCATTTCAAGGTCAACGGTGGGTTTTTTATAGCGACTGCAATAAATTCCATCTTCTTCCCACAAGACAAACCAATCGTTTTCCTCAAGTATTTTCATAAGATAATCGCAACCCCATAACAAAGTTAGTGAATGTTATTCGTTTTCATACCAATCTTTCAAATTACTACATGCGCAACTTCCTGAATAGATCCACTGCATAATCATCTGTCATGCCCGTAATAAAGTCGAGGGCGATCTGTATTTTGCGGTATTGGCTTTCACCGTTGTAATGATACTGAAGAGGAATAAGCTTTTGCAGTTTCCTTGAAAAATTGGTTCCCGGACTTGCAACAGCAGATACAAACTCAGATAACAATCCGGTCAATACTTTATTCCCTGCAATTTCGACCTCTATGCTTGAGGGATGATTGTATATTTTTTCATTTGATAATGACTCCAATTTGTCTATCACTGTTTTCGCTTCCGGGACAATCCCTTTCACCAGCTTTTCATCATGTCTTCCATCTAAAATAGAATGTCTGTTTGATATAAATACCTCAGTGACTGCAGATATCAGGTTATTAATAGTTATAGCCCTTAAATACGCCAATCGTTCATTTTTATCATATTCCGCTACCTGACTCATTCCCTTTTGGATACGCTCATTATGTCTGCCCCCCTTCAGTGCGATATTAAGTTCCAGGAATACGCCTGCAACTGTAGTATAGTCGATAATTCCAAGACGATGGGCATCTTCAAGATCAATAATATGAGTGCTTATATCGTCAGCAGCCTCAACCAAACTGGCAAATGGATGTCTTACAAATGAAATCGGATTATCAGTGATCATTTTTAGCCTGAAAATCTCTGCCAATGACCTGAAAATGTCGATTTCACTTTGAAAAACACCATAATTTCTGGCAGACGGCTTTTCAAAATGGTTGGCATTGGAAGCTCTTGGATATTTCACCATTGAAATCAGGGTGGTATATGTCAGGCAGAAGCCTCCTTCTCTCCTACCATTGAAACGATGTGCCATTACCCTTAATGCATTTGCATTCCCTTCAAAGTTTGTAAGATCGGCCCATTCAGCATCCGCAAGTCCGTTTTTGAATTCAGGATGGTTCATAAAAAACTGCGAAATTGCATTTTCACCTGAACCACCAAATGGCGGATAACCAATATCATGCGCCAGGCAGGCAGCCGCAACGACATTGCCAAGCTGGTTTCGGTAGAAATCTTTTGCCATTTCAGGCATTTCCCGATTGTCTGGTGCATCTGCCAGTGCATTTCCAATGCTATTGCCAATAGACCTTCCGATACTGGCAGCTTCAAGGCTATGCGTTAATCGGTTGTGGACAAAAACATTGCCTGGCAAAGGAAAAACTGTGGTTTTGGTTTGCAGCCTGCGGAACGGTGAAGAAAAAACAATCCGGTCATAATCGCGCTGAAATGCTGTTCTGTTCCTGGATGATTCCTCCCCCGGAGGGATAGGGGTAAAAATACCAAGCCTGTTTGATGAAAATAGATCCTGCCACATGATGCAATTATAGGGCTAATTTGTGAAAATATACCAATAAGGTTTTCGCAGTCCCAGAGGGACGATATATTGGCAGGACATCCGTTTGTTTTGTTTTCGAGTGCCGTAGGTACGATATTTTCTTTGTAAAGAGAAAAATGTCATCTCTGCGGGATTCTAGAAGGGTCGTGTTCTTAATTTCTACCAATATGTCGTCCCTCCGGGACTTTTGAATGTGGTAATTCTTTCTAATTACTAAAATCAACCTATCCCAATACGAACTGAATCGTATCACCGCTTCGCATTTCGAGCCTCACTTTTTTATTTATAAGCAATTGTTTCAGTGTGGTTTCCGAAGGATATTTCACGGTCAATAATTCTAATCCGGATATTTTGGAAATTTCAAATTCCTTTTCAAGAGCCTTCAAAAAATCTCCTCCAGAACCGGGTCGTTCATCAATGCAAATCTGGAAGCTGATAGCTGAATTATGCATAACATTGACTTTGATACCATACCTGACCACCTCATCAAATATCTGTTCTATAGCTTCTTCCGCAATAAATGAATAATCCTTTGTAGATAAAGAGATAAGTGACTGGTTTTCTTTGAGGATGATAATGGGTGTTTGAATACTATCGTTTGCGTCATTTGCAGTGCCAATCATTGTACCGGGCGAATCAGGCTGCAAAAATGAACGAACACTGAGGCTTATATTTTTATTTTGAAGAGGCTTTATGGTTTTTGGATGTAAAACTGTGGCTCCGTAATAAGTCATTTCAACTACATCCTGATAAGACAATTCCTTAAACTGGATAGTGTCTTTAAATTTCTTGGGGTCAGCATTTAAAATACCGGGTACATCTTTCCATATTACAAGTTGCTCAGCATCCAAACAATACGCAAATATAGAAGCTGTAAAGTCTGAACCTTCCCTGCCAAGGGTGGTGGTTATTTTTGGTGGTGCGCTGCCTATAAACCCCTGCGTGATGACCGGAACCTTTTGTGCAATGGTGGGAATGTGTCCTGAAATAAGAGCCTGAGTAACATCCCAATCCACGCGCGCCTCCCTATGCAGTTCATTGGTTACAATATAATCCCTTGCATCAAGCCACTTATTTTCAAATCCTGAATCTGACAGATAAGCGCTAACAATTTTGGTTGACAAGATTTCGCCGTAGCTTACAATATAATCGTATTCAGCATCGTATCCAATTTTTGATGGGTTGCGAAGACGATTTCCAAGTTCCGAAAAAATGTTTTCCAATTCATCCCAAATTGATTTTGATTGATCAGGTATGAGATTATCAAGGATCTCAAAATGATATTTTCTAACAATATCGAGTTTGGCCAAAGTATCCTCATTGTTCCAATATGCATTTAAAACTGCTTCCAGCGCATTGGTTGTCTTGCCCATGGCAGAAATAACGATCACAATAGGCCCTGAAACATATTTTTCAAGGATACTTTTAACATTTCGAACTGCTTCCGCATCTTTAACTGAAGCCCCGCCAAATTTGAAGATCTGCATAGTTTATTTAATTATAAACCCCTCCAATTGCTCCCTGGTAAACCGGCAGGTTTTCCATTCTTCATCAAAATTGGCTTTGTACTTTTTGTAAAATTCAATGGCAGGGAGATTCCAGTCCAATACCTGCCATACCATTTTTCCAGCATTAGTTTCCCGTGCATGTTGAGCTACCGCCTCAAAAAGTTTGCTGCCAATGCCTGTCTTCCTGTGAGCCTCACGGACAATAAGGTCTTCCAGATAAACTGAAACACCTTTCCAGGTAGAATACATATTATATCCCAGGGCTATACCCACTATTTCGTTTTCTTTGTCGGCTACAAAGGCAAAGAACTGCTTGTCGGCAAAATCTTTATGCAATTGCTCCAGGGTTATTACAAACTCATGTGGGGCTTTTTCATAGATTGCAAGCTCGCGGATCAATTCCCATATTCCGGGAATATCTTCTTGTTTGGCAGGTCTTACCATAGTGGTTTAAAAGTGTTAATTGTTGATAAATAATTAAACATGTTTTCTTTCTGACCTCATTCAAATTTCTCCTGAAGGAGAAAAGCCAATCGGACTGTCTAATTATTTATCTCTCCAATATTATGTTAATTTTGCGCCTCGAAATTACGAAAACAGTATTTATATGAGTCATAATGTTAAAACCCTCAGCCAGTTTATTGTAGAGCATGAAAATGATTTCCCATACTCCAAAGGAGAACTTTCAAGGCTACTGAATGATATTGGCATCGCATCCAAGATCATTAACCGGGAAGTGAACAAGGCAGGGCTCGTAAATATCCTTGGTGATACCGGGGATATTAATGTACAAGGCGAAGAAGTCAAAAAACTCGACATCTTTGCCAATGAGCAGTTAATCGCGGCACTTACTTCTGGTGGAGAGGTGTGCGTAATGGGTTCTGAAGAAAACGAAGATATTATTGAAGTAGCAGGTAAAGGGCTTCATGGCGCTAAATATGTTGTGCTGTTTGATCCTTTAGACGGCTCATCGAATATTGATGTGAATGCTTCTATTGGTACTATTTTTAGTGTTTACCGAAGAAAAACCGAGGGACACGGACCCGGAACTATTGAAGATTGCCTCCAGAAAGGGGTTGACCAGGTAGCTGCCGGATATGTAATTTATGGTTCTTCTACCATACTGGTTTATTCTACTGGAAATGGGGTAAATGGTTTCACTTTAGACCCTTCTATTGGCGAATTTTGCCTTTCACATCCCAATATCCAGACACCCAAAGACGGTACTATTTATTCCCTGAATGAAGGCAATACTTCCGATTTTCCCGAAGGTGTGAAACACTATGTATCCTGGTGTAAAGAAGTGAATAAAGAAGATAAACGTCCCTATTCCAGCCGGTATATCGGCTCATTCGTTGCAGATTTCCATAGAAACCTGCTAAAGGGTGGCATATTCATCTACCCACCCACTGCCAAAGCCCCAAAAGGGAAGCTGAGGCTCATGTATGAAGTAAATCCTCTTGGTTTCCTGATTGAACAAGCCGGAGGCCGTGCCACAGATGGAAAAAATAGAGTTTTAGAACTGGAACCACTATCCCTGCATCAGCGCACGCCCTTATTCATTGGCAGCGAAAACATGGTAAAACAAGCAGAGAAGTTTCTCGAAATGGCTGAAAGTGGGAAGCCGGTTCTGAATATGTAGAATTGCTTCGGCGTATTGCCCTGACCCTAAAGGGAACTATCCGATAGTTTACCTGTAATAGTTCACGGTTGACAGTTTACGGTATATTACCAACATCAGAGAACTCACCCATAGTTCCCTTTAGGGTCAGGGCTTGGCAGCGAAATTTTTCCCTTTTATTTCAAGGTAAGTACCCACGTTTCAACATCCGCGGGACCTTGCTGAGATTGAGATTGAGAAATAACCTTATAACCTTCTAAATTAAGTTTTTGAATGATTTCAAGTACTTTAGAAGAACTTGATTTGTATTTATCGAAACTTGCTCCATTATTTCCCCATCCAGAAACATCTGTCTCGATTATCTTACTATTGCCATAGTCTATCCATGCTTCATTTTTGCCGAGAAGCATCCAAACCTTGACGAACACCGTCTCCGGCTTGTCCTCAGCAGGTCTTTTGGCGAAAATGAAGAATGTGGTGCTGGCGATAGCAAACAACGACAGTAAGGAGATAAGTTTGAGGCGTTTTTTCATGATTTTTTTGTTTTTTAGTTGGAGACGAATGTAGGGAAATTGTCTGATTATTGTCTGAACTATGATTTTTAGGATGGACAGATTTTAGGAGGTCTATATAATCAAACCCTCTAACTATCTCATTTTTAACACTGACTCCTGATTCCTGACCCCTGACTCCTTTATTTCATCTACTTTTCTTAATTTTGCACCGTTTTTTCACAGAATCAGAGGTAATCAAAGTAAGGTGGCATTTCAGCTTTTCAACAAAACCAATGCAGAAACATCTTCCGAAGACAAAAAAATGGCGTTAAAATTTCAAAAGTTACAGGTTCATAAAGTCGTTCGTGAAACACCGGATGCTATTACCATCTTTTTTCAGAATCCTGACAAACAGGTTTTCAACTATATCCCAGGCCAATATCTCACTTTAAGGACAGAGATCAACGGTAAAGCGGTCAATAGGGCATTTTCACTATGCTCCTCACCTATTACCGATGAGCTTTTGGCAGTAACCGTGAAAAGAACTCCGGGTGGATTGGTTTCTACCTATTTTATAGATAACCTCAAGGCTGGAGACTATCTTGAAGTAATGCCTCCTATGGGTAACTTCACAGCCAAGCTAAAAGATTACCAGGTAAAGCATTATGTCCTGATCGGGGCAGGAAGCGGCATCACGCCTTTGATGTCGATCATGAAATCAGCGCTGGAAGTTGAGCCAATGAGTAAGGTGACTTTACTTTTTGGCAATACGAATACCGGTTCCGCCATATTTTATAGCACGCTTCAATCCCTACAGGAAAAATACCCTGACAGGCTGAAGGTAATTCATATCCTTACACAACCAGAACCAGGCTGGACGGGCCATACTGGGAGAATAAATAAGGCTTCTGCCAAAGATATCCTGCTACCGTTAGTTGGAGCCGATACCCTATCGAAAGAGTTTTATGTTTGCGGGCCGTCCGGCATGATGGAAGAAGCTGTAAATGCATTGAAAGAAATGCATATCCACGCGGATAACATCCATCAGGAACATTTCTCTGCACCTCTTTCGCACCCTGAAGACGAACCTGAAAAACAAGCTGCTGTCGCAGAATTGAAACCGGGAACGGTTAAGGTGATCCTTGAAGGCAAAGAATACAATATTGAAGTCAGACCAAGCGACAGCATCCTTGAAGCCGCGCTTGATAACGATCTCGATCCTCCTTATGCCTGCATGATAGGTTCCTGTTGCACCTGCAAGGCCAAGCTGCTTTCCGGCAAGGTAATCATGGATGATAGAGAAGGTCTGACAGATGAAGAGATCCGTGATGGCTTTGTTTTAACGTGCCAGAGCCATCCAACCACGCCCAACGTGGTAGTTAGCTATGATGAAATTTAGGCCGTTTCTTAGAGTGTTGTGCTTTGAGTATTTTAGTTAGATTTGTCTCGCAAACAACTCTATAACTTAACAACTCTATAACTCAATAACTAACTTATGGAAGAACTTGAAGTTCCCACAGAACACCTTCACGAACAAATTCAGGAAGCGGCCGAAGAAAAAAAAGAAAGATGGATACTTTACGTGGCTCTATCAACTGCAATCATAGCAGTTTTGGCGGCTATCGCAGGGCTTATGGGTGGCCATCACTCCAATGAAGCCCTGCTTGAACAGCTAAAAGCAAGTGACCAATGGGCTTATTTTCAGGCCAAAGGCATCAAATCTGAAATTGCTTCATCAACTGCCAAAATCCTGGCTGCATCCGGGACTAAAGTTGATGCAAGTGACCTGAAACAAAAGATAGCTAAATACGAGACGGAAAAAACAGAAATCAAAACACTGGCGACCGAATTTGAAACCAGTTCTAAAGAACATCTCGAAAGGCATTTGAATTTTGCTAAATCAGTAACTATTTTCCAGATTTCCATAGCTATAGCTGCAATTGCAATTCTTACCAGGCGCAAACTGCTTTGGGGCATGAGCCTTCTCGCGGCCATCGGCGGTACATGGTTCTTAGTTGCAGGGTTTTTTGTAAATAGAACCCCCTGTTTTGAAAATTACCGCAACCGATAAAATTTTCTGGAACCGGGTTTTCCCGATCATCATCCTTATCCTGGTGTTCGCTTCCAGGATACCATTGATCACAAGTGATGGATTCAAAGCTGATGGTGACGAATCCATAGTAGGCCTCATGGCTAAAGCAATTGTCGATCATGCCGATTTTAAAGTCTATTTCTGGGGCCAGCAATACGGGTTTGTAACTTTTGAAACTTCTATCGCAGCCCTGGCATTCAAGGTATTCGGGATGAATGTTTATTCTCTGAAACTGTCCATGCTGTTTTTATGGGCTACCGGCTGCATATTTTTATACAAAGCAGTCAATAATACATTTGGTTTCAGGATTGCGGTGCTATTTACAATATTGCTTATTGCCTGCCCGGCATGGGGTTTATGGTCAATGAAGGCCAGAGGCGGGTACATAACGGCCTTTTTATTTTCTGGTTTGGTTGGATGGATCATTACCACCATCAATAGCAAGAGAGATAAAAAGTTACTGGGACTCTGGATTGTGATGGGCTTAAGTATTTCAATTATTTATTTTGCCCAAAAACTATGGTTGCTGAGCCTATTGCCTTTTATTCTGACTTTATTCATTAGAAAGCAAAATATCAGGGGCCTGGTAATTATGATGTGTGCTATAGCGGGAACTGCTTTGACTATTCATTACTTTTCAATTCGCGAAATGAGCAATTACTGGAAGTACGATTTCGCACCTGCTTTTTATTTTCCAAGGGATATATCAACAGCTTTCAACTGGCTTCACGTTCATTTTAACGGAGCCTATTTTCTAAGCTTTGTATTGCATGGAGGCACTATAAATGAAATATCAGGCTGGGTTTGGGTGGTCACTTTTGCTTTGCTGCTTGTTATTCAGATCATCAGGCTTGTTACCAGGAATTTCAACCCGTTATCACATTTGCTTTTTCTATCTGCTTGTCTTTCAACAATCGCTCTTTTCAATAGCCATTCAGATTATTTTGAATACAGGTACTTATTGCCAATGGATGTTCCTCTTATTCTTTGCTTTGTGATTGAATGTGCAGGTATTGCCTCTTTAATAAAATGGGATAAAGTTTATGCATTGTTGCTGTTCTCCTGTTTCAATTTTATGGGACTGTACCAATTGCGAAATATTACCACAGAATATTCAGGTGAAGCGCCAGAACAATCCTTTTCAGTGGCCATGAAAGAGATGACAAGCTACCTGGAAAGCAAGGATGTACATTATACATTTTCTCAAAGTGCTGCATTGTTATGGCAAATCAGCTTCTACAGCAATGGTCAGGTTTTATCCCGGTACCATGATGCGATTGACAGGAATGCAAGCTATACTTCGCAGGTTACAAACGCTTTTAAGGCAGGAAAACCCGCTGCTATTATAGACTATTATAATTCTGAAACCCTTAATCCCAACGCGCCTGCCATAGGTATTGGTCCCTCAAAAATCCTTGCATTCGGAAAGCAATTCAGTGTCTATTTATACCCGGACAAAAAAACACTTGAAGGCCTGCATTTTGACCTGAAATAAACCCGGTTATCTTCTCCTTCCCATAATCCTGAGAAGCAACAGGAACAGGTTTATAAAATCAAGATAAAGCGTCAAAGCGCCGATAATGGATGCTTTGTGTTCCATTTCTTCGCCCTGGATATTAAGTGAAAGGGCTTTTAATTTCTGTGTATCATAAGCTACAAGACCTACAAAAATCACTACACCAACATAGGTTACTATCCAGTATAATTGTGGGCTGTTCAGAAAGAAATTAACCACCGAAGCGATAATGATTCCGATTAAGGCCATCATCAGAATTCTTCCCATGGAAGTAAGGTCCCTTTTGGTGAAATAACCATAAAGGCTCATAATACCAAATGTGCCTGCCGTTACGAAAAACGTGGAAGCAATTGAGGCAGTTGTGAAAAAACTCAGGATGACACCAAATGTGAGACCATTCAGAGCAGAATAGATAACAAAAAGCAGGCGTGCCACATTTACAGACACTTTATTCACCAGGAATGACAGACCCATGACCACGCCCAGTTCGAGCAATAATAATATCATGTAATTCGGGGCGATCCTTTGTATCAGGCTTTCATTGCCCATCACGTACCAGGCTATAAACCCAGTGATGGCGAGGGCTCCGGTCATAAGTCCATAAACATTGGTAATGAATACGTTTTGTCTCGTTTTTACCTCGCTCTGGCTTAAGTTGATTATGTTGTTTTCCATTTTCTTATTTTAGTTTTTAATATATGGGGTCAAATTTATTAAAATCCAATTCACAAAGTATGCCAATTGTGATTTGTCTCTGATTTCGGAAATTTTGTCTTTGCCAAGCAGATGTATCGCTTTGTTGTACGTTTTCCCTCTTCGTGCACCGTAGCCTTTGGCGAAGGAGGAACCGCCTGACCCCTGATTCCTGGCTTCTTATTCAAACATCGTTATTGTCCCCTTAAAATAGCTCTGCTTGCCGTTGTAGTCGGTTACAGTGATAATGTAGATATAAATACCCTGCTGAACGAACTGGCCTTGTGAAGCCCCGTCCCATGCCTTACTCAATGTTGTGCTATAAATCTGCTCACCCCATCGGTTGTAAATCTTCATTGAGTAATTCTTAACATAGACCCCAACGGGGCCAAACTGATCATTAACCCCATCCTGATCATAGGGAGTAAAAGAATTCGGTATAAACACTGTCGCATCCTGGTGGACACATTCTACTGTAGAGCGTGAAAGCTGGTTGTATTGGCCTGGGTTTTCGATGGCCTGCACCTGGTAGCAGAAATCTATAGTACTATCGCCCAGTTTACTATCCTTAAATTCATTGACCTGAACGCTAGACGTAGTCCCTATCAATTGCCAACCCGTACTATCTTCGTTTTTATAGACATTATAACTTTGGACACCATCATACCAATGCTGATAACTGTTCCATGAAAGTTGGTTATACCCATGTTGATTGGTGGCATTGAGAATGATAATACAGCCCTGATTGCTTGCATCACTCAGGTTGCCGCAATGGTCGTGGGCGAAAACATAATAGCAGTCAGAATCACGGATTTGACGGATAGATGCAGGGAGGTCACGGAAGCTATCCGTGTAATCTGTGTTCGTTGTGCTATCCACAAATTTCAAATTTCCAGTTTCAGGGCTTTTCCGATAAATAAAATAATTTTTGACATCATAAGATTTTGAAGGTGTCCAGGAAATGGAAGCAGCTTTATTCGGTTTTGAAACCGTAACGGTTTTGATATAAACCTTTTGCGGAGGAATATGGTTTGATGCTTTGGCGCTGTCGGTATTGGATGCCGAAATGATCGTATCATTCACAGAATCAACTCCTTTAATAAGGTATTGATAGGTGGATTGGCATAAGACGGCAGTATCTTTAAAAGCAAATACATTATTTGACAGACTATCAATCAATACCC
>Ga0207007_1070_pt1 | contig 25624 bp, 16 predicted proteins | sample Alteio_BWMinCont_85_FD_153487 | JGI IMG/M metagenome (GOLD analysis project Ga0207007, IMG submission 153487) | Enriched cells from forest soil in Barre Woods Harvard Forest LTER site, Petersham, Massachusetts, United States -... | ecosystem: Environmental > Terrestrial > Soil > Temperate forest >...
TGGCGCCGATGAGAATCACATTGTTGCGGGGGATGCGGCTCTTCGGGCTGAGTGCGGCGAAGAAGCGACGCGGCAGTGCGCCGTCTTGCCCCATGGCGTAGAGGAGGCGCGCGGCGCCGAGTTGCGAGGCCATGCCGGAACCGATGTTAGCCAGCAGCAAGGAGCTATTGACGATGAGGAAGAGGATGGGGCCGCCCATGCGTCCGGAGACGTGGACATAGGCGGTATCGAGATCTGGGAAGGCGAGTCCGCGCGGCCAGACAAGCTGCGCGACATAGACTTCAATGCTGGCGAGAACGCCGGTGATGAAGCAGGTGAGAACGATGGCGCGGGGAACGCTGTTCGCTGGATCCTTCGCTTCGTCGGTGAGGGTGGAGATGCCGTCGAAGCCGATGTAGGTTAGGACGGCGATCGATGTGCCGCGCAACAGGCCTGTGGTGTTGTAAGTGGCGGGATCGTAGAACGGCGCGAAAAAGAAGCCGGTGCCGGGGTGCTGAAGATGGAGGAGCCATCGGACCGCGGCGACGAGCACGAGGATGATGACGAGACCGAGTGCGGCGGCCATTCCGGCATTGATACGGGCTGAGGTTTCGACGCCGTTGCAGTTGAGCAACGTAAAGAAAACCGCAAAGAAGATGGCAAGCGCGAGGTAGGGCACGCCGGGAAGGAAGTTCATGACCGCGCGGCTGCACCAGATGGTGCAGATCAGCGGGTTCAGCACGTAATCCATCACCAGGCACCAGCCAGTGATGTAGCCGAGGCTGGGATGGATCTCCCTGCCGACATAGAGAAACGCGGAGCCGCCGTGTGGGTAGACGCGCGCCATGCGGCCGTAGCTAATGGATGTGAACAGCATGGCCACCATGGCAAGCAGAATGGCGGTGACGACGTGGCCGCGTGCTTCGTTGTAAATGACGCCGAAGCTGGGCATGGGCGCGGTGGGCTGGATGAGGATGATGCCGTAGAGGACGAGGTCGCGGAAGCGCAGGCTGCGCTTGAGGCCGGTGGCTTCGACGGATGGCTGAACGTCTGCCATCAGTTTCCACGCGCCACGGCGGGCGCGGCCTGCGGCGTGACTGTAACCGGCGCGACGTTCCAGCCCTCAACGCGGACGGCGGGATCGGCGGGGGCATCCTCAGGCAGTTGCGCGATTAGTGTGACGGACTCACCGGGCGTGAGTTCGATCCAGTTATCCGACCAGAACACCGGCGCGATGAGGCCTCCGGACCGGGTACGGGCCGCGGCGCGAACCTGGAATGCGAGTGCCTGATCGGAGTTGTGAAGATGCAGGTGAATTGCGCGGCCTTGCGGTGCGCGTTCAATCTCGGCTGTGACATCGACATGGGCGGGAGGCAGGCTCGCGAGTCCTGTGAGGTCTTCGTGCCGATCGGCCGGCGTGTGGGTGTATTCGGTGCGGTTCCAGTCAAAGCTGGTGAGCGCATAGGGGACCCAATAGAAGTTGCGGCTGACGATGCGGCCGGTCGAGTCAGTCAGCGCGAGGTCGATGAAGAAGAGACGCTCCGCGCCTGAGAGCAACGTGTCCGGAAGCGTGAATACGCGCTGGGCGCTGTCGGATGCGGTGTCGACGGTGGCGTCCGCGTGGTAGAGATCCTTCCATCCGAGCCCGTGGACGCGAACGCTTGCGTGAAGGCCGGAGACTGCTTGATAGGTGCTGTTGACGAGCACGATGGAGCGGTCGTCGTAAGAGTATTGGATGTGAAGGGGCTCGCAGGCCTTCTTCGTGGCGTAGTAACCGGCGCCGGTATCGAGGTAGTAGTCGTAGAGATGCCATATCATGGAGGGCCAGGCGTTGTTGAGCATCCATTGAATGACGCCGGTAGAGACGTACTTGTTCTTGCTATAGGACTCGAACATGGCGCGCTCGGAGTCATACTCGATGGTCTGCGCCATGCGCTCATAATCGGCGGCCGAGTGCGGCGGCGCATAGACGGCGGACATGGCTTCGTCAAACACCTTGAGGTTGGCGAACTCACCGCCGCCGTTGTGGAAACTCCAGTCGGCGGTAGGCGGCCACGCATTGGGATCGGTGAGGAACTTCTCGCGGCTTGCGAGCGAGGGGATCGCGGGACCGGGGCTGGTCTCGGTGTTGAATCCAAAGCCACCGCCATTGTGCTGATCAATGTACCAATAGCTGGGCGCGACGTAGTCGTAAGGGCCGGTCATCTTCACGCCGCTGGGGCCCGCGCCCACGGTGTTGGTTGCGGATGCGGAGGCGAGCGTGGGGTTGGGCCAGTGCGTCTCGGCTTCAACCTTCAGGTAGGCGGCTTCGACATTCGTGGGTGGGGCGTTGTCGCTGCCGTTGAGCCAGACCAGCAGACTGGCGTGCGAACGGAGGCGTAGCAACTGCGCACGCAGAGACCCTATTGCAATGGTGAGGTCGGTGGGCGTCCACGTCTTCCAGTCTTCCCAGTGATCGCAGCAGCACCAGCCGAGCATCACAAGAATGCCCTGCTCATCAGCCAGACGGAAGAAGTCATCCGTTTCGAGCTTGCCTTCAAGGCGGATGGTGTTGAGGTGCATATCGCGTACGAGATGGAACTGATCGCGCAGACGATGGTCGTCGGTGCGAAGAAGCATGTCCTGCGACCAGCCGGCGCCGCGAACGAGGATGGGCTTGCCATTGACGCGGAAAAGGCGGCTGCCGCTGGCGGTGAGTTCCGAGGTGATTTCGCGGATGCCGAAGTCAACGCTTTGCTCGTCAGTCTTCGTGCCCTGCTCGGCGAAGCTGATGGTGAGGCGCTCGAGGTGCGGCTCGCCCATCTGATAAGGCCACCATGGCTTGGGATTGTGGAGGTGAAGCGCAGGAAACTCCGCGGGAGTGAAGACAACGACTCTGTCTTCATTGGGCCCGAGTTCGATTGGCTGCTCGAAGCGGATGCCGGCGGCGGTTCCTTCGACGGTGCCCTTGACGGGATGGGCCGCGGCGTTGTGGAGTTCTGCGTAGATGGCGAGGTCGGCGGTGGCAAGCGAAGTGTCGGAAAAATGCGTGACCGCCATGGGCGAACGGACGGTGACGGCGCCACTGATGACGAGATTGACTTCGCCCCAGAGGCCCATGTCCTTGTCCGGCGGGCATGGATTCCAATCGACCCAGTTGATGCCGAGATCCTTCTCGGTCGGGGCGAAGGCTTCGACCGCGAGTACATTTTCTGTGCCGGGCTTGAGGAAGTCCGTTACGTCGAAGTCATAGGTGCGATATGCGCCGGCGACAGTGGTGGAGTCGGCGACGCGACGGCCGTTAACCCAAACCTCGCCGCGGTAGTTGATGCCGCCGAAGTGGATACCGGTGCGCAGATCGCGGGCTGTGGGGGCGGGAGTTACGAACTCAATGCGATACCACCAGCCGCAGCGGTAGGGGCTGTCTTGCGGCATGGGCAGATTTGAGAAGTTGTGCCCGATGGGATAACTGGTGCCGGGAATGTCGCGGAGGTTCATGCCGAAATAGGGATCCGCAACGACTCTGTCCGCGGCCTGCGCGGCGAGGACAGTGCTAGGCACCGACGTCTTGAGCCAATCATCGACTGCGAACAATGGTGCGGATATGACCGCGCCGTCGGCCTTCACACCGCAGGCGGATCGCAGACGCCAGCCTTCGTGCAACGGAATGACTGTGGCCGCGGCCGCGGCGAGGGGTGACGCGAGCAGAGCCAGCAAGCAGGCTATTGTTTTCCGATGCATAAGGCAATTCCTTCGAGATCGTCCGCGTTTGCATGGTCTGAAGCCTACCATTTCAAACGTTTGAATTAGGCACATCTTCCAATTTTGACTAAACAAGTGTCAAGTGCGGGAGCGTCGATTGGATTTTGTCTTGCGGGTGTTGCCCGGTGGAATTGCGGTGGACATGCGGACGACGAGTTCTGGGGTGGTCAGGTGCAGGCGTGCTTTCTCCACCTTTCCGGGGGCACTTCGAATGGCGTGCAATACGCGCTCCGCGGCTTCAAGGCCCATTTCGCGCAGCGGCTGCCGGATGGTGGACATGGCGGGAGTGGCGACCTCTGCCGGAAGCACGTCGTCAAAGCCCATCACCGAACAATCGTCCGGAACGCGAAGTCCGGATTCTGCAAGACCACGAACCACGCCGAGAGCGGTGAGATCGTCGAAAGCGAGGACAGCCGTGAAAGGACAGCCGGACGCAAGCATCTGCTTTGCAAAGCGCGCTCCGCCTTCGAAGCCCGAAGCGGGATCGGCCAGGCCTGGGAGTTCCAGCACGAGGCGCTCGTCAAGGTGAATGCCGCTTTGCGCAGCAACTTTGCGGATGCCGTTCCAGCGCGGTTCGCTGTCGCACATCTCCTGCGGGCCGCGAATGACGGCGATGCGGCGATGGCCAAGTTCAGCGAGATGGCGCGTCGCAAGGGCACCGCCCGCTTCGTTGTCGACGAGAATGGAGCTTATACCCCGGTCCACGAGGTCACGGCCGACGATGAGGATTGGCACATTGTTCTTGCGGATGTCACCCAGGAGGTTTGTCTCTTCGAAGACCCAGCTGGCAATGACAATGACACCCTCGGCGCGGCGCTCGAGGATCATGTGCAGGTAGCTGTCGAAGAGCTTGCGCTGCGTCTGCGCATCCATGAGAAGCGGCAGGTAGCCGGCGACGTGCACCCCCTCCTGGATCCCACGCACTATGGGGATGCAGAAGGGGTCGGAGAGATCGAAGGCGAGAATGCCGATAGTCTGCGTGCTGCGGCGGCGGAGGCTGCGGGCGTAGGCATCAGGGTGATAGCCGAGTTGCTGGGCGATAGTACGGATGTGGGTGCGGGTCGTGGCGGCGACGTTCTGTGAGAGTGGCGCCCCGCTGAGGACGATGGACACTGTAGAGACGGAGAAGCCACTGGCGCGGGCGATATCGAGCAGCGTGACGTGGCCGGACTTTCGTTGACTCACCTGGCAGCCTCCCGACCGATTCCAGTTTGCCACGAGTTGCGGTTTTCCGCTTGACAGCTCAAAAGACGAGCCATATATTCGATCAACACCGGTTCAAACGTTTGAATCAATATAATCCAGGAGGCCGCAGATGAAAACACAAAAAATGGGGGCCACATTCTCCCTGCACATCCTGACCTGCATCGCGCTTTTCTTCTCAGGCGCGGAAATGCTGCCTTCACAGGCAGGCCGGGGCGGAATCAGCGGATTGGTTGCGGACACCGGCGAAGCGCTTCTGCGAGGTGCGAACGTGACCGCGAAGAATACGGCTACCGCAGCGACGCTCTCTACCGTGACCACAGCGGCCGGGTTGTATTCGTTCATCTCGCTCTCGCCTGGAACGTATGAGGTGACTGCGACGGAGCAGGGATTTGATACGGTCGTCCAGCAGAATGTGATCGTGACCGTCGACCAGGTGACTACCGTGAACCTGGTGCTGAAGGTGGGGTCGGTGAACCAGGTAGTGACGGTAACCGAGACCACGGAGTTGATGGACACCAGCAACTCGACTCTGGGTCAACTCATCACCGCGGAGACCATCGACCGCGTCCCGCTGCTGACCCGCAATGTGTACGACCTGGTGCAGCTGAGCGCCGGTGTGACGCCAGCAAACGGGTCGCCCAATTCTTCGAGTTCGTATGCGATCGAGAACATTTCCACCGGCCGGCCGGGGGTCGACGTGTCGTCGTACACCGTGAATGGCGCGGTCGAGGGATCGGTGTACTACATGATCGACGGCAGTCCACTGGGCATCGCAGAGAATAACGCCGCCGCGATCATTCCAGCCATGGATCTGCCGGAGGATGACGTGGACGAGGTGCGCGTGGAGACGCAGAATACGCCCGCTTCGTATCAGAGCGGCGGCGCGGGCGTAATCAGCGTGGCCACCAAGTCTGGCGGCGACAAATTTCACGGCGATGCCTTTGGGGTGTTTCGTCCTGATCTGCTGGCCGCAAACGAGTACTTCAACAAGCAATACGACGCACAGAACGCCGTGGCCAACGCGTCTCCATCGTTCCACCGCTACCAGGAAGGCGCGGCGATTGGTGGGCCGATCTTGCACAAGAAGCTCTTCTTCTTTGGCGATTACGAGGCTACGCAACAGCAGCAATACGATGGCTCCAATCGATTTGTGGTGCCCACGACGGCGGAGCGCACCGGTGATTTCTCGGCTGATCCATTCACCATCTACGATCCGACACAGCCGGATGTTGCCAACGGCCCTCTTGCCGGCACACGGCCGGCGTTTGGGAGCAACATGATCTCCAGTCCCAATCCCGTGGCGCTCAAGTTTCTTTCCGAAATGCCCAAGTGCAATTTGAGCAACGTGCCGGGAGTTCCCTGCGATCAGCAATCCGATGACATTACGCCGAATTTCTTTTTGCCGGGCCTCGACCCCACCACAGCTCAGAAGTTCGACGTTCGGATCGATTGGGCCAAGAGCGAAGCCATGCGCATCTTTGGGCGCTTTTCATTCGATCGCCTTTTTACCTCTACGTTCAACTCGTTTGGAAACATGTGGGATCTGAACTATGCGCAGAATGTGACCAACGGTCGCAATTTCTTGCTTGCCGACGACTACACGTTGAACCCGACCACGGTGCTGCAACTGCGCTATTCGTTCACGCGGCACTACGAGAACCAGGGTGGAAGCCCCGGCCAGGTGGGCTATGACATTACGAAGTTGGGTTTTCCCTCATCGCTTGCTTCAGTGGAGACCTACAAGCTTTTGCCCTTCATGCTCTTTAACGACGCGGGCAGCGGCGTGGGTGGCACAGCGGACTACAACACCTTCCTCTACGCGAGCGAAAACAGCGGCGCTAACGGGAGCATAACCAAGGCATGGGGGAAGCATGAGTTCTCGACGGGATTCGAATATATGAAGCGCTTCCTCAACGCGGGCCAGCCGATTGCGCCCGCGGGCTCCTATCCATTCGATATTTCGGCAACCGATCAGACCACCAACTCCGCGTCGGGCGGGAGCGATTTTGCCTCGTTCCTGGTGGGGATGGGAACCGCCCCCGGCACGGAATCGAACAACTATCCCAATTTTTCGAAGGATCTGTTCGCGGCGGAGGCAAGCCCATACTACGCAACGTTTTTCGAAGACACGTGGCGTCCCAACAAGGCTCTTACCATCACCGCGGGTCTGCGCTGGGACATTTTTGGCGGCCGCACTGAGCGTCACAACCGGCTGGAGTATTTCAATCCGCAGGCCAGTGCGACTGTGAACGGCGTTGCCTACACGGGCGCCGAGGTTTACGTGAACAAGAGCAATCGCTCTCCCTTCGCAACCAATCTCACCAACTTCGGTCCGCGCCTGGGCTTCTCATGGCAGCCTTCCCCGCATGTCGTGTTCAGCGGCGGAGGTGGTTTCTATTACGGCCCAAGCCCACAGATGGTGGGTAGCGCATCGCTTAACAGTGATGGCTTTGCCGCATACACAACTTGGAATGCCACCGCTTGGAACCAAGACCCGAACACCATTGCATATGACTGCGCCAATGCAGGTGCTTGTGGCGGGCAGGGCAACACAGTAATGGCGAACTCCGTCAGCAATCCGTTTCCCAATGGCGTGGCCGAGCCCATCAAATCTCCCACCGGGTTGGGCAACAATCTCGGTATTGCACTGAGCACCATGCTTCATTCCCAGCGTACGCCGACCACGTACAACTTCAATTTTGGTTATGAAATTGAATTCCCGCACCAATTCGTCTTGAGCGCCGGGTACGTGGGCAGCCGGGGACTCTTCCTTCCGCTCGTGAAAGCCGATCTCAACCAGCTCGACCTGGGAACCATCGCAGAATACCAGTCGGATTTGCTCAACACGTCGGTGAGTAACAAGTGGGCGTCTGTCCAAGACCCCACCAATGCCAACTATGGCTCCTCTACGGTGCCGTTGTGGGTTGCAGTCCAACCGTATCCTCAGTTCGGAAATGGCAACTATGGCGCGGGCAACGGCGTGAATGTGAATGGCTATCCGGGCGGCGACTCTGACTATAGCTCGCTCCAAACCAAGCTGCAAAAGCGGTTGACGAATCACTTCACAATGCTGAGCAGTTTCACCTGGGCCAAGCTCATTACGGACGACGGCAATCCCCCGCTTGACTTTGTGGGCTCGCACCTGGGCTCGCCGCAGGACTGGAGAGACATGCGATTCGAGCACTCCGTGAGCCCGCAAGATGTGAAGTATCAATTCACGGGCACCGCATCCTACGACCTTCCTGCAGGCAAGGGCAGGGGCTTGAACCTGAGCGGTGTTGCGGACGCCGCGATGGGCGGATGGACTGGGAACGGCATCTTCTACTGGAGCGGCGGCGTTCCCATCGCGTCGCCGCTTGTGGGAGCCGGCACGTCTTATTTCAACCAACGGCCGAACCTCTCGTGCGATCCCGGCAATGGTGCACCGCACACAATCACAACGTGGTTCAACCCGACTTGCTTCGTCATTCCGACTTCGCAGTTCGTTGCCGGAAGCGCGCCTGCATATCTGGACCACGTACGCACCATGGGCGCGAAGGATCTGGACCTGTCACTGTACAAGACATTCGCCTTCGGGGAGGCGATCCATCTTCGATTTGAAATCTCCTCCTACAACGTGACGAACCGTCCGCAATTTGGCATGCCCGCTGTTCCCAGCATCACGGCTGTCCAGTCACAGCCCGCCGAGGCAGCCATCTTTGGCCAGATTACATCGACTGTGAATTCGCCGCGTCAGTTTCAGTTTGGGTCGAGGTTCACGTTTTAAGGACCAGCGAAGGAGGCAATTGTCTGTGCAGAGGACCTCGCTGCAGCTTAGTCTGCGAGTTCGTTGAACCGGTATCCAAAATATGCATCGGTTAAGAGGTACTTTGGATTGCTGGGGTCTTCTTCAATCTTCTTTCGCAGGCTGCGAATGAAAGTTCGCAAATACTCCATTTCGCCACCGTATTGCGGACCCCAGATGGCGTTCAGCAGCCGCTTGTGGGGGATGGGTTCGCCGGCATGAAGCATGAGGTAATGCAGGAGTTCAAACTCCTTCGGCGTCAGGTGAATCCTCTTGCCCTGCCTCGACACCCGGTACCTACTTGGATCGAGCTCAATGCTCCCAAATCGAATCGGGGAGTCGCGGTCGGGACCACTTAAGCCTCTACGGCGAACGGCGGAACGTAATCTGGCAATGGTCTCCCGAAGTTGGAAAGGCTTCGTGATGTAGTCATCGGCGCCTGAATCGAGGGCCAGCACCTTGTCATCCTCGCTGTCCATTACCGTCAGCATCAGGATTGGCAGGTTGGGCGAGGTCCGTCGGATACTTCGACACGCTTCAACGCCGCCCATCCCGGGCATGTCGACGTCCAACAGGACAGCGTCAAATCGCGTCACCCGAATCAGGGAGATGGCTTCTTCTCCGCGGGCAGCCTCAACAACCCTGAATCCGGCGTTGGATAGGGTGGTTCGCAGGGCACGTCGCATTGCTTCATCGTCATCGACAATCAGCACAATTCCCGCTCCCGACTCTGTAGCTTCCGTCTCTGTCACACTCTGCCTCCATCCTGGGGAATCGAAAGAAAGAAAGTAGTTCCTTCGATCTCGTCACTTACAACCCACACATGCCCTTTGTGAGCATTTGCGGCTTTTTTCACCACTGACAGCCCGATGCCTGTCCCTGGTATGCTGCCCACGTGATCCTTGGAGCGATAGAAGCGGTCAAAGATGCGCTCCCGGTCGTCTAGAGGGATGTTGGCCCCCACGTTGTGAACAGAAAACAGCACTTCGCTAAAGCTCTTGCGCACGGCGATTTCAATGGGTGTTCCGGGAGTCGAATACTTCCGGGCGTTGTCGAGATACTGCGCGAGAATCATTGCCAGCAGGCCGCGGTCGGCGTGAACGGTGAGTGTCGGATCCTCGATGGAAAGCTGGATACGCTGCCTTTCCTCTTCCTGCGATATCTCGGCTAACAGCTCTTCGGTGAGGGTCTGCACATTCAATTCAGCAGAGGCGATAGGCAATCGTCCGGACTCCAGCTTCGCCGTGAGCAAGAGCTTCGTGCACAGTGAGATCATTCGCGCCGTTTGTTGATCGATTATCGATAGAAGCTCTGCTTGATACGCACTTACCCCGCCGAATTCTATTAGTCCTGAAGTAGCTGTATGCACGGTCGAGAGAGGAGTCTTGAATTCATGTGCAAGAGAGTCCATGACCGCTGCACGCAACTGCTCTGACTTTCTAGCTGTCTCAGCGCGTTCTTCTTTTTCGAAGGACTGGTATCGATCCACCGCGAGAGCTGCCAACATGGCCAGCGCTTCGATGACAATTGGACTGATTTGCCCGCGCAGTGCGAGTCCGCCAACTGGGCCGGAACTGCCCTTGAGGGCCCGAGCCGCAGTGTGCGTGCTGAGATCGTCAATTGAGTTTCCCGAAAAGTAACATTCACTTGCGAGATTCGATTGCTCTTCGCACCAATCTCCGCTCACATCTTGTCGCGCCAAGTTGGCATCAAAGAGCGCTACCGCATCTAGTTTGAAGATGCGATGAATCAGGACCACTAACTGCACCCCTGGAGGCTGTCGAAGGTCGAGAAGCAGCGAGTTACGGCTCAATTCATACAGTTGCTCCATGGCGGCTCGATGGAGCCTCGCTTCAAGCGAACTGTGGTGTTCCTTCGCCGACAGGCGACTGATCAGCAGAGCGGTGAATTCAAATGTCGCGAGTGAAACCCAATCCTGAGGATCTGAAATCGTAAATTGAAACAGAGGCGGCGCGAAAAAGTAGTCGAGGGAAGCGGTGGCGAGTACGGAGACAACAGAAGCTTGCCAAAAGCCGAAAAAGAGGGCAACGCAGAAGATCAAGATTAAGTCAGCAAAGCTTATCGTTGTCAGACTTACCCGGAGTTGAAAACCGGATGCGGTGATCAGGGCGAGGGATGAACAACTCGTTAGGACTTGCCAGATCGCCGAACGATATTCCAGGGGAGAAGCCCTACGCACATGGACCAAGCCTTTCGAGAGCCGCAGAAGTTTCAATGTGCTCAGCCCCTTGGGATGAAGAGACGATACAGATCCCGATGTGAGAAAGGCATAAACGATCCATATTGAAACCATGAAGGGGCGGTTGGGGTAAGCAAATGCCCGCTCTGGTCGGATTGCCGACCAACGAAATGTCAGGTGGGCCAATTCGCGGCCGGGAAGTGGAAAGTCGCGCAGTTCGCTCCTACTCCGCATCCGGAGGGGCGCCTCAGGGCTTCTTTGATCGGACGGTTTACGCGTCTTCCGCACGACCACCAATATCGCGGCGTTCAGCAAGGATGACTCAAAAGCGATGCGCCTGTCCGGAGAGATGCCGCTCGCCGACTCAGGCGCTTCGCACTGCTTCAGGGGTTAGCCTCGCCAAGAATGCTGCTGTTGCTAGAATCGAACCATAATTGCAAGGATGGTCGCTGTTTGATTGGTCCGCAGGTCGGGCCACCAAAGCGCCTGTGTTCCGCCTCCACCGGCGTTCAGACCGGCTCCGATGCAATAGGCTTCGGCTGCACCGAGATTGCCATACAGTTGTCCGGAATCACCGCCCGCGGCGCATTGGTAGTTTGACGGGTTGCCGTTGTTCCCGCCCGGTGGCGTGATGCCCCCGCGTCCGGTCCAATAGGGAACATCAGACCAACGGTAGCTCTCTTCCAGCCGGAATGTGATGAACTGCTTCGGCATGTAATCGAAGGTGATCGTTCCATCGTGCATCTGCGCGCGATCTCCGGCATTTTCGGTGAAATACGGTGACCCCGAAGTGGCCGTTGCACCGTTGATGGGGGGAAGCAGAGTCAGATAGCGCCCTGGATTGTTCATCTGGCCGCCGCCCAGCGTGATCGCATACAGGTCCTTCTTGAACCACATCCGGTCGTACATCATCCAGCCCATGAAGGCTTGCTTGGGTCTCCCGTTCGCGCTGTTGTGGCAGTTGACTCCACCGCTGTATGTGGAGTTTGTTCCCATAAGCGGCGAATTTCCTTTGGGATTATAAGGACCGCTCGCGGGGCCGCCTCCGTATTCGCACCCAAGATCTCCGGTTACCGTGAGCGCCATCTTGTCCAGGGTTTTGGCGGGCTGGTCGTAGTACTTCGCCTGGACGCTGTAGTCGGCATGGATGCGGGATCTGCCCGGGAACCCCGCGTCGTCTTCACCAAGACCATAGTCGTTCCAGACCAAGTCGAGATAGGGAGTGGGACGCCACAGGATCTGCCCGCCCAATCCAGGCTTTCCGTTGTAGCGGGCGTACGATTGCCAGCCGTTGATGATCCAAGGCTCGATTTTCAACTTGGCGGTCGGCCAGTATTGAATACGCAGCCCATTGAAGAACCAGGGTGTATTGGACGACACAAACGAGGGCTGATAGGCCCAGTTATCGAAGTTGTAGTAGCTGAACAGTCCGATGTAAGAAACGAAGATACCCGCGTCGGCATTCAGTCCGTGACCTACATCCCAATGATACCCGCCCCACGCTTCAGAGAAGTACCGGTACGCGCCCGAAAGGTTCCATTGGCCGCGGTTGTAGCTAGCGTCATTGCGGGGCGTGGTAGTCGCAAACAGGCCGTTCATGGTGAGGATGCGGCCGCGAACATTTTGAATTCGGAAGTCACCCCCGACGCTCACCTGTTCGAGTTGCCACTCGTCAGAGCGGAACATTTCGGTGGAGCCGCCCAGCGAGTCATCCTTGGGGTGGTTATTGGAGAAAATGTAATTGGTGTCAAAGCGAATTTCAGGCGTGAAGTATTTCGTAGCCATTGGGGCATCCGAGTTATGCCCACCGCTGTTGAGCCACGTCCAGTCCCCAGGGAATGGCGCAGCCTTTGTCGTAATCTCGGCGGTAATCTCCGGCGGGGTAGCGGCCGCAGGAGCGGCAGTTGCTGCGGCTGGCGGTGTCGTTTGAACCGCTTCCCCCGTTTCTCCGGCTTCTGCTGAGCGCAGTGCCTTTGCCGTGGCCTCCGCGTCATCACTGTCGTCTTCTGTGGTTCGCGCCTTCAGAGCCGATTCCAACTGTGCAATCCGAGCCTTCATTTCGGAAAGCTCCTTAACGATTGCGTTACGCGAATTTGGCGGTGGGAGGGAGCCCCCGGCGGGAGCAGGTGTTGCAGGTGCGGCGCTGCTCGGGCCGGGGAGAATTGCCGCGTCGGCCGCGCCACTACTCGCCTTGTTTGCATCGCTCGATGAACCGGTTGCGGAGGACTCGGCCTCGCTCGCGTTCAACGCAATCTGTTGACTTATAGCCGGTGGCTTGTTTTGCTGCGATTGCGCCGCGGTGGACGCTAATCCGCTTCCGACAATCAACATTGTGAAGACACTCATCCATGATTTGATGGTCATCAGGCCTCTCATTCTGAAGAGATTTCGGAGATAGAGAATCATTAGGACTTTGGACAGAAAAAGCTTGCCCAAGCGGGAAGCGTGAGATGGGGCACATCGAAGCCGGTCGGACACACGTTCGGCCACGAATCCGCGGAGTGTTCTCGGGTCCGACTCCTCTCAATCTTTCGGATGGGAGGAGCGATTGCTCAAACTGCTTCACAAGGTGCTGCTGTGATGCGGCGTGAACCCACTTTACGCCGCCGAAATGAGGAACAAATATAGGTTCATAAATGGACGCTAAGGAAGTAATGAATAAGTTATGTAGACGCAATAAGGAATTCATCTGTTCGACTTTCGGCTCGTCTGTTTGAGCTGATCCGTACCTCGTCGCGGCTGTGGCCCTCCAAATGCACTCAATCCGCTTTGTCGAGGTATCCGCGCCGCAGTTCGCGGCGCTTCATCAGCATGAAGAAAACCGGTACGAGGATAAGCACGTGCGCGTCGCAGGATCCGCGTCGGGAAGAATCTGGTCAATGCGCCCGTTGAAACTGCGCCCGGGATACGCGTCGACGGTCACCTGCGCACGATCGCCCGGCTTCAGGCCCCCAGATCGGCCTGGAACACATTCGCATACACCCATACGGTGGAGAGATCGGCGATGGTGTAGAGCTTTGTGTCCGGCTGCGCTTAGGCATTGGGCAAAGCGTTGCGTTCGATGATGTAGCCGGAGGCCGGCAATTGGACCGGCGCCTCACGTTCAACGGTGCCCCTCTGCTCGATGCGTGCGATCTCAGAATCCGGAATGTCGAACCGGCGGAGGCGCTCTTCCGCAGCCTGCAGCAGCCAGTTCCCCTCGTTTCGGCAACTCCGTGCATGTGATCCGTCGATGTCGGGTTCTGGTCGTGAATGCATATCTCATACTGCGCGCGTAGCAAGTCCTAGAAGGCCTTTCGCACGTCAACCTGGATTCGCAGGCGGGTGGCGGCCAAATCGGCCTTGGCCTCGCTTACGTCCGACTGCGCAACCGCAGTATGCAGACTGCGCTTCCCTGGCCCGGGCAGCGCCTGCCCAATCATCAACATGTTCTGCGCCTGGTTGTAGTCCCACGGCTTGCTCGGCGGAACCCCCCCCGGCCGCGGTACATGAACTGTGGATCGCCAAGTGTGCCCACGCTTAAAACATGCGATTCTGCTGCCGCAGCGCGCCGGAGGGCGACGTGAATCTCCGGATTCTCAGCAAGCGCGATCCGCTCCACCTCTTCGAGGCCGAGTGCGGGACCCGCCACCTCAGCTTGGTGCTGGCCGCCGATCAAGGCACTCAGGCTTTCTAACGCGGCGGTTGTACTCTCCTTTTGAGCGCGGCAGGCCGGAGCCGGGAGAGCGCACACCGGTGCCCATACAAGAATAGAAATCGATTTCATGTTTTCCTGAACTGCGGTTGCGATGCAAGACCGATCGCATACTTAGCGTGCGCCAGGCGCACGAAAGTTCACGAAGGCGGGATCTTCAATTGAGGGATTGCTAAATGCGGAGTACCGAATTGCCAATTAGTGGAGGGGGTAGAGCAGCTTCCAACGTCCTAGTTGAACAGTAGCCGCGGCTCGCCGAGAGCTGCACAACCCGGCCAGCGTCCATCACCTCCATGGTAACAGACCGTTCAGGATTGGAAACCCCGCCGAGAGGAACGCTTAAGTTGAACCCGCGAACCTGGCAGCAGGATTGGCCAGCCTCCATGTTGCATGAGTCGGCTTGCTGTGCATCATCTGGTGGCAACAATCGTCTTGCTGGGCGGGCGTCATGCACGCGAGCGCCGGTACCGCGGCCCAAAGGGCCACCACAACCAGCGTCAGCCGCGCACTTCTCTTGCCCACAAGCACAGTTCAAACCCAAGCCTCTGTTCTGAGAATGATCATTCAAACGCTGGTTTGCGGTGATTGGGATCACAAAGCAGTAAGTGGGGCACCTTGCCAGAACCAATCCGCTTCGTTGCCGGATCGCCGCAAAAAGGCTCCCGCACCGTTTAAGCTCGATTCGGGATGGAAACCGTGACCTGGATGGTTCGTTTCGCTGGCAAAACACTGATCGTGAGCCTTTTAACGCTGCGGAGCCTCTCTGGCGGCGCAGCTTTGGCGCAGAACTCGGATCCGGGGTCGTCGGCTACCTCGGCTGTTCCCCCGGTTACCATTCGTGTCGATCTCAACGAAGCCTTGGGGCCCTTCACGTCCGTCTACAACTGGTTTGGCTATGATGAAGCAAATTACACCACAGCACCGCATGGGCGCGAACTACTGAGAGAACTCCACGATCTCAGCCCGGTGCCGGTCTACATCCGCGTCCACCATCTCCTTACGTCGGGCGACGGCCGCGCGGAACTCAAGTTCAGCTCAACCAACATCTACAGCGAAGACGCTCAGGGACACCCCGTCTACGACTTCACCATTCTTGACGGCATTTTCGATGCCTACAGGTCCGCCGGCGTGCGGCCCATGGTGGAACTCGGGTTTATGCCCCGGGATCTCGCGGCCGATCTACCCGACCGGCATGAACCCTATCAAGTGCACTTTCCGCACTCGACCGTTTCCGGGAAGTCCAACAACCCGCCAAAGGACTACGGCAAATGGAGAGAACTCGTCCGCACACTCACCGCTCACCTGGTCGAGCGCTACGGCAAGGACGAGGTGCTCCGGTGGTACTTCGAGGTCTGGAATGAGCCTGATATCGACTATTGGCATGCGAGTCCCGAGGAGTACTGGAAGCTCTACGACTACGCGGTTGCGGGAGTGCGGGCAGCTTTGCCCGGCGCAAAAGTAGGCGGCCCGGCCACCACTGGCCCGGGCCATGAGACGGCCAACCTCTTTCTCAAGAACTTCCTCGAGCATGCCAATTCCGGCAAAAGCGCCGCGGACGGCGGGCCCGTCCCCCTCGATTTCATTTCCTTCCACGCCAAGGGCTCTCCGGCCATCGATGCGGGCCGTGTGACCATGGGGCTCAATCGCGAACTCACTGACGTGGACCGAGGGTTCGCTTTGATCGCCGGCTTCCCGAGCCTTCGCAATCTGCCCATCATCCTCAGTGAGGCCGATCCTGAAGGTTGCGCGGCTTGCTCTTCCCGAATGAACCCCGCCAACAACTATCGCAATGGCACGCTCTATCCCGCCTACACGGCGGCGGCCTACAAGGCTCTCCTTGAACTGAACGACCGTCACGCCGTTCATCTCATCTCCATGCTGAGCTGGTCCTTCGAATTCGAAGATCGCGACTACTTTGAAGGCTTTCGCTCTCTGGCCACCAACGGCGTTGACAAGCCCATCCTCAATCTGTTTCGCATGCTCGGCCTCATGTCGGGTGATCGCGTAAAGACGACCAGCACGGGCGCCGTACCGCTCGACACTCTCATCCGTTCCGGCGTGCGCCGGGATCCTGATGTCGATGCCCTTGCGACAAAGGCGCAGCGCCAGGCATCCATCCTGGTGTGGAACTACTTCGACGTCAATGCACCGGCGCCACCCACCGCAACGTCGGTAACCGTCCTTGGTATCCCCGCCGGGGTCCATCGCGTGCTGCTCACCCAATACCGCATCGACGACACCCACAGTAATGCGTACACCCTCTGGCAGCAGATGGGCTCGCCGCAGCACCCAGACGTGCAGCAATCGGCCCAGTTGCAAGCCGCCGGACAACTGCAACTCCTGACCTCCCCGACGTGGTTGGACACGCACAATGGAACGCTGGAGATCTCGTCTGAAATGCCACGGCAGGGCGTTGCCCTATTTCAGTTAAGTTGGTAATTCTCAGGAAGGCAGGCTCCCGACGAGATAATTGGCAGTTGCGCCCCTATGCTCGGACAACGCTGAATAGAAAATCGCCGATTTGCTCGCCAGGCGATGCGCATCGAGAGACGCCGCAATCCTGACGGTTCCGGCCGGTCTACAGCCCATACGTACTCGACCAATCGGTAAAGTAGTGTTTGGCGACCCCCAGGAATTGAAACCGTCGCAGTGGCTGATCTAAATTGAAGTGCAGCGGGCGACCCTCAACTCTGTGAAACGGGCGGTGGTTGTGACTCGCATTTTCTTTTTACTTGCTTTTATCTCGTCCGGAGCCTTAGATTCCTCGCGACTTCTTTTCTATGTTCAAGGAAACTTCTGCCACTTCCCGCTGGAATGACATGAACGAAATACAAGAAGACAAGGGGGAGAACAATGGCTGTCATCACAATCTTGTCCCATGGGACAGCGAATTCGACCAATAGAGAGACATCTAGTGGGCATGAATTGGTCATCAGCAAGATATCAAGATTGCTGTTCGGGGAAGAGGGTGTGGATTGGATCCTGAACGAAGGGGCAGGAACAGCAGAACTGAGACACCAGCACGGTATTTCGGGCAATTGGTTCGAAAAGAAAAGCCGAGACATGATGGGTATTGCCGCGGGTGAAGGTGTCGAAGCCAATGTTGCAACAGCCTGCAGGTTTGTGAGAGACAGACTGAACGACACCAGGGCCCTGACTGTAAATCTGGCTGGGCATAGCCGCGGGTCGATCACATGCTACAAGATTGCGAATCAGTTACTCCAAACCTATGGCAATAACGTTCCGGTAAACATCTTCGCCATAGATCCCGTCCCGGGTAATAACGGAAGAATAAACGCCGAAATGTATAGCCATATCGCACTGGGACCTAACGTCAGCCACTCCTTCCTCATGTTGGCCGAATCCGAACATCGGCTCAATTTCAGGCCTTATGTCGATGAGGTGTATCTCGGGACAAGCCGGGAGCACAAGTTCGATACGATTCCCGGAACGCATGGCGGCATCAATGAGTTGGGAGGTTCCGAATCAGAAGCTGCCGACCTCGTGCTCAGTCGTGCCTTGAGGTTTCTGAAAAAGAATGGATCCTTCCTAAAAAGCGAAGCGGATCGCTTGATCCTTGACGATGCTGGCGCATTGAGACAGTATTCCAGCCTGATGATGCGACTCTCGGAATACAAATGCAACGCGTCAGTGAATCCGTTTAAGGGAGGAATTGATGGGCTGAAAAATCTGGCAATGTCGACTCTCAATGTAGATAAGCATCGGGTTGTTAATGTCGCAAGGGGGACCCCAGTTGACGACAGGGGGCGGGCTGATCACCATGGATTGGGTATGAGCCAGGCGCTGGGGAGCATGGGAGTGTTTGAACCGCATGCTCAGCGTCCCGTTCGATTCTTTGCCAACAAAGAGCATGAGAAACTGTTCGAGAAAAGATATCCCACCATCAAGCATGCAATACGGAACCTGGAGGGGTCGGGGAGTCAGCAAAATGTGAAAGCACTTCGGGACGCTGTAATCGCCAATGCCAACGCATTCACCATGATGGACTGGATGACACAGACGTATTTTTCTGTCTACTGCGAGCGGGCGAAAGTCCTGGCGTGAAAAAAATCGGCTTAAATGTTTTCCGCCCGTTGCGCTTGGTACCGAGTTCCGGAACGCTTCTCTAATTACTCGTTCGACAACAACAGACTTCAACAGGTTTCACCAGAGATCAACAGCTCTGCTCCCAAAACAGGTCAAACGATTTATTGAAGCCTATTGAAAACCGCTGAAAATAAGTGCAATCAATTGAGCTACTTACATCCTGCCCTATGTCGCCTGTTGATCCTTGTTGATCGTTTGTGCTCTGACCGCTACAAAATCGACTACAGCACTTCGACTTTACCATGCTCACAAACCTGCTCTATTGCTTTCACCCAATCTGAAACTCGGTGTTCGCGTTCAAAATTGAGCAGACAGAAATCCAGAGCGCATTTACTGTGTCGCCATGACCAACCCCAGAGACATAAGAATACTGAGTGCGGAACCGGAAGCCGCGAAATCATCTCTTGCAAGCTCACACACGAATTTACCGCGTAGCCTTCCGACCGAAGCACCTGCAAACGATGACTGGCATCATCACCAAAGTGCAACACTCGTGCGGCTTCCATTGTCCGACCTCCGAGGTCCCGCAATCGAAACGCTAACTCTGCCCGCTTGCGGTTTTCCAGCAATTTAGCTCAATTTCGAGGATGTTTTCAAGCGGAAAATTCGCAAGGCTAAACAACACACTTCAACAGGTTTCACTAAAGATCAACACCTCTGCTCCCAAAACAGGTCAAACGATTTATTGAGGACCTGCGGTGACGACAAGGTCATCGCCGCTGGAACGAATGCGAAAAAGGTAGTGGGCCGGGTATTCGGAGGTATATTCTCCGGTGGCTGGACAAGCAAAATGGAAACTCCGGCGAATGGACGTTCTACGAATCGTTTGGAGGTTTGTTATGAGGAGAGTGATTCTTCTGTATTTCTCCCTGGCAACTTGCATTTGCTTTCTGGCGGTGGCGCAGGACAATACAAAACCAGGCGCTGACGAATCAGGAAAGCCTGGTAGCGGCGATTCGAAACAGCCCCGATCTCAGAATGACCATGGATCCGCCGTTCAACCGAGCAGACAAACCTTCAGAATGACGGGAATCTTCAACGACATCCTAAGCTACCCTCAACCAGACGGATTCCAGGAAGCCTACCAAAACACAAATGGCGGTCATTACATATTTGAAATGGTGTTGAAAGGCGAAACGGTTGACCAATGGACGCAAATGGTGTCCGTGACTGGCTTACAGGGAAATGCAGACAACCAGAATGCGACCGCGAGGTCACGCCTCGATCAGAACGCAAACGTCTTCCGAAATGCCTGCCCGGATACCTTTGCCGCCAAACCGCTCGGCGCTACAACCATCAGCGGTCACGAAGCTTTTGTAGCCTGGGTCAGTTGTGGGAGCGCGACTCGCGGAGGAACTGCCCATAGCGAATCGAACCTTATCGTTTCGATCAAGGGTACGGCGGACTACTACACAGTTCAATGGGCTGAGAGCGGCCAGGCATCAAGCCAGCCGCTCGCCTTCGAGTGGGCCAAGTGGGGAGACCGATTGGAAAAGTTGACTCCGATGAAGGTTTGCCCTAGGGTGCCAGGAGAGCCGGTGCCGTATCCCAGTTGCCTTAAACAGAAACCGGTCACGTCCGTCCCGGCGGTCACGCCGGTTTTCAGCGAGCTCGTTCGGTTTACGCCCCCCGAAGGATTTGCAATCGCACTGGAAGACGCACGAGACCCCCACTACACGCGGGAGATGGTGCCGGAGGGCGAAACGTCAGAGGTATGGACGCAAATGATCACGCTGAAGGCCGAAAAGGGGCTTTCCGCCGACCCGAAATCGACCCCGCTGCCCTATCTTGAAAAGTTCGCGGGCAGCTTCAGAGGTGTGTGCCCCGATACTTTCGCAGCCAGGTGGATTGGGCCGACCACTATCGACGGCCACGGTGCCCATGCAGCATGGCTGAGCTGTGGGACTCTCGAGTCCGGATCAAACGCACGTAGCGATTCTTTCCTCATTGTTGCGATCAAGGGTACGAATGATTTCTACAGGATTCTGTGGGGTGAGCGGGGGCCAGCGTCTCGTCAGCCAATCGTCTTTGACGAGGCAAAGTGGGGAGAGAGATTAAAGAGGCTGAATTCGATGCGATTCTGTGCCAAGGTACCTGCAGAAGCCGCGCCTTATCCAAGCTGCACTGACCAGAAATAGTATCGACGATCGACAAATCATCGTGCCACAATGAAAGCATTCTGCCCTGTAACCGCGCACCCGGCAATTACCATTCTGTAAACACTCCGTCACGCCATCGGGGTGGATGGTGCCGTTTCTCTCAGACTGCCACACGGCCCCCTTCGGTACTGAGTGGCAGGATTGATTGCATTAAGCAGTTTGGGTACTTTCTGAGCCAGAACATTGCCGCCTCACCGAAGGGCCGATGGGGGTCCACCTGAATTCCAACTGTTCTACAGTTCGGCGAATTCAAACTCGACGTCCATAACCATCGGTTGCGGTAGTTGGGCTCGGAGCTGAAGATCGAGCGGATCCCGATGGAACTCCTGATCCTGATGGCCAGGCGGCCCGGCGAACTCATCAGGAGAGAGGAGATCGTCCAAGAGCTTTGGGGAGACGAGATCAACCTGTTGGTCGAAACGAACCTGCCGTCAGTCGCCAATGAGCCTGTGGCATGTCAACGGAACGCAGGAAAAGTGAGCGATCAGGGGCGTTCGAGTTCGGAGTAGAATTCTCGCTGAGGTGCAATGACTCCAGCGTCCACAGGACGGGTTCGGCGCTTCTTTTCTTGCCTTAGTGCACTTGCTGTTTCATGCTTACTCGTAGCCATTGTCGTCGCAGCTCAAACCGCGGACGCGAAACAACCTCATGGTTCCCAATCACCGGGGCAGATCTCGGGACATGTCTATCGCTCAGACACAGGAGAGCCAATCGCGCGAGCGGAGCTCGAACTCTCCGCTACGGACGAAGCAACGGCTGAGGCAGCGGGAGGTAAGGGTATCGTGCGCTCAGGGGCAGACGGCTCCTTCGTTTTCCCCGACGTCCCCGCGGGCAAGTATCAGCTTGAGGTGTGGCGCAACGGCTTTGCGGAATCTTCATGGCCTGGAGGAGAACCTGGTTTCGAAGAAGCATCCGGCGTCAGATCCATATCCCTCAAACCCGGAGAGAAGCTCGAGAATCTGAGTATTCGTCTGCATCCAGCCGGGGTTCTCGCCGGTCAGATTTCTGACGAAGACCACGAAGCGGTGCCTGGTATTGAAGTTCATGCCCTTTTAGTCAAGTTTGTTCGGGGTGGACGGAGGCAAATCAATGCAATAGGCCGGGCCGTTACGGACGACCTTGGCAACTTTCGCATTGCTAATCTGCCGCCGGGACCGTACTGCGTTCGCGCGGGCGGCCTGATTGCGCGGCCGATGAAGAATGTCGGCTTGAAGGAGGGTCCCGCTGGTGGTATGCAATATCGTAATACCTACTACCCGGGAACGCCGTCTCTCGATGAAGCGCAGGTCTTGCACTTGACGGCGGAGGGAATTAATGACATTCAATTCGCAGTTCCTGCGGAAGGAACTTTTACCATCGCCGGGGAGGTTCTAGCCAAATCCCCGCTGGACCGGGCTGAAGAGGTTCGTTATGTTGCGCGAGACGCGGAAGGATATGCGTTCAGCACCGCCGGTCTAGGCTTCGCCCAGGTCGCGCCGGATGGTTCGTTCAAGACTCCGCCGTTGCCTCCCGGAGAATACATGCTCAGTGCCGATGTAACGCGAGAAGGCGTTCAAACCGAGCTAGGATATGCTTCGGTTCGCATCGTGGGCTCGAATGCCCACGCTAGTATCCAAATCGGCCACCGCATTGAAGTGAGTGGAAAAGTGGAAGCGCCCAAGTCAATTTCGCTTCAAGGCACGAAAATCGCGCTGGAAACGTTCGGTCCCGGTTTTTATCTCCTTCACGAAGGCGCGGTTGACTCTGGTTCGCGGTTTGTCATCCCTAACGTTCCTCCCGGCGAAAACATGTTTGCGCTTCTGGACAGCGACCGCAATCCTGTCTATGTCAAAGAATCGGTTTGTAACGGTCGGGATTACGCTTCAACTGTCGTCATGCTTGCTCCTGGTACCAGTCTCGATTGCACTGTGACATTGGCTAACGATACGGGGGTGATTCGTGGAAAGGTGATAAACGGCGACGACCCCATCACGAAAGTGGTCGTTGTGCTGATTCCCGAATCAAAGGAACTTCGCCGCATTCCGCGATACACCCTCACCTCTACGGCCGATGCGGCCGGCGAGTACAGAATCTCCGGAGTGATTCCCGGCGATTATCTCCTTTTTGCAGTGCCCCCGAGCCCCGATAATAAGCACTTCGCACTGGACTTTGCCGACAGACACCGCGCCAGCGTTGAGCGCATAGGCATGAAAACCTCTGGCATGCAGACGGTTAATTTAAAGCTCACCAATTTGGAGTAGTTGGGGGCCAATTTCCCGGCTCAAAGCACCATGTGAGCGTCTTCCTGTCACGGAGGCAGGTCATGGTCACGGTTTGGAGTCACCGTGAATGTTTGCTTTAGGAGCTTCCACGGCTGAGACCGAAACTGTGTCATCTAGTTAACGGTCGATTGCGTGACACCGAGGATAACAACAGGTTTCAACAGCTTTCATTAAAGATCAACACCTCTGGTCCCAAAGCAGGTCAGGCCGTTTATTGAAGCCTGTTGGAATCGAGTTAAAATAAGCGCTTCTGATTGAGATGCTTAACGCGTACCTGCCAACCCCTGTTGAACCCTGTGGTTCTTTTGTGCTTTGACAGCTACAAATTCGACTACAGCCAAATGGGGTGAGCCCCTTCGTTGAGACAGTTTTCTGCTGCCACACCAGCAACATCTCATCGCTTCTCCAAGCCGGGTAGGGGGTGGCGAAGGGACGACGTTTGAGTCCCTTCTCCTACCAGCTCTGTTAAAGCTTTCTGCCGTGTTCGGGCGAAGAAGCGACGGGTGAACCACTTGGTGACATTGCTCTGTGATGACCTCATGCCGAATGTGTCAGTTGAGGAGCCAGGAGCTACGAACTGGCTGGGTTGAACAACGGCTAGCCAGATCAAATCCTAGAAGGTTGCACGTAGTGAAAATTGCTGGATGCGCGGTTGTGTAAGGGTCGACATGTAGACTCCGAGGTTTCCGTTCCCGAACACGGATTGTAGGCCATAGTTCGGGTTTACGTCGAACCGGACAGAGTTTGTCACGTTGAAGACTTCCCATGAAAACTTTAGAGAAGAGCGTTCCCATACGTGCCAGGACTTATTCAGGCCGGAATCGATTCCAAAGAATCCATCTCCTCGGAACGCGTTGCGAGTTCCAGCCTCGCCAGGAATCGGGAAGCGCACAGGTGCACCTGCCACTGCGTTATTGACGTCAGCCTGCAACAGATCGGGATTGTCGAACGCCTGATAGCCAACCCCCTTAATCAGATGCTTGCGCATTTTGACAGGCCCCGACTTGACCAGAAAGCTCTGATAATACCAGGACGTCACCCATCCTGCGCCCACTTGATCGCCAAAAGGCAAACCGCTTGTCCATCGTCCCAGTCCGGTCATCTGCCAGTCCCCTATGACCGCGTTAACCAGGCGGTTCGCCGTCGGAACGAAGCGGTGTGAGCGGCCGAATGGCAAGTCATACACCCAGTTCACCGTGACGAGGTGCCGAGTATCGAAGTCCGATACCGCGCGGTTCAGCTTGGGACTAAACGCGTTCAGGATTTGACTGAAGCTCTGATAACCAGTCAACGACGAGGGATTGTAAGCTGCCCCGCCGCTGCGCTCCGCGTCCGACCCCAAATCGATTGACTTCCCGAATGTGTAGCTGAAATCAGCCTGGAAACCATTCTTCATTGGATGCCGCACGATCAGTTGTCCCGAGTGGTAGCTTGTCGTTCCAAGGGAAGAGATCGTAGAGAGATTGCTGTACTGGCTCGGGTAGTAACGATTGCGTTTGCCACCGCATCCTGGGTTACAGAGGATATCCATGCTGTAAATGCCGTACGATGCATTCAGCTCGTTCGTCGCAAAGTGGTTGAAGATGTTTTGTGTCGCCGTATTGCCCGGAGTTCCGGTTCCAATCGCGCCCGCGCCTGCCGCGTCCGGAAACAAGTTCTCCCAATAATCTTCACGTTCGCTGCCGAGACGGAGGTTGGCCCGCCACTTCGAATCATCGAATAGAACTCGTTCTGAAGCACGTCAACTGCCTGGAAATAGTCCATGCCTGACTTGGGATCGACCAGGTCCAGCGGCATCGCCAAGTCTCGATTCTGCAGCGTCCGGCGCCCGAATCGTCCGACATAATCCGCCTCCAGAGTGAAGCCACCAGGAAGCTGCCTCTGTATCGAAAAGTCGGTCTGGAACGAATGCGGCGTCTTGATCCCATCATCGACGGTGAAGTTCCCCGCCTCAGCTCCGGGGGGCGGCGTAAACGGAAACGTGATGGAACCGGCCGGCTCGGTTAACCCTGATGCGGCCAGCGGAATATCGTTGAGTCCTGTGAAGCGCGGAGACGCTTGCGTTGACACCCAGCCAGCCAGCGTCTGTTTCGACCCAAGCAGTCCTGCCGACCCCATGGTGCTCACCATGTTTGCAATGGAAAGCCCGAAGTTGTCGTAGTTCAAGCCGCCTCCGGCACGAATAGAGGTCTTTGAGTTGAGCGCGTACGCGACTCCCAAGCGAGGTGCAATGAGATACTTCTCCATCGGCCACATCGGCTTGCCGCCATTGGCCTTTCCAGAAAGAACGTAGTGGAAATTCGGCTGATTGCTTTCCCCTTGCTTTGCTCCCGCCACACGGGCATCAAACCATTTATTCATGCTGATGTCTTCCGACACCTGCTGTCCGTTTACCTCATAGGGCGTTTGCGCCATCGAATGGCGTATTCCAAATGTGATTGTTAGTTTCGGGATCACATGAAATGTGTCTTGCAGATAGTACTCGAACTCGTT
>Ga0207007_1083_pt1 | contig 25449 bp, 28 predicted proteins | sample Alteio_BWMinCont_85_FD_153487 | JGI IMG/M metagenome (GOLD analysis project Ga0207007, IMG submission 153487) | Enriched cells from forest soil in Barre Woods Harvard Forest LTER site, Petersham, Massachusetts, United States -... | ecosystem: Environmental > Terrestrial > Soil > Temperate forest >...
AGCTTTTACAAGGAAATACTCATTGCCATCATCATTATAATCGTTAGTGTAATCGAGGGTATCCAAAGTATTGGTAGTACCAAGCAATGCAAACCCACCCGAACGTAGATGCGTAAACCAATGCGATGGGTTGTAATTATATGGATAATTATAAACGTTGTTATATATTTTTGAAATGATGACCTTGCCGGAAGTATCTATGCGCATGATGCCAATACCATTACCAATATTTTTAAGCGGCACTGTAATGTTTTTACCTGTACTGTCATAAAAAGCATACCCAAAAATGCCATTAAACCATAAGCCACCACGGCCGCCATAATCGGCCTTAAGGCCAAAATCATATTGCTTTGACCATAACAGACGTCCTGTACTATCCAGCTTTTGAATATTACCGGTAAAGGAATACGACATTGGATCTGTACATGAATTGAAGATATATATACTTTTATCAGGCAGTTCAATAATCGCATTCAACTGTCCAGAGCTGCTTGAAGAGCCAAATCCTTTACCCCATTTTGGGTTTCCGTTGCTATCAGTTTTAATAATTTCAAGGACAGTGGAGCCATAATGCGTTCCGCCTAAAATAATGCCGCCACCTCTTGAAGGGACAATATTCCAGATTCCACCATAGTTATTATAAATTTCATATCCTTTTGCCCAGGTTACCAATCCTGCTGCATTCGTTTTGATAATCATAGGTAACTGAGGTAAATAAGCATATTGGGTAGTTGGTGCTACCATCCCGGCCAACAAATAGCCTCCATTAGGATCGTTTACAACCGTTGTGACCGAGGTATAATAATAAGAATTGGAGGCAATGGAAGTTCCGCGGTATATATTTGACCATATAACATTACCGTTCAAATCAATTTTGAAGAGGTATCCGGGGCTTAAACCAACTCCAGGGTATTCTAAACCGCTTGTTCCTATTACAACATTTCCATCAGGAGCCAATGTTAAATCCACGAATTGGGCAGTTGGGCCAAGAACAGATGGATTAAAAGAATAGCTATTGGTTGTGTCACCTTTGTATGTTTTTGACCATAATACTTTCCCAAGACTATCAGTTCTGAAAAGATGAATAAGAAAGGAAGTGCTTAATGTTCTTGGATCTGTAACCTCTGATGCTATCCCGGAAATAATAAAACCTCCATGCGGCAAACTCACTAACCCGGAGCCATATACATTGCCCCCGGAGTTATGATATATTTTTTGGAAGGTCGCTACTTTTTGCCCATGCGCCAATATGCCGGCAAGGCAGAAAATAAAAACAAAAAGGAAGAGATTAACCTTTTCAGGCATATAATGATGAGTTGCTAATAACAAATATACGGGAAAAAGATCATGGTTTGTACGAATGACATAGTACAACTGGGATAAGTTTGAAAAAAATCGCAAAACAGAATAAAATTAAGGCATCTCTAAAACCTGATTAACTTTGGTTTTAGAGGTGCCTTAATTTTAATAAATAGGAAGCGAACTCGGCAGCCAATCCTTTGTTGCCTCTATCCACCATAATGGAGAAAAACTTTAAAATTTATCAATGGCATTTGATTACATACCATTGAACATATTGATAAGGAGGGCAAGTACAGCCGGAACTAGGGCAAAAATTAGGGCTGCCACTTGTTGCGTTGACTAGACCCATATAATCAATCTCAGCATTCCCACTGGGACATGATGGACAAGACATATAGCCTTCAATTCCAATTACAGTACTATTCCCATACGCATCCTGAGGGTCTCCATATTGTCCTCCGTTTAACAGATCCAGATCATGCGTAACCCCCAAATAAGTCCATTCTAATTCATCGACACAAGAAGCTCCATCGTTACATACTATAACATCTGGTGTTGGGGTAGTTTGAGTTGGTGTAGTATAATAGGTTCCGGTATAACTCCCCGTAAGCCCACTCGCGGGAATTGTCGTTGTACCACAATTGGAAATGGAGGGATTCCCCATACCAGTGCTGGTTACCATTTTAACACCAGTAAGTTGACAATTACATTGGTTGTCGATATAAACAGCTGGACAACAAGAAGCTTGCCCCTGTGCCCAATTCCCCATGGCCGCGATCATTATCAGGCTCAGGATTAAGGAAAAAATTATCTTTTTCATTTTAAAACGTCTGTTGTGATAAAATCCAGCTTGATACTGGGAGGTTTCTAAGTTTTGCGTTTTTGTCTGCCCTTTCTCCGGCCTTGCCGTGGCAAACGGTTTGTAAATGTTATTCATCTTATCTGTTTAATAATAAGTTGCAAAGTTGTTATCCGCCCAGGTTGTCTATGATAATAAGGGATTCGGGCTCAAATTCTACCATGATCGGTGCCAGTTCACTGGGTGTGTTTTGTATGATGCTGATCTGGCTTGAGTATGCTGCGGCATAATTGTTGATATCAGCAGTGGTGTAATGACCGTTCGGGAGAATGGCATTCAGGGAAAGCAGGATGTTAACCAATGTGTCCATAATCGTGTGTTTTTAAGGTGTGCATTTTTTTAGAGTCAGTTAATTTTTATCAAAGTTGGGCGGGTTTTTTGCCGAGCGGGGTAACAGCAAGCCAAAATCGTGACATGCACCTTTGTCAAAATTTTATAATTAACTGATTATAAAGCGATAATACTTGCATGATTATCCGGTTTTTAAGCCTATATTGCTGGTTTATCACTTAAAAAGTGCATTTATGACCTATCTACAGCGTATTGCGGAAATTGTGACCGAAACCGGAAAAAATAAAGTTGATGTCATCCATTTCGGCGCTCTGCACAATGAGGAAGAAAACATGCATGAACAAGCATATAACCTTCTTTTTGAGGGTATTGCCCCGGATGATAAAAAGCGGGATAATTACCCGTTGTATGAAATGGGCAGCGTGGCTTTCAGGAAATTTTTAAGCCGTTTCAGGAGAAAGGTGTACAATATGCTGCTCCTTACTGATGTTAGCGGCACCCGTATTTCCCCGGCATTGAAAGCAGAGATAGCCTGTGGCAGGATGGTGCTGATGGTTAGGATCCTCACGGTACTCTATGCCCGCAGGGCAGGGGTTGATATGGCAAAAAAAATACTCCGCCAATCCGAAAAATTCATATTCCCTGATTTTGCACTCATCAGCCTAAAGGTACTGCGAAAAGAAATGTCAGAAACGGGGATGAAGAAAGAGCTGGCGGAAATGCATAAACAGACTGATTTTTGGATGGCCCAAATGATGGCGGAAGACAAGGCTAACAGGTATATGGAGCTGATAGAGGTGCCTTTTGGCAGGAGCATATCGCAAAAGCCCGAACTGGCCCAGGTTGCCTTTGATTATGTAAAAAAAATAGAAAAAGACATTGAAAAACATGATAGCTATACACTGCAATATTACAAACACAGGATAGAGGCCGCAGGCCATGAAAACGCAAAAGAGTACCGCAAATGCATAAAATCCTGGAACGCATGGAAAACGTACCTGGAGTTAAATCCAGATTATGCCAGCGATACCCGTTATGGCGAGGTGGCTATCCATAAATTGAACTATTACATGCATCTGCATCAATATTCATCGGGGCGTAGATGCGCGGAACAATGCCTGAAACACTTCTGGCCCGGAAATACCACCAGGCTTGTTTTTATGGAACCTTATTTCCTTTTTAATATGCAGACGGGCCAATACACCAAGGCAGCAGAAATATATGCAGATACCAAAAAGGATAAACATTTTGTAGAACTGCATGATACAAACAAAGAAAAATGGGTGATATTCAATGCCTATAACATTTATGCCCTTAATGAAAAGAGCGCCATAAGAAAATTTGATTTAAAGGGTTTTTCAAAGGACACAAAGGTATTCAGCCCTGATAAAAAGGGGTTCAATGCCGCTAAAATTATCATTGGTTGCTGTATGCTGCTCCGTAAAGGCAATACCACCGGACTTATTGACCTAAGATGGGCGCTTAAAGAATACAGGTTGAGATACCTGGGGACTGAGCCTGGCTCAAGGGTCAATGTTTTTTTCAATATGCTATATACTGCCGACCTGATGGGATATGATTTTGAAAAAACTGTCGCGGCGACCAAAGACGATCTTGCGTTGCTAAAGGATGCGCCATATCACTACGACGGCAACATGGAAGGGCTTGAAATCATCCCTTTTGAAACATTGTGGCAAATGTTTATTGGGGATATGAAATAAATTACCCCTGTTCCCCGGTCTGTCTCCTGACAGACAGGAATAGGGGGCGTTAAAGTTGCCAACTTTTAGACATCCGTTGGCAAGGGACTCTGATGATTATTTGAAATCAAACACAATCTCCGCAGGACATGTAGGGGCGGGATTCACCCCCGCCCATTTTCGGGTATGGTTCACATAGAAAAATTTATCCAAAGAATTCGCTTTTGTGAGATTGCCCCGCTATACGTAGCCTCCAGGCTATGTATTGTTAAGTTTGCAGCCTCTGGGCCCTGCTATACGTAGCCTCCAGGCTATGTATCTTGAAGCCTGCAGCCTCCAGGCTGCCCTTCTCCTTACCACAGGAAATCAATTTCCATAACCCCTTCCATTCCTGCATAATTTTTTGCGCTTGAGTAAATGTATTCATGCGGGGCATCTACCCAACCGGCACGTACAGGATTGTTGTGTATGTATTCGGTTTTATTTTAATGACAGCGGGGCTAAAGAGTTCTTCGGGGTGGTTGTCGTTTGTCCAAATCTGGTACACCTCGTTGCGTGAATTGATCATGCCCCTGAACCTGAAATGGTTCAGCAGCCAATCCCTTCTGCTTTCATTTGTTTCTTTTATTGCGGCTATAAGCTGTTTGCTTGTGTAGCTTTTGAAATCACGTATCGTATCGCTCAATTTCCCGGTTTCAGATGACAAAATCAAATGTAGATGGTTGCTCATGATCACAAATGCATGAATTTGCAGGCCTTTGTGATTTCTGCAATAGTTGAGATTTTCAATGATGATGTCGCGGTAAATTTTCCGGGTGAACAAATCTATCCAATCCACCACCGCAAATGTTACAAAGTGTAATGCGGATTGGTCGCGAATGACATAGCCTGGCCTTTCATCGTTCATGGGCCGAATTTAAGGTTCTTTTAAAAAAAATCGGGTGTATCGGGCAGCCCGGAGGCTGCAGACTTACGGATACGTAGCCTGGAGGCTACGTATAGCGTTCATAGCGTCCGCAAAAAGTGGCAACAAAACCTAAATTATTTTCGCTTATAACTTATTGAAAAAATACAAGTTGGAAATTATTTTCAGGAGTCACCCACCCACTTGGGAGGTTCGCTATATATGTACATAAACAATTATGAATTACGAATTAAAAATTACGAATTACGAATTACTTCACCTAAACACTTTGTTATTCTTAAATGATTTAAAATGAATATATTAAATATTGAAAAATTGAAAGTGGGTTTACAATTTTTACAGAATGTAAACCCAAATGTGACACCTAATACACTCAGCAAAAGCAGATAAACATGTTTTATCCAAAGAAAAACCCAACAATGCAAACCGAAGCGAACAGGCAAGTTGCAGATAATTAAGGATTAAGAATTATGGATTACGAATTGGTGTCAGAAAAGAGTTGGCAAATGAGAAAAAACCGGTGTCCGGCCAAATTTACTAACGTGAGCCTTCGGGTTCAAATTTCAGGTTTCAAATCACCCTCCGTGATGCCCTGGCCTGTAAACCGTAAATACCCTCGAAATATTAAAGCCAAGATGGATGCCTCCTTTAAGCCAGTTTTCAGACCTGTCCAAAATAACATCGTTTTCATTCATGGCAAGGCTGTTGGTCAAAAATATCTGGAACACATGCCCGCCGGTTTCGATGTCCATGCCCAATGACAATGAGTTGGTAAATACATCGGTAACAGACATCGTAGGATATAGATAAAAATACTCAAGATTAATGGATACCCTTTTGCTTATTTTCTGCCTCATTGCGAACCCGAATGCAAACTGGTCGTTTTGTTGTGTGGAAAGTTCTACAAGGTTTGTGTGGATCAAAGTTGGTATCAGTTCGAGTGAAAAATTTTCACTGAATTTGCGGCCAACAACAACCTGGTGCACATAAGCGAGGCGGTTAACGAAATCATTGTTGCGCGGCCCCGTATATTCAAGCGCATCTACATTGGTAAATAGATTGTAAACAAGGCTTATCGGCATGTTCACTTTGCCGGTACTTTGTCTCAGGATTTTTAGTTTAATATTGCCGCCATAAGATTTTGGTACAGCGCTTCGCCCGATCCCTACCTGTAGCCAATCTTTGATACCATAATCAAACTGGAACCGGGTATTGGCTTCATCCAGCCCAAAAAAAGTGTAGGCACCTTCGTTTACCGGCCCGAAACGGTGATCGATCCTTACATCCAGAACCCCTTCCGAAAGGTTCTCAACCGATTGGGCATTGACTACCCGTGTGGACTTGAAAGTGGCTGTAGTATAGTCTGTGGCCGGAGCAACTCCGGAGTCGAGCTGGTCTAGCATTTTATCACTCTGAGCAAAAGAAAAGAAAGGGGCGGCAAGGCATGCAGCCAATAACAGGCCTTGCAGGCAGATTTTATTTTTTTGAGTATGCAACATCTACGTGTATTTGTACGGTTTCGCTTATTTTATCTTTTACTACGGAAGGGATTGTGATGTTATAATCTTTTAAGGCGATTGTAAAATTCGATTTGGCATGAACCGAATCGGCACTTACGGTAATGGTGCCCGGAGCTGATACTGTTTTGGTGACGCCATGTACGTTCAGGTCTCCACTAACCTTTACATTATAGGTGCCGTTTTTATCAAAATTCACCTTGCTGATGTCGCTGATTTTTCCTTTAAAGGTAGATTTTGGGTATTTATCTGATTCCATGTAGTTTTCATTGAAATGTTCCTGCATCAGCGCTCTCCTGAATTCAAAACCCTTCACCAATACGGAATAAGCCATTTCACCTGTTGATGGATTCAGGTTCGCGGCTACCTGGTAATTATTGGCGTCCACATCTTCCATTGCTGTACCGGCAAAGAACCAGATATGGCCGGTGTGTGTCAGGTAAACCTTTCCGGCAGGTGAGAATGCAAATAGGATACTTCCAAAAGCAATTGCTAATAGGGTTCCCGTTAACTTTTTGTAAATTTTCATATTTCTTGTTTTGTATTTTTTATTTTGTTTTTCTAATTCCTGATTCCTGACTCCTGAAAATTAATTATTCTTATACCCCTGGTCTATCCACGTTTTTATCGTTGCAATATCACAAGGCGACAGACTTGCAGCATTTTTCGGCATGTGGGAAACATCACTGATGTTCGGGTCCGCGATATTGCCATACAAAATATCACCGCTTGCCGGAGATGCATATAGAGAATCGAAGCTATATGCATCAAGCCTATATCCTTGTCCTGAAGAAAAAGCATTTGCTTGAGAATGACATAAATAGCAGTTTGCTGCCAGAATTGGCTCAACATCCTTGGAAAAACTCACAGTTCCGGTGACGCATGGATATGCATCCTGGGCATTTTGGTAGAGACAACTGCTTGTGGACATGATCAATGCTGCACAAAGCAACCCGAATATAAATCTTACCATATTTTTCATAACCATAGTTACGTGTAAAGGTGTTCTTTAGATGGTTCATTAAATATTTGCAAGTCTAAGTAAAAGATTTGGATATTTATTAAGATCATAGCAAGCATTAATGCATCATCAATTGTCTTTGTACCCCTGGTCAAGCCATGCTTTTATTTTGAGTATTTCGCATGGACTGACATCCGGGTACCCCCCTGGCATGTGATTAATTGTGCCATCAGGAGCTGTTATATCTCTGTATATTATATCATCCGGAACCCCATTTTTTAACAGATTGGCATATCCTTCAAGCACGATGCCATTGCCGGTAGAATTAGAATCGGTTCCATGGCATGTGTAACAATGATTTTCTCTTATTATTGGCTCGATATCATTGGTATAACTCATATTAGCAGTTTTGCAACCGCTGGTATCAATGGGATAGACGTCCGTTGCATTTTTATATGTGCAATTACTTAAAGATAAGATCACTAACCATAGCGATAAAAAAATTATGGACATTAAAATGCTTTTCATTGGTTGGTTTTCTGATTCTCTTTACGTGCTGAACTTGTTTTTAGTGGGTTTGGAGAATGAGGATGGTATATGAAAAAACAATAAATTTGCCCTTTGGCTCAGAACGTTTAAATGCCTATCAGATGAAAAAGAGATATGTTGTCCTAATTATTCTTGCATTGGCGGCCATTATTGGACTAATTATTGGCTTGCGTCTCTATTACAAGCAACCTGCTAATACTGCTGACCTTAAAGCTAATGCCACTGTCAGCATCGATAAAATAACTTCAGACTTTAAAACGGACTCTGCAATGGCAAGAAAAAAATACAACAATGATGTGATCATGATGACCGGAACGGTTGACAAAACCGAAAAAGACCAGGCTGGGCATATATATGTAGATTTTGTGGCTAACAATGTAAAAGTGCAGTGCCTTGTACAGGATGATGCAAAATCCGATTGCGAAAATATTAAATCAGGACAAGGGGTGAACCTGAAAGGAAAATTTACGGGATACACATTTGACGATATGATTGACCCGCAACCACAGCTTCAATTCAATGATTGTATTATAATCAAATAGTTATTAAAATAAAACCAAGAATAAACCATGAATCTGGCACAATCAGGATATCACATGCTCATGATCCTTTCCGTTGTTGATGGAAAATACCAGGTAGCAGAAGGGAAGGTTATTGTAAACTACCTCACTAAAAATTACGAATCAGAAATAGATATTGATAAAGAAAATCTGGCCATTCTTGCAGTCCCGAATGACATGCTGCCGGAGCATTTTAAAAATGTGGCGGATGATTTTCTTAAACATTCTACCGAAGAGCAGCGGATCGATTTTATGGCTTTTGCTTACAGACTTATCCAGGCAGATGGTAAAGTAGATCATGATGAAAATAAGATATTAACATCACTTTCTCATTTCTGGCATATAGATATTAAGCCATTGCTTGATGAAGAAAAGATAACCGCAAGTAAATAAAGGTTTTCAGGCATTAATCCGGCAATTGGAATAAGGCGCAGTATTATTGTAAATTCGTGCCGGTTATGGTTGTACAAAATATTATCCGCCTTCCATTGGTTTTGGACTTTGCAACACAGTCAGAGGGAATTCCCAAATTTTCAAATTTTCAAATTTTCAAATTTCTCCCCTCATGCCTGACATCATAAAACTCCTTCCGGAAAACATTGCTAATCAAATTGCCGCGGGTGAGGTAGTGCAAAGGCCTGCTTCTGTGGTAAAAGAGTTGCTGGAAAATTCTGTAGATGCTGGCAGCACCAATATTCAACTTATTGTAAAAAATGCAGGGAAAACGCTTGTGCAGGTAGTTGATAACGGTTGTGGCATGAGCGAAACTGATGCACGGATGAGTTTTGAACGGCACGCTACCTCAAAAATCCAAAACCTTGGTGATCTGTACCAGATACACACTCTCGGGTTTAGGGGTGAAGCCCTGGCTTCTATAGCAGCCGTTGCGGAGGTTGAACTGAGAACCAAGAGAACTATTGATGAAACAGGGACAAGCATTATTGCCGATAACAGCGAGATCGTAAAACAAGAAGCCTGTTCATCATCTGACGGCACTTCCATTTCTGTAAAAAACCTTTTTTACAATGTACCTGCCCGGAAAAATTTCCTAAAATCCAATTCAATTGAACTAAGGCATATCAACGATGAATTTATTCGGGTAGCGCTTGCCAATCCCGGAATTCATTTTACCATGTTCAATGAAAATGAGGAGGTGTATCACCTGCGTCCGGGAAACCTGCACCAGCGCATCGTGAGTCTTTTTGGCAGAAAGTATGATGAGATACTTGTACCAATTGATGAGAAGACTGATATCATTACAATCAGAGGATTTATAGGAAAGCCGGATGCTGCCCGTAAAGTAAGGGGTGACCAGTATTTCTTTGCGAATAACCGTTTCATCAAAAACGCATATCTGAACCATGCCGTGAGCGGGGCTTATGAGGAGTTGCTGGCATCCGATGCGTACCCATTTTATGCCATATTTATGGAGCTTGATCCTTCAAGGATCGATATCAATGTGCATCCCACCAAAACCGAGATCAAATTTGAGGATGAGAAAATGATCTATGCCATTATGCGTTCATCTGTAAGGAAATCTCTTAATCAATACCATATAGCGCCCGGATTGAGTTTTGAGGATGAAATGAGCATTCGTATTCAGGAGCCGGGTTTTCAAAATCGGGAATCGTTAAAAACATCTTCTCCATCAATTAGTTTCAGCCAGGCTTCTACAGGTGATTTTTTGAAAAATACCCAAAAGGCAAGTCCGGAGCAATGGAGTGAACTATATAAAATCCTTGAAAATGCCGAAACATCTACTCCCGAAAAGTCTCAGGATATTGAAGAACTGGAAGGCATGGATGAGACGGAACAGAAACCTGTCATACAACTGCATTTAAGATATATCGTCACATCCATCCGGTCAGGGATGATGGTTGTGCATCAACAGCTTGCGCATGAGCGGATTTTATATGAAAGATATCTTGAAGCTATCGACTCACCGGGAAATTATAGTCAGAAGCTGCTCTTTCCTGAAGTTTTGGAACTCAGTCCAGGAGATTATGCCTTAGTGGTCGAAATTCAACCAGAAATAAGCAGCCTCGGATTTGAACTGGAGCCTTTTGGCAAAAATGCCTTTATGATAAATGGCATTCCTGCTGATCTGCCTGATTCCGGTTCAAAGAATATCATTGAAAAGATCATCGAAGATTATAAAAACACTGCGGGTGCAGAAAAATACAGCAAAAGTGAAAAACTGGCGCTTGCTTTTGCCAAAAATACCGCTGTGAAAATTGGCAGGCCTCTTGCATACAATGAAATGACCCGCTTGATTGATGAATTATTTGCCTGCAAAACACCCTATTTCAGCCCCGAAGGCCGGCCGGCATTAATTACGATTTCATCAGACGAGCTGGATAAAAAATTTAGAAAGTAAAAAAATGCAACTATCATCCGGAAGAGGGACGCCACCTGTGGTATTGAACCTCATTATTGTTAACGTCATTGTGTATCTGCTTACCAATATCCTTTGGCCGAATCTTATCGTCTACTTTGAGCTTTTTTACCCGATTCCAAACGCCCCGGCAGCTCCCTATCGTTTTGAACCATACCAGTTGGTTACCTATATGTTCGGGCATGGCGGGTTCTGGCACATTGCATTCAATATGTTCGCCTTGTGGATGTTCGGCTCCCAGATTGAAATGGTTTGGGGAGGCAAAAAATTCCTGATGTTTTATCTTGCATGTGGACTCGGAGCAGCTGGCTTCAATTTTTTGGTAAACTACTTGAAGTTACAAGGCGGTGAGGCTGTTCTTTCCGAGATGGGTCCAATGCTTGGGGCGTCCGGTGCCATATTTGGTATCCTGGCCGCATTTGGAATGTTGTTCCCGAATCAAATGCTCATGATGCTCTTTCCTCCTATCCCCATGAAAGCAAAATACTTTGTACTCCTCTATGCAGGGCTTGAGCTCTTTAGTGGCATCTCGGCAAATCCGGGTGACAATGTGGCACATTTTGCACACCTGGGAGGTGGGCTAACAGGATTGATCACGCTGCTCTACTGGAAATCCAGGGGAGAGCTTTGGAAGCAAGGATAAAAAGAGTGAAGGGGGGAGAGTGGTGGGCGAAAGGCTCAATTTGATTTAATCCAGACCTCATGAAAGCATGGTCAAAATTGCCATTGGGTTATAAACAGGCACATCACTATTTTTGAAATCCTTTTCATTGCGGGTTACTATCGCTTCAATATCACTGTGTGATAGTGCGCAGTAGTTCAGAACAGCATTGTCAAAATCATTAAATGCTGAGTTTATGGCTTCCTGAACAATTAAGTTATCAACCTCTAATAATTCAATAAATACAAAAAGGTCTTTAAGCAGTTCAATGGTTTTGCCATGAGATTTTGATTCCCGCACAAAATGATAGATATTGCTCACAGAAAACGTTGATGCATATAATTTTACAGAGTGTTCAGCTGCTTTTTCGAATAATTCGGCTGCCGGTTCTGAAAATGGCTTTCTGTCAATGAGCAGATCTAAAAGGATATTTGTGTCCACAAGTAAATGCTTCATAATATCAACTTTAGCGGATCATTTTGCGTAAGCCAGTATCATTATCGGACACTTTAACGGCACCCTTCAGCTTAATTATTTTTTTGGATATTTTGGATTTATCCATTTCCTCCCTTGTGGCCGCACGAAGGAAATTTTCAATAAGCGACGACAGGCTCCTTCCCTGTTTTTTGGCATAGTTTTTAGACTTTGAAATGAGGTCCTCCTCAATAGTAATGGTCAGATTAACGTGCATGGTTTAGTTTATTAATTATTTGAGTGAATAAATTGGGTTTCAACATAAAATTCAGGTTTTTACTCATGCAAAAGAATCGTACCGTCGCCAAACTTAGTCAGCAACCGCCCTTCCTATAAGCCAAAGAATAAAAAACAAAATAGCCGCGGCGAGCAAAATAATACCTATTACCCATAATAATGCCGCCAGAGCATGAAATCCAAAATATGCAAGAACTATACCAGCGATGAGACATAATACAGCCAAACCTAGAAAACCTCCTGTGTCGAAGGTCCGGGAATATGCAAAAACATGCTCATTTGAAAATGTATTCTTGATGGAAGCAGTCTGATTTTGAATAGCTTTCCCGAATCTTTGAGCTACTTTTTTCGCGTTTGTCCTATTTATTCTTCCTGTATATTTTGGCTTTTCAATTTTTTTATTCATCTCTGGTAGGATGAGAGAAGCCTGTGCTGAAACAGGGGAAACAGGAGCTTTTTTTACATCGGAGTTTTGTTGTGAAGTTACCGATCTTGTATTGTCGACAGTTAAAGTCTGGGCGTAGTCCAATTTTTTTAAGCCTGCAATTGAACTTATCTGTCTGCTACAGGAACACAGAATTGACATTGCGATTGCGGTAATACATGCCACAATGAATTGGTATTGGCTTGGCATCATTTTTATGCATTAAGGTTTGAGCAAAAACGTAACAATTAAACCAATTGTTTAAAAATGTTTGGATAAAAAACACCATTTTTCGTGTAAGTAAGTGGTGTTTCAGAGAGTTATAGACCTGATTTTTTTGGACAAAATCAAGGCATCATATTTTGATGCCGCCTAAAAGCTAATGGTGGCCAATCCGGTTAAACTTATTTAGTAGAACTCGCCATGTCTTTCTCGATCTTATCTAGTAGTTCCTGGGTGGACGCGTAATCGAGTTTTTCTTTTTTGGCGAGTTCTATTGATTCTTTGGCGGCGGCTTCCGCTTCTTTATACCTTTTTAATTTATACAATACATTAGCCCAGGTATCGCTGTTGCCGTAGTTTTTATCCAGTTTCATGGATTTATTGATGTAATCAAGGGCTTTGTTTAGCACCATTTCATCGTTGCTATTAGATACCATTTCCCAGGCAACACTATTATATATCTCCTGGTTATCACCATATTTACCAAGGAAATCATCCGCGTAATTCACATAATCTGTCCATTGATCTGTCTTGCGGTAAAACCTTAAGGAATTTGTCCCTGCTGAAACATTGATTTGTTTGTCTGTACAGGATTTTAGAAAATTGGTGGCAATTGCAAACAATCCATAATCTTTTGTATCCGCAGCGATCCGGATTTCAGTGGCAGCTTTTCCATACAATGCATTGTTGACCGCCTCGTCACCGTATTTGTCGGCAAATTGTTTTTTGTCACCTGCAATAAAATGAAATACAGGGGATTGAAGATTTGTTTCATAATTTGAAAACACATCCCAATTGGGTTGATCAATAATCTGATATTCAGGGATTTCATTCCAGTAAACTGACAAAGCTTTTTCACATAAAGTATTATCAATACCGGATGTGATCGACATCAGTTGTTTCAGCATTGCCGTGTCTTTATCTCCTTTGTTAAAACGCTCTGTAAGACCATGAAGGTTACGTACAGGGTCAATGGCTATTTTACCATCGTCTATAAAGTTTTCTGAAGGTTTTGAGCCAAGTGTCCGGTGTTCCACGCTTTCGTCTGCATCCAGAAAAAGATAAGTTGGATATGATTTGACCCCAAAAGTCTTGGCAATATCAAGTCCTTCTCCTTTTTCCATGTCCATCTTGCAGCAGATAAAATTGGCATTGTAAAAATCTCCTACATCCTGCCTTGGAAACACATCCCGCGCCATCCTGTTGCATGGGCCACACCAGGTTGTGAAGCAATCCATAAAGATTAGTTTGTGCTGCTTTTTTGCTTCTGCTTTGGCTTCAGCAAAAGTCCCGTGAAAGAAAACTATCCCATCTGCACGGGAATATAAATTGAGGCTAAAGAGAATAATGACAGAGAATAATATACGTTTCATTGAGCTATTTTTTAACTGTTGAGGGAGTTACTCCATTTTTTGTTGATGGTAGGATTACGGGTTTAGGTTTAGGTTTTGGAGGTGCGATAACAATTCCCAAAGCGGTTCTGATATCTTTTGCCGCCTCCTTGGGAAAAAGAGAAGCATCATCTAAAGATACTTTCCCGTTCACGGTTACAACCACTTTTGCCACAACTTTATCAATGACATAGATGAAGTAAAATTGCTTGGTATCTATATTCATGCTGGCATTCATATCGGTAATACTTTTGCTCTCGCGGTACATGTGCAATTCTTGTGCCCCTGGTATATACATTTGGTCCTTGATTTCGACCCCGTTTTCTGAATTTTCAGTAAGTTTTTTTTTGTACCAGGCCATTGCTTCATCAGCATCTTTAAATTCCCATCGGTCGTCATCAACCACGCCGATTTTGGCAGTCCTGTCAATTGTTGACCAGTCTTTGATGTGGGCATTTGATTGTGGGGCAAGTTCCAGGTTGTACTTGGTAAAAAAAGCGTCAGGTATGAACAGGTTTTCCGGTATTTTTTCATTGCCATCCGGGTTTCCTTTTACTACAGACCTGCTTATTTTAGAAGAAAAAGAAACAAGCGAGAGGGTTAGGGCACCAAGCAAAACAGCAGAACCAATTAGATTTTTCATGATGTAAAGTGTTTAACAACACTCAAAATTAAGAAAATGAATTCAATCACTTCAAAATTTTATTGTATCGGTCAGGCAACGGGCAATTCAAAGATAAATGTACTGCCTTCTCCCAATGCACTTTCCACCCAAATAGTTCCGCCTTGTGCTACAATAAAATCTTTGGCTATGGCTAGGCCAAGGCCGGTGCCTCCGTGATTATCGGCACCATATATCTGTACAAAACGTTCGAATATTTTATCATGGAATTGTGGCTCAATCCCCGGTCCTTCATCACGTACCCTGAATTGCACCATATCCTTCTTGTTGACGGCTGAGACATAAATAGATGCACCTTCCTGGCTGAATTTGGTTGCATTGGTAAAGAGATTGGTCATAACCCAAACCGTTTTTTCGCTGTCAGCATTTATTAAAGGGAGATTTTCGGGTATCGTGGCTTCAATATGAATGTTTTTTTGATCAAAGACCGGTTTCATCGCTTCTAAAGATTGATTGATAATTGCAAAAGGGTTGTTCTGCGCGACATTCAGTTTGATATTCCCGGTTTCAATCTGTGATAGGTCAAGCAATTCATTTACGTATTTCAGAAGTCGGCTTGATTCAACCCGGATGTTTTCAATTATTTGAGTTTGCTCAGTGCTTAGTTTGCCAATCCTTTCATCCTGAATTAATTTCAAGCTTAGGTTTATAGAAGACAGAGGTGTTTTAAGTTCGTGAGAAAGAGTGGCCATGAAATTGGTTTTGGCAATATCGAGTCTTTTGAACTCTGTAATATTCTTAAGAACGATAAGGTAGCCGGCAGGACTGGTTTGCTGTTTCCATTCGTTAAAATGGAATATCGGATGTATGTATTTCTGGAAATAATTTTCCAGGTTATTGTATGTGATTCTCAAAGGGATATTTTCTTTTTCCAGGGATTCAGAATTTGAGGCCAGCTTCTTGAAGAGATCGTTTTTTTCTGAAATAGATGCAGACGTATTTCCAATAAGGTTTTCTGAAGTCATTCCCAACAGCTCAGTAGCCAATGGGTTTACCGCAATTATTTTGTTGTTTTCATCCATTAAAATGATGCCTTCGTCGAGGCTGTTCACGATAGATTCTATCCTGGTTTTTTGGGTTGTTATTTCAGCGATATTCGATTCCTTGTATTCCTGGAGTTTGCGGGCGAGATAGTTGAAGGAATTGGCGACAAGGCCGAACTCATCCCCCCTGGGATCTATTTCAAGCCTTTGGCTGAAATCGCCGTCTGCTATGGCGCGGATTTTATTGGATAGGTTTCGGATAGGATCTGCAATATAGCCCGGGAAATTGAGGATAAATACAAATGCGACCAGGAAGAATATGGTTCCTATAAGTGAAATGTAGAATATCGCATTGGATGCTGAATGACTTGCCAACTGATTTTTACGTAATATGGCTTTGTTATTGAGTGCATAAATACTGATTAGGTTTCCTGAAATCTTTTCCGTCATTTTTAAGGCGCTCTTACTATTAATATTAGCGTGCGAAAGATTTGTCAGTGTGTCTACATAGCTTTTGTAATTTACTGTCAATGAATCAACAGCTTCTTTTTCTCCGGTTTCTGTGATGTTGCCTTGTTCCGCTTTTAATTTTGATTCAAAATCAAACATCGCATTAGTGTTCACGCCATTTTTCGAAACCTGGTGCAAAACAAAATCCTGAGTTAGCAGATTAATATCTTTTTGCATGTCCTGCACGTAGTCCAGAGACAGTAAATTATCTTTGATAATATTGCCCGTATCCCTTGCAAGTACCCTTATAAAATAAATGCTTGCCCCACCCATGCAAATAATGAGGATGAACAAAAAAGTAATACCGATCGAAAGTTTTGTTTTGGTATTCATTTTAAAGAAAATTCAATGATGAATAGTAAAGGGAGATTCTATTTTAAGTGTAATTCAAAGTCCTGGTAAGAAAAAGTGATCCTGTTTTATGGAGTGATGTTACTTGGAAAACTAAGTAAGAATACAAAAGCAACAAGAATGAATATGCTACCAACAAGAGTAACATAAAAAACCCCTTTTGAAGCTGTCTTTGATTCTAATACATTCTTTTCGACGATCGCTTTCTTATTTAACTGGTAAATTGTATTAAGATCAGACAGAAGGGTTCTGTATTGAGATAAACTGCTATCCGCATTACCTGTGCCGGCTTTGTAAAATGTAGTTTTATAATTCTGAAAATCGGATTTCAGATTTTTAACCGCACTTTCTTCCCCTGTTTCTGTAATGTTATGAGCTTCAGAATCAAGGTTTTTATTAAAATCTGAAAACATAAAGTCATTTTCCTTATCATTCATGCTTATCCGCTTACTTGTCATATTTGAGATTAAACTATTCATAGCTGAAAATTCAAGATGCCCAATATCCTGGTTCATATTTTCTACATAATCAATGGATTGTTGGTTGTCCTTAATTAGTCTTGCGGTGTCGGTGTCCAATGCTCTTATATAATAAATGCTTATCACGCCCATTGCAATGATCAATATAAAAAGGAATGTTATTCCCAGTGTTAATTTGGTCTTGGTATTCATTCAATTTAGTTTATTCAGTTTACTATTAATATATCCACACCGGTATTTTCGAGCTGGTTTTCGAGGGCAAGTGTAACATCAGCGCCCAGAATCCTTTTCCAGGTCGGTTGTTGTGATTTCCCCATAACCACAAGGGTGATATTTTTATTTTTGATACAATTCAGGATTTCATCTACTATATCATTCGATTTTATTTTGAATATTGTGGCGCCCAGTTCAGTAGCCATTTGAAGGTTATTGATTAGGTGTCTTTGTTCAGCAAGATTTACTTTCTCAAGGTTTTCTTTACTTGTTTGTACATAAATCGCATACCATTCCGCGTCAAAGCGATTTGCAAGCCTGGCACTTTTACGGATTGCCTTTTTAGCGCTTTCATCATTAAGACTGATACAACAAAGCAACCTGTCATTTGATTTATGTTCTGCTACAGGAACCTCTATATCTATTTGACGTTCAACCTGGTTTGCCACTTCTCGCAGAGCCAGTTCCCGCAATTGCATAAGATTTTCTTTTTGAAAGAAATTCTGCAATGCCATTTCAATCTTGTCTGGAGAATAGATTTTCCCTTCCTTTAGTCGCTGTCTCAGTTCATCTGCCGTGAGGTCAATATTTACCACGTCATCTGCCTGTTTTAAAACACTGTCAGGTACTCTTTCTTTTACTTCCTGCCCCGTAACTTTTTCTACCACATGGTTAAGACTTTCAATATGCTGAATGTTCATTGCAGCGATCACATTTATACCTGCATCGAGAATATCCATCACGTCCTGCCAGCGTTTTTCGTTTTTCGATCCCGGGATATTTGTATGGGCAAGTTCATCAACGATCACTACATCAGGATGGTAACGCAAAATGGCATCTACATCCATTTCTTCCAGTTCTTTCCCTTTGTAAAAAGATTTTCTTCTGGGTATTAATGGCAGCCCCTTCGTCATTTCTTCGGTTTCTTTCCGGCCATGCGTTTCTATATAGCCGATCATGACATTTACCTTATCGGCCAGAAGTGCCCTTGCTTCCTGAAGCATTTTATATGTTTTGCCTACACCGGCAGAGAGCCCGATATAGATTTTAAATTTCCCTTTTTTCGCATTGCGAATCAGATTGAGGAAATATTCAGCAGATTGGGTCGTATCTTTTTCTGGTTGTGTCATTATTCAAATTTCTCCATGCCTGATGTTCTAATTCTTATTCAAATTTAATCTATATGATTAGGAATAATCTGGTTACAACATGAATCAACATAGCCTGATTTTTCTTCTTGGGTTAATTATCAATATCAATATTTGAAATCCACGTTTAATATATCACTTTGGTTAATAATTTCCGCTTCATTATCATCTTGATTTGCCGCTATCGCTTTTTTGTAAGCTTTCGCCTGGTTTTCATGTACAAACCTCCATTTTGTAATATAAGGGCCGTTTTCATTTTCACTGTGATAAAACCCAACCAACAGTCCATCAAGCATATTATGATCCGTTAGGGTTATTCTCAGGATTTTCCCCGAATCATAATACTTATCAAATATTTCTTTCGAATAATCTTCCTTCATTTTTCTTTTCTGTTATTCGCATTTACCTAAACATAAAATGTTCCGAAATAGGACCCAATATATAAACTGAAAAAAGAGATAATGCGTTCAAGACAATAATTGTCATTAACAAAAACCCCCCAAATGTGTAGCTATCTGTTGGTAATGATCCCAATGATGGTGGTATGTATTTTTTATGGAGGAAAAATCCACCTATCATTATTGCAACAATGATGGGAATAAACCTACCCAATAACATTACAATAGATGTTGTGAGGTTCCAGAAAACAGTATTGTTGCCAAGCTCTGAGAACTCAGATCCATTTCCGGCAAAGCATGAAACATATTCATAAAGCATGGTTGTAAACCCATGTGGCCCTTTGTTAGACAACCAGTTGAGGGTATCATTACCTCCGGGATAGTGGAGATAAATGAAACAGGCAATGGCTGTAAATAATAACGGTACCAATATCTGTGAAACGCTTACACCTATTACCAATTGCATTTCCCTCGTTTCAATTTTTTTACCAAAAATTTCGGGAGATCTTCCAATCATGAGGCTTGCAATAAAAGTGGCCACGATCAGGTAAAAGAACATATTGATCCAGCCTGAACCTAAACCACCAAAAAATGCGTCAATATGCATGCCTACTAACATATATATTCCTGATAATGGCATATAGCTGTCGTGCATGCCCGTAATTGTTCCTGCTGGTATGGCCATATTTATGCCGCTATAATAAGCTGAATAATAACTCCCAAAACGTACCTCTTTTCCTTCCATATTCCCGGAAATGTTTTGTGCGCCCATTTCCGAAATGGCGGGACTCCCTTTGACTTCTTCCATGATGATAGGAATTGTGACAAGCAAAAGGCCGATGGTCATCACGATTAAGATCATCCGGCTGAATTTTTTTTCGTCCAGGAAATAACCGATACAAAAAATGAAAGCCATGGGAAGTAGGAGAACAATAAGACTATGAATAATAAATGAAAAGAAATTCGGGTTTTCAAATGGGTGGGCATCGTTTGCACTAAAAAAACCACCTCCATTAGAGCCTAATTCTTTAATTGGGATCATGGCTGCTACCGGCCCGGTAGCTACCTGCACGGTATCATTCTGTAATGTATGAACCGTATGTGGGCCTGCGAATGTCATCGGCATACCGCTGAATAAAAACAAAATAGCCGCTACAATAGAAAGGGGAAGCAAAATCCTTGTAAGTGAACGAACAAAATCCCTGTAAAAATTCCCCAGGGATTCTCTTGATTTGTGCATCAGACCACGAACGAGGGCGATGCCGGCAGCAAGACTTGTGGCGGCGCTTAAAAATTGAAGAAATGTAAAGACTGCGAGTTGAGAAAAGTAGGTAGCTCCTGTTTCACCGGAGTAGTGTTGAACATTAGTGCTTGTTAGAAAGCTGATTGCAGAATTTATTGCGAGCGACCATTCCATGGATGGATTGTGGGCAGGATTTAAAAATAAATGTCCCTGTAAAAGCAGAATTAACACTGCCCATAAAAGCCATATAAAATTTATGGATAGCAATGAGACGAGATATTGCTTCCAATTCATCTCGATTAGCGGATTTATACCACAGATTTTATAAATAAAGTTTTCAACAGGTTCCAGAAAGCTTAGCCAGCTTCTTTCACCCTTATAAACCCCAGCCATATATTTGCCTAACGGCCATGCTAAAAGCATGGCCGTTAAGAAAATCAGAATACTTATGATTGAAGGTTGTACCATAACGTTTGTCAATTAGTTCTATTCAATAATAATTGTACAAGTTTTAAATCCTGAATAAAACAGCAAAAATGATCCGGGTTTCCTGTTTCACGAGGTCTGGCGTCCAACCGGCGGGGATAGCGGTGGTCGTATATCCATCTGGCGAAGTAACCCCCCCCGGGCCGTTGAAATAGGGCACACTTGAATGACGATTAACTAGTTCAACTTTGAATTCAAGGCTTTGGCTCGGCATCCATCTCAAGCCTGTTGAAACATCCCAACCGGTAAAACCAAGCCCTGGAGCTTCGAGGAAAGCGTTTGGGTTAATAGGGGCCGTCGGGCTATATGGATTTGGCAGATCGCTTGCTTGTCCGGTTGGTTCGAGCACGAGATAACGTCCCGGATTTGTCATCCACCCGCCGCCAAAATACCAACCTAATTTATTCTTGGCAAACCAGATATGGTTATAAGCCATTGCACTCAGGAAATATTGGGCATAATTGCCAGTGGAATGTGTATTGAATCCACTCACGCCATCTCCTTGTTCAAAACCTAAATCGCCTGTCAGAGAAAATGCAGCGCGGTTAATTCCTTTTATTTTAGATCCCTGGTAATATCTCACCAATAAACTGTTATCAGAGTGGAACCTGTGCCTGCCAAGATCATCCTGATCATCAGTACCCCAATAATCATTGGTCAGCATTTTGATATTTTCTTTTGGAATATAGGTAATGTTGCAGCCCACACCAGGAAGCTGATTGAACATGCCATAGCTTTGCCATCCGTTAATGATCCAGGGTTCTATTTTTAAATACTTTGATGGGAAAATCTGTACGCGTATCCCATTGAAAAACCAGGGTGTATTATCTGAAGTATAAGAAGCCTGATATTCCCAGTTTTCTTCCTGATAGTATGAATTGAGGCCTATATAAGACATAAAAAGACCAAAATCCACATTTATGCCATACCATTTATTGAAGTGATAACCAGCATAAGCTTCATCAAGATAGCGATAGGCATCAGCCATATCATATTGGCCACGATAGGGACTCAGGTCATTTCTCGGAACTACAATGGCACGCTCACCGAATTGGGTCATCACCCTGGCATGAACATTTTCACCATTTGCCAATGGATATACAAAGTCCCCACCAAGGTTTAAAGCTGAAACGACCATTTCATCATCTCTTGATAATGCTGTGGAACCGACAACCGTATGATCTATCGGATTATTAAATGAATGAGTGAAATTGTTATCCATCATAATACTTGGCGTAAAATACGGGATATGGAATACGGACGAATCTCTTCTATCGTTTCCATTCATCCAGGTCATGTCAAATCCATCCCATGGTATTTTTTGCGCCTCCTGCGCCTGGATTTTCGCAGTTATTACTGCATTGATTAAAAAGAGAAATAGGAAAAATTTCGTTTTCATGTTATTTGATTTAAACTGTTAAATGAATATTATTATATGTAATTGATTTAAAATTAATATCTAACAATCAGGTCCATTGCTACTGTAAACTGATTTTTTTTTGTTCCATTATCATATGGAGTCACCCCATTTGCATACGAGGTTTCATATCTTATTTCAGGCCGAATGCAAAATAGGTCATTGAAATGATGAGCGAAGCCAATCGTATGGCTGGAATAGGCTGTTACAAAACCGGTCCTGTTGCCCTGAGGGTCATTTAGAAAATCATTGCGGATGGAAATATAATTTTTTGTTGAAGTCATCACCTGGAAATAATTTACAAATCCAAAAGCTGACGAAACGCCGGGAACCAATGGCCCGGCACCGGTTTCCATAAAATAGGGTTCAGGAGGACCCGTATTCACAGTGCCGCCTTCATCCGCATTTTTCTGCCACATGTAATACATCTCCGTCATCATATGAACCTTTTGGCTAAATCTGTGGCCCCAGGTCCCAACGATCATTTGAAGATTATCATGTTGATTTGTAAAATAGCCTGAACCTAAAGCAGGGAGGCCGCCGTAAATAGAATTATTATTGTTTTTAGAGACCCAACGCGCCATAAGCATTCCATTCAGGTTTGCAGAATTGCTCCATGGCGCAACATCATTACCTGCAGTAGCACCAAATTCAAACTGGAAATATTTTGAGAGCTTAACTGTTGCCATTGCACCGGTAAAAGTATATGGATCAACAGTAAACATGAGTGAATGAGAGTAAAGATAATTGTCAGGCGCCCATTGTGCTTCAATATCAGACGGAGAAATAAAACGACCGACTTTTATCAACATCCCTTCTGCGACCTTAGGAATATATATGAGCCCATAGAATTGTGCAGGATCGTATCCGTAAAGGTTGTTATGTTTTAAGAGTTGATCACTAAAGATGCCCTTGGCAATGGTATAGCGATAATCAGTGCCATAAATGTTGTCAAACATAAACCCCCAGTCAATTTTGTCTTGTTGAACGGTATTTGGATCCCTTTCAAAGCGCAGAATGACCTGGTCAAGCTCTACCCGGTTCGGAACAAGATCATAAGCTGTGGGAGCATTGGAGTTTTTTGAAGTACTGAGATTCCCTGCAACATCAACCCATCCATATATGCGTATCCTGCTTTTGTTGTCAGCACCACCTAGCCACTTTTGCAAAGGGTAATATGTATTATCATTCGCTTCACCGATAACCGGCCCTCCGTCCCAATCAGCACCCGGAAAAGGAGGAGATAGTAGCGGACTTGGCAATACCCTTGAAGTTGTATCATTCGGTTTCGAGATCGTACCTGTCTGTGCTTTAACCAAAACGGCGCTAAATAATAAGACCGTAACTATTTTAGTTGATTTTGCCACTGTTATTCTGATTTAGTTTTAGATAAATGCAACAGATAATTGACACGGAACATTTTATTTGCCTCATCATAGGTGGATACAGGCATCCCGCTTTTAAATTCATCTTCCAGTTCATGATGAAAATTGTGGTTTTCAGGATAAGCATTAATTAAATTGGAACGAGTGAGTGGAATAATTTCACTGGTCGGGCTTTTGCTAAAATAAAAATAAGGCATCATGGGTTGGGAAATACCTTTTGGAACATGAGTTGGGCTATATGTCACATATATAACCATATCCAGGTTTTCCAGAATCTGGTATTCATCATCATAGATTTTATAGAATCGGTAATCTTTTCCTTTTTCATCCTCGTATCCAAAAATACTATCCTTGTTAAACCTGGCTTCTTTCCCATCTTTAACAATATCAACATAATGACCTGAAAATAAATGATTTAATTTTATTTCGTCCACGATTGTGATGTTCCTGGTTTTGTAATCCAGCCAAGTCATAAAAATGCCAGGATGGGGAAGGGGATCGGCTTTTTTTATTGAATTTGCAGATGAAGCGCCCATAAATAATATTACTATTGTGATAGGTAGACTAATTGTTTTAATATGTGATTTAAAAAATAACATGTGTTAAGACACCAATTTATGAGGAGCGTAGAAAATGATTATCGTTCCAATTAAGATTATCGCGGCTCCGATAATATCATACCAATCAGGTTTTGCCTTATCAACCAGCCATCCCCATGTGAGAGCCATTATGACAAATATGCCTCCATAGGCTGCATAGGTTCTTCCAAAACCTTCTGGCTGATGTGCGGCCACAACACCATATAGAGCTAATAGCAATCCACCCAAAATCCCTACCCATGCAGGCGATTTTTCTTTAATAGCATTCCACACCATATACCCGCCTCCAATTTCACACAGTCCGGCCAGGATAAAAAATATGATGGATCGATACATGAGTCCTGCTTCCATTCTTATTTCAATTCATCAAGAGCGATGTTGAGTTTTAATACATTTACCCTTTCAATTCCAAACATCCCCAGCCAGGGTTTTTCAGTCTGTTCTTTGATTAAAGTCTCTAATTTGTCCTTGCTGATATTTCTCGCCTTTGCGACGCGAGCTACCTGTATTTCAGCACCTTGTACAGTAATATCGGGATCAAGGCCACTTCCTGAAGCTGTAATCATTTCTGAAGGTACTTCTTCCTTTTTGACTTCGGGGTTACGTTTTAAGAATGAATCCAATGTAGCCTGGGTGCTTTTCAGATAATCTGTGTTGTACGGAGATTTGTTAGATCCTCCTGATCCCATTGCATTATATCCAACGGCGGAGGGCCGGGGCCAGAAATACTTATCTAAAGTAAACTTTTGAGCAATGTTTTCAAAACCAACAACTTTCCCGTTTTTTTCAACGGTTATTCCATCTCCTCCACCGGGTGCCAGTTTTGCAATACCTGCAATCAGGAGGGGATAAAGCCCCGAAAATATCACGATCATGATGAGCGTAAGTTTTATAGACGGCCAAACAATATTTTTCATAATTTATTTATTTTCAATTTATTAATAAAACAGTCCAACACACAAGTCAATCAACTTAATGCCAAGAAAAGGAGCCAATACACCGCCGATTCCATAGATAAGCAGGTTGCGTTGCAAAAGCTTGCTTGCTCCGATAGGTTTATATTCCACCCCGCGTAAGGCGAGAGGGA
>Ga0207007_1085_pt1 | contig 25289 bp, 21 predicted proteins | sample Alteio_BWMinCont_85_FD_153487 | JGI IMG/M metagenome (GOLD analysis project Ga0207007, IMG submission 153487) | Enriched cells from forest soil in Barre Woods Harvard Forest LTER site, Petersham, Massachusetts, United States -... | ecosystem: Environmental > Terrestrial > Soil > Temperate forest >...
ACGGCCCGGCCGCGGAGCTTTCCGGAGCCACGGTGATCGACCTTACCGGGGGACTGGCTGCGTCTCCGGGAGCGCGTCCGTGGATTCCGCGCCTCGATTCCTTATTTCCTCCTCCCGCGACTCCACAAAAAACTGGCGGCCGAAGCCAATTGTGCATTGCGCCTTCGACCCCGGCCATTGTGGCCTGTTCATTTTCCGGCGCCCTGGCGAAATTTTCTCCCATCCGCTTGGTTCTGGTTTTCCTTCAGCCGGTTTCGGAGCGCGGCGCGGCGGGCGTCGAGGAATTGGAAGCGCAGACCGGAAAATTGCTCTCCCTTCAGCCCATGCCGCAGGAAGTGTTCGATACCCAGGTGGCCTTCAATCTTTTGGATCGCTGGGGCGCCGACAGCAGTGCGCGGCTGTCCGATGTGCGTGCCGCGCTCGCGCGGGAGGTTCACGCCTATCTCGCCGGACGCGCGGTTTTGCCGGCGATGACCCTGGTTCAAGCGCCGGTTTTCTACAGCCACGCCTTCGCGGCCTATGCTGAATTTTCCGCGCCACAGGATCCCGCCTTGCTCGCCGCGCAGCTTGCCGCCGCCGGATTCGTGGTGCCCGCCGATGACGATCCTCCGCCCTCGAATATCACCGTCGCCGGCGAAGCCTCTCCGGCGATCGGGCCGGCGCAGCGTGATCCCAACATTGACTGTGGCTACTGGTTCTGGGGAGCCGCCGATAATTTGCGTGTCGCCACCGCCAACGCCACGCGCGTCGCGGAGGTTTTGCTTGCCTCCTAGCCGCGCATGCCGCGTCGTCCTAAGCGTCTGTGCGTTGCTCTGCACCGCTGTCTTGTGCCTTGCCGGTTGCGGCTATCGTGTCGTCGGTCGCAGCGACAATCTGCCGGCCGGCATCCACACCATCGCCGTGCCGGCGTTTGTAAATACGACCACCACCTATCGCATCGAGCAGCGCTTGACCGACGCCGTAGTCCATGAACTGCTCGCGCGAACGAAGTATCATGTCGTCGCCCGGCCGGAAGCCGGCGACGCCGTGTTGCGCGGAAATGTTGTGAGCATCACCAGCAATCCCGTGATCTTTGACGCTGCCACCGGCCGCGCCACCACCGTGCTGGTCACCGTCACCCTCGCCGTGAGCCTGGAAGACCGCGCCACCGGCAACGTCCTCTATCGCAACGATAAATTGATTTTCCGCGAGCCTTACGAGATTTCCACGGATATTCCCAGTTTTTTTGAGGAGGAGGGGCCGGCCTTCGATCGCTTGGCGCGCGATTTCGCCTCGCGTGTGGTCGCTACCCTCTTGGAAAACTTCTGATGCCTCACCTTTCAGCGGAAATGTTGGCCGCGCGGCTTGCCAAGGGCAAAGGCCTGCCGGCGATCCTCTTGCTTGGCGAGGATGCCTATCTTCGCGCTGCCTGCCGCGACCAGATTGTCGAAGCCTCCATCGAACCGTCGGCGCGCGACTGGGGATTCCGGCGCTTTTCCGCCGAGGACGATGATTTCGCGCAGATTCTCTCCCAGGCCCGTACCGTCCCGATGCTTGTCCCGCGGCAAGTGATCTCGGTCAGCGACCTCGAAGCCTTGGAGCACGGCAGCGAGGCCGCCCGCGAAGCCGCGGAAAACGATCTCGCCGCTTACCTTGACGATCCTCCGCCCTATACAGTGTTGTTGCTGGAAGCCGCGGCCCTCGATCAGCGAATGCGCCTGGCCAAACTCCTCATGGAAAAGGTGCAGGTGGTTTCGGCGGAGTTGCCCAAGGATCCCCATGAGCGGGCGCGCATGGCCGCCGTCCTGGCCCTGGGAATGGCGCGCGAACGCAAGGCCGCCATTGACCCCGGCGCGGCCGAGGAACTCGTCGATTTGTGCAATGCCAATCTTGCCGCCATCGGCAACGAAATTGAAAAGCTCGCTACGTATGTCGGTCCGGGCCAGCCCATTCGCCGCGAAGACGTCGCCGCGCTGGTCGTTTCGGAGAAAAAATATTCCGTCTGGGAGTTGTCGGAGATCCTGGCGTCGCGCCAGCGTGGACGCGCGTTCACTTTCTTGGACAGCCTGCTTCGCGAGGGCGAAAATCCTCCGGCGTTGATCGGCGCCATGGCTTGGATGTTTCGCAAATTAATGATGGCTCAGGAACTTGGGCGGCACGTTTCCCCCGGCCAGGCCGCCGGACGCCTGGGCATGCGCCTTGCGACGGCGGAGATCGCCCTGCGCCAGGCCGCGAAAATTCCGCGCAAGAAACTCGTTGCCGGTCTGCGGGCCCTTTATGATGCCGACAGCCAGTTGAAGTCCACGTCGGCGGACGACCGCGCCATCATGGAATTTCTCGTGGCGCGCCTCATGGGGACCGATTGATGAATGCCATTCATATATCTGGAACTTCTAGGACGAGAACATGAAAAAGTCGGGCGCGAGCCAGGGCCAGTCGGCATCGGAGCTCATCTCGAAAAGAATCGCCGAACTCGGGGACTGGCGCGGGGAAACCCTCGGCAGAATGCGCAAGCTCATCAAGGAAGCAGACCCGGACGTCGTCGAGGAGTGGAAGTGGATGGGCATTCCGGTTTGGTCGCACGACGGCATCATCTGCACCGGCGAATCCTACAAGAATGTCGTGAAGCTTACCTTCGCCAAGGGCGCGTCGCTGAAGGATCCGGCCCGTCTCTTCAACTCCAGTCTCGACGGAAACGTACGCCGCGCGATCGACATCCGCGAAGGAGAAGAAGTTGACGAGTCCGCCTTCAAGGCGCTCGTTCGCCAAGCGGTCGCGCTCAACAGTTCTGGCAAGCCGAAACCTTCGAAGAGAGCGAAGTCCCAGTCCTAAGTGATTTCGCCCCTGAACAGGTCCGACATCGGGGTGTTGGAGGTTTCGTTCCGCCCGAGCGTTCTCAGGTTGAAGACAGCCTCGGCAGTCGCAAGAAGTGACTAGTGGGAATACTGGGTCAAATGGACTGCTTACGCCTTGGCGGGCGCGCGGAGCTTGTTGCAGGCCGTCGACAGCCGCGACTTGTAGCGATTGGCGGTATTCTTCTCCAGCACGCCCTTGGTTACGGCGCGGTCGATCGCGGAGATCGTCTCCCCCAACCGCTTGCTGGCCGCCGCGGCATCGCCCGTGGCGATGGTCTCCCGCAACGCCTTGATTTCGCCCCGGACGCGGGTGCGGTTCGAGCGGTTGATCGCGGCGCGCTGTATGGACTGCGCCGCCCGCTTGAGCACTGATTTCTTGCGCTTCTTGACCTTTACGGTTATTCCTTGAGCCATCCACTACTCCTTTTCGTTTTCCCGGAAGTTGATTACAGTAACGGACCGATGCGTGTTTGTCAAAGCACAGCGCGGCGGCGGCGAAATCTGGCCTGGCGCTCCGCCCTCTCGGTTGGCGTCCTTTTTGCATTCTTCGCGGTTCTCTCGGCCCGCGCCGAAAAGGTCGAACAGCTCTCGCCCCAGGGCTACGTCAATGATTTCGCCGGGGTCGTGGATGCCGGCGCGCGCCAGAAACTTTCCTCTCTCTGCGAAGAGTTGGACCGCAAGGCCAATGCCCAGATCGCCGTCGTAACTATTCATTCCCTGGATGGCGACACCGCCCAGAATTTCGCCAATCGCCTTTTTGAAAAATGGGGAGTGGGCCCCAAGGGCAAGGACCGCGGCGTGCTGATCCTTCTCGCCGTAAATGACCATCAGTATTGGACAGAGGTTGGTTACGGCTTGGAACCCATCCTGCCCGATGGCAAGGTTGGCGGTTTCGGGCGGGAGATGCTTCCCCTGCTGCGGCAAAATCAATATGGCCCCGCGCTCCTGCAAATCACCTCGCAGGTCGCCGCCGTCATCGCTCAAGACCGCGGAATCGTGCTGGAGCAGGCCGCGCCGCAGCCCCCACAGCGCAACGTCGGACCCGAGGAACCCGGGGAGCCCTCTATTTTTGGCCTCCCGCCGCAATTGTTTATTTTCATCGTCATTGGCTTATTGTTCGGAGCCTGGCGGACAATGGCATTTATCCTCGCCTCGTTGGGCATCGTGCGTTACCGCCGCGGCCGCGGCTACCGTGGCGGATATTGGATGGGCCCCATGGGGGGCTATGGCGGAGGCTACGGCGGCGGAAGCTGGGGCGGCGGTGGATTCGGCGGCGGTGGCGGATTCGGCGGCTTCGGTGGTGGCGCATCCGGTGGCGGCGGCGCCGGTGGAAGTTGGTAGCTGGAACTGGACGGGAGTGGACATGAATCCGGAGACCGACCTAAAAGAACTGACCAGACAGCTCCAGGAAGCCTTGGGCGCCAATCTCGTCGCGGTCGTCCTGTACGGCTCCGCTGCCAGCGGAGAATTCCGCGAAGGCCACTCCGATCTGAATGTTCTGTGCGTGCTCAAGACGATCGATGCCTCCCAGCTCGCCAAGTTCCGGCCGGTAAGCCGCTGGTGGTGGCGCAAGGGCCATCCCGCGCCGGCGGTTTTTACGTTGGATGAACTGCGCGACATGGCCGCAACATTTCCCATCGAGCTGCTGGACATGAGAGAGCGTCATCGCATCCTCTTTGGAGAGGACATTCTCTCCCCACTGCAAGTTTCCATGAAGCTGCACGCCTCGCAGGTTCAGCGCGAGCTGCGCACCAATGTCATCCGGCTCCGCCAGGCTTTCCTGCGGTCCCAGGGGCAGAGCTCCGAGCTTTCAGACCTGATGATTGCCTCTTCATCCAGCTTTGCCGCGCTCTTTCGCCACTCCCTCCTCGCCTTGGGAGAGGAACCTCCGCTCGCGCGTGGCAGTGCTGCCGAACGATTGGGAGCTCTGTTAGGATTGGACATGGCGCCCTTCGGGGCCGTCCTCGATTTGCGGGAAGGGAAGCAGCGCCTGCGCGGCGCCGACCACGAGCGTGTCTTTGCGGCTTACTTGGACGTCGTGACCCGCGTGGCCCAGGAAATGGACCGCCGTCTGGCGGCCAGAGCATTCTGAAGCCGAATCTCGAAGCACCAAGAGGAGTTCGACGCATGAAGAGACTGATGGTAGCCGCGGTTCTGCTGGTGCTGGTGGCGGCGATTGTGGGCGGCATGTATGTCAGCCGCAGGAACCAGATGGTCGTCATGAACCAGGACGTGACCGCGCAGTGGCATCAGGTGGACGTCGTGTTGCAGCGCCGCGCCGATCTCATTCCCAATCTGGTGGAAACGGTCAAGGGCTACGCCGCCCAGGAGCAGACCGTCTTCGGTGACATCGCCAAGGCCCGTTCGGCGCTGCTGAGCGCCCCAACTCCGACTGATCGCATCGCCGCCAACGGCGTACTCGACGGCGCGCTCGGCCGCCTTCTGGCCATTTCCGAGAATTACCCGCAGCTCAAATCCAACGAAAACTTCCTGCGCCTTCAGGATGAGCTGGCCGGAACCGAAAATCGTATTGCCGTCGAACGCCGCCGCTACAACGACCTCATCCGCAACTACAATGCCTATGTCGGGATTTTCCCCAACAACGTTTTCGCCCAATGGGGCGGCTTTCAGCCCAACAACGCCTACTTCACCGCTAGCGACGCGTCGCGCGTGGCCCCCGAGGTGCACTTTCCCGCCGCTACAAAGTAGCCCCGCCCCTTCGCCCCCGGCTTGACCACCATGCTGCGGTTCCGATACCCTGAATGCCAGGCTTGAATGCGACGTACCGTCCAGATTGCCGGGCAGGTGGAAAACCTTTTTGGCACCCTTGACGAAAATGTTAAGTTGCTGGAAACCTCCCTGCACGTCACCTTGCACCTCCACGACAATCACATGACCGTTGACGGCGACGCCCCTCAGGTGCAGCGCGCCGTCGACATTCTGAATCAATACAACGACCTGGTGCACAGTGGCCGCCGCTTGGATAACGCCTCGGTAAAGGCTTTGCTGCGCGTGGCCACCGAGGAGCCCGATACTCCTCTGCGCGGCATCCTGGACCCTGGGCAGCCGGACCGCCCGCGCATGTTCGGCAAGAAGGCCATCGCGCCCAAGAGCTCCAACCAGCGTCGCTATATGGAAGGCATCGAGCAGCACGACATGGTCTTCGCCATTGGTCCCGGCGGCACCGGCAAGACCTACCTGGCCGTGGCCATGGCTGTCTCCGCCCTGCTCACCAAGCAGGTCAACCGCATCATTCTGGTGCGTCCCGCGGTCGAAGCCGGCGAACGGCTGGGTTTTCTTCCCGGCACGCTGCAACAGAAAATCGATCCCTACATGCGGCCGCTCTACGACGCCATCTACGACATGGTCGACGCCGACCGCCTGGAGCGCTTTCTCGAGAAGGGCATTGTGGAGGTTGCGCCGCTGGCCTTCATGCGCGGGCGCACCCTCAACGACTCCTTTGTGATTCTCGACGAGGCCCAGAACACCACCAGCGAGCAGATGAAAATGTTCCTCACGCGCCTGGGATTCAACTCCAAAGCCGTCATCACCGGCGACATTACCCAGATTGATTTGCCGGCGGGTCGCCGCTCGGGTCTCGTGGAGGCCATCGATGTCGTCGGGAATATCGCCGGGATTGCCTTTATCAATTTCAATGACCGCGATGTCGTGCGCCACAACCTCGTGCAGCAAATCATCAAAGCCTACGACGAGTTCGGCGCTGCCCAGGCCGCTAAGGCAGGATCGTCCGGCGCCTCCGAAAAAGGCCCCGCGGCCAACCCTCCAGGTGACGCCCCGGGAAACGGCCCAGGTAATGGCCCAGGTAATAGCAAGACCGGGGTCTCCCAGTCATAGGGCCTACCCGTCTATGGTGCTGAACCGCCAGCGTCGCGTCCGCGTTGCCGTCGCCCCGTTGGCCGCTTTTCTCGAACGTGCTGCCTGCGAGCTTCGCTTCCCGCGCAATGCCGTGGCCGTGCAGTTGCTAAGCGACTCCGCCATGGCCGCTCTGAACCGGCAGTTTCGCGGCAAGCGCGGTTCCACCGACGTTCTTTCGTTCCCAGCCGGCGGTATCGAATCGCGGCGCGGGCCGCGGGACCTGCCCAATGAGGGAGAAGAAAGGGAAGAAGCCTATGTTGGTGACATCGCTATCTCGCCGCAAACGGCCCGGCGCAATGCACGTCTCTATTCCCGCAGCCTCGTTGAGGAACTGCGCATCTTGATCCTTCACGGTATGATTCATCTGGCTGGCTACGATCACCAGACCGATCGCGGGCAGATGGCCCGGCTCGAGCGCCGTCTGCGGCGCCGCTTCGGGTTGAGTCCATCATGACCGTCTTTGCATTCACGCTTGGTGTTTTGGGTCTGTGCGCGATCCTGGTGGTGTTCTCCTACCTGGACCATGTCTACCGCGAACTCGGCCACGTGACCACCGGCCGCCTGCACCAGCACCTGGACATCTTTGCAGCCGAAATCGAGCCCCGCCTCATTTTGGACCGCCACGAGGCCGGCCGGGGATTTGCGATTCTCGCGCAGTTGTTTTTGATCCTTGCGGCCGTTGAAACCGCGCGCGGCGTCTTCATGTTTGTCCCTACCATGGCCTCCGCCGCCGCGCAATTGATTGTCTATCTGGTCGCGGAAATTCTCATCTGCGCCCAATTGATTCCTCAAGCCCTGCTGGTCAGGACCTCGGGGCGCTGGCTCCGCCCCTTCCTTCCCGCTCTGTGGGGCGCGCTGGAGATGACTTGGCCGCTGCGCGCCGTGCTCGGGCTGGCCATCTCCGTCGCCCATATCACCGACGAGGAAAGACCCGAGCGTGTCCAAACGCAACATGAAGAGATTGAAGCTCTGGTCGAAGCGGCCCAGGAAGAAGGCATCCTGGAGCAGCACGAGGCCGACCTGATCGAGCAGGTCATGGAATTCGGCGATAAGCGCGTCCTCCAGTTCATGACTCCGCGGCCGGATATCGTAGCCATACCCGCCGATGCCACCCTCGCGCAGTTGCGCCTCCTTCTGATCGAATCGAAGTATTCGCGCGTCCCCGTTTATCAAAAGACGCTCGATGATGTCCTCGGCATTGTCGGCGCAAAGGACCTCTTGCAGGTTCCGGAAATCGAAACCACCGCGCGCACGGTAAAAGAATTGACCCAGGCGGCGCTATTTGTGCCCGAAACCAAACTCGGTTCCGAATTGCTCAAGGAGTTGCAACGCCGCAATCAACAGATGGCCATTGTCGTGGACGAGCACGGCCTGGTCGCCGGCATCGTCACCGTGGAAGACCTGGTGGAAGAGATTGTCGGGGAAATGGTCAAGGAAGAGAATCATCTGGCCCCCGATGTAGTTCGCGAACCCGACGGCAGCATGGTCTTGCGCGGCAGCGTTCCCGTGGGAAAAATTCAGGAGCTGTTTGGCGTCGAACTGGATGACGAGAGCGCCGCAGCTACCACCCTCGCTGGCTTCCTCAACGGTCTTGCCGGTCATGTCCCGCGCCGCGGCGAACAGTTGGACTACAACAGCTTGCATTTCGAGGTCGTCGAGGCCAACCAGCGCAAAGTCCTGCGCCTCCGCGTCCGCCGCCGCATGGCCGCCGCCCCTGCGCGCGACTAGCTAAGGTACATTCCCCAGTCTTTGTTGTTGCATCCAGGGGGTCGGAGCTTTAGCTCCGACATGACTGTCCCTACCTCTGCGGGGCTTTAGCCCCTGAGGATCGGCTCGGAAAAACTCATCCCATCCCCACCAATCGTGCCAGCCCAAAAGCCGCCGCGGCGGCCAGCCCGCCGGTAACGATCGTCTGCATGGCGCCCTTCCAAGGCGCAATTCCGGTCAGACGGCTCTTGATGTAGCCGAATACGCCCAGCGCCAGCAGCGTGATGGCCACCGAATACCACAAGCCGGTAATCACGTTGCCCAGCAGCATGTACGGCGCCAGCGGTATCATCCCGCCGAACACATAGGAGGCGGCAATGGTTACCGCGCTGCGACTGGCTCGCTTGGGGTCCGGTTCCTCCAACCCCAACTCGAAGCGCATCATGAAATCCACCCAATGTTTTTGGTTGCCGATGATGGCATTGACCGCCGGGGCCATCTGCTCGTTGGAAAGCCCATATTCCCGGAAAACCTTGGCAACCTCCTCGGTTTCCACGTCTGGAAGCTCCACCGTCTCGCGGATTTCCCGTTGCCGTTCCGTTTCGTAGTGCTCAAAGTCGGTCCTCGCCGCCAGATAACCTCCCAGCCCCATGGCGATGGAACCCGCCGCGATTTCCGCCAGCCCCGCCGTGACCACCAGCCGCGTGGCGTATGCCGAGGCTGCCACCGCGCCGGAAATGCCCGCTGCCAGCGCGAACGGCACCGTCAGCCCGTCGGCCATGCCGATGACCACGTCGCGAACCATCGGTGCCGCCGTGAAATGTTCCTCAACATGCAGATGTCCGGCCATAAGTGCTCCTGACTACCGTTAGGTTGGGTGATTCTGGGTACAAGAGTAGCGCCGCCCTTCACGGCGGCCCATCTTCACAAGGTGGGAAAGTGTAGCACGAGTCCGAATCCGGCAGACCTTTGAGAGCGCGTTGATGGCAGGCGGTCGGGCAGGGTGCACAGCGCCGAGGGTTGGGAAAAGGTTTTGTCATCCCCGAGAGGCCCCGAGAGCCCCCGAGAGGAAAGACGAGATGGAAGGCTCAGTCGGGGGCAAACGGGTGTATGCTCCCCCGAACTGGGGGGCAAATGAAAATTCCGCTAGAGCTGGAAAAGACCTCGGGTGTATAAGGGTGCCCACCTGGCGTTTAAGAATGAAAATCCAGTCGGAGGAGGTTCAGAAATGTCCCTGCACAATGATGCTCTCGCGATGGAATCCAAGTGGCTTCGACATTGTGGATTGATTGGCGCTCTCACGATTTTGATGTTTATCGTTTCCACTGGTGCGACGTTTGGACAGGTGGCCACCGGGGAATTGACCGGCACGATTACCGATGCCAAGGGCGCCGCCATGACAGGGGTCGCGGTGACCGTGCACAACGAAGGCACTGGTCTGGACACTCTGGAAAAAAGCAATGATTCCGGAGTTTACACAGCGCCTTTGCTCCAGCCGGGAAATTATGACGTCACGGCGACTCAGACGGGTTTTGCAACCGTCCAGAACAAGGGTATCGCCGTGCAAGTGGGCGCGACGCTGCGGATCGATATCATGATGCCGGTGGCGTCGCAGCAGTCGCTGGTTACGGTAACCACCGAAGCGCCCGTGCTCGAAACGGAGAAAACCGAGCAGGCGGAAACCGTGAGCGAGAATCTGGTTGCCGATCTTCCGATCGGCTCGCGCCGATGGGAACAGTTCACCTTGCTCACTCCGGGCGTGGCTACCGACGGCGCCGGCAAGATTGCCTTCCATGGCATCAATTCCATGTACAACACAAACTCCGTGGATGGCGCAAGCAATGACCAAACCGAGGACGGCACCGTGCGCGGCGGGACCAGCGACGGCTAAACTTACAGTACCGACTCGATTAAGGAATTCCGCGTCTCTTCGAGCAATTTCACCGCGGAGTTAGGACACGCCGCGGGCGGCGCGGTGAACGCGGTGACCAAATCCGGCACCAACGATCTTCATGGAGATCTCTTCGAGAATTTCCGCAATCCCATCTTCAATGCCCTGGATCCGGTCAGCGCCGGCAATGCGCTCGCTCTCGGTCTGACTCCCACGCAGTCGGTTCATCAGCAGAATCAGTTTGGCGGGAGCGCGGGCGGACGGTTGATCAAGGACAAGATTTTTTACTTCGTCACCTATGACGGATACCGTAAGAGCACTCCCATCGCTTTTACCACCAACAATCCGGTGGCTCCTTTGGCGTGTCCCAGCGAAATCACGGCGGCACAATGCACCGCTGCCAAGAACTTCGTCAACTCGCAACAGGGCTCTATCCCGCGGTTGCTGACGCAAGACATCGCCCTGGGCAAGATCGATTATCAGGTGACGCAATCGAATCATGTGAATGCGACCTTTAATTGGAGGAATTGGCAGGAGCCCATCAGCACTTCTTTTGCTTCGGCGGCCAACTCTGGATTGACCTCCAATCAAAATAACTTTTTCCAGGACCGTTTCGTAATTCTCTCCTGGGATAAGGTGATTTCCACCGATAAGGTCAACGAGTTGCGCTACCAATATTCGCAGGATCACTCCTTTCAGTCCTGGCCGGCAAGTTCGCAAATCCCCAACATTTCTCTCAGCAATATTTTCACCTACGGCCAGGTGAACAGTATCCCCAACTTCACCAACGAAGATCGCCACCAATTCACCGATACCTTTTCCTTCGTAAAGGGGCGGCACTCCTTCAAGGCCGGTCTGGACCTGAACTTCGTCCATGTCTCTCTCCATTCCGCTACCCCTTCTTCGGGGCAATACCAATATACCGGCGCTGTTGCCATCACCAACTGCACGGCAAATCTCGTTCCCAATTGCACCTTGCCCCTCGCTTCCAATCCCTGGGCAGCGACTAATTGCCCCACAAGCACGACCGGAGCCATTTTTTGCGACTGGCTCCTGGATCTCTATAACAAGGACATCGGGGACGGAAGGTTCGGCAAGCATTGGAGTTCGTATGGCCAAGCCCATGATCTGCAGGCGCCCGGTAATTCCAATGGCCAGTTGGTGCCCGCGTTCGTGGACATTTTTGAAACCTACGAGCACGGCGTCTATTTCCAGGATTCCTGGAAGATGCGCTCAAACCTGACCGTGAACCTTGGTCTGCGATACGACATTCAGGTACTTCCGGATATACCATTCCCCAACACGACCACGGCGATTGATGCGGCATACACAACGAAAGTAAACGTCGACTACGGCGGCATCCAGCCGCGGCTGGGACTCGCGTGGAATTTCTCGAAGAATAATGTCCTCCGCGTTGGGTTTGGAAGCTTCTTCGCCAAGACCAACGGCAGTGAAGTATCCGCGACGCGCAGGCTGGCCTTCCGTGGGCAAACTCTGAACTGCTCGCCGACCGCCGGTGGAATATGCGCCCCGCTGGTCTTTCCTGACCTGCTCTACAATCAAGCGGCTTGGACGGTTGGAGTTCCCTTCACGATTCCAGGCGCGGCGCCAACGGACCAGCCTTTGGGAGCCACAGTGCTTAATCCGGCGGGGAACCCGTGCTTGGGCAATACCGCCTGTGCGATTTCCGCGCTTTCTCCGGACCTTGTCAATCCGCGGGCGATTGAGGCCGAAGCGGTATTCGAGCGGCAACTGCCCGGTAACATGAGTTTGTCGGCCAGTTACATACTTACACGAGGCGAACACCTGCCGAACTTCTGGGACGCCAACTTGGCGGCGCCCACCGTTAACAAGGTCTATGACGTCGTCAACGCTTCTGGTGTCACTCAGTCGACGTCTACCGTACCGTTTTTTACCAACCGCATTGACATGACCACGGGCTCTATCCTGGCCGCATTTAGCGTGGTGAATTCGTGGTATCACGGCATGGTATTGACGCTCCACAAACCCATGAGCCACGGCGTCGAATTGCTGGCCAACTACACTCTCAGCAAGTCGACGGACGGTGGACAGAGCACCGGTAACGTCGGTGGTGAAGGAAACGATTCCGGCATTGGGGCGCTCAATCCGTATAACCTCAAGCTCGAACAAGGCCGCTCAAGCCTCGACGCCCGCAATCGCTTCACGGCTAGTGTGGTCTGGGCGCCGCCCTACGGCAAGAATCTTTCCAATCGCTACGAGCGAGGAGCGTTCAGCGGATGGAATTTGTCTTCTACCGTCACCGCTACCAACGGCACACCCTACAGCGCCGCGGTACAGGGCTCTTCGGTTCTGTGCTTGGGCGATGTGGCGCAGCCTTGCACCGGCAGCGTTTCGGGAATAGACGGTGGTATGACGGGTGCTCTATTGTCGACCAGCCGCGGCCCTATGGGCGGACGAGTCGCTTTCTTGGCTCGTGACTCTTTCGATTTGCCAAGCTATGCCGATATAGACATGCGTGTCACGAAGCGATTCGCCATCCACGAGCGGTACAATTTTGAAATCCGGGCCGAGGCGTTCAACCTGTTCAACAATACTTTCATCCAAGCCGTGAACACGAGCGCGTTTAGCCCCGTTCAGCCCGGCGGCACAAGCGCTACCTGTCCGAGCGCGTCTCATACCAACACCTGTATGGTTCCGGTCTCGTCGTTTCAGACTCCCACGACCACCAGCAACTATCTGCTGGGCTCGCGGCAACTCCAGTTTGGATTCAGATTCTATTTCTGACCATCCCTAGAAAGGGCGGGCGCCTCCGCAAAAACGGAAGGCCGGAGGCCCCGCCCAATGGTCTTCCCGAGCTGCGGAAGTGGGATTGATTCCCCTCGCCCGCTCCATTGATTTGGGTCTTGTTTTGCGTTCGTTCGGAGGTCTTCTGGGTTCGCTTAACGCCGTTTGATCTTAAAAAAGTCCTATCAAACGATAAAGTCCCATGGTGCGGCCCCAGGGCGGGGCATGCTACAAAAGCGGTAACGTCTCGGCAAGTCTCTCAGGTCAGGGCCTGAGAAGCGCCCTATCGCCGCTTGCTTCCAAATGTAGACGGGCTCAGTCCTTCGTAAACTTTTCCTTCTACTTCCGCCTTGTGGCTGGTGCACACCAGCTTGATGATCACGCCCTGTGCCCACGATACACGATACTTTGCCGGGTTCGAGCAGCCCAGCGCGTCACAAGTACCCTGGCTGACCGGGTCTAAATACGGTTCGGGATTCTTGGTTGCCATTCGCGGATTCTCCTGTTCATTTTCGAGCTACCACTCCGCCTCGTTCCACACCATCAGGGCTTTACTCCGTCTGGCTTTGTTGCCAGCTAGATTACCGAGAACCATGGGGACATGCCCGGTCTGCGGGATGGTTGTCTTGTGGCACAGGGACCGTCGCCCATGGCGGGCGCGGCGGAAGGTGTGTGACTAGACCTGTTTAGTATACACCTGTCTGCCACAAGCGGTACGCCAGATCGGCCCTCTTTGGCTAATTAATTACTCGACTTCTCTACGCCTCCTGCCATTGGCGCATCTATTTTTGGCACAGGCTGAACCAACGCTAAGCCTTGTGTCTGCATCGTAATGGGGGGAAAATGATGATACCCTTCCAGCCACAACTCGGCCGAGTGGACCATCTCGAAGAGAGGAGCATCATGAAGAAGCTGGCACTTTTTATCTTCCTGACCACCACTGCCCTGTCACTGATTTCCTGCGGCGGCAATTCGACTTATACGAGTGGAGGCGGCCTTACGGCGGCAGCGGTTCCAGTCACGGTTAGCGTGCAGGATGCCGCGCCAACCGGGGTCGCGATTACGAGCTTTGAAGTGCAGATCATGAACGCAAGCATTCACAATAGTGCGACAAACGCTGATGTCGCGCTGCTCGCAAGACCTACCGAGGTCGAGCTGGAACATTTGCAATCCGAACCGGCGCTGCTCGGAGCCCTCAACGTCTCCGCGGGAACATATAGCAGCGCCAGCGCGACGTTCGCCAACCCCCAAATGGTGATCTTCAACAACACCGCCGCCCCCATTACCGTCGGAACGACGGTCTGCGCCATCAAAGCCTCCTGCAAGCTGACTCCCACATTGAATCCGGCGACAACCACCATCAGCACGGCGCCGTTTCCAATCACCCTCGCGGCAAATTCACCGGTTGGTTTCCTCTTGCACTTTGATATCAATTCTTCGATCAGCTCGGACCTTTCCGCCATCACGCCCACGATTGATCTCAAGCAGATTGCTCCGTCGGCCACCGGCGTCATTCATCCGGAACATCTGGTGGGAACGATTACTGCGATTTCGTCGCCCGATTTTTCATTGCAGCCGGGCTTGGGCGAGCCGATGCCGGTGTCCGCCATTTTGCCCCCGGTCACAAACATTGTCACCAATGCCAGCACCATCTACATCTTTTCCGACCGTCTGGCGGCATCGCCCTGCGCCAACAACAACTTCTCGTGCCTGGCCGTGGGCCAGACGGTGAACGTCACCGTGAACGTGCTATCGGATGGGAGTTTGCTGGCGACGGCGGTAACGCTGTTCGAGCAGAATAGTCCGGCCCTGGAAGGCACGGTTGTGTCGGTTACCCCTGCCCAAAATCAATTCCAGATCACCATGATGGGCGGCCAGTGGATGCCAGGCGCCGGGATAAACGCGAGCGCCATCGTCGGCGCCGCGGTGACTGTCAATGTAAACTCTTCCACGGCATACCAGATCGACGCGGACGGCATCACGCTTCCTTCGGGGCTTACCTTTGGCGGAATCAACGACGTTGCTATCGGGCAAGTCGTCGAAGTGCAGCCGGCCGTCGTTGTAAGTCCAACGGCGAATGCCCTCACGCTTTCGACAAATCGCGTGCGCCTCGAAGAATCGCAGGTTACGGCCACGGTCAGCGCCACCAGCCCGTCCGCTGCGCCGCCTTCGTTCACTCTGAGCTCTCTGCCACCCATCTTCCCGAGCGGGAGCACGATGAACGTTCTGGCAGTTTCGACCACCAAATTCTCAGATAACATCTCCGGAGGCGTTGCCGGCCTTGCCAAAGGTGACACCGTGTCCGTCGGCGGATTGCTCTTCCACACCACCGGCGGTCCAACCATGGTGGCGGAGAAAGTGCTGAAGCGCGTTCAATGTGCGGTCACATCGGGAACGGGCACAACCACAACGTTTACGTGTATCTTTTAGTACGGCGGCATTTTCGCAGCGAGCGCGGCTCGTCTCGCGCATATGACATTGTGAGAGCGAGCCGCGTTTTATTTGCGAGCGGCCATTCCGCGAAATGGGATGATCGGCTGCCTCCTTCCTGGCTTAACAACGCGACTCTTGAAAAAATTGCCGTGGGAGAACTGTTCTCTATTGAGCAGACACTGGTCCCACCGTTCTCTAGCATGGCTTCGGAGGGTCAAATGAAAACATCTCTAGCTTTGGTGGCATTAGCGCTCTTGCTGTCTGTTGGCGGCTGCAATGTGACGCCCGCGGCTCAGCCTGGACCGGCAGGCCCGGCAGGCGCGACCGGCCAGACTGGCGCACAGGGCGATCCGGGAGTAACCGGCGATCAAGGCCAGCGCGGCGACCAGGGGCGGCAAGGCCGTACCGGCGTAAACGGTGAACAAGGACAGACCGGGCAGCAGGGCGACCAGGGGCGGCAAGGTCGTACCGGGGTAAGCGGTGATCAGGGACGGACCGGGCAACAGGGCGACACGGGACGGACGGGCCAGACCGGACCGGAAGGCCAGCAGCCACCGCGCTAATAACAAAACCTAAGCATCCGCTATGAAAGAAGGGAGCGTCCTATGATCCCCCTGATTACGTTTGCTTGCGCGTTGGTCGCGCTGATCTTTGCCATCATGCACGGGATGAGCAAAGGCAAGCAGCCGCCGCTTTGGATTGCCGTCGCGCTGCTCGCGATTGGCGCCATGCTTCCGTGGCTCATCGGCATGTCGATACGGTAGCCTGACTCCAGGAACCGTATCGGCGCGCCAGTTTCCAGTCATCTACGCCTCCCGAGCCTAAAGTCTCCGCAACCAGGAACAATTTGGTTCACTCGATACCACCTCGGGTGTATAAGTGTGCCGACCCCGGCGTCCATAACGCTCTTATAAGGTCTGCAAATCGTCGTTCGAGGAGAGCACATGAATTTGCAGAACATTCTCTTGTCGTTTTGGTGGCTGTTCGCACTGGTTATTGCCATCGTTTGCTACCGCCTGATTCTGCGGCTGTTTGGTGTTGTCCTGATTCCCCAAAGCAGCATCGGTATTGTGGACAAGCGCTATGCCGTGTTCGGCCGCAACCGCACATTGCCGGAAGGCCAAATTGTTGCTCTCAGTGGCGAGGCTGGAGTCCAAGCCGATTCTTTGGCTCCCGGCCTGCACTTTTTCCTTTGGCCCTGGCAATACAAGATCAAGCTGCAGGATTTTCTGGTGGTCCCGCAAGATTCCATTGCCGTGGTGGAAGCGCGCGGTGGAATCCCACTGACCGAAGGCCGCGTGCTCGGCAAGCGCGTCGAGTGCAAGGCGTTTCAAGATGCCCGCGCGTTCCTGATGGGCGGCGGACAGCGCGGTCCGCAGATTACCGTGATACCGCCGGGAACCTACCGCATCAACACCGCCGTTTTTTCCATATCGACCGCCAAAGTGCTGGAGATACCCGTCAACGCCGTTGGCGTCGTTACCATCAAGGACGGCAAGGCGCTCAACACCGGTGAGATTGCCGGGCCGGAAGTTAAAGGCCACAACTCCTTCCAGGATGCCCAGGCATTTATTGATTCTGGCGGGTATAAAGGTTTGCAGGAACAGGTGATGCTCGCGGGCCGCTATTTTATCAACCCCATGTTTGCGACCGTGGAGATCAAGCCCATGACCGCGGTGCCCATTGCCAATGTTGGCGTGGTGATCGCTTATGTAGGCCAGCCGGGCAAAGACGTTACCGGAGACGCCTTCAAGCACGGCAATTTAGTGAGCAGGGGAGAAAAAGGTGTTTGGGTTGACCCCCTCGACCCCGGGATGTACCCCATCAATCCCTATACGCTGAAAGTTGAGCTGGTGCCCACTGCCAACGTCGTCCTGAATTGGGCGGACGGAAAGACCGAGGCCCATAACCTGGACAAAGACCTCTCCACCATTACTGTTCGCTCCTCCGACGGCTTCAAGTTCAATCTCGATGTCAGCCAGATCATTCACATTCCCCGCGCCGATGCGCCCAAGGTCATCGCTCGCTTCGGCAGCATGGTGAATCTGGTCACCCAGGTTCTCGAGCCGACCATCGGCAACTACTTCCGCAACGCCGCGCAAAACTCCGACGTCATCGACTTCCTCAAGAACCGTCAAACCCGGCAAGGCGAAGCCAGAAAGTCCATCTCCGACGCCTTGCAGGAGTACAACGTCGGAGCGGTGGACACCTTGATCGGCGATATCACTCCCCCCGATGAGCTGATGAAAACTCTCACCGACCGCAAAATTGCCGACCAGCGAAAAGTCACCTTCGATTCCCAACGCCTGGCCGAAGACAATCGCAGGGAACTCGAAAAGTCCAAAGCCATGGCCGATACCCAAGCCAGCGTGGTTACCGCGGAACGCAGCGTTTCCATCGCGGGATTCGCCGCCGACGCTACGATCAAGCAAGCCGAAGGTCAAGCCAAAGCCAAAACGTTGAACGCCGAAGCCGACGCCACGGTGACCAAGGTAACCGGAGAGGCCGACGCCGGTAAGACCCTCGCCGTAGGCACGGCCGAGGCCGACGTAATCAAGTTGAAGATTGCCTCGATGACCTCCGACAACTACGCCGTCATTGAGACCGCCAAGGCTCTCTCCACCAGCGGCTTCAAACTCGTTCCCGACATCGTCGCCGGCGGTGATGGTGGAGGCTCCAACTCCTTGATGAACGTCTTCCTGGCGCGTCTCATTAAGGATTCCAACGGAGGCCCCGTTCCGAAACCGAAACCCTGAGCCAATATCCATACTTGTCTGCGCCGGCAAATCGTAGCAGAATAACGCCATATCGGAGTTTCTCGCTCGCGCGGAATGGACTCGGATTCAAAGCTCGACCAAACTTTGCAGGGGAGGCGTTCATGAAAAATCGTTTGATGATCCACGCAGTGGCCGCCATGGCCGCCGTAGGTGTGTTGAGTTTACTGCTGGTTCCAAAGGCTGCGGCGCAGATTGGGCCGGATCCAGCCAGGGTCAAGACCGCGCAAGCCAAGCCAACCCCCCGAATGCCCGATGGGCACCCGGACTTGAGCGGGTTCTACGGCACGTTTGTAGCGGGCGTCAACGATTACGGCAAGACAGCGACAGGCTCGGAAGCGGGCGGCCTGATCAAAACCGCTGACGGCTCGATCTTCTTTGACTACGCAGGAGCGGAGGGGGGTGGTGGACACCCGGACGATGCCGACCGCATCCAACAATCTGCCAACCAGCCTCCCTATAAGCCCGAGTACATGACCAAAGTTAAGGCCATTGCCGACACCGTCTACGGCACGATTACGCACTTGGATCCGTGGTTGGAATGCAAGCCGGGAGGCGTTCCGCGAACCTCCGTCGGCGGGATGATGCACATCGTTGCCAACCCCAAGTTTATTGCCGTCCTTTATGAAAACGAACCCGGCCCGCAATACCGGCTGTTCTACACCGATGGGCGCAAACACCCGACCGATCTCGATACCTCCTTCATGGGCCACTCCATTGGCCACTGGGAAGGAGACACCCTGGTCGTGGACACCGTCGGCCTGAACGATGAAACCTGGTACACGCAGACGGGCGGGGCGAACAAGTTGACCAGCATCCACAGCGATAAAGAACACGTGGTCGAGCACTGGACCCGCAAGGGCGACGATCTCGAATACCAAGCCACGGTGGAAGACCCTATCATGCTGACAAAGCCTTGGGTAAAAGCTCCGCAGCACACGCAGATCGGCCCTTCCGACGATTACATCCAACCGCAGATGTGCAACACCAACGATAAGGCCCATCTCATCGAGCCAAGCGCCACGGATAAATTCCAATGTAACTTCTGCCAAAAGGACGCCGACAAGGTCTACGGCCAGGGCGCGGCGGACAGAGACAGGGAAATACAGAAACAAAGACAAGCCAATCCAAACGCCGCGCGGCCCGGCGGTGGCGGCGGGGAATAAGTAAGGAAGATTGCTATCTTTTCTTTCGTTCCGGTCTGGCCCCGCAGCCCCTCGGCGGGCTAATGGACTTTTTCCGATATCCCGGTTTCCAGCAACTTGGCGAACTGCTGAGGGGGCGCCGGCCGCCCGAAATAATACCCTTGCGCCTCGTCGCATTGCCGAGCCTGAAGAAACACCATTTCTTCTTGCCTTTCTACGCCTTCGGCAACCACTCGCAGATTCAGACTTCGGCCCATGCTGATCACTGCGGTCACTATGGTTGCATCGTCGGGAGCGGTGGTGATCTGCCGGACAAACGACTGGTCGATCTTCAGGATATCGATCGGAAACTTCCGCAGATAGCTTAGGCTGGAGTAACCCGTGCCGAAATCGTCGATCGCAAGCTGCACCCCTTGGCCCCGCAGCGCTTGCAGGACCGTTGCAGCCGACTCGGCATGTTTCATGAGAACGCTTTCAGTCAGCTCCAGCTCCAGCGATCTTGGATCCATACCCGTATCCTTGATGGCCGCGAATACGCCTGCAAGAAAGTTCTGGTTTCCAAACTCCATCGCCGAAATGTTTACCGCCATGCTGCCCAGGAGCAGTCCCGCATCCTTCCAGGCCCGGCTCTGCCTGCACGCCTCGCGCAGGACCCAGTTGCCGATCTGCAGAATCAGCCCGCTGTCTTCCGCCACGGGAATAAATTGTATTGGAGGGATCAGCCCGCGAACGGGATGCGTCCAGCGCAGCAATGCTTCCGCCCCGGTGATCTCTCCTGTACTCAGGTTGATGATCGGCTGGTAATGCAGCGCGAACTCCTGCCGTTCCAGGGCGCGCCGCAGGCTCTCCTCGATGAATTGCCGCTCCACCGCCCGCACGTTCATGGCCGGTTTGAAAAACTGAAAGCTGTGCCGCCCGTTTTCCTTGGCCTGGTACATCGCGGTGTCCGCGTTTTTGATCAGCGTCTCCGCGTCCAGTCCGTCGTCGGGATAAACGCTTACGCCGATGCTTGTGGTGATGCGCAGATCGTGCTGGTTGATGGAATGGGCTTTTTCCACCGCCTGCAATATTCTTCTCGCCGTAATCGCGGCATCTTCCGGTTGTTCCACCTCGGAAAGCAATACCACGAATTCATCTCCCCCCTGCCGGCTCACCGTATCCGACCCGCGCACGCAATCCACCAGGCATTTCCCGATGGATTGCAGCAGTTTGTCGCCGATGGGATGTCCCAGGGAATCGTTGATGTGTTTGAAGCCATCCAAATCCAAAAATAGCACCGCTACGTTTTTCATGTGCCGCGGCGCCAGGGCGATGGCCTGGCTCAACCGGTCGTTCAGAAGCATTCGATTGGGCAACCCGGTCAGAAAGTCGTGTTGCGCCGCATGGGTCATATGTGCTGCGTTGCTCAGCAGAGACTTCTCCGCCTCCTTGCGTTCGGTCACGTCCATGTTGACGCCGATGACCCGAATGACCTTGCCGTGCTCGTCGAGCACCGCTCTCTCCGCCGCCGACACATTCCGAAGGGCGCCATCGGCCAGCGCGATTCGGAATTCGGCGAATCCCTGCCCCTTTTCCTCGATCACTCTCCGTAAGGTAGCTTCCACCGCCGGCAGGTCCTCGCGATAAACGGCCGCAGACCATTTTTCATACGGCATCGGAACCATGGGTGGGAAACCATAGATCGCAAACATCGTGGCGTCCCATGTCAGCGTATTGCTGGCCAGGTCCCAATCCCACACGCCCACCTTGGCCACTGCCGTCGCCAGCGACAGCCGTTCGGTCAGCGATCGCAGCTTGGACTCCGTCTGTTGAGCGAGAACAACGCTCTGTTCTTCGAGCGCCCGGGTTCGCTCGGCGACTCGATCTTCCAACTCCGCGTTCAGTTTATGAAGCTCGGGCAGGCGAGCGTTGGGTTCAGACATCGCACCTCCAGATATCAATGCCAATGGGCGCCGAAATTCCGATTTGCAGAGAGGGAAAAAACACTGCTACCAAAGCGAGGTTACGGAAGGGAACTCTAGTGTGATCGATTCGATAAGCAGATGCAAGCGCCTTCCGAGGTTGGCGTTCCTGGCAGTCCAACCGAGCAGCGAAGCAGGCCGCTCCCTGAGCAGTCGAAGCATGCACTTCGCGCCCGGATCAGCGCTATGCTGCTGCTCTACACTGCGTATTTCGGGAATAGTTGCAGCGCATTGCCATTGTCGATCTGCTGAAGCTCCTGCGCCGTGAATACTTTGGAATCCTTGAGTAACTTGGCCGTTTGCGCGACGGAGATGTAGGGATAGTCGGTCCCAAAAACGATTTGCGACACCGGGACGACCTGCCGGAGAGCAAACATGGCCCCGGCACCGCCCACCTGCGCGGTGTCGTAGTAGAACCGCGAGGCCTCCGCAGGGAAGCCCCTGGGCACCGCCCCGGAGTCCTTGATCAGGCGCACGATCAGATAGGGCATGGTGCCGCCGGCGTGGGAAAAGATCACGCGCATATCGGGATAGCGCGCCGAGGAGCCGGAAAAAATCATGCGGACAATGGCGCGGGTGGTGTCGGTGCCGAATTCAACGGTGGCGTCGCCGATGCCCTCGACAAGACGCGCGCAGCAACTGGGCGCCCCCGGGTGGGTATACAACACGGCCTTTCTGCGGTTTAGTTCCTCGAACACTGGGGCGAAGACGGGGTCGCCCAGCCATTTGCCGTTATAGCTGGTGCCAAGGCGCACGCCGTCGGCCTTGAGCGTATCCATGCCGTATTCGATTTCCTTGAGCGTGGCATCAATGTCGGGAAAAGGCAGCGAAGTAAACATGCCGAAGCGTCCTGGATAATCGGATACCAATTTCGCCATGTAATCGTTGTACTTGCGGCACAGCGGGCCATCGTTGCCGCCGGAGGAGAGGACGGTGAGATCGCAGCCGCCCTGATCCATCATTTCGAGCGCGGTCGCCGGCGTCCACGCGGCGGGGGTAGGGCCGGTCGAAAACGTGCGCGCCCCTGTGCTGGGGCCCGCGAGGGCCGCCGGCAGCGAGGGGTGGTGATGCACATCGATCCGCCGTGGTCTTTTCCGCGCCGCGGTCTGAGCTCCCATAAGAGCTGAAGGTCCGCCTGCCGGAATCAGCGCAGCGGCGCCCAAGGCAGCGATGCCAGTGAGAAACTGCCGCCGCGATGGGACAGAGAATGGCGAATGCGGCTCCCGATTTTCGTCGCGAGCCGCTGCCGCCGGAATCCTGAGTTTCATCATTGCGTCACCTCGTGTTTTTGCGCGACACCATAGCATGCTCTTTTACTTCTATCAAAACTCAAACCTGATTCCTGCCTGCAATTGCCGCGCCCCTAGCAGATTGCCCGTCGTTGCCGTGGGCTGTGCGAACGTGGACAGTGGGGTCATGCAAGTATTCGTATGGAATGGCGTCACACCGTCGGCATGGAAGGCAGGACAAGTTACTCCTGCCGCTCCCTGGTTACCGGCGGGCGACGCGTAGTCATACGCAGTCTGGTTCACCGCCTGGACCAGTGTGCTGTTGAACACGTTGAACGCCTCGCCTCGCAACGCGATATGGTAGCGCTCTTTGATGGAGAATTGCTTCTCCAGCCGCAGGTCTACGTTGTAAAGATTGGGCAGGACAAACGTGCCGGGAGCCACCCAGGCGATCCGTCCGGGAAGGTTGCCGCCCGGACTGGTGATTCCTGCGCCCCCCATGCTTCCATCCAAGGGCGCATAGGTGAACGTCGATTGGCCCGTGGATCCGGGGGTATAGCCAGTGTATTTCACGGAGGGTGCAGTACCGCTGTTGACCAGGCCGGTGTAGGCCTGGCCGCTCTGCGCAATGATGGACGAGGCTAAAGACCATCCGTCGAGCAATTCCTTTTCGCCCCTGTTGGTGAGTTTGCTCGCAAACGTCGGCGCATACACCACGCTGGCCGTGAAACGGTGCCGCACGTCGGATCCTGAGTTGCCTTTTTCTGGCCGGGAGTTGAAGGGATCGATGGATGGAGTGCCGACGATTCCTTCGCCCGGATCGCCATTTTCGCCCGCATTGCCGCCACCCTGCTCTCCGTCATCCAAGGCATGGCTGTAGGTGTAATTGGCCAGGACTTCGAAGCCGTGGGTCATGGGTTTGCGCAGCGTTACCACCATCCCGTTATACGTGGAATTCACAAAGCTCTTGTTGCCATTGAGAACTGCCAACCTCGGATCCACGCGATCGCTGTACGGAGGCGCGGCAACGATCCCGCTGCCCGTCGCGATGGCTGCGCGCGACGAATAAAACGGCAGTGTGATCGTAGACTGAGTGGTTCCAGCGGCAGAGCCATCGACGATGTCATAGGACTTGGTTATTGCCAAACCGTTGCACGTTTGCGTACTGCCGGAAAGTGCGGTCGAACAAAAGTTGGGGTCGGTGTTCGTAGGGGAGACGTTGAAGTCCAATCCTCCAGGTAAGGCGGTGCCTCGGGTGTAGCTATAGCTGATCGACAGATTCATGTTCCCCGGCAGTTGCTGCTCGACGGCCACGTTGATCGAGTAAACCCTCGGCCTTCTGAGGTTCGGGTCAATGACGCGCATGCCGAATTTTGGATTGGGAATGATGGGAGCGCCGGCGCCAGTGCTCTGCAGTACGGCAACGGGCGCCACTGCACCCGTCAGAGGAGGGGTCCATAGCGCCGAGTTCTGTTGGTAGAAGAGCACATTGGGGAAGGTCAGAACGGCGATACAGTTTGCGTTTGGCGCAGGAGATGGAATTGGCGTCGTGCAACTGGTGGTGGCCTCCTGGACGCCCTGACTGACGCTCCGTACGATTTGGCCCTCGGTATTGGCGACGAACGTCCCGCCGCTAAATCGCAGTACCGTGTTCTTTCTGATATTCCAGGCGGCGCCAAGCCGCGGCTGGATTGCGCTGTAGTCCGTTGGAAACGTGCTGTAGTACTGATCGAGAATGGGCACATCAAACGAGCCCGCTGGGAGTTTGGAGAGGAGGTTGGCGACGCTATTGGGCAGACTGGGCATGATCTGCACGTCATACCGCAGGCCAATATTGACGGTCAGGTTGGGGCGCACCTTCCAGGTGTCCTGCGCGTATCCGGCGGGGTCCGTGGTCGGGAAATTGATTGTGAAACTCGCCGGAGCGCCCGCATTCTTAAGGTCGAAGAATTGGTTATACGTGTCCCAATGCATTCCAAACCTGCCGTCCATTGCGTCTTTGCCGTACAAATCCATCAGCCAGTTGCAAAAAATCAGGTTCTCTTTGTTTGCGGTCGACTGGCCGCTGGACACGGTAGGGGCGGCGCAAGCAACGGTCGTGACCGCGGGGTTGGAGCCGAGTAGGTTCATAGCATTGCCCTTACTGAAGCCGTAATTTCCACCCGAGTTGCTGGCGGTCCTGATGTTATCCTGAATGAAGTTCAAGTCCGCCCCAAACTTGAATTGATGCGCGCCTTTGGTCCAGGAGAAGTTATCGGTAATTTGATTGCGCGTCTCCACGTTGAAAGTCGTGCCACCGGCCGAAAAACCGTAGCCCCCTCCGCCCGCCGGCGAAGTGGTAATGCCGGTAAGAACAACTCCCGGCATGCCCATGGTCCCGTTGATCTCGTTGAATGAATGGTCTAGTCCCCATTGGTAGCGGACTTCGTTGACCTTGTTGGTTCCCAGCACCATGGTCCAGTTGGCGATAATGAACCGGTCTTGGATGAAGTTTGCCGGGGCTTGTGTTTGCAGCGCGGGGGAATTGGCATGCTGCCAGTCCCTGATATTGGTGACCGAGCTCACATGATTGGACTGATTCAGTTGAGAGTCCAGCTTGATGAGTTCGATGTCCTGCCGCAATTGTCGTGGAAAGGTGCCGATGAAATGGCTGGTGAAGTAATCTTTGGCCGC
>Ga0207007_1086_pt1 | contig 25244 bp, 26 predicted proteins | sample Alteio_BWMinCont_85_FD_153487 | JGI IMG/M metagenome (GOLD analysis project Ga0207007, IMG submission 153487) | Enriched cells from forest soil in Barre Woods Harvard Forest LTER site, Petersham, Massachusetts, United States -... | ecosystem: Environmental > Terrestrial > Soil > Temperate forest >...
CCGTCGCGTTACCCTGGCCGTGCCCCCCGCGCGATATCGGCGCGCCTTGACACCGCCCAATGATGTACGCTAAAGCATCGCGTTGATGGAAGTCCGCGACGCAACCATCGAAGATCTTCCCGCCATCGTCGGCATCTACAACACGACGATTTCCTCCCGCATGGCCACTGCGGACACGGAGCCAGTGACGGTCGAGAGCCGGCGCACCTGGTTTGAGTCGCATTCCCCGGCAACCAGGCCTTTGTGGGTAGCGCTTGAGGCCGGCCAGGTCATAGGGTGGCTGAGCTATTCGTCGTTTTACGGCCGGCCCGCTTACAACCAAACCTGCGAACTGAGCCTCTATCTCGCGCCGAAGCAGCGCGGGCGCGGAATGGGAAGCGAGTTGCTGCGCCGCTCGATTGAGCATGCGCCCGCCATCGGAGTGTCCACACTCCTCGGCTTTATCTTTGGCCACAATCAGGCCAGCCTGCGACTCGTGGAAAAGCACGGATTCTCACGGTGGGGAGTTCTGCCGCGCGTTGCGGTATTGGACGGCGTCGAACGCGACTTGATTATCATGGGCCGTCGCGTCGCGAATGGCACATAGACAGTCGCCGCACACTAAGGCCTGGCGTGGTTTTTCTAGTGGTGAACCGCGGAAGCGCCAAAGTGCTCGAGCAGTACGGGTTTGATGATGGAGGTCCACAGCGCGTAGCACTTGGCGCTGGGGTGCAGGCCGTCGGAAATGAAGAGGTCATGAGGCAGGTTGCCTTGCGCGTCGAACATGGATGAGGCCACGTCGATAAACTGAGCGTGATCCTGCGTGCGCAGATAATCCTGAATCAATCCGTCGGCTTCTTTCATTTTCGGCCAGGCGTCCCACCGCGCGTGTGAAGGCTTGATGGAAAGAACATAAACCCAGGTGTCCGGCAGTTGCGCGTGCACGAGATCGACGAACTTACGAACGTCAGCGGCGACGCTCTGCGGGGTCTTGCGCGTGGGCGTGGCCAGATCGTTGTCGCCGGCATAAATGACCACGGCGCTGGGGCGATAGGCGATCACCAGCTTATCGACGCCCGCGATGATGTCGCTGTACTCAGCGCCGCCAAACGCCGTATTGTAAACCGGCAGCGGCTTCATATCTTTTCCGAGCGAATCCCAATAAGCGATGCTCGAAGCCCCGGTGAAGACGATGCTCCCCGGTGTCAGCAGCCTGGCGAACGCGGGTCGGAATTCGCGGAAGCCAAACGCCGCCGAAGTCAACAGGGCCAGCGCGAACAAGCCCAAGGGTCTACCGTAGGTACGCAAACTGAAGGCCTGTAGCATGGCTGAAATGTATATCGTCGCGGGCGGCAATGGCAAGCCTGGATTGCAGGAGATGTCTCCACGAAGTCTCCCCAAGCGGTCCGCGGGCGATGGAGCATGCAAAGGCCATCGTTGTCTCAATGAGTCTGTAAGCGTAGAATCCGTCCGGGCATGAAATCCAGCGCGGAATAATGCCCGCAACACCGCCGGCTCCCAAATCATGCGTTTATCCCTGGAGCGTCCGATGCGAAAGCAAATTGTTTTAGTCATCATGATCGCCGTGGCTTTATTCTGGATGGCGCCCGGGAGGACCCAGGGGCAGCCACAAGCGCAGCCGCAGAAATCGCCGCGGCTCTACAACACCGTCAAAGAAAAACTGCGCGAGGGCAAGCAGGTCATCGGCGCAACGATCTTATCTCCCGATCCCAATATTTATTGCGCCATGGCCAACTCCGGCTACGACTTTTTGTGGATCGAGATGCAACACAGTCCGCTCACATTTGAGGACGTGGCCCGGATGATCTGGGCGTGCCGCGGAGCTCCGGCCATGCCTTTCATTCGAGTGCCCGACGCCGATGAGAGCGATATTCAAAAAGCCACGGACATCGGCGCGGTGGGAATTATCGTTCCCACCGTCGACACGGCGGAAAAGGCTCAGGCGGCGGTGCGCTGGTCCAAGTATCCGCCCGAGGGACGCCGCAGCCAGGGCAATGGCCAGTACGTGGCGCTCTATGGAAGCGACTACCGCCAGACGGCCAACGATAATATGGTGGTGGTTATCATGATTGAGACCCCCATCGGAGTCGGAAACGCCGAAAAGATTGCATCCGTTCCGGGGATCGACGTGATCTTCGCCGCCAGCACCGACCTGGGTAATTTTTCCGGCACGGCCCAAGGCGACAAGGAATACGAAGCCATGGTCACGAAAATTCATGACGTGACCTTGCAACACCGCATCCGCTTGGGCGGGCCTTTGGCGTGGACCAATCGCGCGGGCTTTACATTTTTTCAGGGCCCCAATGAAGCGCAGTTGATTCAGGCGGGGGCCAAGGCCGGCCTGTCATCCTCTCGATAAATGTCCAGTTTTGACCGGCTGCGCGTTGTCCTGGTGGCCACGCGAAATCCACTCAACATGGGCGCTGCCGCCCGGGCCATGAGCAATTTCGGTTTTCCACGGTTGCGAGTGGTGAACCCCTACCATGTTGCCTTTCGCGAGGCGCGTTCGGCCGTCGGCGCTTCGCACGTGCTTGCGAGCGCGGAAGACTACCAGAGCGTTGCCGAAGCGGTGGGCGATTGCACGCTGGTGGTGGGAACGACGGCGGTGGGCCGCCGCACATTGCAGCACCCCCTGCGCCGCTTGGAATACGGCGCGCGCCTCATCCGCAAGCAGCTCCGCACCAGTCACGTCGCTCTCCTGTTCGGTTCAGAGAAGTCCGGCCTGTCCAATGAGGCTTTCAGTCACTGCCACTGGCTGCTGCACATTCCCACCAGCCAAGAAAACATTTCCATGAACCTGGGGCAAGCCGTGGCCGTGTGTCTCTACGAACTGGCCCGCGACGGCAAAGCCACGCCGGATCTTCCTCGCGGGATCCAAAAACAATCCGGCGCCAGCGCCGCGGAGGTCGAACGGATCACCGCGCTTCTTCAGGAAGCGATGGTGGCCAGCGGATACTTGAAGCGCAAACCAACCAGCGACGCGGAGCAGAGGCTGCGCCGTCTGGTGCGCCGGCTCAAATTGCCGGCCGGCGATGTGGGCGCCTGGCTCGGCATTCTGCGGCAGATACTTTGGAAATTGCGCAACTAGTTTGACTTGGTGTCCGGCCCGGCGGCTTCCGGAGCATCGGCGGGCGCGGGACCGACGCGCTCCACGATCGCGTGTTGGATATGGACAGGCGTTACCGGGGTATCGCCGGCGTCTCGCGGGACTCCCGCGATGGCCTTCACGACGTCCAGATTTTCGCACTGTCCCCAGATCGTATATTTTCCGGTGAACGAGGGATAAGCCGCCGCGGTGATGAAGAAGTGCGTATCGTTGGTGTCCGGCCCGCTGTTGGCCATGGCCAGCCGCCCGGGGGCATCGAATTTCAATGACGGCGCGATTTCGTTCTTGTAGGGGAAGCCCGGACCCTCGGGATGTCCCACGCCGGTGCCCAACACATCGCCGCCCTGAATCAAGACGCCGGGTATCACGCGGTCAAACACCAGGCCATCGAAAAATTTCTTGCGCATGACCTGCCGCGTTTCCGGATGGACGAAAGAGACCTTGCCGATGGCCAGGCCCACCATCGTGCGGACGGTGACCGGAGCCTCCGCCTCGTAGAGCTTGCAGGAAATCTCGCCCTTGTCGGTCTGCAATGTCCAATAGAGGCCGGGCTTGCGCTTCTCAGCAGGGGCTGCGCTGAAAGCGGACACCAGCACGCCGCCAGCGAGCATCGCGACCATCGCGGCGACAAACCAGTTGCGGGTTCCCTTGCTCATTACCTTATTCATTGCTGTCAATATTCATCGCTGTCAATGAACTGTTGCGCACCCCTACCGGGCGCCGCCATTCTGTGTGAGACTCTTATAGACGCGCTCGATATAGGCATCCGCACGGGCGCCGGTTGCGATGTTGAACTTATCCAGCACTTTATCTTGTTTGATTTGATCCAGAGATTTCCCCTGGTTGATTTCCGCCTGGATGGCCGCCGTAGTGTCATTGAGCACGCCCAGATATTTCACCAGGTCGGCCTTGGTCGCCAGGTTGCCGTGGCCGGGGATGATTTTCACATCGTCGGCCGTGTGCGCCAGGATGTATTCACAAGCGGCCTTGATGCCTTGCACGCCGCCGCTGCCGTCGCTTTCAAAGTCCACCGCCGGGAAATTGTTGGGGCCGAAATTAGTGAAATCGTCGCCCGAATGGACCACTTTGTTGCCCGGATAAAACACCACGGTGTCGCTGGAGGTATGTCCCTTGGGAAAATAAATCGCGTGAATGTCTCCGCCCTCCATGTGCAGCGTAAATTGGTCGCTGAAAGTGATGACAGGGAGGGAGACCGGCAAATCGGTGATTCGACCGGCTCGGTCGGGCTCTGTTTGCATGGTCTTGCGCACGTCGTCCTGGGCAATGATGATGGCCGTCTTCCCGAAGTAGGCGTTGCCTCCGGTGTGGTCGCCGTGCCAGTGCGTATTGATCACGTACTTGACCGGTTTGTCGGAAATAGTCTTGAGGGCCGCTTCAATCTTCGGTCCGAGCTGCACCTGCTCGGTATCGGAAAGCACAATCTCGTCGTCGCCCACATAGGCGCCGATGTTTCCTCCAACACCCTGAATCAGATACACATGGTCGTCAAGCTTTTGTAGCTTGATCTCGACCTTGGCCCAATCCGTCGGCTGTTGTTGCGTAAATGCCGGAAAGGCCGCCAGGCAGCACACCGCCGCTGAAAACAAAGCTTTGCGCATCATTTCTCCCTCTGTGCGCCAGGTGCCGGCTCGCAATCCGGATTTCCATCCGCGCCCAGGACGATAGGCCAGCCATTTATAGGTGTCAAGTTAGGGCACTTCCCAGGTGGTAGTCTTCTTGCGCCGGCTATGGCAGCGGAATTGTGGCCGAAGCTTGGTTGGAAGGCGAACTCTCTATATTGTCGGCATCAAATGCAGTAATCGCGTAGAAATACGTAAGACCGGCCTGAACAGCGCTATCGGTGTAGGTTGTCGTGTCACTCGCAGTGAAATTCAGCAAAATGAAAGGACCGGATGCATCCATTGCCCGGTAAACGCGATAGCCACTGACCGATGACGTGCTGGGCTCCCACCCCAGGGCTACCGCATGAGATATCGCGGGTGATGGCGAAGACGGCGGCGAAGAAGATGGCGGAGTGGACAGCAAAGGAGATTGCGTTTGCCCAGTAGGAGCAGCGGACAGTACGGCGGTTCGTCCGGTGCATCCCATAAGACCGAGGCCAAGAAAAACGAACGACACCACTGCAACTAGCCAACGCCGCAAACATGGCAGTGAAAACAATAGACTAGCCGTCAATGCGCATATCCTTGCTAGCGCCTTTCAGGCCCAAACTTTTTCCCTTCAGATTGCGGTTCGAGAGATTAGCACGGCTGTCGCTGAGCACCGTCCCTATTAGTGTTAATAATTGATGGTTTATGCGCCAAAATGGTACAGGGTTTACGCCGGTGCAATGCTTCCGTTACAATGTGAAGCGCTCACTGCCTTACTGCGAAAGCTTCCCTTGTTGGGGGCGCTTTCGTTCGGCTACGGCGGTCACTTTTTCGCTCTGACAGAATGGACGAAGCCTCGCAAACATCCGCACCCGTCTACGACAACGAAGATGAATACCGGCCCGCGCCCGAGCCGGAACCCCAGCCTCTTGCGTGGTGTGACGGCAGCGTCCGCATCGGAATTCATACATCCATTGCCGGCGATCCGGCCAACGCCCTTGAAACCGCGAGCAAACTGGGGTGCAACGCGTTGCAAATTTTCTCCGGCAGCCCGCGGATGTGGCCGCGTCCCGGCTCGCGCTTGAACGAAACCGACGCCGAACGCTTTCGCGCGCGCCGCGCCGCTCTGGGGCTGGGTCCGCTGGTCATTCACGGCAATTACCTGATCAATTTGGCGTCGCCCGATCTGGTGACGCGCGCTCGTTCGATTCAGGCGTTGCGCAACGAACTGGTTCGCGCGCTTGAGTTGGGCGCCGATTTTCTGGTTGTGCATCCCGGGTCCGGGCGCGGCGGAGATCGCGCCGAGGCCGTTCGTTCGGTCGCCGAGGGCTTGCGCCAGGCCGCGCGCGGAATCCGATTTCATGGCAAAAGCCGCCAACCCCCGGAGTTCAGCGATTTTCGCTGGGGCGGATTGCGTATTCTTGTCGAGAACACTTCCGGAATGGGCTCGTCCATTGGCGCGCGTTTCGAGGAATTGCGCGAGATCCTCGATCAGGCGCCGGAGTTGCCGCTGGGCGTCTGCCTGGACACGGCGCACGCTTTTGAGGCCGGCTATGCCATTCACACCGCAGCCGGATTGCAAGAGGCCATTGCGGCTCTCGATCGTACCGTGACGCTCGGTCGCGTCGCGGTTCTTCATGTCAATGACTCCAAAACGCCGTTTGGCTCGCGCCTGGACCGCCACGAGCACATCGGCCGCGGGAAAATCGGTCGCGAAGCGTTTCAGAGAATTCTGACCCATCCGCGGCTTTGTGCCGCCCTCGCCGCCGGCTTGCCGGGCCGCGGCTTTATCCTTGAAACTCCCATTGACGCGCCCGGCGACGATCGCCGGAACGTGCGCCTCCTTTGGGAATTGGCCGGAGTAAAAGCGAAACAGGCGCCGCGCGCCGCCAACGGCTTCAGCATGATGCGCGCCAAAAGAAAAAATCCCAAATCAGCAGCGAAGCTCCCGGTCAAACGACCAGTTAGAAGAAAGGGCTAGCCAACCGTGGCCGAGTACGATCCCCAGGCAGTCGAGCAGAAGTGGCAGAAGCGTTGGGAAGAGAAGGGTGTCTTCCAGGCCGATATGGATCCCGCCCGCCCCAAATACTACCTTCTCGAAATGTTGCCGTATCCCTCCGGCACGCTGCACATGGGCCACATGCGCAACTACACCATCGGCGACGCCGTGGCGCGTTACCGGCGCATGCGCGGCTTCAACGTTTTGCATCCCATCGGTTGGGACGCCTTCGGCCTGCCGGCGGAAAACGCCGCCATCAAGCGCGGTATCGCGCCGCGCGATTGGACCAACGCCAACATCGCGCAGATGAAATCCGTCTGCCGCCGGTTCGGATTCAGTTACGACTGGCGGCGCGAGATTTCCACCTGCGAGCCGGAATACTATCGCTGGAACCAATGGTTCTTTCTGCGCATGCTGGAGCGCGGCCTGGCCTATCGCAAGCGCAGCCTGGTGAACTGGTGCCCCAAGTGCCAGACGGTGCTGGCCAACGAGCAGGTCGTCGACGGCTGCTGCTGGCAACACGACGACACCCCCGTGGAAGCCAAGGAAATCGATCAGTGGTTCCTGCGCATTACCCAGTATGCCGACGCGCTGCTCGAAGACATGGCCGAGCTCGCCGGCGGATGGCCGGAGCGCGTGCTGGTGATGCAACGCAACTGGATCGGCAAATCGCGCGGCACGCGCGTGCGTTTTCCCATCGTCGGAGAAAAATCTCCGCTCGAAGTTTTCACCACCCGCGTCGATACTATCTATGGCGCCTCGGCCATCTTTCTTTCTCCCGCGCATCCCCTCCTGCCGGGCCTTTTTGCCGGGCGCGCCGGCCAGGACAAGATGGGAGAAGTGTGGAACCGCCTGCGGCAGCGCATCGTTCGCGGCGCGGACTTGGCCACGGCCGAAAAAGAGGGATTTTTCACCGGCCGCTTCGCCGTCAATCCCTTCTCCGGCGAGAACGTCCCGATCTGGGTGGCCAACTTTGTGCTTGCCGAATACGGCAGCGGCGCGGTCATGGCCGTGCCGGCCCACGACCAGCGCGATTTCGAGTTTGCCCAGAAATACCAGTTGCCGACCCCCGTCGTGATTCAACCGCTGGAGGGGCCCAAACTGCTCGCCGACACCATGACCGAAGCCTATGTCGAATACGGACGCTTGGCGGATTCAGGGCCGTACAGCGGGCTCACCACCCAGCAGGCTCAGGAAAAGATGACCGCTGACGCCAAGGCCAAGGGCTTTGGCGAGGCCGAGACCACCTTTCGCTTGAAGGACTGGGGAATTTCCCGCCAGCGATATTGGGGTACGCCCATCCCGGTGATCTATTGCCCGAAGGACGGCGCCGTGCCCGTGCCGGACGATCAGTTGCCAGTGCGGCTGCCGGAAAATGTGACCCTCACGGGGCAGGGCCGCTCGCCGCTGGCCAACGTGCCGGAGTTCCTGAATACCAAGTGTCCGAAATGCGGCGGACCGGCGGAGCGCGAGACCGACACCATGGATACCTTCTTCGACTCTTCCTGGTATTTTTTCCGCTATGCCGACGCGCACAACGATCGCGCCCCGTTTGATCCCGCCGTGGTGCGCTACTGGTTTCCCATCGATCAGTACATCGGCGGCGTCGAACACGCCATCCTGCATCTGATCTATTCGCGCTTCTTCTGCAAGGTGATGCGCGACCTGGGCCTGGTGGAACTGCGCGAGCCGGTGCGCCGCCTGTTTTCGCAGGGCATGGTGCTCAAGGACGGCGCCAAGATGTCCAAGTCCAAAGGCAATCTGGTCGGCGCCATCGACATGGCTGAAAAATACGGCTGCGATACCGGGCGGATGTATACGCTGTTCGCCGCGCCGCCGGAAAAAGATCTGGAGTGGAGCGAGCAGGGAATCGAGGGCTGCTCGAAATTTTTGCAACGTCTCTTCCGGCTGGTGGACCGCCATGCGGCGTCCTTGCGCGCGGCCTCTGCCGCCAAATTGCCCACGGTTCCGTTGGATGCCGCCACCGCGAAAGAAAAAGAACTACGGCGTAAGGCCCATCAGGTGTTGCGGCGAGTTACCTCGGACTTCGAGACGCGCTGGCACTTCAATACCTCCGTGGCCTTGTTGATGGAGTTGGTGAACACCATGCAGTCCCTCGAACCGCTGGAGCAGGACGCGCGTCCCGCGGTGATTCAGGAGACCCTCGACCTGATGACGTTGATGCTCGCGCCCATGGCCCCGCACCTGGCGGAGGAGCTCTGGGAGATGCTGGGCCATGCCGCGGGCTTGCAGAGCGCCGCGTGGCCGGAGTACAACCCGCAGCTTGCCGAAGAGGAGCAACTCGAAATCGTCATCCAGATCAACGGGCGAGTTCGCGGGAAAATTCGCGTGGATGGCGGGCTCGGCGAAGAAGAGCTGTTGGAGCGCGCTTTGAACGATCCGCGCATCGAACAATTGCTGCGCGCGCAGCGCATTGTAAAGCGCATCGTGGTGCCCAATAAACTCGTCAACATTGTTGTGGCATAGCCGGTCATGACACTCAAAACCACCAGCGAACGCGGCGGAATCGTCGTCCTGGACTTCGGCGGGCAGTACACGCAGTTGATTGCGCGGCGCATCCGCGAGCAAAACGTTTTCTCGGCCATTCTGCCGTGCAGCGCCTCGCTCCAGCAGATCCACGACTTTGAGCCGGTGGGCATCGTGCTTTCCGGAGGTCCCTGTTCGGTCTACGACGCCGATGCGCCTCCCTGCGATCCCGGCGTGCTTTCGCTGGGCTTGCCGGTGCTGGGTATCTGCTACGGATTGCAGTGGATCGCGCACACCCTGGGCGGGCAGGTACGGCGCGCTGACCGGCGCGAATACGGACCCGCCGAACTCGAATTGCGCGACGGCTCCCCGTTGTTTGCCGGTTTTCCCGCGCGCCTGAAGATCTGGATGAGCCACGGCGACAACGTGCTGTCGCTGCCGCCCGGTTTCCACGTCACCGGCGCCACCGGCAACTCGCTCTCCGCGGTCGAAGATCCGGCGCGCCGCATCTTTGCCGTGCAGTTTCACCCTGAAGTGCGGCACACCGAGCGCGGCAACGACATCCTGCGCAATTTTGTTTTCGGCATTTGCCATGCCCAGCCCAACTGGAGCGGCGCTTCCTTCATCGCCGAGACCATAGAGGCCATTCGCCGGCAGGTCGGAAACGAGCGCGCCCTCTGCGCTCTCAGCGGCGGTGTGGATTCAGCGGTGGCCGCCGCGCTGGTGCATCGCGCCATCGGAGACCGTTTGACCAACGTTTTCGTGGACAACGGCGTGCTCCGCAAGGGCGAGTTTCAAGACACCATCGAACTGCTGGAGAAGCGCGTGGGGTTGCGGGTCATCGGCGCGGACGCGGCGGATCGCTTTCTGGCGCGTCTAAAGGGGGTAACCGATCCGGAGGAGAAGCGCAAACGCATTGGGGCGGAGTTTATCTCCGTTTTCGCCGAACAGGCCCGCAAGCTCGGCAACGTGCGGTACCTGGTGCAGGGAACGCTCTATCCCGACGTTATCGAATCCGTGCCGGTGCGGGGCCCCTCCCAAACCATAAAGTCGCATCATAATGTGGGAGGGCTGCCGCTGGATTTGCCGTTCCAATTGGTGGAGCCGCTGCGCGAACTGTTCAAGGACGAGGTGCGCGGAATCGGACGGGAATTGGGTCTGCCGGAAGAGATGCTCATCAAACACCCGTTTCCGGGTCCCGGCCTGGCCGTGCGCATGCTGGGCGAGGTTGTTCCGGAGCGCCTGGAAACCCTTCGTCGCGCTGACGACATCGTAGTGGGGGAAATTCGCCAAGCGGGTCTTTACGAAAAGACCTGGCAGGCGTTCGCGGTGCTGCTGCCGGTGCGCAGCGTGGGGGTGATGGGCGACGCGCGAAGTTACGGAGACACCGTAGCGGTGCGCGTGGTACAGTCCGATGACGCGATGACCGCCGATTGGACGCGGCTGCCACCGGAAGTTCTGGAACGCATCTCCATGCGCATTGTGAACGAGGTCCCCGGCGTGACCCGGGTGGTGTACGACATCAGCTCCAAACCGCCGAGCACCATTGAATGGGAATAAGGACTACGGCCAGGTCATGGAAAGAAGCAATCGCGCCAAACTCTCGACGAGGCAGATGCCGCTAGCGGCTGGCCATCTTCTGGGCCATGTAGAGCAGGAGGCGCCTGTCGCCTTCGTCGATACGGCCCAGGAGCCGGCGGAACATGCTGAGGAAGCGCGCTTCTTTTCCCGTCGTGCCCCAGGCAATCTCGTCCGGCGTCTTGCGCTTGGGCAGATTGTGGAGCTCCGGCGGCGCCTCGCCTTCGTAAAACAATTGGTACAGCGGCACTTCAAGGGCCCTAGCGATCTTCTCCAGGGTCTCGATGGCCGGCACGGTGTGGCCGTTCTCCACACGGGAGACGTAACAGCGAAGAAGGCCGGTTCGCTTTTCGATATCGCCTTGCGACAGCTTTTTTTCTTCGCGCAGTGCGCGCAATCGGTCGCCAATAATCATGTGCGCATTATTCCATTGGATCATCTTTGCTGCAAGCGGAATGTAATGGCGGCTCCTGGCGTAACCCTGGGTCTTCGTTGTGTAATCCATTTGTAACCGAATGGCCATGAGGAACGTCCCTAAAGTTGAGGATACGCAGGCCCCGGCGGGAAGCCCGACGGCTTCGCGGCAAGCCAACAGCGAAGCCGAGCGGCAATTGGTGAGGCGGGCCCAGGCCGGGGACCAATCGGCTTACGAAGAGCTGGTGCGGATACACCAGCATCGTATTCTGGCGGTGATCGGCGGCATCCTTCGCAACAGCGAGGACGTCGAAGACATCGCGCAGCAGGCGCTGGTCAAGGCGTACCTTTCGTTGAAGCGGTTTGACATGCGGTCGGGATTCGGGACTTGGTTGTATAAGATCGCGGTCAACGAATGTTGGGACTATTTTCGCAAGAAGAAGGTTCGCCGGTTGGTCTATGAGGCCGACTTGAGCGAAGATCAGCTCCGGCAGATGGAAGTGACGCCGGATTCCAGGGGCGACGCCGCGCGGGGCGGCTCCGATGTGGGACGGCGCGTGGAGCAGGGCGATCTGCTCAACCGCCTGCTCAGCGAGCTCGAAGAGAAAGACCGGACGATGTTGGTGATGAAGGAAGTGGGAGGCTTTACGGTAGAAGAGATTGGAGAAGTGCTCGGTCTGAACGTCAACACGGTGAAGGTGCGGTTGTTCAGGGCCCGCGCGCGGCTGGTGGAGACGTATCGCCGCAGGCTGAAGACCCGCGCTCCGATGCGTTCCCAAAAGTTGCAGGGAGAAAGGTAGGCCGGCGATGTTTATTGGGAGCAAGAAAGCCATGGGTTGCCCCGACTATCGCGTCAGATTGCAGGACAGTCTCACGGCCGGCACCGAGAATACCGAGGCGGACGCCGGTTTGAGCGCGCACCTTCGCGAGTGCGCGCCATGCCGGGAAGCGATGGAAACGGCGGTGTTGGCGTCGCGGTTGGTGCGCGAAGCCCAGCCGCCGGTGCAAGTTTCCGAAGCGTTCGTAACGCGGGTGATGGCGACGATTCGCGAGCAGCAGTCGCTGCTGGCCAGGCCCGCCGCGATCTGGCGCCCGCTGGAACTCTTGGCTTCGCGCGTTGCGTTGGTTGCCGCGGTGTTGCTGCTGGGTCTATCGCTGTACTTGGCGAAATTTGCTCCCGACCGCAACGCTGCTCCAGTCGCCAGCCCGCAGGAAATAGGTGCGGGCCTGCCGGAGCGGCCGGCGTTTCCGGCCAACGATGATGATGTGTTGATGTCCTTAGCGGAGATGGGCAATGCGTTTTGACGGGACGAGTCGTAAGGCCATCGCGCTTCTGATTCTGGTCTTCGCGCTGGGGATCGCTCTGGGCGCGGTGGGCCACATGCTCACGGAACGGAGCGTGTTGGCTTCGCGCAATCGCGGACCCGGAACGGGGCCGGGGTCAGGGCAACTGGTGAATCGTCTGACTGGCGATTTGAACCTTAACGCCGACCAGCAAAAACAGTTGCGGGTCATACTGGCGGAAATGCAAAGCCGCTATGACGCCATCCGCCAGCAAACCGGTCCGATGTTCGACCAGGCGCGCGACGAAGGCCGCGATCACATCCGCAAAATTCTTACGCCCGATCAGCTTCCCAAGCTGGAGGACTTTTTCAACCGTGTCGACGAAGAGCGCCGCAAGCGCGGCGTTCGCTAGTGAGATCGCTCGGAACCCGTCCCTACGCCCGCTGATCCTCTATCATGATGGTATTACCTTCGCACGCGCGCTAGAAAGACGACAGAACCGGCAAATCGCGCGCCACGGAAAGCGGCAATCAAGTCTCTGGCGGCCGGGGCTGAGCACGCGCGGACTCGATCTTCCCTACAGGAGCAAGGTCATCCATGAAACCGCTAACGATATTTCTCGGCAGGCTCTTCGGTCTCTACACACTGATCATCAGCGTGTGGATGCTGGCCAACAAGCGAGCGGCCATGACCACAATCGCGGCGATGCTCGGGGATCGTCCGCTGATGTTGATTATCGCCATCATCGCGCTGGTGGGCGGCCTGGCGATGGTTCTGGGACACAACATCTGGTCAGGCGGGGCCTTAACCATCCTGGTCACGCTGCTTGGATGGGTGGTCTTGATTCGCGGCTTGCTGCTGCTGTTTCTGTCTTCCCGGGAAACCAACGGCGTGCTCGAAGCGATGCAGCTCGAGCGTTTTTTCTACGGCTATCTGGCCATCCCACTGGTTCTCGGCGCCGGTCTGACGTATCTGGCGTTCTCGGCACGCAAAAGGTGACCGGGCGTCTTTTCATTGCCCCGAGAGGGTCGCGCGGAATGCGCGGTCAGAAGGGAATGTCTTCGTCAGTAACTTCCGCGGAGGGAGCATCGTCGGGGGCGGGAGCCTGAACGTCGTTATCGACGCCGCCGGCGCTCATCCCTGCACCGTGGCTTGCGCCGGCGCCCGCGCTAGCGCCGGCGGCGGCGCCTTCGCTACGGCCGCCCAGCATGCGGAAGTTACTGGCGACGATTTCGACGGTGGTGCGCTTCTGGCCCTCGCGATCATCCCACTGGCGCGTCTGGATGCGGCCTTCGACGAAAATCAAAGAACCTTTGTGAAGATACTGCTGGGCGATCTCGGCCTGCTTGCCCCAAACCACAATACGATGCCATTCGGTGCGCTTTTGACGCTCGCCGGAGCGGTCCTTGTAGGTTTCGTCGGTGGCTAATGTGAAATTGCAGACTGCCTGGCCGCTGGAGGTGTAGCGGGTCTCGGGGTCGCGCCCGAGTCTGCCCACCAGGATGGCTTTGTTGACGGACATGGAAAGGGAAGATAACACGGCGGCTGGCGCGGCGCAAATCGCACGCGAACCAATCGGGCCGCTTCCCGATAAAGCTTGTGAGGCGCGGGCGGTGAACGCTCGCAAAATTCCACCTTTTCTCCCGTAGTGATATCATCCTTCTCGCCAGGCGGTAAAAAAATAAGGAGGAAATCCGAATGGGAACGAACTTCATGCGGTCGCTCATAGTGGTGGCATTTCTATTGATGTTGGGGATTGGCAATGGGGCGGCACGGCAAGCCCCGGCGCAGCAAGCTCCGGCCGCGCCGCCTTCAAAGTTCAAACTGATGAGTTCCGCCTATAGCGAGGGCAGCATGATCCCTACTCAGTATTCGTGCGCGGACCCCAACGCTTCTTCCCCCGCGCTGCAATGGAGCAATCCGCCGGCGGCCACGGTGAGCTATGCCGTCATTCTGCACGATACGGATGCCGCTCCGGCCAAAGGGACGATGGACGTCACGCACTGGATCTTTTGGAATGTGCCTGCAGGTTCGACTGCAGTGGCGGGAAACGTGAAGCCGGACTCATCGCCCGACGGCATTATGCAGGGCAAGAACGTCCGCAATATAAACGGGTTCCAGCCGCCGTGTCCGCCTCCCGGCGCTACGCCGCACCACTACATTTTTGAACTGTACGCGCTGGACGCCAAGCTCGATCTGCCGGCAGGGTCCGCGCGCGCCGATCTTTTGAAGGCCATGGACGGCCACGTGATCGGAAAAGCCACCTACGTCGGTGTTTTTGGCCGGTAGACAGCCGGAGAACTTTCGCTGCCGTCCGCAATCTCGGACGTCACTCGATTCTCCTCTATCAGTGACTGATATGGCTGGTGTCGTTTTTTGTGGTCACGCATTGCGGTCCCCAATTGCATAGAAACGGGTCTGTCTTGGTGGGAACTACAATGTGGCCCTTGTCGTCCGTGATGCAATGGAATTGCATCAAATAATCATCCCCGGGATTGTGCCGCACGCGCCGGGGTTTGATGACCCAGGGTTTGGTGAACATGACCGGGTCTTCCACGGTGGCTTCGTAATTCAGGACGTCTCCATCGCGTCTCCAGCGTTCGATCACATGCTCTTTATCGCTGTGGAGAATGGCGAATTTCGGCGCGCCGAAGCTTCCGGCAAGCCAGGTTTCATCGTTCAGACCGGCTACGTCGACTACCAGCGTGTCGCCCTCCCAATGACCGACAGAGTCGCCCATATACGAGGTGTCCAGGTCGGACGGATGCGAGCGCCCGTCGGTGTAAATGATGCGCGTGTTTTCGGCGTTCTCGAAGAGAACGGCGATTGCTTGCGGCGTCTGAACAATATGCATTTGGCCAAAGCTCCCGCGAGGAACGCCGGCAGGCTTGCAATCCAAATTGGGATCGTTGCGATTCGCGGCGCCATACGTTTCTTCGGCAACGGCTTTGACCTTGGCGTAATATTCGGGCTTGTAGGGAGGGTTATCCTCCGGTTTGGCTGACCCGATGGTCCAGCCCGGGCTTTCCTCTCCCGGCTTGGAGGAGCGCGTTTGTCCTTTATCGTCGATATCGGCTCCGCCAAAGTCAAACAACTTCGAACCATCGGCAGTTTCCCCGGCGATGTGATTGCCTCCTCCTCCGCCCCCGCCCCAGAATCCGTTGAAATCGGGGTGGCCGTCCGCCATTCGCGGTGTTGTCTTTCCGTCCGGTGAGCAGCCCACGCAAGGAACCTTCACACCCGTCGATGTATTCTGCGCTACCGCAAGTTTCATACCGGCCAGCGACAGGCTCGCCAAAGCCGCCGCAACCACAATATATTTCGTGAAACTCTTTTTCATAATCCGGCCTCCTTTTGATACTGTTCCTTCCTCCCAACTCCGAGTCCAGCCCAGATTCCGGGATTGTACATCTGAAGCTTCTTTTTGTCTTCGCCTCTAATCAGGAGACGCCGGTTCACTTGAGGATTCATTTTCCGAACAAGATACACACCGGGGAATGGTCACTCGAAACGGAGGGCGTCGATGGGGTCGAGCGCAGCGGCTTTTTGCGCCGGGTAGTAGCCGAAGAAAATGCCCATGGCCACCGTGAAGATCACTGCGGTCAAGGGTCCCGCGAAGGCAGCTTACGCGGTGATGCCCATCTCTTTCAGCTTGGCTCGCGCGCGGCGCTCCTCCTCGGTGTCCGGATACATGCGCACGACGATACGCAGTTCGCGTACGGCGGAGGTTTTTTGGCCGACGGCGGCCAGCGCCAGCCCCTTCTTGAGGTGCGCCGAGGCCAGTTTGAAGCTCTTGGGATAGTTGTCGAGCACTTTGCTGTAGGCGTCGATGGCTTGGTCAAATTGCTGCTGGGCATAGTAGATCTCGCCCAGATAGAACTGCGCATTGGAGGCCAGATCGGTTGCCGAGTAATACTTCAGATAGTCGACAAATTCCTTGCTGGCCAGGTCGTATTTGCGGCCGGTGAGGTCGCGCAGGGCGTTGGAGTAAAGCAAGTCCGCCGAAGGCGCTGTAGGCGGAGTGACGGCCGGGGTTGTCGGCGGAAAGCCCGGAGCCGGGGCAGCCGCCGCGGTGTTGGGAGGGGCGCCGGCATCGGGATCCAGTGCCGCGCTTGGTTGCGGCGGCGCGGCGGCAGTGAGCTTGGCGTCGATGGCCTGGATGGCGGTTTGCGTGTCGGTGAGCTGTTGATTCAGCTTGCCCATGCGCGCCTGCATCTCCTGGAGATTGTCGGAGACGCCCTGAATTTGCGTGGCCATGGTGTCGAGGCGGGCGCCGGAGTTGGCCTGCATGTCCTGGACACTCTTTTGCAGTCCGCCCATGTTGCTGGAAAGTTTGTTGACCGAATCGAGGGCCTGCTCGACGAGGGTTTTTTCCACGGCGTTGTTTTGTGTCATGGCGGTCTGCAACGCCTGCTGGCCCTGAATCAGCATCATTACGCTCTGCTGCAGTTCGACCATTTCACGATTGACGGCTCCGACTGGCGCCGGAGCCAACAAGACGCCTCCGACGGCACCCGCCAGAACGGCAACTGCCGTATAAACGACCCATTTCTTGCGCATGGCCGATCCTCCTTACTGATGTGGCCTTACCGATATGGCCGTAGGCCGGACAGGAAAATCATATGCCCAAAATGTCTTTGCGGAAACAGGGAGTTGCCGGCCCGTGCAACTCCCAGCTTCCGGCGGTCAGCTGTGGAACGGCGCCGACTACCTGGCCATTACGAAATGGCCGCGGCGGTTCTGCTTCCAGCAGTCCTCGTTGTGATCGCTGCAGAACGGGCGCTCCTTGCCGTAGCTAACCGTTTGCACGCGGTCGGCCGTCACGCCCAGCGACACCAGGAAATCCTTGGCGGCTTGCGCGCGTCGGTCGCCCAAAGCGATGTTGTATTCGGTCGATCCGCGCTCGTCGCAGTGGCCCTCCAAAGTGACCTTGACCTGCGGATAGGAGCGGAGGAATTCGGCCGTCTTGGACAAGGCGGTACGGGCGTCTTCGCGGATATCGGCTTTGTCGTATTCGAAATAGGCGTCCTGCACCTCGCGGGTGAAAAGCTCCTCGATGGACGGCTGCGCGACGGCTACCGGCGGTGGCGGAGGCGGAGGCGTCACGGTAATGCGCACGTTGGCGTTGGCCGAACCGCCCGGACCGGTGGCGGTAATGGTGTAAGTGGTCGAACCGTTGGGGGTAACCGCCATCGATCCCATAGGTGCAACCGTACCGACGGTGGGAGTCAAATTGAGGGAAGTGGCGTTGGTTGAGGACCAATTCAACGTTGAGGATTGGCCGCTTTGGATGACCGCCGGTGAGGCTTGCAAAGTCACCGTTGGTTGAGCCGGGGGTGGCGCCGCCGCCGGAGGTGGCGCAGGAGGCGCAGCCGCAACCGGGGGTTTCTTATGACATCCGCTAACCACGACCACGAGTGCCAGAAAGCTGAGCAGGGTAACGTTTCCGAGCGAACGGCGAGTCCGCATTTCACGATCCTCCTTGAAGAAGTTGTGCGCGAGCTTGCGAGAAGCCTTTGCCTCCACGTCGAATGGGCCGACCTTCTACAGCATACTTCCGAGACGCTCCCCAAACGTTATCACAGGTCCCGTCCGTAAATCCATCGTGTCACGATATATCGGCGACTCTTGCGCGAATCCTATCTGAGAGACCAGCTGGCCGATTCGTTCTGGCCCGCGGTGGTCAACTGGCGCATGTTGCTGCCGTCGGCCAGCATCGACCAGATCTGCCGCGTGCCGGTGCGCGTGGACTCAAACACCAAATGGCGGCCATCGGGCGCCCAACTGGGCCGCTCGTTGCGCCCGGCATCGCGCGTCAATTCGACAAGATCGTGCGTGACCACGTCCATTATATAGAGATCGTAGTTGCCGTTGGGGCGCCGCCAACTGAAGGCCAGCAGCTGCCCATTGGGCGACCAAGCCGGATCGATGACGTAGCCCATGTCGGGCAGTGGAACTTTCTGGGCCTCGGCCCCCTCGGCGTCCATGGTATACAGCTGCGGAGTCCCGCCGCGGTCGCTCACGAAGGCGACCTCTTGCCCGGTCTTGGGATTCCATGAGGGAGACGTGTTGGCGCCCACGGAGTGTGTGATGCGCTTGACGTGGCTGCCGTCGGCATCGGTGGTGAACAGTTCCGGATTGCCGTACATGCTGGACATGAACATGATCTTAGCGCCGTCGGGGGACCATGCGGGGGCGCTATTGGTGCCGGCAAAGCGCGGCCAGGATACGACCTTGTTGGTCAACAGGGAATACATGCAAATCTGGGCGCTGCTGACCACGCCGGTGGGATAGCAGGTGAAGGCGATCCGGCTGGAATCGGGCGACCAGCGCGGCGTGAGCGAGATGGAGCGCAACGACGTCAACTGGTGCTGGCCGGCCCCGTCGTAGTCCATGGCCCAGATTTCCTTGTTTCCGCTGCGCGTGCTGACGAAGGCGATCTGCGTGGCGGCGACTCCCGGCAATCCGCCGGAAAGGCGGGCGACGATTTCGTCGGCGAACTGGTGCGCGAACTTGCGCGTGTCGGTCTCGGTGGCCTGGCCGCGGTAGACGCGCCCGACGACAGGCGGCGCCGCTTGATTCTGCACATCGTAGAACCACGCTTCGATGGAGAGATCGCTTCCATTGGCGGTCAAGTTGCCGAAAGCCAGGAACTGCGCGGAAACGGGCGCATTCTGCCAGTCCGGGTAATTCAGTTCTCCGGGGGCGGTGGGAACCTGCGTGGGGTAGAAGCTTTTGCTGGCGAGGTCCAGGATGCCGCTGTAGTCGAGGTCATTGCGCAGGACGTCGCTGAACAAACTGGCCAGCGGCGGCGTAGCGGGACTTCGCGACGCGAAGTCCGCCACGGCTACGCGCGGCTTGCTGACGCCCAATCCCGTGCCGGTGCGAAACCAGTCCTGCGCCGCCGCGGAGTTCGGCAGTGCGCACAGCGCCACGAGAAGCGCGAGCGCGCCGGAAAGTTTGCACTTGCCGGTGGGAAGCCGGTGTGGCCGATGCGCTGTTCTCTTTTCCATTTCCAATGACTCCTGCCTGCGCCGAGAGGTGTAGTACGCAAGCATTAGGCCACGTCAGCGGCGAAAATCAAACCAAAACTCCACCGAGACTTTGTTGCCGCTATATTCACCCGGCAGCGGACTCAGCGGGCTGGAGCCCAAGATGGCGCGCACCGCCGAGTTGTCCACCGATGTATTCCCGCTGGACTGCAAAATTTGCACGTTGGCTATCGTGCCGTTCCGTACGACGTCAAACACTACCACAGCGCGCGGCGCCCAGCGCAGTGCGGGATCGACGGTGCTCTGCACCCAATTGCTGCTCACGCGATTGCGCACCGCGTCCACATACCAGGGGAACCGGCCGCCGAAGTCGCCGCCGCCCGGCCCGCTGAATCCCATGCCTCCGGTAGTGGGGCTGCCGGCGCCCATGGAGTAAGGAACGGCGGGCGCGCCTCCCGTGCCGTAAGGCACGGCGTTTTGCGGAGGCGGGGTCTCATCTTCCAGCACTTTAGACGGCGGCGTCACGTAACGGGGCTGCTTTTCCTTGGTGAATTCGGGAATTGGTTTGGCGTCGGTCACGCGTTCGGGTGCCTTGGGTTTGGGCTCGGACTTATAAAGGCCCTTGGTGTTGTCCACGACGCGGCTGGTGGTGACGGCATCGGGGCGGGGCAGCGGCACGCCATTCAGGCCGCCGACCAGCTTGACGGAGATGACGCCGCCCCCGCCGGAGCCGCCCCAGGCATCGCCGCTATGGGACAAGAGTGTGGAAACCACGACCGAGCCGAAAAGCAGGAGATGAAACAAAATGGACCACGCCAAGGGCGCCTTGAGGCTTTCGTCGTCGATTTGGATTCGTACTGTGGACATGGATACCTATTGGATGCGCGGACGGGCGCTCAAGGGTTCAGTAACAATACTTACATTGGCGATACCGGACTGGCGCAGGGTATCAATCACCGTGGCGAAGGTACCGAAGGGCACCGTCTCGTCGCAACGGAGAAAAACCGGATCGGACTGCGGGTTGCGCATCTGCGCGCGAACCTTGTTGCCCAGATCGTGGATATTCACCGCATCGCTGCCGAGATAAACCAGTTGCGCGCGGTCGATGGTGACCACCAGGCGGGCCTCGGTGATTTCCTTCACCGTCTGCGTTTTGGGCAGGTCGACCTCAATCCCGGACTGCAAGATGGGCGCGGTGATCATAAAAATGATCAGCAGGACCAGCATCACGTCCACAAAGGGGACGATGTTGATCTCCGACAGCGATGTACCGGTTTGGCGAGAAAGTTGCGGCATGAAGCCATTCCACCGATGCGCACCTTGCCGGGCGCGCGGGTTGCGGGCCGCCGGGCGGCCCTACAAGTATTGTTTCTCGATCAACGCGGCGACTTCCATGGTGAAATTATCCATGCGCGCGCCAATCTCCCGGATTGCGTGCAAGAAATGATTGTAGGCGATGACCGCCGGAATGGCCGTAAACAATCCGGCCGCGGTGGTGATGAGCGCCTCGGCGATGCCCGGCGCGACGACCCGCAAACTTGCGGCGCCGGCCGTGCCCAATCCCGAAAATGCGTCCATCACGCCCCAGACGGTGCCGAAGAGCCCAATGAACGGAGTCACCGATCCAGTGGTGGCCAGCCACGGCATGTACCTTTCGAGCTTGCGAACTTCCTCGGCCGCGGCCACCTGCATGTCCGCGGTAACGGCGTTGAGGCTTTTTACCTTTGGGTGCGGATTGCCTCCGACCGCGAGCTGCCCGGTCAGTTCCTGGTAACCCGCGGTGTAGACGGCCTCCAGCGGCGAGCCCAGCGCGCCGACCGCTTTGGGATCGGGCAATCCTTTAGCGGTGTGAAAGACCCGAAGGAAGACCGCGGTCTGCCGGTTGAGCCGCGAAAACAAGCGCAATTTCTGAAGAATCAGAGCCCAGGAAAAGAGGGAAAAAGAGAAGAGAATAAGTAGAACCATCCGGGCTACCCAACCGGTTTGCTCGAGCAAAGTGCTGAGTTGCCCCGCGTAGATACAAGAAGCCAGCAGCGGAATCGTTGGTCCCCCCCAATCTCTTGAAACAACGCCGCAAAAATTACCGTAACACACGCCCCACGAGCGGTCAAACGATCAGACGCGGTCCAGAAAAGAATTAGGATGCCTCTTGCGACACACGCCGGCGCGATGGAAAGGTCCGGGGCATGTTTTGAGAGCGGAGCGCTGAAAACCGGCGTACTGAGACCGATGCGGCGAACGAGCCCGCCCATCGAAACGTGGTAACATCAAGAATCTCGCGCATGAGTGGGCCTATTCACGTTCGTCTGGAATCGCTCGCCGGTTCGCCGGCGCGAAACGACGCCTTTGCGGCTGGCGACGATTCGCGCACCTTTTACATCGAGACGTTTGGCTGCCAGATGAACGACCACGACTCTGAAAAAGTTGCCGGCGTTCTGCTGCGCCGCGGATATCGCCAGGTCAGCACGCCGCAAAACGCCCGCCTGGTTTTCTACAACACCTGCAGCATTCGCGAGAAGGCGGCGCAGAAGGTTTTTTCGCGGCTGGGTCTCTACAATCCCAAAAACGGCCTGACCAATCCGGCGCAGGAACAAATTATCGGCGTGTTGGGCTGCCTGGCCCAGCAGGAAGGCGAACACATCTTTGACCGCGCGCCATGGGTCAGCCTGGTGTGCGGCTCGGCAAGTTATCGCCAACTGCCGCAGATGCTGGCGCAGCTCGAAGCGGGGAATCGGCGCGTCGCCGGCCTGGACACGGATACCGACGAGACTTTCGAGACGGAGTTGACGCGCCGCGATCATCCCTTCCGGGCCTATGTCACGATCATCGAAGGATGCGACAAGTCTTGCTCCTATTGCGTGGTTCCCCATACGCGCGGCCCGGAGCGCAGCCGCGCCAGCGATTCGATCCTCGCCGAAGTGCGCGAGCTCGCCGCCGTGGGATACAGCGAGGTGCAACTGCTGGGGCAGACGGTGAACTCCTACCGCGACCCGTCCTCTCGCGGCTTGCGATTTTCCGAGCTGTTGGTGGGAGTTGCGGAAGTTCCGGGAATTCGCCGCGTGCGTTTCATGACTTCGCACCCGCGCGATCTGGGGGCGGACATCGTCGCGGCGATGGATTCGGTGCCGGCGATTTGCGAACACCTGCACCTGCCGGCGCAGTCCGGCTCGACGCGCATCCTGCAGGCCATGCAGCGGAGCTACACGCGCGACGAGTACATCCAAAAGGTGGAGATGGTTCGCGCGGCTCGCCGCGCCATCAGCGTTACCTCCGACATCATCGTGGGCTTCCCCGGCGAAACGGAACGCGAGTTTCAGGAAACCTTGAGCTTGCTGGACGTCGCGCGCTTCGACGCCATCTTTGCGTTTCAGTATTCGCCGCGCCCCCATACTCCCGCGCAGACCATGGCCGGCCAGGTGCCGGAGGCGGAGAAGAGCCGGCGGCTGGCCGAACTGCTGGAACGCCAGCGGGCCATTCAAGCCGCGCGCAGCGCGACGTTGGTGGGCAAAGAGTTTGAAGTGCTGGTGGAGGCCGCATCGCGTCGCGAATCGCAGTGGTCAGGTCGCACATCAAGCAACCGCGTCCTAAATTTCACTTCGCCGCGCCGCGATCTTTTGGGAGAATACCTTCAGGTTCGGATCACCAGCGCAAGCGCGAGCAGCCTAGTGGGCGAACATGTCATCTAAGCTTCCAGGGGGCCAACGATGGAAGTCGAAATGAAAATTCGCGGGCTGATGATGGATCCGGTCACGAACATGCCCATCGTGGTTCTGAAAGACACCAACGGCAGCGCGGTGTTGCCTATTTGGGTGGGCGTGTATGAAGCCAACGCCATCGCGCTGGAGATTGAAAAGGTGCAGACGCCCAGGCCGATGACGCACGATCTGCTGAAGAATGTGCTGCTGGGACTTAACGTTCAAGTGCAAAAGGTAGTGGTCAACGACCTTCGCGAAGACACGTTTTACGCTTTGATCTGGGTGGAAAGAAACGGCGAGCGCATGTCCATCGATTCCCGGCCCAGCGACGCCTTGGCGCTGGCCTTGCGCGTGGATTGCCCCATCTTTGTCGACGAAAACGTGCTCAAGAGCTCCAAGGTATCGAGCGCCATCAGCGAGAAATCCACCAGCGAGGAGCTGCGCAAGTGGCTCGAGGGCCTTTCCGATGAAGACCTCGGGCGATACAAGATGTAGGGGATAGCCCTCGCCTCTGCTTCCGGCATTCAGGTTCCGTAGCCCGGTCCGCCCAGCCTGTTCAAAACTTTTTCCGGTCGCATTTTTTGCTTGCGCTTGCGCCCGCGACGCGAGTAGATTGGGCGCACCATAGGTCTCGGCCGAAAGACCCACTATATGTAGTAGGTGGGTTGCCGGCCAGGAGGCGCGAGCCCGCCGCCGGTAGGCGGACATTTTATGACGGCCATCCTGACGATTGCCAACCAAAAGGGCGGTGTGGGCAAAACCACCACAGCCATCAATCTCGCCGCCGCCCTCGCCCAGCGCAAGAAGAAAACCCTGCTGATTGATCTTGACCCGCAAGCCAACTCCACCATCACCTTCTTCGATTTGGCCGATGTACAAGGCTCCATGTTCGATGTCCTGGGAGATCATCGCGTCGATATGGCCAAGGTCATCCTGCCCACCAAGGACCCTTTCCTATTCGTAGCGCCCGCCCGGCTGGCGCTGGCCAAGATCGAGCAGCAGCTTTCCGGCCAGTTCGACGCGCCCTTCAAGCTCAAGGACGCCCTATCGCCGGTGCAGAAAGAGTACGACTACATCATCGTGGATACGCCACCGGCGCTGGGAATCCTGACGGTGAATGCCCTGGTGGCATCGAGCCATCTCATCGTGCCGATTCAGGCGGCGTATTTCGCCATCGAGGGCACCGACGATTTGCTGGAGACCTACGAGCGCATCCGCGCCCGGCCCAATCCCGAACTCAAGGTGCTCGGCGTGGTGATCACGCTATACGACCGGCGCACCAATATCTCGCGCGACACGCATGAGCAGATTCGCTCGGTGTTCGGATCGGTGCTGTTCAAGACGCGCATCGGAAAGAATGTACGGCTGGAGGAGAGTCCCGCGTATAAGGAGACTATCCTCACATTTGCGCCAAAATCGCCCGGCGCGCAGGATTATCGCAAGCTTGCCCTGGAGGTCATTCAACGTGTCGAAGAGGATCGGATTGCCCGTCACACTGAAGATGCGGCATGACGCGCACTACGTCGAGTCGCTGACCAGTTTCAGCGGCGCCGCGGTGGGCCGCATGATCCCGGTGGATAAGGTCCGGCCCAACCCCGAACAGCCGCGCAAGGCGCTGGGCGATTTGCGCGAACTCACCGAATCCATCAAGGAGAAGGGCGTGCTGGAGCCGCTGCTGGTGCGCTTTGTTCCCCGCGAAGACGCCTATCACATCATCTCCGGCGAGCGCCGCTATCACGCCTCACGCGCCGCGGGTCTGCGCGAAGTGCCGTGCATCGAGAAGATCGCCGACGATGCCGAAACGCTGGAACTGGCGCTGATCGAAAACCTGCAGCGCAAGGACCTGACGCCGTTCGAGGAGGCCGAGGGACTCTACCGGCTGGCCGAGCAGTTCGCCTACACCCACGAAGACATCGCCCGCAAGATCTCCAAGGCGCGCTCGTCGGTGACCGAAATACTGTCGCTGCGGAATATCCCCGAGCCGATTCGCCGACGCTGCGCCGATCGCGGGATTCACTCCAAGTCTCTCTTGTTGCAGATCGCCCGCCAGCCCAACGAAAAGAAAATGGCTGAGGCCAT